>Ga0136611_10000650_pt1 | contig 23333 bp, 14 predicted proteins | sample AntDrymUQ2232306_2_FD_106645 | JGI IMG/M metagenome (GOLD analysis project Ga0136611, IMG submission 106645) | Polar desert sand microbial communities from Dry Valleys, Antarctica - metaG UQ223 (23.06) | ecosystem: Environmental > Terrestrial > Soil > Desert | place: Antarctica: Dry Valley...
AGCCCCGCCGGTTTCTCCGACATCACCTTCGCGACGATCGACTGCGCGGTTGGCCCCGTGAAGGGCGGCTCTCCCAGCAGCATTTCATATGTCACAGCGCCCAGCGCGTAGACGTCGCTGCGGGCATCAATGGTCCGCTCGCCCATCGCCTGCTCGGGCGACATGTAGAACGGCGTGCCAAGGGACATGCCTGTCTCGGTCGTGCGCGTGCTGCCGGCGTTGCTGGCCGCGAGTGCGATGCCGAAGTCCGCGACGAGTGCACTGCCGTCGTGCAGCAGGATGTTCTCCGGTTTGATGTCGCGGTGGATCACACCTCGGCGATGCGCGTAGTCGAGCGCAGCCGCGACTTCAGTCGCAATGCGCACGGCTTCGCTCACAGGAAGTTGTTTCTCCCGCGTGAGACGATCGCGCACCGTTTCGCCCTCGATGAAGGGCATGACGTAGAACAGGAAGCTGTCGGCGACGCCCGAATCGAAGAGCGGCAAGATATGCGGATGCTGGAGATTCGCCGTTGTCTTGATTTCAGCGAGAAAGCGGTCGGCGCCGATCACGGCGGCCAGCTCGGGGCGCAGCACCTTGATCGCAACCTGGCGATCGTGTTTGAGATCGTGCGCGAGATAGACGGTCGCCATGCCGCCAGCGCCGAGCTCGCGCTCGATGCGGTAGCTACGGCCAAGGGCGGCGGTGAGACGCTCTGGAACGGACACTGCCATCACGGTCCGGGGGAACGGCTGCAATGCGTCAGCATGCGTCAGTCTCGAAGGTTCGACATTTCCCGGCATTGCAGCGCGGCATACCGTTATCCGCAGGGCAGGTCTGGCGTCTCATGGCTTTCCCTTGGCCCGGATCTCGTCGCCCCAATGCTCCACCACGATCACGGTGCCGCTCTTCGCACCATCGGCGCGCTGTACCATGAGAAAGCGTTGATCATCGCGGCCGACGTCGTAGTTGCGCCGCGTCTGCGGCAGAATGAAGTCGGCAGCATTGAACAAGACGCGGGAGCTCTCGACGGCAAACGCCGGCGACGTAATAACGCGCGCGGACATCAGGTTCGAGCGGAAATCGATGTAGAACAGTTCATCGCCCTTGTGCGACCAGCGGGGTCCATAGCCGCCGCGCGTCGAGATTGCCCACTTCGCCGATGATGGACTGGAGTACGGAACGACGTACACCTGCATCTGTCCCGATTCGTTGGACGCAAAGGCGAGCCATTTGCCGTCGGGTGACACGGCGGGAGAGTATTCCCCGCGTGGCGAATCAAGGAGTGGCCGAGGGGTGCTGTCCACGCCCGGGCGGAACGTCAACACGTCGCCCGCGCCTGTCGTCGGCGTCGTGGTACGCACGAGCAACTCGCCGCCATTTGGCGCCCAGACGTGCTCCGATAATGGCCTCGCACTCTGCAGCACACGTTCAGCGCGCCCACTGCCATCGGCCTTTTGTCGCCATACATCACCGGTATTGGCAGACCCCGACGATACGAGGTAGCTCACCCACCCACCATCGGCACTCCACGCGGGCTCGCCGTTGCTCGGATGCTGCAGCGTCAGACGCGCCGGCGCGCCTCCTCCAATCGACTTGATCCAGATATCAGAGCGAACGCCTTCCCTGACTGTCACGCTCAATCGCGAGCCGTCCGGCGAAACCACCGGTGATGCAAATGCTCCCTTCCAGGAGGAATCGACGGTTTGGCGTTGTCCTGTGCGAGATACCCACGCGAGCTCACGATTCGCCCCGACATCTTCCACGGAATACACGAGCGTTCCCGAGGCCGAGATGGCGAAGTCGATCGGTCCGACGATCGTGGTCGGTACGCGGTCGCCAATACCAATCGGACTTCCGGTGACCGTGCGACGTCCGGCGTCGAATGGGACCGCCCACAGTTTGCCATCGTTCGTGGTGTACACGAGATGACCACTGGCCGAGTACCGCGCACGCACACCGTCGAACAGCACCGTGTGCTTATGCGTGCCGATCTCGCTTACGGCGATCGATCGTTTCCCGTCGCGAAACCCCACCTCGAATACAACGCTCTTGCCGTCCGGCATGAGCTCCCCGTAGAGATGGGCGAATTCGCCGTGCGCGGTGTCGACTTCGGTTATGCTCTCGAGTGGAGCGCCCACCGTTGGTTTGCGACGTGCGATCCGGTACAGGCCGTTTTCAATTCCAAGCTGATAGAGGAGTCCGTCGTGCCCCCACGTGATGGCCTGGGGAACGGGCAACGAGTCGACCATTACGGTTGGGGGTCCGCCCGCTGCGGGAACCGCCAGTACCTGGCTGTTGGAGTAGTAGCCGATACGTGACCCGTCCGATGAAAAGAACGGGCCCACTGCGTCGGCGGTGCCGGTGAGCGGTGTAAATCCGACTTCATCGCGATGACGCACCAACAATGCTCCGCCCGGGCCACCTGAACGCACCAGCAAGGAACCGTCGGGTGAAATGGCAACTTCACCGAGCCATTCGCGCATGGCCGATACGGAATCGATCTGCACGCGATAGCGAACGACCTCCGGTGCGGGAAGAGCGCGTAGCCAGCCCCACGCGGCGAACGCCGTCGCAACAGACGCGACGAGACCAAGCGCCACGATTGCGCGGCGCGGCGTCCTTACTGCAGTGCGAGCTCCTGTGGCGCGTGTGACGTTTGCCGTGCGCGGATCGAGTGCCGCCATGAAGTCGGCGGCAGTTGCGAACCGGTCCGCTGGCAACTTGTCGAGTGCACGAAGAACCGCCGCGTCTACGTATTCGGGAACGGCTTTGCGTTGCGCAACGGGGGCGCGCGGCTCTTCGGCTAACAGCCGCGCGACGATCGCCTGCACACTGGGGCCGGTGAACGGCGCTTCGCCCACGAGCATCTCGTACGTCACCGCGCCGAGCGCATAGATGTCACTGCGCGCATCGATCGTACGTTCGCCCATCGCCTGTTCGGGGCTCATGTATTGCGGCGTGCCGAGCGAGAGCCCGGTCTGCGTCATCCTCGTGCCGCCGGCGCTTTGCACGGCGAGCGCGATCCCAAAGTCTGCAACGATGGCTGAACCATCGTGCAACAGGATATTCTCGGGCTTGATGTCGCGATGGATGACGTGATGACGATGCGCGTAGTCCAGCGCGCTTGCGACTTCACGGGCAATGCGCACCGCGTCGTCGATTGGCAATTGGCGCTCCCGTTCCAAGCGCGCGCGCAGCGTCTCGCCGGTCACCAATGGCATGACGTAATACAGCAGACCGTCGGCCTCGCCGCTGTCGAGTAGCGGCAGGATGTGCGGATGCTGCAATCGCGCGGTCGTGCGGATCTCACTCAGGAAGCGTTCGCCGCCGAGTGCCGCACCGAGGTCGGGATGCAGCACCTTGATCGCGACGTCGCGATCATGTTTGAGATCGTGCGCGAGATAGACGGTGGCCATGCCGCCCGCACCAAGCTCGCGCTCGAGGCGGTAGCGGTCGGCGAGTGCCGTCGTAAGGCGCGCTACGACGCTGTTCATCGGTTGGCAGCGTCTACTGCGCGTTTCATCTGTTTGACCCAGTTCGGGATGACGCGGAGATAGAAGCCGAGATTTTCCGACGGGGATTGCAGATAGATCAACTCCCCGCCCGGCGAAGTCGCGAGCGACCACCCGGGCGTGTCCGCGAAGCGGGGATCGCGAGCGATCAACTCCTTGCTTCCGACCGGTGGGCTCGAGTTCGAATCGATGCGCGTCCGGTAGATCGACGCCGCGATCACCCCCTCCGACCGGTATTGCGAGAGGTACACGAGTTCCGAGTTGGAGGCCCAGCGCGGTTCCGTTCCTTCAGCATCGACGAGGTATCGCCGATCGAGTGCAGGCCACGGCTGCAGATGTACGCCCGTCACGCCCGGCGCCTGGTACGCAATCCACCGTCGGTCTGGCGAAATGGAAACGAAGAACGCCTTGAGGCTGATCGAATCAACGGTCGCTGGTGTGTGTGTCGGATCGACGATCATGGGACGCCCCTGCGACAGCAAGCTCCCGACGAGGAGAAAATCTGCGGCGATCCACGACGACACCTGGATGTTGAGTGGTGGGCGGTGAGACAGCAGCGGTACTGGCCGGTCGGGCGAGTCGAGACGTCGCATGAGCAGGGTCTCCTCGCTCGGATCCTCACTCCTCCGGTACGCCAGCGCGCGACCATCGGCACTCCAGGCTGGCGCACCGATGTAAAACGCAGTGTCGAGCGTCTCTGCGGCACCGCTCTGCATGTCGAGAACCTTGAGCTCCTGATACTGGAGACCTTGCGCGACCGCGGCCAGCCGACGCCCATCGGGACTCGGCGCATAGCGAAGATACACGGCCGCCTCCACCGGAATCGGAAGTGTCCGGCCGTCGCGCGTCACGCGAACCAGTCGGCCAATGTCGACGTTGATGCCCGGGATGTACGTGAGCGTTCCATCGTCGGCAATGTCGAACTGCCCGACGCCGGAGTAGCCGCTGCGGCGCACCATCGGTATCAAGGGAACCGAACGCCCGACCGTGAGCGAATCGATGTCCGCGATCCCCGTGCCCATCAGCGTACCGTCGACGGACATGTACACGAGGTAGCGGCGGTCGATGATGCGGAAGTGTGAGCCTACCAACACGGGCGATCCGTTCGACTGGCGCAGCGGCAGCTTCACCTCGGGCCGGTCCAGAGCGACAACGAACGCGAAGTTGTCGGCGCCACCCCCGCACAGCACTCGATCGGTTCCGACCAGCTGCGGGTTCACGCAATAGGTGATCGCGAGCTCTCGAACCGGCCCGGCTCCGGGGTCGATCCATCGGAGGAGCCGGCCATCGTTGTCGGCAAAGAACAGGCGGCCATCGGCGAGCCACTCGCCTCCGTGCGGGTCCTGCGTGCGGCCGACGGTGGTAACCGCACCGCCGGCGAGCGAGGCCAGCTTCATCTCCCCGGCGACCTGGAAGACCACGCGTGTTCCGTCGGGCGAAAGTCGAGGTGTACCGCCCGCGCCCTCGGTGCCGGGAATCGGATGCGCGTCGCTCCCGCGCAGGCTGCGATACCACAACTGGGTGCCTTCACCCACGCGAGCCAGATAGACGACGAAGGAACCGTCGCGCGCCACGGCGTACGTTCGGAACTGGCCTGCCATCTGGATCGGTGCATTCGGCGGCAGCCCGATGTCACGGGGCTCCGGATTGCTGCGCCACAGCGACCAGCCCGCCAGGCCGCCGAGTCCAGCAGCGAGCATGGCGAGTGCGGCGGCCACCCGCTTCCAGGCGAAACTCCCCTGCCGTTCACCCGACGCCGTGTGGATGGAACTCGGCGAGTTGACGGCGCGGAAGGCGGGGTCGGCGAGGGCACGGGCAAACGCGGCGGCGCTCTCCAGGCGATCGGCGGGAAGTTTCTCGAGCGACTGCGCAATTGCGGCGGCGACATTGGGCGGCACCGCCTTCCGATGCATCGTGACGGGCTGCGCCGGTTCCGCGATGATCTTCATGATGATCTGCTGCGCCGAGCCACCGAGATGTGGTGACTGGCCGGCCAGCATCTTGTACAGGACACTCGCGAGCGAATATACATCGCTTCGTGCGCTGATCTCCCTCTCCGCCGTCGCCTGCTCGGGACTCATGTAGTGCGGCATGCCGACACTGAGCCCGGTCTCGGTCATGCGGCCACCAGCGGCGGCGGAAAGGGCGAGTGCAATGCCGAAATCCGCCACCATCGGCCGCCCATTCGCGAGCAGGATGTTTTCCGGCTTGATGTCGCGGTGAATCACGCCGTGCGTGTGCGCATAGTGCAGCGCATCCGCTACATCGGTCGCGATCTTCACCCCTTCCGCCACACCGAGCTGCGTTTCGCGATCGAGCTTCGCGCGCAGCGTCTCGCCATCGATGAACGGCATGACATAGTACAGAAATCCGTCGGCCGAACCTGAATCGAACAGGGGCAGGATGTGCGGATGCTGCAGCGACGCCGTCGTTGTGATCTCCTGCACGAAGCGGTCGGCACCGATCACGGCCGCGAGTTCCGGCTTGAGCACCTTCACGGCGACGCGGCGTTTGTGCTTGAGATCTTCCGCGAGATACACGGTCGCCATGCCGCCCGCGCCGAGCTCGCGCTCGATGCGGTAACGGTCGGCAAGCGCGGTAAACGTCCGCTGCATCACCTCAGACATACGCGAGCCTCACGGCTTGGCACCCGCAGCCATCATCGCACGCAGTTCCGGCCACCACCCGGTCGTCACCAGCACACGACGTTGCGCCTCGCCGGCGGGCCATTTGAGCATCAGGAAGCGCTGGCCATCGGGGCTTACGTCGTAGCGTCGCGCTTCGTCGGGTGTTGCCGCTGAGCGGAAAGCCCCGGCAAAGAGCAACGCCGGAATCCCCGTTGATCCGCTTACTGGATCCACCGTGGCGGCCATGACGCTGTCGCCGCGAACGAAAACGACCTCGCGACCACCTCGCGTCCATACCGGCGCGGATCCACCGCCTGAGATCGCGTGCTTCGCGATAGTCGGATCCGGGAAGGACTGGATGTATACCTCGACCCGACCGCTCTCGTTCGAGTCGTACGCCATCCACCGGCCATCAGGCGACAGCGATGGATGGCTGAGTGCGAACCCCGGCCGCGCAAGGTACTGCCTGCTCGTTGGCGTCCCCTGCAACGTCACCGTCCAGAGCTCATACCCCGTCGCCGCGGATAACACGAACACCGCCAATCGGCCGTCAGCCGAGATGCTGCCAATGACGCGATCGTGCCCGCCGCCAAGGAGCAATTCCGGTGGACGGCTACCATCGGCGGCGCGGCGATAGAGCTCGAACAGCGGCCGCTCGCTCGAGTAGAGCAGGTCACCGCCATTCGGCATCCAGGATGCGGCGAAGTCGGACGATGGCTCGGTCGTCACTCGCATGCCGGAAGTGCCACGAGCCGGGTCCATGACCCAGACATCTCTGGCCCCGCGGTCGGGAGTGATGTCGACCGAGATCCGGCGCAGGTCCGGAGCGTAGCGCGGAGTGTCGTATCGATCGGGGCTTGCAAGCAACACCTTCTGGTTGCCGCGGCGATCCACTTCCGCGACCTGCACCCGCGAGCCGGCAACGGAGGACGGCATGACCACCAATGTTCCCGAAGGGGATACGTCGTACCCGGCGAAGCCGTCGGAGTAAATCATCGCGACGTCGTCGTCCACGACCACCGGCGCACCCGTCACTGCCAACTTTCCCAAGTCGAACGGCACCGCCAGGATCGATCCCTCACGCGCGAAGAGCAGATGGCCGGTGGGTGCATAACGCGCCATCACACCGTTCTGTAGCAGTACGCGTCGCGTCCCGGTCTCGAGGTCGAAGACTTCCAGGGTCGAGCGCTCGATGGGGGCGCGATAGGCGGTGAACAGAACGTGGCGTTGGTCCGGAAGCAGTCGCGGCCACCAATGTGCGAGCTCGCCCTTCGCGGAATCGGGTGTGGTCAGGAGCCGCGCGTCGCCGCCAGCAGCACTGACCCGCCAGAGGCCCGACTGGTAGGTCGGCGTATAGATGATCGTGCCGTCCGTACTCCAGGTGCCGCCGGCCCAGTTCACGGAGTCGGCCAGTGCTACCGGCGTACCTCCCTCGACGGGGAGCTTCATGAGCTTGCCCCTGGCGGCGAACGCGATCCATCTGCCATCGGGTGACACGAACGCGCGGTCGGCACCTCCCTCGCTGCCGCGAATGATTCCAGTTTCCAGCCGGTCGAGCCGACGTGAAATCAGTACCGATCGCCCCCCGACTATTGCGCCAACCACGATACTCCGTCCGTCGGGCATTACGATGATGGAGGCGGCGGTCGGGAACGACTGTACCGAGTCCAGATCCGCCGCGAATCGGACCGGTTCTGTGACAGGAGTGCGCGTCCGGTCGCGTGCGAGCCAGGCTGAACTCACCGCGAGGCCCGCGGCAAGGACCCACGGGAGCCACGTCGACAGACGCCGCGCAGGACGATGGTACGCTCCTCCGCTTCTGCTGGCGTCGAGGCCATTCGCCGCCGTTGCAAAGCCGGGATTCGTCAGCGCCGCGGCGAACGTGGCTGCGCTCTCGAATCGATCGGCGGGCAGCTTCTCGAGCGCTTTACTCAGCGCCGCGGCGATGTTTGCGGGCACCGATTTTCGGAGCATCGTCACCGGCGCAGCCGCCTCGGTGATGATCTTCATGATGATCTGCTGCGCCGACGCACCCGTAAATGGCGGATTGCCGGTCAGCATTTCATACAACACGCTCGCCAGCGAGTAGATGTCGGAGCGGCCCGTGATCTCGCGCTCGGCCGTCGCTTGTTCGGGGCTCATGTAGTGCGGCGTGCCAAGCGACAAGCCGGTTTCCGTCATGCGGCCGCCGGCCGCCGCCGAAACGGCCAGCGCGATGCCGAAGTCGGCGACCATCGGCCGTCCGTCGTGCAGCAGGATGTTCTCGGGCTTGATGTCACGGTGAATGACGCCGTGCGTGTGCGCGTAGTGCAACGCGCTCGCGACGTCACTTGCAATGCGCACCGCTTCGTCGATGCCGAGCTGCGTTTCACGATCGAGCTTCGCGCGCAGCGTTTCGCCCTGGATGTAGGGCATGACGTAATACAGAAATCCATCCGCTTCGCCCGAATCGAAGAGCGGCAGGAGGTGCGGATGCTGCAACGTCGCAGTCGTCGTGATCTCCTGCACGAAACGTTCGGCGCCCAGCACCGCCGCGAGTTCAGGCTTCAAGACCTTCACCGCGACTTTGCGTTTGTGCTTGAGATCTTCCGCGAGGTAGACGGTCGCCATCCCGCCCGCGCCGAGCTCGCGCTCGATGCGATAACGTTCGGCCAGTGCGTCGCGTAGCTGCAGCATCGTGAGCGGCGTTGAGAGAGAATCGCGGCGGGACGGCCAAGGTACGGGCTGGACGGTACAGCGGCCAGCCGGGCACCGACCGCGGCGTCACGTGGAGTGCACCGGTACGCGTACACAGTGACGACTGGGTGTTCGACGGTTGCCCACACGCGGGACCGTCGTTGGCCGTCGACGCGGCGCAGGCGTTACATGTCGCGTGGTGGACTGGAAAGCCCGGCGCCGCCGGCGTCTTTTACACGCGCTCCATCGATCAGGCGGCCACCTTCACGACCCCTGTGGCACTCGGTGTGGCTGACCAGTCGCGACCAGCGCACGTGCAGCTTGCCGTGTCGTCGCGAGCGGGGTTACCACCGCTGGTGATGGCCACATGGGACGACGGCACGCGACGGGTGCCGCAGATTGTGCTGCGCAGCTCCTTTGACGGCGGCAACAGCTTCAGCGCCGCGGTACCGGTGAGCACACCCGGCCAGGCGGCGTCGTTCCCAGTGCTCGGGCTCGACGATCGTGGCGACTCCACGCGGGTGGTCATCGCCTGGTCGCAGCAAGACAGTACGGTGGCGGCAACGGCCGAGCGGGCGCGTCCCAACATGCGCGACCCGAAGGCGCAGATGCCACTGCCGTCGGTGGGTAACACGCATGTACGGCTGCGCGCCGGCACTGTCGCGCGCGCCATCGCGCCGGTAACGGCAAGCGCCGCGAACGACGTCTTTCGCCCCACGCAGGTGGGTGATGTGGCGCCGCGCTACGGCATGCAGGTGGTCGCCGGCGCGCGGACGGGCGATTCATTGCGCGTGGGCGCCAACGCAGGCGCTGGTCTCACGCTGATGAACGTATGGGCCACGTGGTGCACCTCGTGTCGAGAAGAGATGGCGGACCTCGACGCCCTGCATCGTGATTTTGCTGTGCGAGGCTTGACGGTGGTGGCCGTGAGTGTGGATAAGGGTGATGGGGTCCGCGTACAACGGTTCGCGAAGCGCGAACAGATCGCGATGTCCATCGCCCACGATCCGCGAGGCACGGTGCAGGCGCTGTTCGGCGTCGTCGGTGTGCCGGAGACCTATCTCATCGACTCCAGCGGTCGGGTGCTCTGGAAGACGGCCGGGAACGTGCACGGTGTACTCGATGAGGCGCGCGCCGCGATCACGCGTGCGCTACCCGCCGCGGTCGCAGCAGGCCGTCCACACTAGCGGCCACGCTAGCAGCCGCGCATTCGCGTCGTGATGCGGGTTACCATCCGTTTTCCAGGTATGACGCCTACACGCACGACACATCATGGCACACCAATTCCGGCCCACCGCGTTCGCCCTCGCGTTCATCGTCGGCGCGACGGCGTGCGTGACGGCACGCGCATCGCTGAACACGGCGCCGACTGGTACGCCTCCCGCCGACTTGCTCGGCGCCTTCGAAGATGACTACGGTGGAGTGTACCAGATCACCACGGAAACATGGCGGCACGGGGCAACCGCGGCGTATGACATCGTTGCGTGGCACGCCGACTCGCAATACGTCGTTGCCCGTAACGCGCCGGGTAATCCGTCGGCGCCAAAGCGATGGACAAGAATCGACTGGATGCCGTTGACCAACATGACGCCGTACACCTGGGCGTTCTGCTTCACCGCCTACGATGCTCCGTCGCGAGCGGCCGCAGAAGGAACACCCGCCGCCGTTCGTGCCACGCCGCGTTCGGGATGCAGGAGCTACCCATTCTCGCGCATGAAGCGGCGCACCGAATAGCCGGCGCGGCGTCGGTACCCAGCCGCCAGCAGGATGCCCCCGATACAGGCAGCGGAGCCGCGTTCCCGTGCGTCGGGTGTGTGTCATCACCGCAGCACGAAAGGGGTCGAGTGCCTTGCGAAGCACCTCGGCCAGCGCAGGATCCTCGCGTGTCTGCGCTGCGTAGAATGCGTTCGAAGGTCCCGTCACCGTTCCCGCACCGTACCCCGTCGCGGCTCCGTTCGCGTCGATGTCGAGGTGGGCACTCGTGTTGCCGGAATTGGCCACCAGGGAGCCCGGGAAAATATCCAGGAAGTTCCCGGGTCCCGGTCCATAGTTCTCATATCCCAGTCCCGCGCTGAGCAGCGTGCTGTTGCCGAATGCGAGCGTCACGGCACCGGAAAGCGACGCAAACCCCGTGGCGGTGCCGGTCGCAAAGCCGGTGCCCAGAATCGTCTTGAACGCGTAGTAATTCACATCGTTGATCACAGCGATCACGGGCCCAGTCGCGTCCTTCGTAAAGACCGTTCCGCTGAACGTGATCGTCTGCGCGATGAGTCAGTTCTTCGTCGATACGAGCGTGATACCTTGCTGGGCCACGGTGAGCGTGCCTCCGGCAATCGTGCCAGAGAACGTGGACCCGTCGTTCGTGGAAAACGTGATCGTCGAGCCGTTCAGCTTGAAGGAGCCCGCGAAGTTGTTGTCGGTGTCGGACGACCCGGCCGGCGACGTGAAGCGCGTCTTCGTCGTCGACGTGAACGATCCGGCCGCGGTCAACGTCGTCGATCCGCTGACGACCTCGACCTTCACCGGCGTGGTCGCCGCCGTGAACGGAAGGTTGGACCCATTGGCGGTCTTCGCCGTGTACGTGCCCGCCACTGACGCTTCGGCGCTCACGATAGTTTCACTCCCGCAGGCGCTCAGCGCTGCGGCGACAGCCAGGACGATCACGAGGTTTCGCATTGTTGCTCCGCGCTAAGGTAAACGTGCCGCAGCCGAGGGTGCCTCGGCCGCTTTCATGAACTGACGTACTTCCGCCAGCAGATCCTCGCGGCCGTACGAGCCCTTCATCAGGACCTTCTCGACGCGACCCGTGAGCACGTCGTGATCGAGCTGGGTCATGTCCTTAGAGGTGACCACGACGATTGGGATCCGCGGACCGTCGTCGTGCTCGTGCAACCGGTACACGAACTCGAAGCCATCCATCTCCGGCATGGTCAGGTCGAGCAGGATCAGGTTCGGTCGCTTGTCGGCGACACGCTCGAGTCCCACGCGGCCGTTCTCTGCTTCCATCACGCTATAGTGCTCGCGCTCGAGCAGGCGGCGAATCATCTGTCGCGTGCTCTCGTCGTCATCGATGACGAGCTCCGTGCCAACCCCGACGCCGCCAATGTACTTGCTCAGCACCGCGAGCAGCCGCTGGCGGTCGACGGGTTTGGTGAGATATTCAGCGGCACCGAGCACAAAACCACCCTCCTCGCGGGCGGCGAGGTTCAGCAGGATCACCGGGATGTCGGCCGTGTCCGGATCGCCCTTGAGCGATGTAAGGGCGGCCCAGCCCTGCGCGTCCGGCAGGAGCACGTCGATGGCGATGGCGGCGGGACGAATCGTGCGGGCGAGTCGTACACCTTCGTCGCCAGTGTTCGCGCCGATAATGTAGAACCCGTCGCCTCCGAGCACGTGCTCCACGAGGTGACGCCATTCGGGATCGTCGTCGATCATGAGGAGCGTCCGCGCAGGCAGCTGATCGGGCTTCATCGCGACGAAGCTGCCGGAGGCACGCATGCTCGACCGCGGTGCCATCATGGGTATGCGGACGGTGAACGTTGAACCCACGCCGAGTTCGCTCGTCACGGTGACGTCGCCGCCCATCATCCTGGCGAGGCGGCGGCTGATGACGAGCCCGAGACCGGTCCCGCCGAAGCGCTTGCTCGTGGAGGTATCGGCCTGCGAGAACGCCTGGAAGAGCCGGCCCATCTGCTCCTGCGTCATCCCGATGCCGGTGTCCTGGCACTCGAAGATGACCCACCGCTCGATGCCTTTCTGCTCCGAGCGAACGCGGAGCGTGACCGATCCGTTTTCGGTGAACTTGGTCGCGTTGCTCAGCAGATTGAGGAGAATCTGTCGAATGCGTGTCACATCGCTGCGCACCGATCCGACGCCCGGATCGAACTCCACCCGCAGCTGGTTTCCGTGTGCAGCGATGAGAGGCTGCACGGTGCTGGAGACGTCGTCGACGATGGGACGCAGCGCGAACATTTCCAGATTCAGATCCAGCTTGCCGGCCTCGATCTTCGACAGGTCGAGAATGTCGTTGATGAGCGCCAGCAGATGCTTGCCAGACGCATGGATGCGATCGAGATCCGGGACGTACTGCGTGTGCCCGGATTCGGTCGCGTCTTCCATCACCATTTCGCTGTAGCCGAGAATCGCATTGAGCGGCGTTCGCAGCTCGTGACTCATGTTCGCGAGGAAGCCACTCTTCGTGCGATTCGCCTCCTCGGCCTGATCCTTTGCCACGGTCAGCTCGGCCTGGCGTGCCTCGATGACGCCGAGCATCTCGTTGAATCCTTCAATGAGACCGCCCAGCTCGTCCTTCGACTGGACGATGGCGCGGCGGGAGTAGTCCTTGTGCTCGCGAACCTCCGCGGCGACGGACGCGAGGTGAAGGATTGGTCCTGAGATGTAGCGCTGGAGACGCGAGGTGATGAGCATCGAGAGAAGCAGCGAGCCGATCATCACCGACGCGACGATCGCGGCGAATCGCCGCAGTCTCGCCGACACGGCGTCGAGATCCGCCTGGAGATAGACATTGCCGATCGTTTCGCCGTCCTTCACCACCGGACGAATGAGGCCCAGGTAGCCACTCGCGAACCGGCCGCCGGCCGCGGTGGACGGCGGTGCGAGCAGCTCGCCGGCAAACCCGGGCCGCACGTACCGGGCAAGTGCACGGCCGTCGGGCTTGAGGAGCACGGCTCCGACGATGTGCGGCTGTGCGCGCAGCGAGCTGAGGATCTCTTCGCCCGACCCGGCGACGTCGAAGCTCAACGCGGCCGCGCTGTTGATGCCGATCGTTTCCGCCAGACCGGAGAGATCCTCGACCATCTGCCGTCGAAACATGTAGACGTCGTACGCGGCGAACGCCAACGTGGCGAGCAGCAGCGCGGCGCTGCTCGTGATCATGAGAATCGCCGTGAGCTTCTGCTGGATCGACCGGTCGCGGAATGGCGTCATGGTCGCGCGGTCACCGCACGATGCGGGCGATGTGCAGCAGACTCGCGTCGAACTGGCTTCCAGCCGCCTTCGACGACGGGAGATTGATCATGATGTTGGGCGGCGTGATGTCGATGCCGACGGCGATGCCGCGCTCCACGTACTGCGGGACGCCGGTGGCGGTGAGAATCTTCTGGCGCTGGCTCAGCCGCACGACAGCGTCGATGTTGCGCGTGTTGCCGGGCGTGATGTAGAGCATGTTGATCTGCGCCGCCTTGACCGCGCTCTCGAACTGCGTCTCGGACACGAATTCCACAGGCGTGTATCGCACATGGAGGCGATTCACCGTGCGGTCGCCGAAGCGCTGGAGCACGTCGGCGATCTCGTTTCGCGCTCGCACCGAGCCCGGATCGGAAGCGAAGTACACGATGCCGATTCGCACGTCCGGCCCGCTGCGGCTCTCCAGGTTTCGGTCGTAGGTGAGGATCTTCAGAATGAGGTTGACCTGGTGCTCCATTGGCACCGGCATGGAGTCGACCACCGCCGGCGCGGCCACGACGCTCCGCCCGGGCGACCAGGAGATGCCATCGCCGAGGCCTCCGTTCGAGAGCACGGAGAGAAGCAGCGTGACGAGCGCGGAGGAGCGCATCAGAACTTGTACGTTCCCTTGAGGCCGAACGAGCGTCCGGTGGCCGGAAAGTCGCCAGGCACGCCGTTCAGGCCGGACGGATCGACGTACTGGGTGTCCAGCAGGTTGTTCGCGACGACGTTCAGCTCGAGCAGGTCGAACACGTTGCGCAACTGCGTGTTGAGATTGAGCACCGTGTAGCCGGCGACGGCGCTCTTCAGCCCGAGGCGCAGGAACGACTCCGACTGCGGATCGACGCGGAAGTCGCGCGCATCGCGCGGACGGCTCGACCGGTAGATGATCGCGGGCGTGATGCTGAGATACGGACCGAGCGCCGTGGTGCCACCGAAATTCGCGAGATGGGATGGGACGTCAGGCAGTCGCGCACCCGTGGCCGGCACCGTGGGACTCTGGTACGTGTAGTTGGCGAATACGTCGCGATGGATCCCGAAGCTCCGCCGCACGTCCAGCTCGAGTCCGCGCACGCGCAGTTTGTCGAGGTTGATGTAGGTGAGGTTGGCGCCGACGATATTCGTGATGAGCAGCGGCCGCGTCGGGCTGATGAACGTCTCGATGTTGTTGGCGAACAGGTTGCCCGAGACGCGCAGGTTGCCGCGCGAATATCCCAGCGCGACTTCGCTCGTGGCGATGTGGGAGGGCTTGAGCAGCGGGTTCCCGGACACGCTTCCCGGCACGAGGTAGTACAACTCCAGAAACGACGGCGCACGAAACGCGCGGCCGTAGAGCGCCTTCACGTAGAGTGAATTCGGAAGACGCCATACGATGGCGGCGCGCGGATTCGTCGTGCCGCCGAAGTCGCTGTACTGGTCGTGCCGTACGCCCGCGGTAATGCCGACGGACGGCACGACGTTCCACGTGTCCTGCACGTATCCGCTCACCATGCGACGCGATGAGTGCGGCACGATCGAGAACGGTTGCGGTTGAAGCGTTGGAAGCGGTGCGCCGGTGAAGACGTTGAAGTTGCCGTTGGTGTACTCGTTGAACGTGACCTCCTGCTCCAGGCTCACGCCGGCGGTGAGCTGGTGCTCACCAAGGAGATAGTCGGCAACGATGCGCTGGTCGTAGCGCCGACTGTTGAATGCGTAGGTGACCTCGACGCCGGTTGGAAACGTGATCACGCGGCCGTCGGGCGTCGTGCGCGTGTACCCGGGCGGTGTGCCGTTGCGCGCGTAGTTGATCTGGCTGTTGGTGAAGCCGAAATGGAGCGAGAGACCTCCATTGGCACCGGCCACGATTCGCTGCGTCGCGTCCGCGAACCATTGCCGGCCGCGCTGGACGTTATAGGTGCCGAGCGACTGAAGGAGTCCGATGTAGCCGCCATCCTCGACGCCGTTGTGCAACCGGCTGGCGATCGTGAGGCCTCCGTACTCGAGGCGCGCACTCGCATCGGTCGAACGATACGCGTCGCGACTCAAGGCAGGCGCAAGCGATGCCGGCTGCTGGCCCGCCGGTGCGTAGCGGTCGCCGAGGGTCTGCGCATCGGCGCCGATGAGCTTCCGGGGGCCGGTGCTGGAGGAGTGCTCCAGCGTGCCAAAGAGCGACAGCCGACCCAGCGTGCGACCGGCGAGAACGTGCGCTCCCGCGGTGCCGAATGACTCGAGCCGCGCGCCCGCCTCGATCCCGTCGAACGAGGCGGCCGAAAATGGCACGAGGTTGATCACACCGACGAATGCATTCGCTCCGAAGAGCGACGAGCCCGGACCGCGGATGATCTCGATCTGCTTGATGCCAGCGAGCGAGAATCGCTGGTTGAACTGCGTCGCTCCGCCAGTAATCTGCTCGTTGAGACGGCGGCCATTGAACAGCACGAGCACGTTCTCCGAGACGCTCGATGTCCCGATGCCGCGGACCACGATCTGCGTTTGCCCGTTTGCATCGAGGAGCACCTCGAAGCCCGGCACGAGCTTCAGCACCTGGTCGAGATGCGTCGCCCCGAGCCGTCGGATGTCTTCCGCCGTGATCACCGACACGATGCTCGGCGCTTCCTCGACGCGCTGCACGCGGCCCGCCGCAATCGAGACCGTGAGGCTGAGCAGGTCATCGAGCTTCAGCTCACTGATGTCCTTGAACTCGGCGAGCGGCGGCTTGCTCGACGCGGCTTGCGGCGAGGGTGGACCCGCTTGCGCGCGCACCACGCTGGCCATCGCGAGCACGAGGGTCGATGCGCAAGCGAGTGACCGCGTGGAGGCGATCAGGGAGGCACCAGTGCAGCGGGTGAACAGGGGGGGCTCGGGTGGACCGTGGGAAGGGCTGCAATGCTAACCTCCGCACGCGGGTGCGACAAGAGCTAGTCGAGTCGCGCGAGAAGCTCGCAGAGCTCCGTCGCCGACGCGGGCCGATCGGCGGGCGCGCGAGAGAGCAGGCGAAGCACGAGGTGGGACGCCGCAGGAGAAACGGATGCATTGCCGACGTGCGGCGGCGACACATGGCCCGTGAGGACCTTGGCAATGAGCGACATGGGCGATGACGCGATGAAGGGAAGGTCGCCCGTCAGGCATTCGTAGAGCACCACGCCGGTTGCGTAGAGATCGGACCGTCCATCGATGTGCTCCTCGAGGAGTTGCTCGGGCGCCATGTACGCGGGCGTGCCCACGAGCATGCCGACTTCCGTCCGTCTCGACACGGCCATCTCCGTGACCTTCGCGATGCCGAAGTCCATGACCTTCAGGGTGCCACCGGTATCGAGCAGGATATTCTCCGGCTTGATGTCGCGATGGACGACGCCAACGCTGTGTGCCACCTCGAGCGCGCGCGCCAGCTGCGATGCGATCGCCACGGTTGCGCTCACCGTGAGCGTGCCTCGCCGGGCGAGCAGCGTGCGGAGCGTCATGCCCTCGACGCGCTCCATGGTGACGAAGTACACGCCGTCGCTCACGCCAAAGTCGTGCGTTCGCACGACGTTGGGATGCGAGATGCGTCGCGTCAGGCGGATTTCGGTCTTGAACCGCTCGATGTCCTCTGCATCACCGTCGAACAGCGGCGTCCTGAGCGCCTTGATGGCGATCTGCTCGTTCAGTTCTCGATCGTGCGCGCCATAGACGACGCCCATGCCGCCGGAGCCGATGACCTCGAGAATCTCGTAGCGGTTGGCGACGATCTGTCCCGGGCGCCACCACGTCTCCGACTCGATTGCCGGTGTGGCCGATCCCGCCGCGGCTTGCATCTCGCCTTGCAGTGCACTGAGCTGCTCGCGCAGCCGCTCTTCGCGGGCCCGCACACTGTCCACCATCGATGCGAACACGCGAGCGAGACGACCGAGGGCATCCTGACGCTGTCCGATGTCGTCCAGTGCCCCGCGGACGTACGCTCCGTCCTCCACGGCGGCGGCAGCGCTCGTGACCCGCTCCACCTGCTTCAGGTACTCGGCCTCGACGTCGCGGAGTCGTTTCTTCTCGAGGCACGCGCCGATTCGGGCGCGCAGCAGCACGGCGTCGAATGGCTTGGGCAGGTAGTCGTCGGCGCCGGTCTCGATGCAACGCACGACGCTGTCCAGGTCGTCGAGCGCCGAGATCATCAGGACGGGAATGTCGCGCGTGGCAGGTGACGACTTGAGCCGCTCCAGCACCGCGATGCCGTCGAGCCCCGGCATCATGATGTCGAGCAGGACGAGATCGTAGCTCCGCGCGGCGATCATCTCCAGCGCCTGGATGCCGTCTTCTGCGCAGTCCACCGCACAGCCGTCGCGGCGAAGACGCCGTTCGAGCACGTTGCGGTTGTCCTCCATGTCGTCGGCGACGAGGATCAATGGCTGCGCCCCGCCGGGGCTGCCAAGCGTGGTGGCAAGCAGAGACCCGATTCGATTTCCGCGCGCCGGCGTCTCGGCGAAGACCCGGTTCGACGCGTGCGCCGGAACTCGCACCGCCAGGAGCTGCTCGGTCGCCGTGCGGATCTTCTCCACGTCGGTCGTGAAGCCGTCGTCGTTCAGAGGCGAGTCCGCCCGTAACGCCTCGACGGCGTTGACAATGGTTCGCTGCGGGCCGCTCATCCATGCGAGCAGCGCATCGAGGTCGGTCGCGTCCAGCTCGGTCAGGGTTGGAGCGAGCGTGGCATCGACGCGGTGGAGGATTTCGCGGACGGTGCCGAGCACCGCATCGAGATGTGAGCGGCGGAGGTCGAGCTCCGGTCCGAGGCAGTCCTCGCGCAGCATCTCGGAGTAGCCGACGATGAGGTTGATCGGCGTGCGCAGCTCGTGCCGCAGAAACGCGATCACTTCCCGACCGAGCCGCGGCGGGCGTCCCGCCTGAGTCGTCACCCTTGCTTCGGCAGCAGCTGTTCGATCTTTGCCAGCAAGCGCTCGAGGTCGACCGGCTTGGTGTCGTAGTCGTTGCACCCGGCGTCCAGCGCTTTCTCCCGATCGCCGGACATCGCGTGCGCCGTGAGGGCGATGATCGGTACGCGCGCCGTGGCGGGGTCGGCTCGCAGCTGCCGGGCGGCTTCCCATCCGTCGAGGCCGGGGAGGCTCATGTCCATGAGAATCAGGTCGTAGGACGAGGACTTTGCCATCTCGACGCCCTGGACCCCTTCGACGGCCATTGCGACCTCGAACCCGCGCTTCCTGAGACGTCGCGAGAGCATGTCACGATTCATCTCGTTGTCCTCGACTAGCAGGATGGTCGTCATCGTTGCGTACGGTGGGGAACCAGATCCTGCACGGCGGATAGTTGGTATGAAGCGACGGCTGGCCTCCGCGGCGACGTGGTGGCAAGCTTCGCCCCACAACGCATACCAACGCGCTCACCGCCCCGCGAGGGGTGGGGCGCAACACCGGAAGGCCAACCGCCATGGATATCGTAGGCCTGGACCTGCACAAGCGCCAGAGTCAGCTCGCGATCAAGGCGCCGGACGGGACGATCACCGATCACCGCATCGCGACAACTCGCGACTGGTTCACCACCGTGTTCCGTGATCGACCGCCAGCCCGCATCCTGCTCGAGGCGAGCACGGAGAGCGAGTGGGTCGCGCGTCACCTCGAATCACTCGGGCATGAGGTGATCGTGGCCGACCCCAACTACGCGCCGATGTACGCCCACCGCTCGCGGCGCACCAAGACCGACAAGCGAGATGCACACGCCCTGATGACGGCGTACGAGACCGGGACCTACCGGCCGGCGCACCGCCTCGCGGAGGCCCGCCGTCACTTGCGAGCCGAACTCGCCGTGCGGGACGCCCTGGTGCGCACCCGGACGCGCTACGCCGCGCTGGGCAAGACGCTCACCCGGCGCGATGGCTTCCGCGTTCCATCGAGCGACAGCCGACACGTCCCCAGCCGGATCCAGGCGCTTCCGCTCTCCCCAGAGCTCCAGGCCGAACTCGCGCCGTTGCTCGCGGTCTACGCTCCGCTCAACGAGCAGATCGCAGCCTCGGATGACCGCCTGGCGGGGCTGGTGGGCACGGACCCCATCATCCGCCTGCTCACGACGGTGCCGGGTGTGGGACCAGTGACCGCCGCGTCGTTCGTCTCTACGATCGACGACATCACGCGCTTCGAGTCAGCACACCAGGTGGAGGCGTATCTGGGCCTGGTACCGAGCGAGCGTAGTTCCGGCGAGCGGCGGCAGCTGGGGTCGATCACCAAGGCGGGCAACACGCGAACGCGGTGGCTCCTGGTGGAGGCGGCATGGTGCATTCTTCGATTCAAGTCGATCGAGATCTACGCGTTGCGGTCCTGGACCAACGCGATCGCGGCGCGTCGGGGCCACCGAATCGCGACTGTGGCGCTGGCGCGCCGTCTGGCGGGGATTCTTTTCGCGATGTGGCGCGACGGGACGACGTACGATGCGGCAGAGCTCCGGCGGCGCGTGTCCATGGTCGAGCCGAAGGCCCAACGCGCGGGCTCCGCACTGGCGCCACCGCCGCGTCGTCGTCGGACAGCCGTCACGGCGTGAGGGCACGAGCGATGGAATGAAAGGGTCGCAGGCTTGAGAGACCGCATCTGGAGCGGCGAGCGCGAGAAATTCCTTGGCTCACGATGAACCACGACGAAGCCGGCTTATAGTTGGCGCCGTCCGCTCCTTTCGTACCACCCAACTGCGCCGGGGCCGATGCGGCCCCACTCACCGAGCGCGAACAGAAGGCTGAACGGCCCACCACGCGTTGATGTAGTTGGCGTTGTTAAGACGTCCAACCTCATCGCGGGAAGGCACCGTCGAATGTGTGACATGTCGCTGCAGCTGCCGCTGACTGAGCCGTGGATTGCCCACGACCACGCCACCGAGTTGTGGACCATGAGCGCGCTGCTTTATGCAGAACCTGCATGGGCGGCGCGTTCAGCGAAACCTCGGAGCGGCGTGCGCGAAGAGTCCGCGAACCGGCGGCGTGGGCTGACGGGCGAGCAAACACTACGCATTCGCGTCGTGGGGTACCTGATCAGATGCACGAATGCGGAGTTGGCGTTCATCTGGCCGGCTCCCATACGTAGTGCGCGTTCGGCCGGCTCGGAGTCCTCGCCGTGAGGCCCTCGAGATCGGCGCTCGCCGCGACGCTGCGTCGGGTGCGCCCCGCGACGCGTGCCACGATGAACGAGAACCTCGTCACCAGTGCCGCCGCCCGCGCGGTGGAACGCTCGCGCACGATCCACATCACGGTGGAATCGGCAGTGATTCATTCGCCGACCTTCGAGTCTCCTGCTCTATGCCGTGCGTGTGCCCACCGGCTGTATCGCCGCGATGGGGTGGTAAGGCGGGCACTCGAAAGGTCTCGCGAACGCCCCAGCTCGATGCGACATTCCGAAGTGTGGCCGAAACCGGAAACGACCTTTCATGCCCTGTGCGGCCAACTACGTGTCCCCAAGTTGGCGGCGCCGGTGCTACTCCGAATGCACCGCTCGGCGGGTTCCCAGTCGATCGCCTGTAATGACTCCCATCTCATGACCGCGTCCGCGCGCGCCGCGCCACCGCACTCCTGCGTGCCCGCCGCAGACGGATTCACGCGCACGGTACTTGGTCGTGTCATGCGCCGTACGCTACCGGCGCTCGTCCTGCTCGCCTGTTCCAAGGGTGAGGCAACGACGAGCGACTCGAGTTCCGCTTCCGGAGACTCCGCCGCCGCTGTTGCCGAAGAAACCCGCCGGCCCGCACTTGCACTACCGGTCGGCGCCGAGGACGCGCGTGACGGCGATCTCGTGCTCCGTGTCTCGACCACGGGGCAGGTGCGCTCCGACGCGGTGGTCAAGCTGCGTTCCGCCGTCGAAGGCACGGTGAGCCACGTACTCGTCCGGCCCGGCGCCCGGGTGTCGCGTGGGCAACCGATCGTCCGCTTCGATCCCTATCCGTTCGACCTCGCGGTGCGGGAAGCGCAGGCCGTCGCCGACGAATCAGAGCAGCGATTCTTCGAGAGCTTCGTGCCGGAGTCGCTCGTCACGGGAAAGGGGCCAACGGCGGAGCTGCGCAAGGCGCTCATGAACAAGGCGGGCCTGACGGGCGCGCGACTGCGTCTCGACCGTGCGCGCTACGAGCAGACCCGTGCCACGGTCTCGAGTCCGGTGAATGGGGTCATCGACGCGGTCGACGTGGCACCTGGCGAACGAGTCGGTGCTGGACAGTCCCTGCTGACGGTGGTCGATACGCGCAACCTTCGTATAGAGGCGCAGGTGTTGGAACACGACCTGCCGCTGGTTCGTGCCGGGGGCGAAGCAACCGTCACCAGCGTCGGCGCACCGGGCCGCACCATCCGGGGCCGGGTCGAGACGGTGTTGCCCCTGGTGGATTCCGTCACCCGCGCTGGCCGCGCCATCGTGCGCGTGTACGGCGACGGCACGCTACGCCCCGGCATGTATGCCGACGTCCAGCTGGAATCGGCGCGCCTCAGGGACCGGCGACTGGTTCCCGCACGCGCCGTGATCGAGCGCGATGGGCGCCCGCTCGTGTTCGTGGTGAAGGACGGGCGCGCACAGTGGACGTACATCAATCCGGGCCGCAGCAACGGTGCCGATACGGAAGTGCTCCCCGATTCCGCGACGGGGCAGATTCCAATCAATGCAGGCGACAAGATCATCGTGGACGGGCATCTGACCCTCACGCATGATGCGCCGGTGCGCATCGCAGTGCCGCGTGAGCCCAGCGCCTCGGGCAGTGCGGTCGGGCTGCCGCGCAAGTCTCGCTAGGGCCCGATGTCCATCGCTGCCTTCGCCGTCGGTCGCCCGGTCGCGACGGTGGCCGCCGTGCTGGCCGTGGTGCTGCTGGGATCCGTGTCGCTCGCGCGTCTTCCCGTCTCCCTGCTGCCCGACGTCTCACTCCCCGTGCTCACCGTGCGCACGGTCTATCCCGGCGCGGCCGCCACGGAGGTCTCACGATTCGTCGCCGAGCCGATCGAGCAGGCCATCGGCGCAACACCGGGCCTCGTCGAGCTTCGCTCCGTCAGTCGTAACTTCGAAGTCACCACCACTGCGCGATTCGCCTGGGGCACGGACATGCGCGCCACGGTGCTCACGGTGCGCGAGCGGCTGGATGCGGCGCGCGGGAGTCTGCCGGAGCGCGCCGACCGGCCCACCCTGCTCACGAGCGATCCCGGCGAACGGCCGATTGCGGTGCTGGCACTTCGCAGCGACAGGACGAAAGGGGGCGGCGATCTTCGCAGCCTCGCGCGCATCGCCGACGAAGTGCATGCCCGGCGACTGGAACAGATCGAGGGCGTGTCCAGCGTCGCGGTCACCGGCGCGCCGCGCGACGAGATCCGCGTCGATCTCGATCCGGCGCGGCTGCGTGCGCTCGACCTGACGCCGGAGGATGTCGCCGCGGCAATCCGCAGCGAGAATGCGTCCGGCGCCGGCGGCACGATCCGGCGCGGGCAGTTTCGCTTCTCCGTGCGCGCCCTTACCGAGTTTCGCACCGCCGAGGAGATCCTTGCCACGCCCGTGGGACGCCCGGGCACCGGGCTCACGCTGCGCGATGTCGGCACCGTGAGCCTCGGACTTGCCGACCCGGAGACGCTCACGCGGATGGACGGCGGCGCGGCCATCGGGCT
>Ga0136611_10000651_pt1 | contig 23325 bp, 20 predicted proteins | sample AntDrymUQ2232306_2_FD_106645 | JGI IMG/M metagenome (GOLD analysis project Ga0136611, IMG submission 106645) | Polar desert sand microbial communities from Dry Valleys, Antarctica - metaG UQ223 (23.06) | ecosystem: Environmental > Terrestrial > Soil > Desert | place: Antarctica: Dry Valley...
AGACCGCCTCGATCTTCAGCCGATACACCTTCAGGATCGGATAAATCGAGCGCTGCAGCGCATCGCGGCTCGCCCGGTCCAGCGACGCCTGCTGCTCGCGCTCCTCCACCACATCCATCGCCGTCTTGAGCTGCGCCAGCCGCGCATCGTAGGCCGCCTTCGTCGTCCCGCCCGGGAGCGAGAGCGCCGGCTGCGGCGGTACCAGCGCCGCGCGGAAGGCATTGACCTTTGCCCAGAGCGCCGAAGTCAGCCGCAGCGGCCGGTTGAAGGTCTCGCGCCCATTCCGCTGCCGAAGGTGTCGGCATGGACGGTGGCGGCAGTAGCCCAGCCCAGCGCCAAAGCGCCAAGCGCGGCAGTCTTGATGGCCGGTTTACTATATGTGGTTGTCGGGTTGAGGTGTTGTTCCGCGCGATCAAGGGCGTAAAGCATAAAGGGGCACTTGGTTGGGTCCGGCAATGACGCTGATCGCGCCGCCGACTTAGCCGCGGCGGCGCCGGCTCGAGAGGAGTAGCGATGCGCCCACGAATGCGGAGATGGCGGTGCCGGGCTCGGGAGCCGCGAGGGCGGCTTGCCAGGCGATGTCTTCAAGATACGACGCGGAGACGTTGCGCTGGAGGCCGAGTTCGGAGATGAGCGGATCGCGGGAGAGCCCGGCGGGGCTGACGCCGTAGATCTTGCTGTAGAGCACGGCGGCGCTGAGGTAGTCGCCATCGTCATCGGCGTGGTAATCATCGGTGCCGTGCAGGTCGACGAAGTCCGGGTCGGTGGAGCCGGCGAGGGCGCCGGCCATTTCCCAGGCGGTGCCGATGGGGGCGACGGAGACGGGCGGTTTGCCGGGGTGGCCGGCGGTCAGGTTCCTGGCGAGGGCGTGATAATTGGCCCGCAGTTCGCCCTGCATCTCGGCGGTGCTGGCGAAGCTGTTCGGGCCGCTGCTTCCGGTGATGTAGGGATGCACCGCGGCGCGCGACCACGTTTCGAAAAGGACGACTTTGGTCCCCGGATGGTTCGCGAGGATCCGCTCGTAGAGGATCGAGCCGTAGGTGAAGTGGTTTTCCACGCGGTGGCCGTCGGCGGTGAAGTGCGTGGGCTCGGTGCTGAAGTTTTGCAGGACGACGAAATCCCAGGGCCGGGAGGCGATCGCCTGCAAGGTCGTGGGGTCGTCGGCGTGAAACTTAAAGTCTGCCCCTCCCTGGGTGCGCATCGCGGTCTCCGGATTGGGGTGGCCGCCCGCTTGGGCAAGGCGATCGAAGATCTCCGGGACGGAGGCTCTCCCGCCGGCGGTGAAGCTATTGCCGACGAAGAGGATCGTGGCGGCACGGGCGGGCGTGATCGGGAGCAGCAGGAAGACGGCGGTGGCGAGGGCAAGGCGCCACCGCGCGGAGGCCGCGGATTGGTCGTCAGGAGGGGCGAGGATCCGCGCGGCGTCGGGCAAAGTGTTCACGTCTGGGGCCGCACGGAAACCCTCCTAGGATGAAACGGGTAGTTTGTCTACCGATTCTGTGTTCCGATCCGCGAGCGGGCGTCAGCGAGCGGTGCGGCCGAGGAGCACGAACGAGATCACCGGCAACCGCGCGACGGCGAGGGTAAAGAAGGTGGAGAGCACGAAGACCGCGGCGCAAACGGCAAAGAACCACGCAGTGTTGAGCGACGCGACGTTCTGCCATGCGAACTCTTCCTCGCCCCAAACGAGGATCTGGATGAACACGTAGTGGGAGAGGTAAATCCCAAAGGAACTTTGCAGGAACGGCTTCGCGGCGGCGCAGGTCCGGGCTTGCAGAGGAGTATTCAAGCCGATGACGAGGACGAGATTCGCAATGAGCCAGCTGCTCAACAGCGTCAGCGACAAGCCGGGGCCGTAGCGCGCGAGAATGATATACGCGAGCACGAGCGCGGCGCACACACTGAAGTAAAGGTGCGGGCGGCGCTCCATCGCGGTGCGCACCCGGGGTGCGGTCAGGATCATCGCCGTGGCCAAATACGGCAGGCTCTCGCAGGCCCAAATGCCCCAGCGCCCGACCGCCGCAGTGATGTCCGCGTGCACGGCCGCGGGGATGACGACGTGCCAGCCAGCGCCAAGGAGGAAGAGCAGGCAGATGGAGGCGGGCCGGAAAAACCAGGAAGAAGTCGCCCGGCACAAGACATAGCTGAAGACGAACCCGGCGCAGATCATCGGGACGAAATACATGTGCACGGCGCTCTCCCCGACGAGGAGAAAGCGAGGCAGCTCAAGGTTCAGCGCGATCAGCCGCGCCGGCTCATCGAGGTGTTTGACGACGCGAAGGACCGTGTAAATGAGGGTCCACGCGAGATACGGAACAACGATGGCGGTGAGGCGCCGCTGGAATTCTGCGAGCGAGGAGTCGCGCCGCAGAAAGAGGCACAAAAAGTAGAACGCCGCAGCGATGAAAAACGGGACGCGGAACGGGAGAAACACGCTGACGATATTCTGCGCGAACGGAGCTTGCGGCCCGAAATGCACGCAGATCACGCCAAAGGCCGCGAGCAGCTTCAGGATGTCGAGCGCCGGTCGGTAAGCGGTTCGTGCTCTTGCGGACGGCACCGATGGTTCGGGAGGAGGGACGTCGATTTGTGCCGACGGCTCCGCCCTCTCTGGTGCGAGCAGTTCTTCCAACCGGGTCATTGTATTTCCTGGCGCGCCTCCAATTCCTCCGGAGTTCGGTAAGGCGATTCCCTGATGGTGCCAAGCCTTTTCGCCCGCTCGATGCGGTCTTTTGTCGAAGTCGAAGCTTCTGGCGATCGATCGCCGCCGCGCGGATCGCGAAACTCGTGCTTTCTTCAGCCGCGGCAGCGTGCACGCTGCGGGACGATGGCCGTTTTCCGATCCACACGACTGCTCGCCATCGGGCTGGCGCTCATCGGTGGCGCGCAGGGCCAGAAACCTCTCGCGCCATGGGAGGCCGAGATCGCGGCGTTCGAGGCACGGGATCGCGAGACCCGGCCGGCGAAGGGAGCGGTGCTCTTCCTCGGGAGTTCGAGCATCGGGGGGTGGTCCACGCTCGTGACAGATTTCCCGGAGCAGCGCGTGCTCAACCGCGGCTTCGGCGGCTCGCAGATCGCGGACTCCACGCATTTCGCGGCGCGGATCATCTTCCCGTATCAGCCGCGGATGATCGTCCTCTATGCGGGAGGAAATGACATCGCTGTAGGCAAGCCCGCGGAGGAAGTGTTTGCCGACTTTCGGAAGTTCGTCGCGACCGTGCGGGCGCGGCTGCCAAAGGTGACGATCGCCTACATTTCGATCGCCGGGAACCCGGCGCGGTGGGCGCAGGTGGAAAAGGTGAAGGCGGCGAACGAGCTGATCGCGGGGTTTGCCAAGGAGACGCCGAAGACGAAGTTCATCGATGTCTTCAGCGCCATGCTCGGCGAGGACGGACTGCCGCGGCCGGAGATCTTCAGCGACGACGGCCTGCACATGAACGCCGAAGGCTATCGGCTCTGGACGAAGATCGTCGCCCCCTACCTCCGAACTCCCGCTCCCGCGGTCAAAGCGCGTCAGCGTTCGAAGAAGGCAAGGAGAAGCTGATTCACCCCCTCGGGCGCTTCGTTCTGCACCCGGTAGCCGGGGTTCGGGGGGCGGTGACTCCGACGCGCGAGACACGTCTCCCGCAATTAGTTTCTACCGACGCAGTAAAGGAACGCTTCGCCGCGCAGGTAGAGCCGATTGCCATCGGCTAAGGGCGGGGCGTAGCAAAGGGTCTCCTGTGCCGGGATCGGCCACGCGCGGTCGAGTTGGGTGGCGATCACATTGCGCGCCACTACTTCGTAAGTGGAACCGGGCTCAACGACCAGGGTTGTGCCCTGGTTATCCATCAACAGGATGTGCTTACCAACGAGAGTTGGGCTCGCGGCAACGGCGACGGCGTTGTAGTGAGTCAAGCCGTTTAGTTCCATCTCTTGTCGGTAAAGTAGTTTCCCGCTCTCGAGGTCGACCGCGTAGAGAGTTTGGTAGATATCCACGAGATAGCTGATCCCTTCCCAGGCCATGGGGGAGGCTGGCGTCCAACGATCCAGCCATTTTCCCCCGGCAGAGACGTTGACTTCGCGAGGCAGCGAGATGCTGGCGATCTGCCGGGGCGTCCAGCTATCTCCCGTCACTGCGCTGAAGTCCAGGATCTGAAGGTTGGTCACACCATATTTGGAAGAGATCATGCGATCTCCGAGTAGTTGCGGGGGCGCCCATCCCGTGTCACCCGCCGCACTGCTGCCTTTGGGGCGGAAGAGAAATGCTCCATCCCCGGGCCGAAGGATGTCGCCCCGTTGCGAGACAAAGACCTGCTGTCCGGCCAACGTCGTTCCCTGGATGGCGCCAATGTTGTTATTCAGCCGCTGCTGTTTCCACCGCTGTCCACCGGTCTTGGCGTCCAAACCGAAGAGCCCGTGCAGAAAGACCGCGAGGACGCCATCAGCGAGCGCCGGTGATGAGCCGTAACTTAGATCTCCCGTCGGTATTCGCGTAATCCACTGCCGCGTGCCATCGAGCGCGAAGCTCGCCGCGACGCCCATGCCACTCCAGATGAATACATGGGTTCCATCACTCACCGGGGTGGGCATGGTAAAACCGACAATTCCGAAATGAGCCTCGAAATGGCCGTCTGTCGCTAAACGGAACTTTCCGGCATCAATCTCTTCCAACGCTGTCCGGATCTGCCCACGTAACCGGGTTCTTTTCCGCTGATCTTTCTCGCGCTTCAACTCTTCGACCAATGGATCGATGCGGCTGACATAGGCCGGGTTCGCCTTTTTCGCGTCAGGTTCCAGCGCCTCGTAATCGTTGATTTGCGCTGACCACAAGATATCCCCGCTGTGCTTATCGATGCAAAGCAACTCGTCGGGTTCGCACATCACAAAGAGCCGGTCGCCGACCATAATTGGTGTCGAGGTGCTGCGCGCGGGCAGCGGCGTCATCCAAACAATGTTCCTGGTCTCATAAGTCACGTCCGGTCCGTCCATGATCCGCAACGAGCAGCGCATCTCCGTGAAGTCCTCGCGATTGGATGTGCTGAGCTTTAAGAGAAGCCGGTTCCACCCGGCCCGAAGGGTCACGTCGAACCGCGGGGAACGTTCGTCTTTATGCCTGAGTTCCTGCGTGCTGATCGCAGGATAAGAGCCCAGAACAAAGTCACGTTGCGGATTGCGGTATACCTCCTCGCCATTGACCCAGGCTTTCAAACCGAAGCAATGATCGGCAATCACCCGTGCCGGTCCGCCGCGAGGCGAGTTCAGCCAGGTATGCGCATACGCGATCTGATTTCGTTGAAAGCCGACAACTTGCGCAAGATCGAGCCAGGGTGGCTCCGCTGCGCCAAAAACCATGATATCATCGGCGGCCACCTCAAGCGGTGACCACCCGAGACCGCCGAGCTTTTCGCCTGCGGCAGGTTCCACCGTTCGCTCTCCATCGAGAAAGTCGCGATCCAGCTCCGTCACCGAGTCCTTCACGCCGAACGGCCCGAGCACCAGCCAATCGCGAATCAGCCCCTTGGCCACGAGCGGCGCCGCGCCTGCTTTCGCATCGGCGGGGCGACTCCCGGCGGCGCGCAGCCCCTCCATCGCCCCGCGCGGGAGCCGATGCCACTCCAGCGGAGGGTCCGCATCCGGCCAAATCCCGGTTCCATTCCCCCGCCAGCCGCTGGCGGGTTCCGCGCCCCGCACAAGTGTCCCGAGAAGGAATACGATGAAGAGATTGATGCGCCTTGAATGGTCCGCCGCCCCCTCAGTGACTCACCATCGAATCGACCAGGGAGCTTGCGGCTGGAGCGACCGCTTTACGTCCGCCGTATTAGAGCGGCAGGCTGTGGTCTTGCGACTTACGCGGCGAAGGATCGAGTCCGCGCACGCCGCACCGCGCCCTTTCGCGCGGCGCTGATCATCGCTCGCTTGCGGTGCCACTCCTCAGGAAGCGGAGCAGCAGTCCATTCACCGCTTCCGGCGCTTCGTTGTGCACCCAGTGGCCGGCGTTTGGGAGTCGGTGGATCTCCACGCGCGGAACGACGCGTTCGAGCCCCTCGAGCAGTTCCGGGCCGAGAGCGCCATCGAGTTCACCCCAGATCACCAGCGTGCGGGCGGCGATCGGCGCGGAGCTGGCGAAGCGTAGCGCGCCCGGGCGGAGATTGGCGCGGTAGTAGTTCAGTGCCGCAGTCAGCGCGCCGGGACGCGAAAGCGGCTCGAGGTATTCCTCGATCTCTGCCGTGGAGAACGGACGGCTCGCGGGCGCCGTGCGAAATAGCCCCCGGAGCGCGGCGAAACCACGCGCCGAGAGCGCCCACTCCGGGAGCAGCGGGAGCTGGAAGAAGAGCACATACCAGCTCCGGAACATCTGCGGCAGCCGCCCCACTTTGCGCAGGTAAACCTCCATGTGCGGCGCGTTCAAGATGACCAGCTTATCGAGCAACTCCGGATGGCGCGCAGCAAAGGCCCAGGCGATCACGCCGCCCCAGTCGTGCCCGACAAGGTGCACCCGCGCCGCCCCCGTCGCCCGCACCACCGCGGCGACATCCTCGACCAGATAACGCAAGTGATACGCGCCGCGCTTCGCCGGTCGTTCCGAGAGATGGTAGCCGCGAAGGTCGAGCGCCCAGACAGAGAATCCCGCGTCCGCAAGCGCTGGAATCTGATGACGCCAGGACGTCCAGTTTTCTGGAAATCCGTGCAGCAGAATCACCGGGGGACCCTCACCCGCACGCACCACGTGCAGCCGGACGCCCTCACCCTGGATGTATTCGTCGCGCACGTTTCTGACTGAAGATTTACAACCCTCTGACAACTCGGCGCCAGCGTCGCAACAATCTCCTTTCTTCGCGAAAGCGCGCCTGCCTCATCATCGCACCCGCCTTCTCCCCCAAGTGAACCCCCTCCTTCATCGAGCACTTGCGGTAGTTTGCTGCGCGGTGACCGCAACCGCTCAGGAGCAAGCCAAGCCGTCCAGCCCGGCGCCCCCGCCGCATCCCGCGCTTCTCACGCTGGAGATTCGCCTCCGCGCGCTGCTCGACAGCATCGCGCCTGATGCGGAAGTGCGCATCGAGCAGCACGGACTCGTCGCCGAATATCAGGCCCAAAAATTTCTCGTGCATTCGCAGGAGAAGGACGGCGAATTCCGCGAAGAACCGACCGAGACGGTGGGCCCGACGAGCAAAGGATTTCGGCTTGTCGCCTACGTTCACCCCCGCGCCGAGCGCGAACGCCAGGGCATCGAGCTTCCCAAGGGCCCGGCGCTCGCGACGACTCGCCGTGCGGAGCCAGACTGGACGACCCTCGACACGATCTGCCCATTGGGGCGCAGCAACGAGGATCTATGGTTCCACCTCTCGCTCGGCTCGCGGACCGATTCCGAACTGCGCTCCAGACTCCTCCAAACCGTCGCGGCAAGCGCGCGCGGGTTCGGACAGTCGCGAGTCGAAATGGAGCAAACGCTCGCGAACCGGTTGAACACCGAGGTCACCGACGGGGGCCTGAGTCTCTGCACGCTCGCGGAGGCGCTCCGAACCCTCCTGCCGGGCAGGGGTATCCCGTATCGCATCGATGCAGACGCGTTTGCCGCGGAGGGAATCGATCTGACAAAGGCGGTCATCGCCACGCCTCCACCGCAACGAGAGCCGCTCGGCCAACTGCTGCAACGTCTGCTCGACCTCGTGCCCGCAGGTTACACCGTGGACGGCGACACCGTCGTCATCAGCCCGGTGGAAAGGAAGGGGCACGCGGGATTGGAGAACATCTTCCACCGCACGGACGGCTGGCGCACTGACAAGGAGCTGCTGCCAGGATCCGCGAAACCCTTGCCGCCGCTGCGGTGCCTCAGTAATCACCCAAAAATATGCGGGACTTGATCGTGATCATCGGGGGCTGCGTCGCCCTTGCTTTCGGAATCGTCGGCGCGCTGCGCAACGAAGGCACCACCGCCAAAGCCGGCGCGCTCGTCGCCGCGGGCGTCGCTGGCCTCGGGATGGCCTACTTCGGATGGAGGCCCTTCTTCGGCGGCAGCCACGAACCCGGCACCTACTTCGGTTGCATCATGCTGGTCTTCGGCATCTACGCGTGGCTGCGTTTCTTCAGCGCCCGGCGCTGAGCAGGCGGCGCTGGTCGCTGTCTCCTCGAGCAGCTCCTCGCCCTCACTTTCGGCTCGAGCGGCATCGGTAACCCCAGCGCCAAGGTCCTGCTGCCCGAGTAGCGGTCCGGACCGGCCGCTCTTATGTTCCAGTTTAGAACATTGTAGCCGACTGTCCACAGACGCACTCAGGCCTCCGCCCTACGGTTCGCGGGCATGGCTCCCCGTCATGACCGTGCTCTCCAAGGATTCGCTCGCAACGTTCTCCGGGAGCGCGAAGCGAAAGGTTTCTCGCAGGATAAACTCGCCGAGAAGGCGGAGCTCGATCGCACCTACATCAGCGGCATCGAGCGCGCGGTCCGGAATCCGAGTCTGCTGAGCATCTGCCGCCTCGCGAGGGCGCTCGGCGTCAGCGTCTCCGAGCTTTGCGAGGGGGTGCGGGAGTGAACGCAGTTTCCGGAAAGAAACTCACGTTCATCGATCTGTTCTGCGGTTGCGGCGGCTTCTCGCTTGGGATGGAGCGTGCAGGATTTGAGTGTCTAGCGGCGATCGATTTCAACGCGGAAGCTATCGCGACCTTCCACGCGAATTTCCCCGACCTCGGCGAGGAGCGTGCGCGGCGCGAAGACCTGACCGCCTTTCACCCGGCGCAGTTGGCGGAACTCATCACCACGGACTCCGTCGATGTGGTCGTCGGCGGGCCGCCCTGCCAGGGGTTCAGCGGAGCTCGGAAAGTCGATGGGGCGAACCACGGCGAGCGGCTGAAGGACGATCCGCGCCGGCTGCTCTACCGCGATTTTCTCCGCTACGTGGATTTCTTCCAGCCGCGCGTTTTCGTGATGGAGAACGTGCTCGGCCTCCGGACCGCCTCCGGCGGGGAGTTCTTCACCGCTGTGTAGCACGAGGCGCGATGTCTCGGCCGGGGAGAAGGCCGGCCCGGTTATCGGGTGCACGAGCAGATCGAGGATGCCGGCGCGCTCGGCGTGCCGCAGAAGCGCAAACGCCAGCTCATCGTCGGCGTGCGGAATGACCTGCCGGGCTACTTCCCGCCCGATCTGCGCCCCGCTATCCGCGCGCGGCCGGGCACGCCGCTCGGCGCGGCGCTCAGCGACCTGCCGCCGATTGCCGCCGGCGCAGGGGAAGAAACGCGCGCCTACGACCGCGAGCTCCGCAAACGCGCCCTCCGCGACTTCGGATCTATCGCCCGGAATTACCTCTATCGCGTCCTTGAGCTGCGCTGGTCCCGGGAGCTCACCGCTCACCGCGCCCGGCCGCACAGCGCTCGCGACCTGCGCGACTTTGCGCTCCTGCAGGAGGGCGAAAGCTCGGCACAGGCGATGCGCCGCGGCGTCGCCTTCGAATGGCCGTATCGCAAGGACTACTTCAAAGACCGCTATACGCGTCAGAGCCGCAGCACCCTCTGCAGCACCATCGTCGCGCACCTGAGCAAGGACGGGTTGATGTTCATTCACCCGACGCAGAATCGCTCACTCACCCCGCGCGAAGCGGCCGCGTGCAGAGCTTCCCGGATTGGTTTCAGTTCCCCGTCGCGCGCACTCATCAGTTCCGGCTCATCGGGAATGCGGAGCCGCCGCTGATTTCCGAAGCAGTTGGTGACGCCGTGCGGCGTTCCTGCGCGTCTCCAGTGCAGCTTCGCCTCGGCTGCGGCAGATGCCTTTGCCGCTCGCTTCCGCGCCGCCCGGAAAAAGCGCGGCCGGCCGCCGCTCGACCTCCCGCACGATCTTCCGGAAGCGCAGGCGCGTCTGCGCCTCCTTGCACAGGCGCTTCCCGCGCAGGTTCGCGCCTTCGACGCGCCGCCTTCCGCCGCGGTTGGCACGCGCTGCTCTTTGCCTTCCCCGAGCTGCATCCCGACAACGCATTTCCTAAAGCGCACGGCTTCGCGAAATTTCATGCTGATCCTCCGCTCCAGGAAGCGCAGGAGTGGCGCGAACGCTACGAGCGCAGCGGCTGACCCGTGACGATGGATGTCTTGAATAGTCCCTCACTCAACTGAGTTCCAACCATGCAGCCCCGCACGGTCACTCGCTTCTTTCCACGCAACGAGGCATTCCTCGTTCATCAGACCGGCGCGCAACTCACCGCGACCAGCAAAGGCGTTAAAGTTATTCTCCACACTCGCGAGGACGAGAGTTCGCCTTGCTGTGCGGAACTGATCAGCGGCAACCACTATGCCGAGATTGGCCTTTCGTTTGATGGCAAGGAGCTATTCGATTTCGACGGCGCCTTTTACCTGCCACGGGAGATTGGCGCTGTTTTGAGAACAGCCGGATACTTGGTGTCTGAAGAGTTCTTCGCCTGAGCTTTGGCGCTGGGCTTCTTTGCGCATCGTTCCGCCACTCACTCAGTGCAGCACTGACATGCCGACGCTCCGCAAGTAAGCGAAGGGTTGCGGCGTCCTCGAGAAGTGGATGCTTGCTCGCTCCGGTCTCTCCGTAGGAAGTTCCTTCTCCCATGAAAGACTCACGCCTCACTTCTTCCGCTGCGTCTTCCTCGATGATGTCCTCAGCGCGGCTCGCTTCCCCGAGCTTCGCCGTTTGTGTCGCCGCGCTCCTGCTTCCACTCGCCGCCCCTGCTGCCACGCTCATCTGGGACACAAATCCGGGCTCGCCCGGCCCACAGGGCGGCACGGGCAACTGGCTGGCGCAAAACGTCTGGGTCAACGGCGCGACCAACCTTTCGTGGGTTTCAACGAGTGACGCCTTTTTTAGCAACGGCACCGGCACGGTGACTTTGAGCGCGGACACGGCTGCGCGGTCACTTTCGTTTGCCAGCGCTCACACCTTATCGGGCACGGGCCGGCTCGCCTTGGTTGGAAGCCCGACGCAGATCGTCAATGTCGCTTCCGGTGTCTCCGCGACCATCGACCTCGAACTCCTTTTTCCCTCGGGTGCGGCGACCCTCGATAAGGAGGGTCCCGGCGAGCTGACTCTGCGGCGCCGGATCACCGCGCCGACCCCTGGCGCGCAACTCGCGGTGAAAGCAGGGACGCTGATTCTCGCTGCCGGCGCCGGAAGCGATGGCGAGGCGCGGGTGAGCACGGGTGCCACCTTGCGCGTGGTCGGCGCCGCGGAAGCCGCGGAGCTCAATGGGAGCGGCAACGTGGTCCTCGACAGCAGCCTCACGCTGCGCGCCAGCGGGCTTCGCAGTGGCTCATTCACCGGCGATATCTCGGGCGTGGGACCTCTGGTCATCGGCTTCGATGGCGGGGCGAGCGGCCTGTCGCAAACGGTCGGTTTCGGCAACAACACCTTCACGCGGCTTGAAGTAAGGAGCAGCACGCTCAGTCTGCTCACGGCCGGCGCGGTCAGCCCTCAAGTTGCAGTGACGCATACCGGCGGCCTCATCGAGCTGCGCAGCGGGGACCAAACCTTCGGGACGCTGAGCGGTGCGAACTTCAGCGCCACCTCGCCCGCCCGCATCGACCTCGGCACCGCCACGCTGACCGTCGGCGGCAACAACGTCGAGAGCAGTTACGCCGGCGAGATCACCGGTTCGGGCATGCTCCGCAAGACCGGCAATGGCACCCTCACCCTCACCGGCAACAGCACCTTCACCGGCGGGGCGGAAATCCTCGCGGGATCCGTGGTGATTCCTGCGTTTGCAAATGCGAGCGTGCCCAGCGCCCTCGGCAGCGGCGGCCCGATCACGCTCGGCGGGCCCGCAAGCTTGGGGACGATCCGGCCGCAAGACGGTTCGGCGACCAATCGGCCGCTGATCATCCCGGGCGGCGGGGGCCGAGTCACCATAGCCGCCGCTGACGACGTCGTCACGTTGAGCGGGGGGATCTCGGGCTCGGGCCAGTTTAGCAAGACCGGGCCCGGATTGCTGGTGATTAACGGCGTGAGCCCTCTGACCGGCGGAGTTCTCGTCAGTCAGGGCGAGTTGCAGCTGAATGGAACGCTCAGCGCCGGGGCGGGCACACTCTCCATCGATCGGGATGCAACCCTGAGCGGGAACGGCGCGGCTAGTGGGCCAGTGTTCGTGGACGGGACGCTCGCGCCAGGGGCGCCCGTAGGAACGCTCAGCACCGGCCCGCTGGTCCTGCAAGCCAGCAGCACGCTTGAGCTCACGCTCGACTCGCCGACTGCATTCGACCAGGTAAGCGTCACAGGTGACGTATCGCTCCTCGGCACGGGGTTCGGCGGCACGGCCAGTCTCGCGCTCACGCTCGGCTTCGATCCGCGCGACTTCGTGGACGCATTCACCATCGTGCTCAACGACGGCACGGACGCGGTAAACGGGCGCTTTACCGTCGCAGGGAATATCCTCCTTGAAGGCGAGCGCTTCTTCGCCGCCGGGCAGGAGTGGGAAATCCGCTACGCCGCCGGCGACGGCAACGACGTGGCGCTGCTCGCAGTGCCCGAGCCATCGATTGGTTTTGCTACGCTGCTCGGCGCCGCGATGCTTCTGCGGCGCAGGCCGGGTCAAAGACAGACAGCGACCGCGTAGCGCCTAGTTAAAAGCGAGTTTGAACTGGAGCCGTCTATCGGACGAACCGATGACCTGCTGATTGCAAATCAGCTGCTCTACCAACTGAGCTAAGCCGGCATTTCCTTTCGGAAACGGGCCCTGAACGCAGGTTCAGCGCCGCCCTTTCCGCACGCTTTTTTACACCCGGGGTTCGCCACTCCACTGGCATCAGGAGGGGCTGAGAACCGGTGACCTTGGAGTCACGCGACCTCTCGGCCGGGATCACCACAGGTCCGGAGCAATGATAGGGCTCGCAGCGAGGAGGGGACGCGACGGCGTGAGGCGAACCGCCGGACTAACCGCTCCAGCAGCAGCGCTGCCTTCCGTGCCGCCGCTAGGACCGACGCTCCAGACGAGAACGTTTCCCACCCTATTGCCGCTGGGCTTCTTTGCGCCCCGTTCCGCCACTCGCTCAGTCCAGCACCGCCATGCCGACGCTCCGCAAGTAATCGAAGGTCGCATCGTAATACTCGGGTGGGCGCGTGTGATCGGATGGATCGCCGAGCGGGACGAAGATCACCATACCCTGCCGCGCGCGGGTAAGCAGCACGCGATAAGCATTGCGCAGGTAAGCGCGCTTCTCGTGCTTGTGGATTTGGTTCCAGCGACTGCCTTCGAAGGAGTGAAAGGCCCAGCCCTTCGGCGTGAAACGCAGATCGGCGTCCCACGTCAGGCAAACCCAATCGAGCTCGAGTCCCTGCACCTTAAATTCGGTCGCGGCGTCCTCGAGATAGAAGCTCGAGCGCGTGTCGTCGCGGTCATTGAGAAACCAATGCACCGGATTCACTTCCATGCGGACGTTAATGGCATGCGGCTTCAATCGCTGCGCTTTGGACGAGGCAACCAGCCCGTAGCGCTCCGTCCCGCGCGCTTGCGCGCGTATCCAGTGCTTGGCCACCGTGAGGTCGCGCGTGAGCACGATCGGGTAGCGGTCCCGCAGCTTTGCGAAGCTGGCGCGCGCTTCCTCTGCGGCGCAATCAAGCAACGCTTTCACAAAAGCCGAGACGTTCTCCGCGCGGAAAGACCGCATCGACACCGACAAATGCAAATCCTCCTCGAAGTGCGTATGCGGCAGCGCACGCACCCGCTCCACCGCCTCGCCCGCCGCATACTCGCTTTCCGTCAGCCGTGGCGAGATGTGCACGTGCCAATCGGGAAAGTGCGTCTGCAGCGCGTCGAGCCATGCGCCGATGCCGGCCTCGCCGGTGTTGATCTCCTGCCCGCCGCCCACGAGGCAGACCACGACCGCCCAATCTGTGTGGCGATCCATATAACGGATCAGGAATTCCGGCTCCGACTGTGCAAAGCCCGCTTGCCCCTTCCTCATCCGCATGAAGCTCGCGGTCTGGTGCAGATTCCACGCGCGCTGCGCTTCGTCAAAAATTACCACGTGATCCGCAGGCGGGCCGGGATGGTGCAGCGCCTCATCCCGGAAGACGTGCACGTTTTGAATGAAAGCCTTCACGCTCTTGGCAAGCTGCCCCTTCTTCACGCGCTCGCCGGCGGCCTTACGCCGGGCGAGATCGTCGCGCGTGAGCGCCTCCTGCAGCACGGCTACGAGCGGCCCATTGCCGGAGAGGAAAACCGCGTGCGTCGGCTGCTCAAGTTCGCGCCGATGGCGCGTCGCGGTGTTCAGGCCTACCAAGGTTTTGCCGGCACCCGGCACGCCCGTGACGAAGCAGATGATCTTCCGCCGCTTCGCCATCGCCTCATCCACTAGCGCTTCCAGACGGCGCGAGGTCAGCCGGAGGTTGCGCGCTTCTGCATCGTGTCGCGCGATCGCCTCCACCGAGTGCTCGGCGTAGAGCGCGCGAGCGGCTTCGATGATCGTCGGCGTCGGCCGATACGGCGCCGCGGTCCAGCACGCGAGATCGATGACCGGGCCGACGATTTCTGCCAATGCGCGATCGAGCACCGCGCGCATTCCATTGCGACCTGCAAACACCGGGTGATAGACGCCGTCCGCATCCGCTCGCAGCTCCGGTGAAGGCGTCGCCTCTGCCTCCGTCGCGATCAGGATCGGCACGATGGCGACAGCGTGGCTACCCTCGTGGAAATTCTTCAAGTCCAGCGCGTAATCCCACACCTGTTCACGCCCTGCCCCGGTGAAGGCGCGCTCGCCAACCTTGAATTCGACCACAAAAACCACGGCGCCGATGAGCACCACGGCATCTACGCGGCGGCCCATCCGCGGGATGCTGAATTCGAGGAAGAGTTGACCGTCGTGCCCGGCAAGATCGCGGCGAAGCAGCTCGATTTGTCGCAACCACGCGTCGCGTTGCGTCAACTCGACGGTGTGCGTCGAGTGTGTGCTCAGCTCGCCGATCACCTGTGCTGCCGGCAGCCTCAAGAATTGTGCGACGGTCGCTGAAAACCATGCCCGTGACTGCATCGGCAATAGTGGCGCAGGGAGTTCGAGCATACGCCCATCTTGCCGGACTGCTCGCCGTGAAGAAAGCCGCACGATCAAATACGGCGACTCGCGCGTTGCTCTACGCCTTAAGAAGAGCACCGACATCGCCTACACTGCGACTTCCCTTCGTCAGCATTCTCATCCTGGACAAGGCGGCTGAGCCACGCGTTGGAAACGACCTTTATCCGAAGGGCCTCATCGTTGATCCGCCGGAACTCGCGGGCTAATTTGACTCAGAAGGAATCTTGGGAGGATGGATAGCTCGTCGGGCGAAGGTCATCGAAGTCACGCGCTTCGAGTCCACCCTTGCGCTCGCTGGTTACTCGCCTGTGCATGACGAGGAGTATTCAAAGCTGCGCCTGCGGGCTGTGGCGGAGGAGCTTTTCGCCGTGCGTGACGCGTTTCCGCGGCTGACGCCTGCCAGTTTCCCGAGCGGGGTGCCGACGGGGATCGAGCGCGTTGATTACGAGATCAACCTCTCGGGTTCCGGGGAGCTACGGCTCGCACGCGCACCTGCGGAGTCACCGGCGCTTTAGTGAGCACGCCGTCGGTGCCGCGTTCTGGCAGCAGTTGCGTCAACCTCCGCGCGAGCCGCTCCAGCGCCTTGGGCTTTTCAGTCTCGCATTCCCAGACAACGATGGTGCGCCAACCGAGTTTGCGTAAGGCGCGCTGATAGAGTTTGTCGCGGGCGGCGTTGCCTTCGAGTTTAGCGAGCCACCAGTCGCGGCGTTTGTGGGCGTGGTGCAGTTCGCGCAACCGCGGTGGCGGTGCCAGAAGCAGCCGTGGACGAAGATCACGGTGCGGTGTTTCGCGAGGACGATGTCGGGGCGGCCGGGGAGCTGTTTGACATGCAAGCGGAAGCGGAAGCCCATGCGGTGGAGCAGGCGGCGGACGGCGATCTCCGGCGCCGTGTGAACCCCGCGGATGCGGCTCATGTTCCAGCTCCGGCGCTCGGGGGTGAGGGAATCCATCGAAATGAGCTCGCGGCAGGCGATCCCCTTCGACGGCGAGCGTTTAGAGCCCATGTCCAGCAAGGGGGAGTTCATAAGCTATTCAGTTATCAGGCGGTTTGCTGAAGGCAGCGCTGGGCTGGAGTGGAGTTGCCGTGCATGGGCGCTGAAGACATCCGTGCGCCGATGCGGCATGCGGAGCGATCCAAAAACGTGCGCGGGTTTCCCTACGCGGCTTGTTTGTGGTGCGTCAGGGACGGGGGCGACTGCGCAGCGATGAGGACGTGAGCTGGACTGCTCCGCCGCGCACGGCATCTTCCGCGGGATGAAACCAAGCGTGTTTTTCCGTGGTGCGGCTGTTTGTGTGAGCGCGGCGGTGCTGTGCGCGGAGCACGCCATCGGCGAGGAAGGAGCGCCGCGGGTGGGGGCGCTGCCTGCGGGGGTCGAGCGGGTGACTTCGATCGAGGGGATCACCGAGTATGCGCTGCCGAATGGGCTGCGGGTGCTGCTTTTTCCCGATCCGTCCCGGCCGATTGTGACGGTGAATATCACTTACAAGGTCGGCTCGCGGCACGAGGACTATGGCGAGACGGGGATGGCGCATCTGCTCGAGCATCTGGTTTTCAAAGGGACGCCAAAGCACCCGAACATCCCGGAGGAGCTGACGGCGCACGGGGCGCGCGCAAACGGGACGACGTGGTTCGATCGGACGAACTACTACGAGACGGTTTCGGCGACGGAGGAGAACCTGAAGTGGGCGCTGGAGCTGGAAGCGGACCGGATGGTCAATTCGCACATCGCGCGGGCGGATCTGGAGAAGGAATTCACGGTGGTGCGCAACGAATTCGAGCGCGGGGAAAACAGCCCGAGAGGGGTGCTTTATAAGCGGATGCTGCCGGTGCTCTTTCAGTGGCACAACTACGGGCACTCGACGATCGGCGAGAAGAGCGACATCGAGGGCGCGCCGATCGAGCGGCTGCAGGCGTTTTACCGGCACTTTTATCAGCCGGACAACGCGGTGCTGGTGGTCGCGGGGAGGATCGATGAGGCGAAGACGCTGCAGCTCGTGAGCGATTTCTTCGGGCCGATTCCGAAGCCGACGCGGGTCTTGCGGAAGACTTACACGAAGGAGCCGGTGCAGGACGGCGAGCGCGAGATCACGCTGCGCCGGGCAGGGGACGTGCAACTGGTCTCCTGCGCCTTCCGCACGGTGCCGGCGTCGCATGCCGATGACGCGGCGCTCACGGTGCTGGCGATGCTGCTCACGGACGAACCGTCGGGCCGGCTCTACAAGGCGCTAGTGGAAACGAAGAAAGCGGCAACGGTTTCCGGCAGCGCGTCGGGGTTTGCGGAGGCAGGTTACGTGAGTTTCAACGCGGAGGTGCGGCAGGAGAAATCGCTCGAGGATGCGCGGACGACGCTGCTCGCGGTGCTGGAGGAGGTGAAAAAGAATCTGCCCACGGAAGAGGAGGTGACGCGTGCGCGGACGCGGCTGCTGAAGAATTTCGAGATGTCGCTGAAACGGTCCGACCAGATCGGGCTGCGGCTCAGCGAATCGATCGCGAACGGCGACTGGCGGCTGGCGTTTCTCGAGCGCGATCAGCTCGAGAAGGTGACGCCGACGGATGTGGCGCGCGTGCTCGCGGCGTATTTCAAGCCGTCGAATCGCACGATCGGGCTCTTCGTTCCCGAGCCGAACCCGGATCGCGCGAACGTCCCGGACGCGCCCGACATTGCCGCGCTGCTCAAAGATTACAAAGGGCGGCCGCCGATCGCGCAGGGCGAAGACTTCGACGTATCGCCAGCGAACATCGAGAAGCGGACGAAGCGGACGAAGCTCCCGAGCGGCTTGCAGATTGCGCTGCTGCCGAAGGAAACCCGCGGCGACGCGGTGTCGGCGACGATGACGCTCCGTTTCGGCACGCTCGAGAGCCTGAAAGGGAAGGCGATCATCGGCAGCGCCACCGCGAGCATGCTGGAAAAGGGGACGCGGCAGAAAACACGGCAGCAGATCAAGGATACGCTCGATCGGCTGAAGGCGCGGGTGAGCATCGGCGGCGGGGCGTCGTCGGTGACGGCGGGGATCGAAACGGATCGCGAGCATCTTCCCGAGGTGTTGAAGCTCGTGCGCGAGATGTTACGCGAGCCGGCGTTCCCGGCGGACGAATTCGACAAGCTCAAGCAGGAGTGGCTCGCCTCGATCGAGCAGCAGAAATCCGAGCCGGACGCGCTCGCGGGGAAGATGTTCGCCCGGGTGTCGCGCCCCCCTTATCCGGCGGACGATCCGCGCTACACGCGCACCTTTCCCGAAGAGTCGGCGGCAGTGGAGGGCGTGACGCTGGATCAGGTGAAGGAGTTTCACCGCGCGCTCTACGGGGCGAGCGATGCGACCGCGGCGGTGGTCGGGGATTTCGATGCGGCGGCGATGGAAGCGGCGCTGCGCGAATCGTTTGCCGACTGGAAAAGCCCGTCCCCCTTCGTGCGTATCGCAGAAGATTATCGCGAGGTCGCGGCGCGTGAGGAGACGATCCACACGCCGGATAAAGCGAATGCCGTGTATCTCGCCGGGTTCGGCTTCGCGATGCGCGACGACGACCCGGATTACCCGGCGGTCGCGCTCGGCGGCTACATCGTTGGCGGCGGGTTTCTCAATTCGCGCCTCGCGACGCGCATCCGGCAGAAAGAAGGCCTGAGCTACGGCGTTGGCGGCGGATTCTCCGCCAGCCCGCTGGACAAGGACGCGAGCTTCTCGGCGCAGATGATCTACAACCCGCAGAACGCCGCAAAGCTGGCGACCGCTTTTCGTGAAGAGATCGAGCGCGCCGCGAAGGAAGGTTTCACCCCGGAGGAGCTCGAAGCAGCGAAGACGGGCTGGCTCAAAGCACGTCAAGTGAGCCGCTCACAAGACGCCACGCTGGCGGGCACGCTGAGCAGCTATCTCTTTTACGGACGGGATCTTCTCTTCGACGCGAAACGCGAGGAGGCCGTCCGCACGCTCACGCTCGAGCAACTCAACGCGGTAATGAAAAAGCACCTCACCTACGCGCGGATGATTACGGTCAAAGCCGGCGACTTTCAGAAAGCCGCGCAGCCGTGACGGACCCCACGGCGCGGCGCTGACAAGCGCACGCCAGCGCGCTATGGTGCGCGGATGAAAAGTCCGTTTCCAGGCATGGACCCATATCTAAGGCGCATTCGGGCGACGTGCACGCGCGGTTGATCATCTATGCCTGCGATGCGCTGCAGGAGCGCCTCCCAGGCGACCTCATCGCGCGGGTGGAAGAGCGTGTGTTTCTCCAAGGCAGCGATCTTCCGCGTCAGATCGTGCCGGACGTGCACGTCGCTCCCACTGACTCCTGGAGCGGCGGGAGCGGGGGCGGAACGGCAGTCGCGGACGAGATCACGGTCGCGGAGCCTTACGTCGTGGTCTTGCCGGTGGAGATCACCGAAACCTTCATCGAGATCCGTGAGGCAGGCGGCGGCGAGGTGATCACGGTCATCGAGTTTTTCAGCCCGACGAATAAACGGACCGGTGCGGGACGAGATGCGTATTTATCCAAACAGGGGGAGATCCTTCGCTCCCGCGCGAACCTCGTGGAGATCGACCTCATTCGTGCGGGTGGCCACACGGTCGCCGCGCTGGCGGAGGACGTGCCGGCGGCGTTCAAGCGCGAGTATCTCGCGTGCATGAGCCTCGGCTGGGCACGTCACCAGTTTGAGCTTTATGCGATGCCGCTGCGGCGCCGATTGCCGGTTCTGCCGATCCCGCTGCGGCAGGGAGAAAAGCGCGTCACCATCGATCTCCAGGCACTCCTCGACCGCGCCTACATTGCAGGTCGTTACGCGAGCCTCAACTACACCGCGCCGCTCGATCTTCCCCTTCAAGGCGAACGTGCTGCCTGGGCCGAAGCGCTCCTCTCGCAGCAGCCGAAGTAGACGAATCCCCGTCGCCGCCGCTGCTTTCATCGGGTAAAGCTGCGGCGATGTCCGACCTTTCTCTCCCGCGATCTTCGGCACGTCTCCGCGTGCGCTGGTGGCCGCTGATCCTGATCGCCGTGGCGGTGGCGGGGTGGCTCGCGTGGGTTGGGATCAGCCCCGAGATCCATCGGCAGGATCGCGTGATGAAAACGATCGCCGGGGGCTTGAGCGGCATTGTGCTCGTGCTGCTCTGGCTGGTGGCGCTGTCACGCCTTCCGTGGCGGCACCGCCTGGGAGGTGTGCTTCTGGTGGCGGTGCTCCTCGGGCTCGCCGCCGCGCTTTTTCGCATCGACGGAGTGACGGGCGATCTCCTGCCGCGGCTCGTGCCGCGATGGGCGCGCGGCTCCACGCAAACGGTGGCACCCGCGAACGCGCCAGAGGTGGAACTCCCATCCGGGTTTCCCGGGTTTCCGCAATTTCTCGGTCCGAGTCGCGATGGCATCATCCCGGGGCCTGCCCTCGCGCGGGATTGGAAATCGCCGGCGCCTGAGCTGCTCTGGCGCGTGCCGGTGGGCGAGAGTTACGCGGGCATCGCCATCGCGGGTGCGCGAGCGATCTCGATCGAGCAGCGCGGCGCGAATGAAACGGTGGTTTGCCGCAACCTTTTCACCGGCGCCACGTTGTGGATGCACGAAGACGCTGCGCGCTACGAAAACCCGTTGGGTGGGATTGGCCCGCGGGCGATGCCGACGATTGCCGGTGAACGAGTGTTCGCAGTCGGCGCGACGGGCCATTTGCGGTGCCTGTCCCTCGCTGACGGCAGCCTCCAATGGCAGCGCGATCTGCTCCGTGATGCCTCCGCGACCCTGCCGGAGTGGGGCGTCGCCGGCTCGCCGCTGATCGTCGGGGATGTGGTTGTGGTGCATCCCGGCGGGAATGGACATTCGCTCGCAGCGTATCAGATCGCCACTGGCGAACCTGCCTGGGCAGGCGGCGAAGCGCGCGCGGGTTACAGCTCCCCGCAGTTCGTGACGCTCCTCGGCGAGCCGCAGTTCCTCATTTTCAATCACGACGGAGTGGCCGGGCACGGCGCGACGGATGGCCGGGTGCTCTGGAGTTATGCGTGGACGAAAGCCGCGCAGCACGTGACCGACCCGCGAGCCGTCGGGCCGGATCGTTTCGTCGTGTCCGCCGGCTATGGGTCTGGCGCGGATCTCGTGACATTGTCGCGTGACGCGGAAGGCGCGTGGCAGACGACCCGCGTCTGGCACACGCAGCGGCTGAAGTCGAAGTTCGCGAGCGTCGTGGTGCGTGACGGCTTTCTCTACGGGCTGGATGACGGACGCCTGACGTGCATCGATCTTGCGACTGGTCAGCCTCGCTGGACCGGCGAGCGGATCGGCCATGGGCAGCTCCTGCTCGCGGGCGATCTCCTTGTTGCCACTGCGGAGAATGGCGACATCATCTTGCTCGAAGCCGTTCCGGACGTCGCGCGGGAGCTCGGCCGCTTCTCCGCGTTGCGGGGAAAAATGTGGAATCCGCCCGCGCTTGCGCCGCCCTTCCTCCTCGTTCGCAATCAAACGGAAGCAGCATGCTATCGCCTGCCGCTCGCCCAGCCTGAAGCGGGCAAAAGCGCTCCCTGAGTCATTTGCGCTTACCAGCCAAACCGCAGCAGCCATTCACGGATGCCACGTTCGTGACGCACCAGGATCTGCAGCGCAATTCCACCTGACGGGCGGAGACGCACAAGATTTAGCGCCATTCCGCCACGCAGCACGCTGAACCGCGCGCGGTAATCCTCGCGTTCGCGGAGTTCGTATCCGCGGACGCGCAGCCACCTCGAGAAGCTGTGCGCATCGAGCATCGCGCTCCGCGGCCAGGAAGTGCGAGCGTGCTCCATAAAAAGCTTCGGAGCGTCGGTTCCGAGCAGGGCAATCGTCGCCGGCATGAGTGCCGCAGCCGCCCGCAAACGCTTGCGCAGGAGCACTTTCGCTTGCGCTTCAATATCGCTCGGCGCGAGCCGCGTGAACGCTGTGTAATCGGCGTCGCTGACTCCGAGCTGGAGAGCGACGGTGCCGGCATCTTTCGAGAAGCGTTCGCGCAGCGCCGCGTCGGTGAGCAACCGTCCGAGCGCGGTGGTGAAATCAATGTCGTGCAAGGAGCGTCGAGAGCTTTGCGACCTCTTTCTCTATCGCGGCGACGTCGGAGAAAGCGTCATCGCGTTCGAGGATCACCGCCTGCACTGGCGCGCGAGCGATGACCTCGCCCGCCAGCTCCAGCAGCTCCGGTTGCACCGGATGCGCGTGGTCATCCGCGAAGCGGCCATGCTCCTCCGCATAGCCGACGATGTGCAGTTGCCGAATGCGGCTCGTGTCGAGCGCGTCCAGCCAGGCGAGTGGATCGAAGCGGTGATTGCGGCTGTTGATGAAAAGATTCGTGACGTCAAGAAGCAGGCCGCAATCGGCTTCCGCGCAGATCGCATTCAGGAAATCGGTTTCCGCCAGCTCGCCCTCCAGCCGCAGGTGTGAAGTGATGTTTTCGAGCAACAGCGGACGCGCACACCGATCGGCGATTTCCCGCGCGTGCGCAGCGATCAGGCGGACATTCGCGCGCGTCGGCCGAATGGGATTGAGATGCCCGAGATCCACCTCCGCCGTCCGCGTGAAGGCGATGTGCTCGCTGACCCAGCGCGCATTGGCGCTTTCTGCGACGCGCGCGAAACGGGCGAGCCGCTTTGCATCGAGGCAGCCGGGAGTGCCGAGGCTCAAGCCCAATCCGTGAACGTAAAGCTCGTAGCGGCTGCTCAGGGCGCCCAGTCGCGGTTCTTCCCCAGCAGGAAAATGCTCGGCAGTGATCTCGAGGCACGTGACCCCGGCAGGCTGCGAGTCGATCCAACGCGCCAGCTCTCGCCGATAACCGACGCCGATCCTCATCAGCTGCCGCAACCCCCGCAACCGCCACCGCCGCAGCCGGCACTGCCGCACCCGCCACCGCCGGTGGAACAGCTCGAGCTCGACGTGCCGCCTCCATCGCTGCCGGTCCCCGCCCCCTGCTGCACTCGCAGCAGGAAAAACAGGGCTCCGATCACCATCATAAGAGAGAGGAACATCCATCGGTGCAGGCCCGCTGCGGAGCCGACCACATAGCGCGCCACTCCCAAACTCTCGAACAGCGCAAGCATGATCACCGTTGTCAGCGGATGGTCGCGTCCCGTCCTTCGCAAGACGAGCAGCGCGCTCCAGCAGAGCAGAAACCAGCCGCCGAAGAGCACGAGGAATTCCGGCCCGCGCACCGTCTCCAGGAAGTGCTTCATGGTGGGGGTGGCGCTCGCTGTTTCAGGCGAGGTCGCGCGGCGCCGGCCATCGATTTTCGATCCATGTCGCCGCCGTATTCAGGACGACGAAAACCCGCCGATGCCACGTCAAGGCCTCCTCATCGTCGAATTCCCGCGGGCGCGCTTTGAGCGCGATCAGGTCCGTCAAAGTGGCGGC
>Ga0136611_10000652_pt1 | contig 23313 bp, 21 predicted proteins | sample AntDrymUQ2232306_2_FD_106645 | JGI IMG/M metagenome (GOLD analysis project Ga0136611, IMG submission 106645) | Polar desert sand microbial communities from Dry Valleys, Antarctica - metaG UQ223 (23.06) | ecosystem: Environmental > Terrestrial > Soil > Desert | place: Antarctica: Dry Valley...
GAGGGCACCGGATCCAGATATGGGAGTGCGGCGACTTTCGTGGGCACCGTGGCTCGCACGACTCCACAGAAACTCCCGAAGGTGTCAGATCCTCCTGGTCACAGGCACCTCTGGTGGTGCGCGCATGACCGGGCTCTGACCGAGTGGCCAAAATGGCGGAAGTCGAGCCTAGATGCGCCCAGAATATGGCGCTCCCGAATTAATAGTTGGCTTTCATCCTCATCAAGATGACCCCGCAACTGTTCTGCCAAACTCGTAGCCGCCAGAAAGTCTGGTGAGCTTTCGATCTCCTGTTTGCTCAGCACTGCATACTCAATCGGCAAGCGGCCCACCTCCCAAATCAGCCTGAAAAGGCGTGACGCTACCGCTTGGAGGCCCACGCCTTCGGGACGACCGGGTCGTCCATCGCCAACAGGCGCTTCAGCTCCAGCACCTGGTCGCGGATCAGCGCCGCCTTCTCGAAATCCAGCTCCTTCGCCGCGCCCTTCATCTGGACCTCAAGATCCTTCACCAGCCGCGCCATCTCGTCCTTCGGCATCGTCGGCCGCGACCCGTCCGCCGCGTACTCCGCCGCCGACTCCGCGACCGCCTTCACCCGATTCGAGATGTCGCGGATCGTCTTCTTGATCCCCTGCGGGGTGATCCCGTGGCGCTCGTTGTAGTCCAGTTGAATGCGCCGCCGGCGGTACGTCTCGTCGATCGCCCGCTGCATCGAACCGGTGATCGTGTCCGCGTACATGATGACCTGGCCGTCCACGTGCCGCGCCGCCCGCCCGATCGTCTGGATCAGCGCCCCCTCCGAGCGGAGGAAGCCCTCCTTGTCCGCGTCGAGGATCGCCACCAGCGACACCTCCGGCAAATCCAGCCCCTCGCGCAAGAGGTTGATGCCGACCACCACGTCGAACACCCCCAGCCGCAGATCGCGCAGGATGTCGATCCGCTCCAGCGTGTCGATCTCCGAGTGCAGGTACTGGACCTTCGTGCCCATCTCGCGCAGGTAGTCGGTCAAGTCCTCGGACATGCGCTTCGTCAGTGTCGTCACGAGGGCCCGCTCGCCGCGCTTGACCCGCTCCTGGATCTGCTCCATCAAGTCGTCGATCTGGCCCTTGGTCGGCTTGATCTCGATCGCCGGGTCGATCAGCCCGGTCGGGCGGATCAGCTGCTCGACGATCTGCTCGGAGTGCTCCAGCTCGTACGGCCCCGGCGTCGCCGAGACGTACAGCACCTGCCCGATCCGCTTCTCGAACTCGTCCCACCGCAGCGGGCGGTTGTCCATCGCCGAGGGCAATCGGAAGACGTGCTCCACCAGCACTTCCTTGCGAGCGCGGTCCGAGTGAAACATGCCGCGCACCTGGGGCAGCGTCATGTGCGACTCGTCCACGAACAGCAAAAAGTCGTCCGGGAAGTAGTCGAGCAGCGTCCACGGCGTGCTGCCGGCCGCCCGCCGCGCCATGTGCCGCGAGTAGTTCTCGACGCCCGTGCAGACGCCCGTCTCGCGCAACATTTCGAGATCAAAGTTGGTGCGCTGCTTCAGCCGCGCCGCTTCGAGGATCTTCTCCTCTCGCTCGAGCTGCCCGACCCGCTCCTCCAGCTCGACCTCGATGTCGTCGAGCGCCGCCAGCAGCTTGTCGCGCGTCGTCACGAAGTACTTGGCGGGGTAGATGTCCACCGCCGCCCGCTCGACGAGCAAGCTTCCCGTGAGCGGATCGACCTCGCTGATCTTCTCGATTTCGTCGCCCCAGAACTCGATCCGGATCGCCACCTCGGAGCCGGCCGGGTGGACTTCGAGCGTGTCGCCCCGCACGCGGAACGTGCCGCGCTTGAAGTCGTAGTCGTTCCGCTCGTAGTAGATCTCGGTCAGGTGGCGCAGCACCTTGTCCCGCTTGCGATTCTCGCCGCGCCGCAGGCTCACCACGGCCTGCCCGTAATCCTCCGGCGCGCCCAGGCCATAGATGCACGACACCGACGCCACCACCAGCACGTCCCGCCGCGTCAGCACCGACTGCATCGTCGCGTGGCGCATGCGGTCGATGTCCTCGTTGAGGATCGTCTCCTTCTCGATGTACGTGTCGGTGCGCGCCACGTACGCTTCGGGCATGTAGTAGTCGTAGTACGAGACGAAATACTCGACCGCGTTCTCGGGGAAGAACTCCTGGAACTCGGCCACCAGCTGCGCGGCGAGCGTCTTGTTGTGCGCGAGCACCAGCGTCGGCCGCTGGACCTGCTCGACCAGCCAGGCCATCGACGCCGTCTTGCCGCTGCCGGTCACGCCGAGCAGCGTCTCGTGGTGCAACCCACGCTTGACGCCCTCGGCAAGCTGCTCGATCGCCTTGGGCTGATCGCCGGTCGGCCGAAAGTCGGAGACCACTTTGAAGTCTGGCATTGGACTACAATTGTACCATCCGAGCACCGCCCCGACTCGGAATGGAGCGGCCCGTCGGATACGGAACGGGCGGTTCCGAGGGAGGGTCGGCTCGTTCGTCGCCGACACGCCGACGACGGGAGTACCGTCAACACATCCGTCATCCTGAGCCAACGTATCGCTGATGGGAACTCCGTCAACACACCTGTCATCCTGAGGGGCGAGCCGCCGGTTTGCCCACGTGCTCTGGAGGGATAACATGGCACGCTTCGGTCCCGGTAACCGCGTTCGGGTTCGCACCGAGCACCGCCCGACGCACGTGCGGACGCCGGCCTTCATCATGGGGCACACTGGCGTCGTCGATCGCCTGCACGGCAGCTTCCCGAACCCCGAGCAGATCGCCTACGGCCAGGACGGTCTCCCGCGCACGCCGCTCTACTTCGTGCGGTTCGACGCGCCGCGCGTCTGGAACGGCGCCCCCGAGACGGACACACTCCTGATCGACCTCTACGAGCATTGGCTCGAGCCCGCCGACCGCGAAGGGGCCACAGCATGAGCGACGCGCACGGCGACCACGCGCACGGCAACGACGAGCATGGCGACCATGCGCACGAGCCGAACGGCGAGCATGCTGATGGGCATGCCGACCCGCACGCGCCGATCGTCCACGACGACGCGCAGGACGCTTGGGAGCGGCGGTCGGCGGCCATCGAGGCGCTGCTCGTCGAGAAGGGCATTTTGACCCACGACGAGGTTCGCGCGGCCATCGACGACTTCGCGTCGCGGACGCCGATGCTCGGCGCGCGGCTGGTCGCCAAAGCATGGACCGATCCCGCGTTCAAGTCGCGGCTGCTGGCCGATGCGAAGGCCGCCGCCGCCGAGGAGCTCGGCCTGGACATGGGACTCCCCGAGATCGTCGCGCTCGAGAACTCGGACAGCGTGCATCACCTGATCGTCTGCACGCTCTGCTCGTGCTACCCGCGCATGCTGCTCGGGCCGCCGCCGGGCTGGTACAAGAGCCTGCCGTACCGGAGCCGGGCGATCGTCGATCCGCGGGGCGTGATGCGCGAGCTCGGGCTGGACGTGCCGCCCGACGTCGAGGTCCGCGTCGTGGACAGCACCGCCGACATGCGCTACTTCGTGATCCCGGCGCGGCCGAGCGGCACGGAGAGCCTGAGCGAGGCGCAGCTCGCCGCGCTCGTTACCCGCGACAGCATGATCGGCGTCGCCCGTGCCCGCGAGCCAATCGCGAGCACCTGGCACGACTCGGGGTGCGTCAGGGTAGCGTGAGCGTCGCCACCTCGGCGTGGTCGGCGGCGGGCGAGCCGGGCGTCGATTCGGCCGCGATGGGACGGCCCTCGCGATCGATCCAGCCGACCGTCAGGCGGTAGCGGCCGGCCGGAAGGTCGGACGGAAGCGCGAGATCGGCCGTCTCGGCGACCACCTGGCCGCGCTCCCACTTGTTTGGGGGCAGGGCGTCGGGGATCGGGACGCCATCGGTGCGGGCCACGACCCGCCCGTCAGGCGCCGACAGCTCCGCGACGCGCATCCACGGCCCCACCTTCGCGGTCGGCTCCCAGTACGAGACGAGCCGCACGCGCCCCGCCGACCGCTCCAGGTCGTGGCCGAGCAGGCGGAGCGCGCCGCCGAACAGCGCCGTTGAGGGCACAACCGGCGCGGGGCGATCGCGGGTCGCCAGGATGACGTCGTCTCCCCAGGCGCGGACGTGCATCGTCGGGCGCTTGGTCAGCGGAGTGTCCTGGTCGGTCGGGTCGAGCGCGCGACGCGTCTGGGAGTCGGTCAGGTCGAACACGAACGCCTCGATTTTGCCGAGGTCGGGCCGCATCGGCGCGGAGTAGAGCGTCGAGGGCCACTGGTACACCTCGGCGCGGTCCGCGATCCACGGGACGATCCGCCGCGTCGCGTCCACCCGCACGTCGGGCGGCACGAGCGCGATGGCGCGGGCCAGATCGGCCTCGTGGTCGGTCCACTCGTAGCGGTCGGCCGCGTAGCCGTCGCCGCCGGGGAAGTAGCTGAACTGTCGGTAGCAGGCGGCCCCGACGACGAGCAGGACGACCGCCCCGAGGCGCGCGACATGCGTGTGCCACCGACCCGACCGGCGGGCCAGCGTCGCCAGACCGGCCGCCGTCGCGAACCAGAAGACCGGCAGCATCGCGCCGGCCCAGTGCCCGGCCACGTTGCCCTCGCGGTCGGCCAGGAGCAGCAGGACGAACGACGGGCCGGCGATCGCGAGCACGCCCGGCGCGAGCAGGGCCAGCCCGGCGGTCGGCGCTAGCAGCCAGAGTGCCGCGTGTTGGCCGCGCCCGATGGTGGGGCCGCCCTCGGAGGGCGGCGGCGTCCCGACGAGCCAGTCGAGCACGATCGACGGATTCGCCCGGACCTGCTCGAAGTGGGCGATCGAGCGGTTGCCCTCCACGCGCTGCGCCGTGCGGCGGTCGTGGAACGCCGGCATCAGCACCAGCACGAGCGAGAGCAGCCAGATTGCCCCGAGCGCCCCGAGCGCGCCGCCGGTGAGGGCCAGCTTCGGAGTGCGCAGATGCCGAAGCGCGAAGTACGCGCCTGCCGCCCCGACCAGCGGCGCGGTCTCCTCCTCGCACAGGAGCGCCAGCACGAGCCAGACGGCGGCCGGCCGCGCCCTCCCTTCCAGCACGGCCTTGATACCGAGCGAGATCGGCAGCGCGGCCATCACGATCGGGTGGAACTCGGAGAGGGCGACCCGCGACATCGCCGGCATGGCGTAATAGCCCGCCAGCAGCGCCAGAGCCGGCCAGTCCCCGAGGCGTGGCCGCGCGTGGGAGAAGAGCGGAAGGCCGGAGAGCGCCATGCACGCTTGCTGGATCAGCAGCAGCAGCGCCGGGCTCGGCACGAGCGCGTACAGCGGCGCGATGACGGCCATGACGGGCGCGACGTGCTCGGCCACGTGCACTGTGTTGTCTTCGAGCAACGTCGAGGCGAACGGCCGGCCGTGCGACGTGTTCCACATCACCTGGGCGTAGATGCCCATGTCGCGGGCGCGGGTGTGAATCGTCCAGTGCGCCGCGATGGCGAACCAGGAGATCAGCGCGAAGTACGTGAGTGCCATCCCCCAGGCAACCGCCACGGCCGGCGCCGCGCGGCCAACGAGGCCCGGTCGGCGCGCATCGCGGGAAGGCGCGGGACGCGGCGATTCGGCTAGCAGACGGTCGGGGGCGCCCGGCGCAGCGGTGGAGGTGGCCACGGGGCCGGATTATCGCGTTGGCAGTAGGTGCGAGCCAACCGTTCGGTACGCGAAGGCCGCGCGACGGTACATCGAGCCGGCATTGACGGCGGCGGATCCGGTCGCTAGGCTCTCCGACCAGACGCGGCAATAGGAACGAGGTGGCGGCCATGAGCGACGGCGAGGGCAGCACAACCGGGCAGCCCAGGACGGTGGTGGTGACCGGCGGGGCGACGGGCATCGGCAAGGCCGTGGCGGCCAGCTTCGCGCGCGACGGCGACCGCGTCACGATCGTCGGGCGGCGAGAAGACGCCCTGCGACATACGGTCGACGAGCTCGGGCCGCGCGTCTCGTGGCAGCAGGCCGACGTTGCCGAGCGCACCCAGATCGCGGCGGCAGTCGAGCGGATCGTCGGCGAGCACGGCACGATCCACGTGCTCGTCAACAACGCCGGCATCTCGAACCGCAACGTGACCCTCGCCACGCCGCTCGAAGAGGCCGAGGCGCTCTGGGACGAGCTCAGCCGAGTCAACGTCAAGGGCGTGCTGCTGACGACGCTCGCGTGCGCCCCGCACCTGGCCCGACCGGGCGGCCGGGTGGTCATGGTCAGCTCCGGCGCGGTCTTCACCGGCGGCGTGTTCCCCGGGCTGATGGCGTACGCCGCGAGCAAGGCGGCGCTCCACGGGATGATGAGTTCGCTGTCCCGCGAGCTCGGCGCCGACGGCATCACCGTCAATACGATCGCGCCCGGCGTGATTGTCGATACCGAGATGACGGCCGGCATCCCGGCCGACGACCACCTGCGGCTCGCGGCGGCGACGGTGACCAAGCAGGTCGGGCACCCGGAGGACATCGCGGCGGCGGTGCGCCACCTGGCCTCGCCGGCAGCCCAGTTCGTGAGCGCCCAGGTGCTCCAGGTGGACGGCGGTCGGCTGCCGGGCTAACCGGACATCCGCGCCAAGGACGACGACCTTATCCGGGCGATGTCGGCGCAGGGCGGCGCGATCGGCATGACCGCGATCTCCGGCTTCCTCCAGATGTCGTGGTGGGCGGTGACGACGCCGGAGCTGGTCATCATGCTGACGGTGCTCGGGCTCAACGTCTTCGCGGAAGGACTGCGCGGCCTCTACGACCCGCGCTCGCGCGGCTAAGGCGCGCGAGCAGCGGGCCGAGGACGCTTGGGGCTAGCGGATGCCGCCGACGATGGTGTTATCGAGATAGCGCCAGAAGACGGCCGTTTCCGAGAAGCCGGCCTGGCGCAAGGTCTCCTCGTGGAACGCGGCCGTGAGCTGCTGTCCGCGCCCCGGCCGGTGCGGCGGAAAGATCCGGTCGTGCTCGGCGACGAGCTCGCCAAGGTGCGGATCGGCACGCGCGGCCTCCCACCAGCGTGCGTACTCCTCGCCCTCGGCCGGACGGGCCTCGTTGAGCCGCTTGCGAACCGCTTGCGCGGCGGTGGCAGATCGGCCGGCAGGCGGCGCGAGCAGCAAGTGCTCGGCGTTCAGGAACACGCCGCCAGGCCGAAGCAGCTCGGCCAGCTTCTGGTACACGGCGACTAGCGCCGGCGCGGGCAGCCAGTGGAGCGCGGTGGAGCTGAGGACCGCGTCGAACTGCCCGAACTGGTCGAGCGACGCGGACCAGTCGGCGTCGCTCAGGTCCGCTCGAAACCAGCTCAGGCGGCCGGCTCGATGACATCCGTGCCAACCACGTTTTCGAGACCCTGCCGGTCGATGTTCTTGACGTTCGGGTCGTTCAGCGTGTCGAACGTGAACCTGACGTCCTCGGCGGTGACCGGCGTCCCATCATGGAACTTCGCGCTCGGTCGCAGGGCGAAGGTGTAAGCCAGGCGATCCGGGCTGACGTCCCACTTCTCGGCCAGCTTCGGGCCGGCGGTGCCGTCAGGCCGAAGCTGGATCAAGCTGTCGAAGAGTAAGTGAATCGGCGTGTGCTCCGGAAAATGTGACCCAATGACCGAGAGCGCCGAGATGCTCGGCGGCTCGACCGGCGCCCCGATGACCAGCTCCTTGAGCGGTGTTGCACGGCCATCCGCCTTCGTCGGTGCAGCCTGTGCCGCAGGCGTAGCCTGGGCCGCGGGCGGGCCGCTCGGCGTCGTGGCGAGTGGCTTCTGCCCGGCCTTCGCCGGAGCCGACGGTGGCGCCGCGGGAGGCGTGCAGCTCGCGAGGACGAGCGTGAGGGCCAGGAGCAGGACCGATGTCGCGCGCATGGTGCGATCCTCCGAACGGTCGCCGATACTACGATCGCGAGCCGCCGCGAACAGGCCGTGGCACTGGGGCGGGCCACGTGAGCATCGGCGATGGAGACAGCGTAGCATCCCTCTGCGGTCAGTTGCAAATAATTGCAACTACTCATCGTTGCACCAACGTCGATAGTTCGGTGCCCGACCGCGCCCGTCCCGGCGCCCCGGCCACCACGCCGCTCGCAACTCGTCTCCGACCCACGTTCAGGCCCTCAGTGATGGCATTGCCGGGATGGCGTGGGCAGGGCGGAGGCGCTACACTTGGCGTGGCTATGAGTACTGCCGACCCTGCCAGTCAACCTTTGCCCGTGTGCGCCGCTCCGCTCGTGGAGCCCGCCAGAGGCTGCGCCTAGCTCTCGTCGCGCCCGCGACGAGCGGGCGAGCGGCCTTCGGCGCCCTCCACGAGCGGAGGGCGATCTGTGTGCCGGAGGCGCTTCATGCAGACTGTCCCGCCGCCCACGGAGGATGGCGCCGCCGAAGTCCGGGCTCCGGATGTCCGCGCCGAGTTGCGCGCCGCCGTCTCCGCGAGTCGGCCGCCCGACATCGGCGTCTTCCACGCCGTCCCCCGTGAGGAGCTGACCCAGGCGCTGGCCGAGCTGAACGCGCACGAGCTCGGCCGGCTCGTGGCCCACCTCGGGGACGAGGCGCTCGCGGAGCTTGTGGCCGAGCTGGACCCGTTCGACGCGGCGCGGCTGCTGCGCAAGCTCGGCTCGGCCCAGGCCGCCGACGTGCTGGAGGAGATGGATCCGGACGATGCGGCGGACGTCGTCGGCGAGCTCCGCCCCGAAGAGGCCGAAGCGATCCTCGGCGAGATGGAGCACGAGGACGCGCAGGATGTCAGGGATCTGCTCAGCTACCCGCCGGAGAGCGCCGCCGGCATCATGACCCCGGACTTCGTGGCGGTCGCGCCGTACCTGACGGTCGGCGAGGCCCTGGCCGAGCTGGGCAAGGTGGCCGAGGAAGCCGAGACGATCTACTACGTCTACGTGACCGATCCGCGCACCGGGGTGCTGCTCGGGGTGCTGTCGCTGCGCTCCCTGGTGCTGTCGCCGCGCTGGAAGCTCGTCTCGCAGGTGATGAATCCGGACGTGACGCGGGTACTCGCCGACGCGGACCAGGAGGTAGCGGCCCAGCTGCTCGACCAGCACAACCTGATCGCGCTGCCGGTCGTCGCCGAGGGCGGGCGGATGCTCGGCATCATCACCGCCGACGACGCCCAGGACGTGCTGCGCGAGGAGGCCAGCGAGGACATCGCGCGCCTCGGCGGCTCCCAGCCCCTCGACGAGCCGTACCTGCGCGCCAGTATCTGGCACCTGTTCCGCAAGCGGGTTATCTGGCTGCTCGTGCTGTTCTTCGGCGGCGCGTACACCGGCTCGGTGCTGCAGCACTTCGAGGACACGCTCGCCGGCATGGTGTCGCTGTCGTTCTTCATCCCGCTGCTGATCGGGACCGGCGGCAACGTCGGCTCGCAGACGGTGACGATGCTGGTGCGGGCGATGGGAGTCGGCGAGGTCCAGTTCCGCGACCTCTTCCGGGTGCTCTGGCGCGAGATGTGCGTCGGCGGGCTGCTCGGGATCGTGATGGGCTCGGCCACGTACCTGCGCGCGACGATGCTCGGCGTGGGGGTGGAGCTCGGGCCGGTGGTGGGGCTGACGTCACTATTCATCGTGGTCTGGGCGGCGTCGGTCGGCGCGGTGCTGCCGCTGATCCTGCACCGGATTCGGCTCGATCCGGCCGTGGTGTCGTCGCCGTTCATCAGCACGCTGGTGGATGGCACCGGCCTGTTCCTGTACCTGACGATCGCGCGGATGATGCTCGGGATCGACTGAGGCTGCGTCGTCCTTGCCGCGCACGCCATCCGCGTCGTAGAGAGCGGCCTACGGCGCCCCACCGCCGGGAGCCGCGGCCCCGCCTGCGCCGCCGCCACCCGTTGCACCGCTACCGGCCGGCACGACCGGCTGGATCGGGGCCGCCGGCGCGGCAGGAGCCGGCGCGGGCGGGGCCGTCCCGGAGCCGCCGGCACCGGCGGGCGCGATCGGCGCGGTCCCGCCGCCGCTTCCGCCGCTCGGCGCGGCACCGGCTCCGGCGCCCGACGCGGCCCCGGCGCCACCAGTGGCACCCGCGCCACCGGCGCCCGTCCCGCTGCCGCTTGGGCCGCCCGCGGTGCCCGCACCTCCAGAAGCGGCGCCGGTGGCGCCACCGACGCCGGTGCCAGCAGGTCCAGATCCAGCAGCCCCGGTCGCCGCGCCCGCTCCCGCGCCACCTCCGGCCCCTGCGCCGGCACCTGCCGCGCTCGTGTCAGCGGGGCCTCCGCCCGTTGCGCCGCCACTACCGGCCGCGCCTCCGGTACCCGTGCCTCCGCCCGCGCTTCCCGACGCTCCTCCGCTCGCCGGTACGCCGCCGGCAGCCCCGCCTGCGGCGCCGCCCGGCTGGGGGCTGGGCGGGATCACGGCGCCGGCCGGCTGCGTGTACGTCGGGTTCACGGTGGCGGTCGCGCGCGTGTCCAGCGTCGGCGCCGGAGATGCGGCCGGGACCTTAATCTCGTTGCCCGCCCGGCACGCCGTCAGCAGCGTGGCTCCGAGCATGGCGCCGGCAATCCCGTGAGCGATGCGCCAGCGTCGGGCCATGAGGGTGCGTCGTGTCACGGTGGCGGTCCTAGGATACGAGATGGAGCGCCCGCGCTCTCGCACGGAGACGTGCCATCGGAGGCGCACGATGCGTGCCCCTCGCCGCATTCGCGAGCCGAAGTGTCCCGACGCCGGCTCGTGCATGCGCCGACTCGCAGGGACACCGGTCGGGATGTAGGCCGCCCTTCGGACGGTTATCGCGTTCCGGCTAGAATGGTGCGACCATGGGAGGCTCGTGGTCAGCAGCACGTACTCGACCGCGTCGGCCGGCTCCGCGAGCGCGACGCGAGATCAGGGCAGCACACGACGACGGCGGCCGGTCCGATGCGCTCCGGCCGAACCCGAGACACGATGCAGTGAGGGGACGACGATGCCGCACCAGGTGATCATGCCGACGCTCGGTTTGACGATGGAAGAGGGCACCATCACCGAGTGGCTCAAGCAAGAAGGCGACACGGTCGCCAAGGAAGAGCCCCTGTTCATTGTCGAGACCGACAAGTCGGCCGTCGAGGTGGGCGCGCCGGCCAGTGGGGTGCTGCGGCAGATCATTGTCCCGGTTGGCAAGACAGTCTCGGTGAGCTCGCCCATCGCGGTCATCATGCAGCCGGGCGAGACGGACGCCGGGCCGAGCGCCGCGCCCGCCGGCGCCCACGCCGACGCGGCCCCGGCTTCGGTCCAGGCGTCCGCCGTGTCTGCCCCGTCGGCGACCGCCCCGACGCAGCCGGGCCAGACTCAGGCCGGCGCGACCGCCGGCGCCACGAATGGCAGGACGGCGGCGGACGGCGGCCGACTCAAGGCGTCGCCGCGCGCGCGCATGGTGGCGCGCGAGCTCGGCATCGACGTGGCCGCCGTGACCGGCACCGGCCCCGAGGGTCGAATCGTCGAGAAGGACGTCCGCGCGGCGGCAACGGCCGGCACGGCTTCCCCCACCCCGACCATGGACTCATCCGCCGCCACGGCCGCGCCCGAGCGCATCATCGCCTCGCCGCTCGCAAAGAAGCTGGCCGCCCAGCACGGCGTCGATCTGGCAGCCCTCACCGGCAGCGGCCCGAACGGACGGATTACCGAGAAGGACGTGACGGCCTACGTCGCGTCGCGACAGTCCGCCCCGACCGCTGCCACTCCGAGCGCGCCCGCCGCGCCGTCCGGCCTGCCGGCCATCGCGGCGGCCACCGGCGCCTTCGAGCCGCTGAACCGGGTCCGCCGCATCACGGCCGACCGCATGGCCGCCTCCGCGCGGAGCGTGGCCCGCGTCACGCTGCTGATGGAAGTGGACATGACCGAGGCCGTCCGCTTCCGCGCCCAGCTCGCGCCGGAGTTCGAGCGCCGCTACGGCGCGCGGCTGGCCTACGACACGATGATCGCCAAGGCGTCCGCCATCGCCCTCGCCGACTACCCGCACGTCAACGCGCGCTGGGACGAGGCCGGCGAGAACGGCCAACCGGGCCTGCGGCTCCAGGAAAGCGTCAACGTCGGCATCGCGGTCGCCGGCGAGCAGGGGCTGCTCGTGGTGGTCGTGCGCGACGCGGACACGAAGTCGCTCCACGAGGTCAACTCGGATCTCGTCGGGATGGTGCAGCGGTCGCGGAGCGGCGGGCTCGGGCCGGACCAGCTCAGCGGCGGCACGTTCACCCTCACCAACCTGGGCGGGTACGGCGTCGAGTCGTTCACGCCGATCGTGAACCCGCCGGAGTCGGCGATCCTCGGGATCGGGCGGATCGCGAAACGGCCGGCGGTCGTGGACGACCAGATTGTGGTCCGCGACCTGATGTACCTGAGCCTGGCGTTCGACCACCGCGTGGTGGACGGCGCGCCGGCCGCGCAGTTCTTGCAGCGTATCAAGGAGTGCCTGGAGGCGCCGTACGTGCTGCTGGCGTAAGGAGTCTGACAAGGGTTCAGGCAGGTCGCCGGCCGCACTAAACTCTGCCAACGTGGAGATGGCGGGAGCACCGTCAACGTGTGTGTCATCCTGAGGCAGGCGGAGCCTGTCGAAGGATCTCGTCTCCGGACTGGCCTGTGCTGGTCGGCCCGTAGATCCTTCGCTACGCTCAGGATGACAACACTTCATCTTCACGTTGACGCTGCGCTGAATCACACCAGGAACGCGCCCCACGGCGCGCCGAGGATGCCGACCCCGACCGCCGCGACCACCACGCTCCGCCGACGCCGGAAGCCGAGCACGCGGTCGACGACGATGGCGCCGACCGCGCCCGTGACGAGCATCAGGGCCGCGAGCCACCAGAGGCCGGGGCGCAGCCATGCCGCGTACAGCATCGTGAGCGGCACCGTCGCGGCCGTCAGCACGAGCGTCGCGACGCAGGTTGTGCGGACCGAGTACGCCTTGATGAGGCGGACGCTGAGCTGCACGCTGGTCAGGACCGCGAAATTCCAGGCGAGCGCCAGGGCGAGGGCCGTGGGCGTCGCGAACGCGGAGACCGTCTCCACCGTATGGGCCGCGCCGCTAGTCGAGCAGCTTGTACACCATGTCGAGCAGCGCGATCGGGCTGAACGGCTTCATGATGTACGCGTCGGCGGCGGCCTCGGTGGCTCGGGTGCGGTCGCGGTCGCTGCCGCTCGCGGTCAGCATCACGATCTTGATGTGGGCGGTCAGCGCGTCGGCCTTGAGCAATCGGCACACTTCGAGGCCGCTCATGCGCGGCATGTTGATGTCGAGGAGGATCAGGTCCGGCTTGCGGTCGCGGGCGACGAGCAGCGTCTCCTCCCCGTCCTCGGCCGACAGGAGGTTGAAGTGGTCGGAGCCGAGCGTCGCCCCGACCAGGCGTCTGAGGCCCTGCTCGTCGTCAGCTAGCAGGACGGTGCGCTTGGTCATGATCCTCTCGCTTCTCCGGGATGCCCAGGTTGCTGTCCTCGTCCGGCAGCACGCACACGCGATCCTTGCCGCTCTGCTTCGCATGATACAAGGCGGTGTCGGCGACGCGGACGAGCTCGGAGGAATCGAGATGCGGCGGCGACCACGAGACGCCGCCAATGCTGATGGTGATCGGGAAGCGCTCCCCCTTCTTCGAGACGAGCGGCTCCAGGCCATGCACGGCCCGCCGCAGCTTCTCGCCCACGGCGCGCACGCCGCGCAGGCCGAGGCCGGGCAGGATCACCACGAACTCCTCGCCGCCGTACCGCGCGGCCACGTCGGTCAGGCGCAGGTTCGTCTGGAGGAGGCGGCCGATGTCCCGCAGCACGTCGTCGCCGACCGGATGGCCGAACGTGTCGTTCACGCGCTTGAAGTTGTCCGCGTCGATCATCAGCAGCCCGACCGCGTAGCCGAGCCGGCTCGCCCGCGCGACCTCCATCGCCAACGAGTCGCGGAAGTAGCGGAAGTTGAAGAGCCCGGTCAGCGGATCGGTGGTCGCGAGGCGCTGGGTCTGCTCGTAGAGGCGGGCGTTGTGGATGGCCGCGGCGGCCTCGGCGGCGATCAAATCGGCGAGCTTGCGGTCGTCGTCGGTGAGCGGGGGGCCGTCCTCGCGGACCAGATGCAACGCCCCGACGATCGTCCCGCTCGCCCGCATCGCAACCGTGAGCGCCCGGCCGTCCGGGCTCATGGTGGACGGCGCGTGCCCGCCGAGCACGGCGCCGAGGCACGCATCGGTGAGCGCCACGGTCGGCGGCGGCGCGAGATCCTCGCGGCCCCAGACGTAGGCACGCTGAGCAATGTCGCCTTCGATCACGTAGATGGTCGCCGCGTCGTTCGTCACGAGTCGGCCGACCCCTTCGAGGGTGCGCTGCATCACCTCGTTCGGGTCGAGGATCGAGCCGACGGCCGTGCTGATCTCGTGCAATTCGTTCATGTTGTTGAGCTGCGTGCGAAGCTGGGCGAACGTGCGCCGCACGTCCTCGGCGTAGAGCTCGAGCTGACGCTGCGCCACCTCGAGCTCGGCGACCCGCTCGAGGGCCCTGGCATAGTTCTGCCGCAGCTCCGCGATCTCGATGCTGGCGAGGCGGTCGGCGGTCACGACGCGGCGCCGCGTCGACTCAGCGCCGAATGCCGCGACCAGGACGCCCGCCACGCCGTCCGCGCGAGGCGAATCGCCGGCACAACGCCAAAGAGCGGCACGATCGCCAGGGGCGCCAGATACAACGCGAAGGTCCAGTCGGATGCATACGGGTTCCAGAAGTGACGATAGTACATGACCGCCGGCGCCGAGAGGCTGAACCCGACGAGCACCTTGCCCGTGATCGTGTCCCACCCCGCCACGAGCGCGAGCGCGAGCGGCCAGGCGAAATACCAGGGCAAGACCCAGGTGTTCATCACCAGCAGGAACGCTAGCATAACCCGCGCGCCCGACGCCGCGATGCCGCGACCGCCGCGCGCCCACCAGAGCTCCCAGACCGCATAGAGGGCGAAGATGACGCGGGCCACCGTCTTGACGTCCCCGCGCGCCTCTTCGAGGGCGACCTCCCACGGCGAGGCGCCCGGCATCAGGATGCGCTCGCGGGCAAGGTGTTGCGCGAGCACGTCGGGCACGTAGTTCAAGAACATCGGCCCCTGCGACCATTTCACGATGGGATCGACCGTCTGCATTCCTTGCCACCACGGAGCATAGAACGCGACGACCACCCCCATAAGGGTCGCGGCGGCCAGGAGCCCGACGCCGAAGAAGCGCCAGGGCGGGCGCTGCTCGCGTGCCCAGGCGACGACGTAGTAGGGCACCAGCAGGACGCTGGACATCTTGACCAGCAGCGATACACTCAAGGCCACCATGCCGAGCCAGGCCGACCGGCTCGCGTAGAGCAGGACGCTCAGCAGCATCACGGCCACCATCGCCGCGTCGTTGTGGCCGTTGCCGGCGAACTCGAACAGGATCAGCGGGTTCCAGGCGTAGAGCATGACCGTTTCGAGCGTGCGGCCGGGGCGGAGGCGGTGGACCGCGAGCGCCAGGATCACGATGCCGGCCAGGTGCGCGACGTTCGAGACCAGCTTGTACGCGAGCACCTTGTCGACGTCGGTCCAGGACGCGACCGTACGGCCGAGCGGCACCGTCAAATTGACCCAGGCCGGCCCGTAGATCGACGGGGCGTCATGCCAGAGCGGGTGGATCCAATACAGCATCCGCACCTCGGGAAACGCCGAGGGGATCGCCGTGAACGGATTGAGGCCGAGGCCGCCCGCGATGTGCCCGTACATCGCGTACGAGAACAGATCGGTGGTGAAGAGCCCCGGCATGAGGAACAGCGTCGCCTGGAATGCCAGCGCCGGCGCCACGACGGCGAACGTGCCCCAGCGGTGGGGCAGCCCCCCCTGCACGAGCGAGAAGCCGACGAGATACAGGCCGAAGGCGATCGCGAAGGCCCGCATCAGCGTCTCGACGAGGACATCGAGGGACTGGCTGCCGCCGGGAAAGATCCCCTCGAAACGGTCAAGCAGCGGCATCAGGCGCTGCCAGACCACTTGATACTGGACCAGATACTCGTAGGTGAAGTCCGGCGCCTGGGTCAGGTAGTACGAGAGGGGCCAGATGCCGACGTAGACGAGCTGGGTCGCGACGGCGACCAGGACGAGTGCGGCCAGACGCATCCAGGGGAGGATCGGTCGCCTCGGCGTGACGTGCGGCCGAGGCGCCTCTTCGCAAGGGGGCGCCTCGGCCGCCGGCGGGCGTGCGGGCTCGGTTGCCAGGCTCATGAGGCGGTGGCCGACGCGCTAGCCGGCCTTTCGGGCGAACGTGACGAAGATGTCGCCGAGGTCCACCGCGACGAGACGGTCGCCCTGCCCGCTGACGCGGACCAGATAGTCGAGCGCCTTGAACGCGGGCCGCGAGTACGTCTCCACCCGCGACACGAGGTACGAGAGGCGGACGACGCGTCGGTGTGGGGCCATCTCGACGACCCGAAACCCGGCCTTGGTCAGCATGTTGTGCAGCGTGCGGCGCGAGAAGTACACCAGGTGCATCTGCATATACCACGGCCAGCGCCGCCGCGCGAGGCGCGGGAACAGCGCATCGACATCCATCGTCGAGAGCGCCAGCAGGCCGTTCGGCTTGAGGACGCGGTGCATCCGCTTGAGCTCGGCGAGCGGATCGACGACGTGCTCGATGACGTCCCACATGGTCACGACGTCGAACGACTCGGGCTGGATCTGGACGGAGTCGAGGGTGCCGTGCTGGACGGCGAGGCCGCGCTCGCGGGCACGCTCGACGGACCATCTGGAGGGCTCGACGCCGGTGGTGTCCCAGCCGTTCGTCTTGGCAACTTCGAGGAAGAGCCCCAGGTGGCAGCCGACATCGAGGATCTTGCCGCTACGCTCGTGGCGATGGACCATTGCCAGGTCGCGGCTGAAGGTCTCGATGCGACCGCTCCGCTCCTCCTCGTACCGCTGGTCCACGACGCCGTCGTACGCTTCGATGATCTCGCCGTTGGACGGGATCGGGTTCTGGTACACCAGCCCGCAGCGACGGCACTTCACGATCGGGCCGCAGATGCCGTACGCATTGCTGGTGCAGGCGTACAGATTGCCGGAATCCCCGTGCCCGTTGCGCCGCTCGGCGGCCGGATATAGCTCCTGCGTGTCCTCGGTGCCGCACAGGTTGCAGGCGACGTGCTCGAGTTTTTCAGGGAGGAGAATTTGTAGCTCTGCCGACATCGCACTTTCTTTTGGCGGCTCTCGGAGCCCGACGCCGGGGCAGCCGCGAAGATTGGGGACCGGAACGCACCACGGCACAGGAGTATACGAGATGCTATCTCATGCCGTCCGGGCACGTTGCCGCTACGTCGTCGAGCGGGGCTCTGGTAGGCGCTTCTGGCCGGCGATGTCGCGCTGCACCGCACGAATCCTGCCACGGTGGGAAAGGCGCACTACCGCTGCGTAGCCTACGAGGTTTCCGCCCGCGCGTCAACATGACCACCGCTGGTATACTCAGCCGCCTTCGAGGAGACGCGGGAGGCGCCCGTTCGCTCCCGTCGTGAACGTCGGCGCTCGCGCCGACGTTCGAGCACCCTAGCAGGCACTCCAGCCCACGCGGACCACGCCCATCCATCAGCCCGCACGGAGGCCGACCGCACCTATGCGCGTCGCGACGTTGTGAGCCGTCGGCTCGACACCAGATCCGGCTACCTCAGGCAGTTCGTGCGGAACCCGCGCGAGCTCGGCTCGATCACCCCGAGCTCGCGCTTCCTGACGCGCGCCGTCGCTGACGCCATCGACGTCGAGAGCGCCACGCGTATCGCGGAGCTTGGGCCGGGCACCGGCGTGTTCACCCGTGCGCTGCTGGAGCGGCTGGGGCCGGACGGCTCGCTCGTGGCCGTGGATACGAATCTCGACTTCATCGAGCTGCTCCGGCGCGAGATCGCTGACCCCCGCTTCACGGCCGTGCATGGCTCGGCGGAGGTTCTCCCGGCGATCCTCGCCGAGCACGGGCTCGCCGAGGTCGATGCCGTCGTGTCCGGCATCCCCTACTCGCTGCTCCCGAAGCCGGTCACGGCCGGCATCCTGCGCGCGGCCCGCCAGTCGCTGGCGGCCGGCGGCCGGTTCGTCGGCTACCAGTACTCGCCGTACTTGCGCCCCTTCCTGAAATCCGTGTTCGGCAACGTGCGGTACCGCTTCGTGCCGCTGAACGTCCCGCCGGCCTTCGTCTACCACTCGGAACGGCGCCCCGCCGAGCGATGAGCGCCGTCTCGATAGGCGCGCGCACGCCCATCAGTGTGCCTGCCAGGGCGAGCGTTGGCCTCGGCGTCCTGCTGTTCGTGTACCTGCTGTCGGGCGTGAGTGGGCTGGTGTATCAGGTGCTCTGGCAGCGGATGCTGGCGCTCACGTTCGGCGTCAGCGCGTACGCGACGGCCACGGTCCTCGCGGCGTTTATGGGCGGGCTGGCGCTCGGCGGCTACGTCGCCGGGCGCCGGGCCGACCGTGTGGGCCGGCCACTGTTCTGGTACGGCGTGGTCGAGGTGTCGATCGGCGTGACGGCGCTCGTGACGCCCTGGGCGTTCGTCGGCTTGCAGGACGTGTACGCTGGGCTGCACGCCGCGCTCGGCGGCTCGGCGGTCGCCCAGGCCGCGCGGTTCGGGCTGGCGTTCGTCGTGCTGCTGGTGCCGACCGCGCTGATGGGGGCGAGCTTCCCGCTGATCGTCAAGGCGGCGCTCGGCACCCGCGACGACGGCGGGCGTGCCATCGGCCTGCTCTACGCGATCAACACATTCGGCGCGGTCGTCGGGACGCTCGCGGCCGGTTTCCTGCTGGTCGGCCAGCTCGGAATCACGCTGTCGATCGCCCTGTCGGCGGCGCTCAACGTCGCGGCCGGCCTCGTCGCAATCGTGCTCGGGCGGCGCGGCGCGGCGGCCATCGACATGGACAGCCACGCGGACGCCGGCGCGGTCAGCCGCTCGGATGTCCGTCGTTCGGACGCGGGCGACGGGGCCGAGGGACGGGTGTCATGCCCGCCGTCCCTCGCGCGCCTGCTGCCGATCCTGATGGCCGTCTCCGGCTTCTGCGCGCTCGCCTACGAGGTTGTCTGGACCCGCCTGCTGGTGCTCTTCCTCGAAACGACCACCTACGCCTTTACCGTGATGCTGGCGGCGTTCCTGCTCGGGATCACCGTCGGCAGCGCGCTGGTGTCGCCGTTCCTGCGGCGCGCCCGCAACGGCCCCCTGCTGTTGGCCGGCTTGCAGGGGCTGGTCGCGCTCAGCTCGCTCGCGGCGATCCAGGTCATCGCGCGGCTGGACGGCCTGCTGGCGGCGCTCGGCGCGTCCGGCGGCGACGGCCCATCGCTCGCGGCGATCGGCGCACTCTCGTTCGTCGCGATGTTCCCACCGGCGCTGTTCCTCGGCATGAGCTTCCCGCTCGCCGTGACGCTCTTCACGGTGGGCACGCGCCGAGGAGGACAAGAACAGGTCGGCCGACAGCTCGGCTCGCTGTACGCCGCCAACGTGTTCGGCGCGATCTTCGGCGCGCTGGCGGCCGGCTTCTTCCTGGTGCCCGTCCTCGGCACCCAGACGACGCTGCTGCTGCTCGCCGCGCTGAACTGGCTGGCCGGCGGGATGGTGCTGGTCGCCGACCCCGCCACGCGGCCCGCGCGTCGGCTCCTGCTCGGTGGCGCGACGCTGGCACTGGTGGTCGGCCTCGCGGCCCTCACGCCCGGCGCATACGGCAAGCTCCTGACCGACCGCTTCCCCGACGAGCGGATCGTCTGGTCCGAGGAGGGCGTCGAGACGACCGTCACCGTGACCCAGGTCGGGACCGGGCGCGATCAGAATCGGAGCATGTACCTGAACCACCACCACCAGGCGAACGACGCCGACTGGATGGTCTTCTTCCACCGCATGCTCGGCCACGTCCCGATGCTGGTCCACCCCGATCCGCGCCAGGTGCTCGTGGTCGGGCTCGGCGGCGGCGCGACGGCCGGCGCCACCTCGCGCTACGAGAACGCCCAGGTCACGGTCGTCGAGCTGTCGCGGTCGGTCGTGCGCGGCGCGGAATGGTTCCGCGACGTCAACTACGCCGTCCACACCCAGCCGAACGTCCGCACGATCGTCGATGACGGCCGCAACTTCCTGCTCGTCGGCGAGCGCCGCTGGGACGTCATCACCGCCGACGCGATCTGGCCGACCCACGCCGGGAGCACGAACCTGTATTCCGCCGAGTACTACCGGCTCGCGCGGCGGGCGCTGAACGACGGCGGCGTGATGCTCCAGTGGGTCAACCGCGACCTACCAGAGGAGCAGCACAAGCTCTTGATGCGCACGTTCCTCGACGCCTTCCCGCACGTGTCGCTCTGGTTCGACGGCAGCCTGCTGATCGGCTCGGAGCGGCCGATCGACCCGACCATGCCCTGGGTGGACAAGAAGTTCACCTGGCCGATCAGCCAGGCGGCGCCCCAGCAGGTCAACATCCGCCGCCCGGAAGAGGTCCGCGCGCTGTACCGGGCCGACCGGGCCGAGATCGAGCGCTACGTCGGCCCCGGCCCGATCATCACCGACGACCAGCCGCGCCTCGAATACTTCCTGGGACTTTCATCACAGAGCGGGCCGCGCCGAGCGCCGAGCCACGGCCCGCGCGACTAGGCTGCACGGAGGCACACGGCCCGATGCCGAGCATCTCCCCGACGCGCGCCGAAGCGCCGTTCGTCCTGACCCTCGACGTGGGCACGACCTCCGCGCGGGCCGAGCTGTACGACCGACGCGGGCGAGCCATCAAGGATGTCCACGCGTCCAGCCCGTGCCCGCTCGAAACGACGCCGGACGGCGGCGCCCAGATGGACCCCGACGCGCTGTTCGAGCTGGTGGCCGAGGTGCTCGACGAGGCGTGTCGCGAGGCGCGCGCGAAGCTCGGTGCCGGGGCCGCCGTCGCCGGTGTCGGCATGGCGACCTTCTGGCACAGCTTCCTCGGCATCGACGACCGGGGGCGGCCGACCACGCCGCTGTTCCTCTGGGCCGACAGCCGCTCGCGCGACCGGATGCCGGCGCTGCAATCGCGCCTCGACGAGCGGGCGGTCCACGCGCGGACCGGGTGCCTACTCCACTGGAGCTACTGGCCCGCCAAGCTGCTCTGGCTGGCTCGGACGCACGCCGACGCGGTCACGCGCACGCGGCGCTGGGTCTCGTTCGGCGAGTACGTCCACCTGCGCCTGTTCGGCGACGCGGATTGCAGCTACTCGATGGCGTCGGGGACCGGCCTGCTCGACCAGAACCGCCGCGACTGGGACCCCGAGGTGCTCGACGCGGCCGGCATCTCACCCGAGCTGCTCTCGCCGCTGGCCGACCACGACGCGGCCCGCTCCGGGCTCGCCGCCGCGTACGCCAGGCGCTGGCCGCTGCTGAAGGACGCGCCGTGGTACCCGGCCGCCGGCGACGGCGCGATGAGCAACGTGGGCGCCGGCTGCGTGACGCGCGAGCGGATGGCGCTGATGATCGGCACGTCCGGGGCGCTGCGGGTAGCCTGGGCCGCGCCGACGACGGTCATCCCCTGGGGCGCCTGGTGCTACCGAGCCGATGGGGGGCGCTTCGTGATGGGCGGCGCGCTCAGCAACGGCGGCAATCTCTACGGGTGGCTCCGCGAGACGCTGAGGCTGCCGTCTATCCGTGAGGCCGAGCGCCAGATTGCGGCGATGGAGGTGGACGCCCACGGCCTGACGGTGCTCCCCTTCCTGGCCGGCGAGCGTGCCCCCGGCTACGCCGCGAACGCCCGGGCCGCCGTGCTCGGGATGACGCTCGCCACGCGGCCCATCGACGTCGCGCGGGCCGGCCTCGAGGCCATCGCGCTGCGCTTCGCATTGCTCCACGAGATCGTGAGCGAGGTGGTGCCCGAAGCGCGCCAGGTGGTGGCGTCCGGCGGCGCGCTGCTGCGGTCGCCGGCCTGGTGCCAGATGATCGCGGACGCGCTCGGCCAAACGGTGGCCGCGTCCGGCGAGCCCGAGGCGTCGAGTCGTGGCGCGGCACTGCTCGCCCTGGAGCAGCTCGGCGCGATCGAGAACGTCGGATCCCTGCCGCTCACCCTCGGGCGCACCTACGAGCCGAGCCCCGAGGCCCACGAGCGCTTCGTCGCCGCCCAGGAGCGCCACCGCCGCGCCTACGCGACCCTGGTCGCCGGCGACGGCGAGCGACCGCCCCTGCTCGGCTGACGTCGCCCACAAGCTGTGCCCAACATGGTCTAAAGAAGTGTCAGCCGAGGCTAGGCGACGCCTGTCGAACGATTTCGACTTCATCGGATGTTCGAGAGAGCACCATAATGTGAGACAATCTGGGGCAGTTGGAGAGGAACGCGACATGGCGGAGCCGGCACATCTGCACGAAGGTCTGACCACTCGTGGTCGCCAGCCACTCATTGGGATCCCCGCTCGGGAAAGCGCTGACGAGGTCGTCCGCTACTTTAGCTCCGAGGACGAGGCCGATCATTCCCGAGCCGCCGACCAGGCGAGTATCCAGCGGGCGCTCGCCTTGGCTGGAGCGTGGCAAGAGCTTGACACCGAGGATGGGCCGGATCCCCTGGACGAACTCGACCAGATGCGTCATCAGAGTAGGCCGACTCCGCCCCTGGACCTATGAGGCGGCATTTGCTCGACACGCCTCTGCTCGCCGCCTACCTGTTCAACCGCCCGGCGGCCGTCGCGCTCATCTCGCCTTGGATTCAGCAGCGGGAGTGTGCCACCAGCATTCTGGTGTACGGCGAGGTTAACGAGTACATCCAGGGCAGGCCCAACTACGCCGATCTCCACGCTCGGTTGCTGGAGCTGCTCGAAGAGATACCGCCCTTCTTCCTCACCTATCCGATCATGCGACGCTATGGCGAGATCAGGCGCACCCTCAGGAGGACCAACAGCCTGATCGGCGACATCGATACCCTGATCGCCGCTACGGCTCTCGAGCGCAGCCTCAGCGTCGCGACCGCCGACGGGGACTTTCGGCGTGTTCCGGGCCTCACGATCACGCTCATCCCCAGGTCACAGCTCACACGCTACAGCGCGATTCCTGAAGCGTGATGGCCACCGCCGGCGCACCCTCGTATTCGTCGTAGAAACGGACAATGTGGATTCGTGTCCGAGCGGCTCATGAGTGGTAGATCGTATCGCTCGGACTACATGGAGTGGGTCGCACCATGGACGACGAGCAGTACACGCATCTCCTGATCGAGCGGCCGGCGCCGCACGTGGTGGTCGTGACGCTCGACCGTCCCGACGTGCTGAACGCCATCAACACCCGGATGGGTGAGGAGATCGCCGATCTGTTCCACGTGCTGTCCGACGACGGCGAGGTGCGGGCCGTGGTGCTGCGCGGATCGGGCGTGCGAGCGTTCTGCACCGGCGCCGACCTGAAAGAGCGCAACGGCATTTCGGACGCGGCCTGGCACGCGCAGCACCGGGTGTTCGAGGCGGCGTTCCGCGCGGTGCTGGAGTGCCGCCACCCGGTCATCGCC
>Ga0136611_10000653_pt1 | contig 23271 bp, 25 predicted proteins | sample AntDrymUQ2232306_2_FD_106645 | JGI IMG/M metagenome (GOLD analysis project Ga0136611, IMG submission 106645) | Polar desert sand microbial communities from Dry Valleys, Antarctica - metaG UQ223 (23.06) | ecosystem: Environmental > Terrestrial > Soil > Desert | place: Antarctica: Dry Valley...
CGCCGCACCGGCCGCCGCCCGGGCGGAATCCGATGCGTCCGCGGCGAGCGCCGCGAGCCGCTCGGCCACGGCCGTGAGCTCCCGGGCCTCTTGCTCGACCTCGTGGCGGTCGTCTTCGAAGACCTCGAGGAGCCGCATCTGGCCGGCGCCGCCGAGGCGCGCCCGGATCAGCTCGGCGCCGGCGGCGACCTCGTTCGCGCGAGCTGCGTCACGGCGCGCCTCGTGCTCGAACGCACCGAGCCGAGCGAGCTCGGAGCCGAGCGTGCCCGCGCGCTCGGAGCCGGCGGTCGCGTGCGCCCGCAGCGGCTCCTCGAGCCGGGCGGCGACGGCTGCCCCCGACAGAAGGGCCTCGTCGAGCAGGTCAGCGTTGCGTGCAAGGCGCCCCAACACGGCGGCGCCGACGCTTCGCGCGCCCCGGAGATGGGCGACCTTCGCGAATGCCGCTTCGGCGTCGTCGGCTCGCACCTTTGCCGCCTCGGCCTCGCCCTCCGCGTCGGCAGCAGCGCCGGCGAGCGCGGCGACCTCGGCCGCGAGCGCGCGCCTGCGTCCTTCGAGTTCGAGCAGGACGGCCTCCGCCGCTTCCCCGGCGAACCAGAGCTCGCCGCGTTCGGGGTCGAAGCCGAAGCCCTCGGCGGTGACAGCGGGCGTGGTGGTCGCGAGCAGGGAATCGAGGGGGACGACGGGCAGGTCGGCGACCCGCTCGGCGGGCGAGCGGCCCACGAGCACGGCGAGGCTGCCGAGTCCTGCGTCCCGGGCGCGCTGGAGCAGGCCGAGCCCCGCGTGCGCGTCGCCGGCGACGACAGCCGACGCGCGCCACCCCAGCGCTGCCGCGACCGACCGCTCAGAGCCCGGCTCCACGTCGAGCAGCGAAAGCGCGAGCGGCGTCCCCTCGGCGGCGAGCGCACGGGCGGCCGGTGGGATCCCCTCACGTTCGGCCAGCGAGCGCTCTAGCGCGGCGAGGCGCTCCTGCGCGGTTGCTGCCCGCGCGGTCAGATCTTCGTGGGCGAGCAGCGCCGCCCGAGCGGCCGCGGTCGCCTCGTTGGCGGCGGCCTCCAACGCCTCGGGAGTCGGCCCGGGACGACGCGCAAGAGCCTCCGCTTCCCCGAGCTCGGCTCGGAGACGAGAACGCAACGCCGAGACAGATTCGGCCCGGAGCGCGAGCCGTTCCCGGGCGCTCCCGAGCCGGTAGAGCGCCGCCGTGGCGCCCTCGCGCCCACCCGCGACGTCGGCGAGCTCCGACTCGATTCCGTGGCGCTCGGTGCGAAGTGCATCCAGTCGTTCCTCCGCGCGGGCGACGGCGGCACGCTCGAGGGCGGCCAGCCGCTCCTGGGCCGACCGAGCCCGCTCCGCTGAGGCGCCGCTCTCGACCGCGGCCGCACGCGCCGCGGCGGTGGCCTCACCGGCAGCCCGGTCGAGCGCCTGCATCGTCTCGTCCGTCACGACCGTAGCCGCGGCTTCGAGCTCTCCGGCCTCGCTCCGGAGCCGCTGCAGCAAAGCGGTGGCGGCCTCCCGGCGCACGGCGACCCGTTCGCTCGCGCCCTGGAGCCGGTACAGCGCCTTCACGGCCGCTTCGCGCCGGCCGGCGGCGTCGGCGAGCTCGTCCTCGGCGGCCTGACGCTCTGCGAGGAGCGCGCTCAAGCGCTCCTGGGTCGCGCGTCGCGCCAACGCAGCCGCGGTCTTCCGTTCCCCTGCTTCGGCGCCCCTCTCCTCCGCCGCAGCGAGGTCGAGGTCGGCGACCCTCGCCCGCAGGGCTGCGATCTCGTCCACGAGCTTCTCGGCACGTTCCGCCGCCGTTGCCTGGAGCGCGAGCGGGCGCAACCGCTTCCGCACCTCGGCCTCGACGTCGCGCGCCCGCTCGACCTGGATCCCGACGCGGTTCAGCTTCAGCTCGGCTCGGTGCTTTCGGCGCTTGAACTTGCCGAGCCCGGCAGCCTCCTCGATCAGCTCACGCCGCGCCTCCGGCCTCGACGCGAGCACGGCCTCGACCTTGCCCTGGCTCACGATCGAGTGCATCGAGCCTCCGAGGCCGACGTCCGCGAGCAGTTCGACGAGGTCTGTGCGCCGGACGTTCGCGCGATTGACGAGGTACTGGCCCTCGCCTCCGCGATGAAGCCGCCGCGCGATCGAGACCTCCGAGAAATCCAGCTCGGGGCCGAACCCGCCGTCCTCGTTGTCGAACACGAGCTCGACCTCGCAGGTGTCCGCCGGCTTCCGGCCTTCGGCGCCGTTGAAGAGGACGTCGTCCGGCTTCTCGGCGCGAAGCTCGGACGGGGTGAGGGAGCCGGCAGCCCAGACGATCGCGTCGGCGACGTTCGACTTGCCGGACCCGTTCGGGCCGACGACGACCGCGACGCCCGGCTCGAGCTTCAGCTCGAGCGTGTCCGGAAACGACTTGAAGCCGCGCAGGCGGAGAGAGCGCAGGTGCACGTGTGGAGGCTAACCGCGAGCCCGGACGGGGTCTCAGGCAGGAGCGGCGAGCGCGGCAAGCGCCTGTTTCGCGGCGGCCTGCTCGGCGTCCTTCTTCGAGCGGCCGGTGCCCCGGCCGAGCTCGTCGCCGTCGACGAGCGCCGCGCAGGCGAAGCGCCGCTCGTGCGGGGGGCCCTCGACGTCGAGGACCGAGTACGAGACGGCGCGACCCGACTTCGCGAGCGCCTCCTGCAGCTCCGTCTTGTGGTCGACGTGGGTCGTCGAGGCGTAATCGATCCGGTCGGAGAAGGCGGCCACGATCGCGACCTCGATCGGCTCGTAGCCGTGCTCGAGGAAGAGCGCGGCGATCGCCGCCTCGAGGAGCGCCGCGGTCACGTTCCGGCTCTTGACGATCCGCGCCAGCTCGTCGGGAGCGATCCCACCGGCCTGGGCGGCCTCTTCGAGCCGGGCGCCGAGGTCGAGGTCGTGTGCGACGAGAGCGCAGGTCGCGCGCGAGACCACGTGCGAGCGGATCTTCGCGAGCTCACCCTCCGCGGCCTCCGGGTAGCGGGTGTAGAGCTCCCGGGCGATCGCGAGCTCGAGCACGCTGTCGCCCAGGAACTCCAGCCGCTCGTACGAGGAGGCGCGGTCGGGCGCCCACGAGGTGTGTGTGAAGACGTGCTCGAGCCGCTCCGGCGGGAGCGCGTCGATCAGGCGACCGAGCTCGGTCGGGTCGCCGGTCGGGACCGCGCTACTGGTGAGTCGAGACGTAGTCGACGGCCTGCCCGACGGTCGTGATCTTCTGGGCGTCCTCGTCCGAGATCTTGATTCCGAACTGATCCTCGAGCTCCATGATCAGCTCGACCAGGTCGAGTGAGTCGGCGTCCAGATCCTCCTGGAACGACGCCTCCTCGTTGATCTCGGCCTCGTCGACGCCGAGCTGCTCGCTCAGAACTTCCTTGACCCGCTCGTAGACTTCTTCGCGCGACGCTGCCACATCGACCTCACTTCAATGATTGGTTGGGCTGGAGCGCGCACGATCATACAGTCGTCGCAGAACGGCGCTCCGGCATCCGTGCGGCGAGCCGGCCGACAACGTCGCGCTCGACGCCTCGGGCCGCGAGCCGGATCGCATTCGCGATCGCCTGACGCGAAGAGTTGCCGTGCGAGATCACGGAGAGTCCCCGCAGACCAAGGAGGTAGGCGCCGCCGTAGGTGTCGGGGTCGAGCCGTGTCCGGAGCCGGCGCGCGGCGGGGCGGATCAGGAGCCCGCCGACCTTGCCGCTCGCGGTCGCCTCGATCTCGGAGCGAAGCGCATCGAGCATGGTCTTGATCGTCCCTTCGAGCAGCTTGAGGCAGATGTTGCCCGTGAAACCGTCGCAGACGACGACGTCGGCGGCGCCCGCGAGGAGGTGGCCGCTCTCGGCGTTGCCCAGGAAGCGCAGATCGCTCGCGGCGAGGAGGGCGTGCGCCTCGAGAGTGAGCGCGTTGCCCTTCTCGGCCTCCCCGCCGATCGAGAGCAGGCGCACCCCGGGCCGAGGAATCTCGAGCAGCTCCTGGGCGAAGATCGACCCCATCAGGCCGAACTGGAGCAGGTGGTCGGCCCGCGCATCCGCATTCGCGCCCGCGTCGAGAAGCAATGAGGGGCCTGCCGCGGTCGGGATCGGAACGGCGATCGCGGGGCGGTGCACGCCCGCGATTCGCCGCAGGTGGATCAGCCCGGCGACGAGCATCGCGCCGGTGTTCCCCGCGGAGACGACTGCGTCCGCGCTCCCGTCGGCCACCGCCCTGCAGGCGGAGACGAGCGAAGAGTCCGGCTTGGCCCGAACTGCTTCGGCCGGCTTCTCGTGCATCTCGATCCGGTCAGCCGCAACGACATGCTCGAGGCCGCCGGAGTCGAGGTCGGCGGGGCCGTAGAGGACGGGCGTGATTCCGTCGGCGGCTGCGAGCAACGCGCCGGCGACGATCTCCTCGGGCGCGCGATCGCCGCCCATCGCGTCGACCGCTATCCGGGCCAAGGCTACGGAGCGGGCGTGCGGAGCGGTTCGATCTCGCGGCCCTTGTACGTGTGACACGTGGGACAGACGCGATGCGGCCGCTTGGGCTGATGGCACGTCGGGCAGACGTTCACGCGCGGCGACTCGACCTTGTGCTGCGCGCGGCGCTTGTCTCGGCGGGCCTTGGAGGTTTTTTTCTTGGGGACAGCCATCGGCGGCTGCGGAGTGTAGCGCAACGTTGCATCGAATCGCCCCACGGGGGAGGATGCAGGCGACCGCAACTCTCGAGGGGGAATCCTTTGCCACGCACGCTCGTAGTACTCCTGCTGCTCCTGCTCGCCGCCGTTTCGGCGCTCTCCGCCTCCGCCAAGAGCGGCGGCGCGCCCTACGCAACAGATCACGACTCCTGGCGCGCGTCCGACGGCGATTTCGCGACCTGGTCTCTCTCCGGCGTCTCACTCGGGGCGGACGGGAAGCTCCGGATCGACCTCGGGACCGCCGCGAGCGAGACCGACCCCTATCCGGCCGGGGGCTATCAGGGTCGCAACTACTACAACGGCGGCACCTATCTCGTCGGCGAGGCGATCTCGCCGGACATCGCCGCCGACCCGTTCACGGAGGCGATCCCCTCCTGGAACGCGGAGACACCCGACGGCTCCTGGGTCGAGACGCAGCTCAGCGCGCGGATCGCCGGCCGCTGGACGAAGTACTACACCGCCGGCCCGTGGGCCTCGGGCACGGGCACCGTCGAGCGGCATTCGGTGAACCTCCAGGCGGACACCGACGGCACCTTCGCGGTCGATACGCTGATTCTGAACGGGAAGAAGGCTCCTCCCGCCGACGCCTACCGCGTCAAGCTGCGCCTCTTCAGCACGAACGGCGCGATCCCGGCCGTCCGCTTCGCCTCGGTCGCGCTCTCGGGCGCGGCGCCGGTGCGGGCGACGCTCCAGCCGGGCGACGCCGCGAACTGGAACACGCTCGTCGACCTCCCGGAGTACTCGCAGATGGTCTACCCGGACGGCGGCAACGTCTGGTGCAGCCCGACCTCGGTCTCGATGGTCCTCGCCGGCTGGCAGGGCTACACGGGCCCGGCGGAGCCACGGGTGCGGCAGACCGTCGTCGGTGTCTTCGACTGGCGCTACGACGGCCACGGCAACTGGCCGTTCAACACGGCATGGGCAGCGCACGAGGGGATGGAGGCGCAGGTGGCGCGCTTCACCTCCTTCCGCGACGTCGAGCGCTGGGTCAAGGCGGGCGTGCCGGTCGTCTTCAGCTTCGCCTGGAGCAAGGGTGAGCTGACCGGCGCCGCCATCCCCTCGAGCGACGGTCACATCGCCGTGATCGTCGGCTTCAACGCGAGCGGAAACCCGATCGTCAACGACCCCGCGTCCGCGACGAACGAGGACGTCCGGCGCACGTACGACCGGACGCAACTGGAGACGCTCTGGCTTCAGGCCTCGGGTGGAACGGTGTACCTGATCTACCCGCAGGGGCACGCAACCCCCGCGCTCGGCTAGGCCAGCGCCAGCTCGCGCGTGGGCGCGACGCGCTCGAGGAAGCGACGGTCGTGGGAGACCACGACCGTCGTTCCCTCGTAGGCGCCGAGGGCGGTCTCGAGCTCCTCGATCGCCTCCAGGTCGAGGTGGTTCGTCGGCTCGTCGAAAACGAGGCAGTTGACGCCGCGAGCCATCAGCTCGGCCAGGTGTGCGCGCGTTCGCTCTCCCGGCGAGAGCGTCTCTCCGGGGCGCTCGACGTGGTCGGCGCCGAGATTGAACTTCGCCAGCAGCGTTCGCGCATCCACGGCGATCAGCCCGGTTCGGTCGAGGAACGCGGCCAGCAGCGACTCGCCGCCGTCGTAGGCGCCGCGGCGCTGGTCGAGCGCACCGAGCACCGTCGTGGGGCCAACGAGACGACGCCCGGCCGTCAGGGCCAGCTCGCCGAGGAGGAGCGCGATCAGCGTCGACTTGCCGCTCCCGTTGCGCCCGGTGATTGCGAGCCGCTCGCCGGGAGCGAGGTCGAGATCGATCGGGCCGAGCCGGAAGTCGCCGCGGACACCGACCGCGCCTTCGAGCACGGCGACGCGCTCGCCGGGACGCTGGCGCGTGTCGAGGGAGAGCTGAAGCTGCCAGGGCTCGTGTGGCTTCTCGACGCGGTCGATTCGCTCAAGCGCGCGCTCCGCCTGGCGCACCTTCGTCATCAGCGCGTGGGTTCCGCGCCGGTCCGCCATCCCGCCGCCGGCCCGCGCCTGGTTGCGGCGGGCATTGAGGAGCGCCTGCACCTCTTTCGTGCGCTCCTGCGAGCGCTCGAACGCCTCGTACTGGCGGTCGCGGGCGAGTTCCCGGGCGAGGTCGTACTCCTCCCAGGTTCCGGCCCACTCGCGGACGCGCCGCGTCCAGGGGTCGACCTCGGCGATCCGCTCGATCGTCCGGTCGAGGAAGGCGCGATCGTGCGAGACGACGGCGAGTCCCCCGTCGAACCCGGCGAGGAAGCGCTCCAGGCGGTCGAGTCCGTCGAAGTCGAGGTCGTTGGTGGGCTCGTCGAGCAGGAGCACGTCGAAGCGCGAGAGCAGGATCGCCGCGAGGCCCGCGCGTGCGGCCTCGCCGCCGGAGAGCGTCGCTGTCTCCTGCGCGAGCGAGACGGCGAGCCCGAGCTCGGTGCACGTCGCCTGCGCCCGGTGCTCGAGGTCGCCTCCGCCAAGGACGAGGAAGCGATCGAGCGCGGCCTCGTATGCGTCGGGATCCCAGGCCTGGGTATGCCGCTCGACGTCGGCCTGCGCCGCGGCGACGCCGGTGCGACGCGCGAGGTAGTCGAGCAGGGTCTCACCCGCACGGCGGTCGTGCTCCTGGGGGAGGTAGCCGGCGGTCAGGGTTGACGGTGTCCGCTCGACCCGGCCCGCGTCGGGCAGCTCGACGCCCGCGAGCAGGCGGAGGAGCGTCGACTTGCCGGCGCCGTTCGGGCCGACGAGTCCGAGCCGCGAGCGCGGGCCGAGCGCCAGGTCGACGCGGTCGAGAACGGTATGGGCGCCGTAGGCCTTCACGACGCCGGCGAGCGAGACTCGCACGGAGCTACCTCCAGGGACGACGAACGAGGACGCGCCCGCGAAGGGCGCGAAGGACGTCTATGCCTCGGTCAGTTCGTCATGGGAAGCGCCGGAGCGCCGCTGCAACTCTAGCGTTCGCGGAGAAGCTGCACCAGCGCCTTCGGCCGGACGTCGAGTCCGTCGAGCCCGTCGAGCGGGAGCCACACCGGTGTGTGCGTACCGCTCCGAGCCCGGGCGAGCGCGGTCCGAGCGGCATGATCCGGCCAGGCGCCGGTTCCGAACTCGCCCCCCACGATCCGGGCGGCGTAATAGACGAAGCGGGCATCGCCGAACTCCTCCTCGAAGAGCGCCTCCCCGAGCTCGACCTCGACGCCGAGCTCCTCCCAGGCCTCGCGAATCGCCGCCGCCGCAGCGGTCTCCCCCACCTCGACGCCGCCACCGGGGAAGAGGAAATAGTGGTCGTCCTCGCGCTGGCGCTCGATCAGCGCGACGTGGCCGTCCTCGACGAGCACGACCCGAGCTCGGACGCTCACAGTCGGTCGCGGAGCTCCTGGAGCGCGGACCAGCGAGGGTCGGAGACGACATCGTCGTGCGTGTGGGGCTCGAGATTCAGGTTCTTGCCGCAGACCGGGCAGAGACCGGCGCAGTCGCGGTCGTGGAGGATCTGGACAGGCAGCGCAAGCGCGATCGCGTCGCGGGCCCAGGCTGTGAGTTCGAGCTGGTCGTCGACCACGTACTCGCTCGCGAGCTCGTCGTCCCCGCCGGGGTTGGCGGCGTGGTACTCGCGGGCGTCGATTCGTACGTCGAGCACCGCGTCCTCGAGGCAGCGCATGCACGGGCCGTGCAGCCTGATCGCGAAGGCGATCTCGAAGAGGAGCCCCGTCGTCGCCTGGGTCACGGTCAGCTCGGTCTCCACCTCCTGCGGGACGGGCAGATAGCGCTGGCCGCCGAGGTCGAACGGCTCGAGCTCGATCTCGACCGCGTCCCGGTGCTGCTCACCGGACCGAAGCCGAAGACGTCGAAGCGGGTACCGGGTCACGCGACGAGGGTAACGAACGTCCGCTCGGGGGCCGAGGCTTCGCGCTGACGATCAGGCCCACCGCAACGACGATCGCGCCCCCGGCGACGAAGAGCCTCCAGCCGAGCGGCTCGCCGAGCAGGGTGACCCCGAGGAGCACCGCGACGACGGGGTTCACGTAGGCGTAGGTGCCGACGAGCGAGAGCGGCGCCTGACCGAGAAGCCAGACGTAGGCGCTGAAGCCGACGAGCGAGCCGACGAGGACGATGTAGACGAAGGCGAGGATCGACTGGGTCGAGATCGTCGCAGGGTCGACGTCGTTCGCCTCGCCGAGCGCCAGCCCGGCGAGCCCGAGGAGGACACCGCCCGCGAGCATCTCCATCGCCGAGGCGACGAGGGGCCGCCTAGGGAGCTGCGCGCTCCGGGAGTAGAGCGACCCGGCCGCCCAGGCGATCGACGCGACGAGGGTGATCGCGGCGCCGCCGAGCTGGGCGCGGCCGCCGGAGCTGTCGGCGACGAGGAGCGCGACGCCCCCGAAGCCGATCACGAGCCCGACGATCGCGACCGGGGCGAGCCGGACGCCGTTGACGACGCGATCGAGAAGCGCGAACCAGAGGGGCGTGGAGCCCACGATCAGGGCGACGATGCCGGTGTCCACGTTCTGGACGGCGAGGCCGACTCCACCGTTCCCGAAGAGGAGAAGCGCCCCCCCGATCACGAACGCGGAGCGCCAGTGGATTCCGCAGGGGCGATCCGCGAGCCTCTCCCCTCGGCCGATCGCGAGCGCGTAGAGGAGGCCGCCCGCGAGGAGGAACCGGACCGAGAGCATGAGGAGCGGCGGCACGGTCCGGCTCGCCACTTCGATCCCGAGATACGTCGAACCCCAGATCAGCCAGACGGCGACGAGCGCCGCCCAGACGGCCGGCCGCCGACGCGCATCTCTTTCTCCCATCAGGCCAGGATCACGGCGACTCGCGCCGAGGGCAAGTCGAATCCGCGACCGTGTCGATCAGCGGCTGCGATCGAGCGGCGCTACAGGTACGACGCGTCGTCGTCGAGGTCGCGCGGCCCCACGCCGGCGACCACGGTCTCCTGCGAGCGCTCGTGCAGCCGCTCGCGACCGCGCTTGACGGCGGTGAGGAACTTGTCCAGGTTGACCTCGAGCGTCGAGAGGATCCCGTCCGCCCAGTCCTCCATCTCGAGCCGCGTCTCGCGCGCCGAGCGGCGGGCGTCGTCCACGATCTCCTGTGCCTGACGTTCGGCGAGCTTGACGATCTCGGTCTGGGAGGCCTCGCGGACGGCCTGCTCGCGCGCCTCGCCGACGAGTCGGTCGGTCTCGCGCTTGGCCTCGGCCAGCATCTCCTGGCGCTCCTTGACGATCCAGCGCGCCTGCTTGATCTCTTCCGGGATCGTGGCGCGCATCTGGTCGAGGATGTCGTAGATCTCCTCGCGATCGATCCGCACCTGGTCGGTGAGCGGCACGGCCTTCGCGTTGTGCACGAGGTCGTCAAGCTTGTCGATGAGTACCAGAACGTCCATTGCTCTCCAGAAAGTCTACTCGCGGGGGTTTTCGGGGGCGCCGGGACGGCCGTTCGGGAACTTCTCCGCGAGTCGGCGCGCCACGGTTTCGGGCACAAGCTCGTCCACCTTTCCCCCGAACGCGGCAATCTCCTTCACGCCGCTCGAGGAGACGAAGCTGACCTGCGGGCTCGCCATCACGTAGACGGTCTCGATCTCGGGGGCGAGGTGGCGATTCAGCTGGTTCATCTGGAACTCCCATTCGAAGTCCGAGATCACGCGCAGGCCCTTGACGATCACCTTCGCCTCCCAGCGACGCGCGAAGTCGACGACCAGCTCGGAGAAGACGTCGACCTCGACGTTCGGGAGCTCGGTCAGGGCTTCGCGGAGGAAGCCGACCCGCTCGTCGAGGCTGAACATCGGCGTCTTGTGCTGCGGGTTCCCGACGACCCCGACGACGATCCTGTCGAAGATCGCGGCGGCGCGCTCGATCACGTCGACGTGGCCGAGCGTGACCGGGTCGTAGGTGCCTGGGTAGATGGCAGTGATCACGATGGGTGCTCGAAGAGGGTGAGCCGCGCGGAACCGTACCGCCGCGAGGTGCGGAGCGCGAGCGGGAGCTCCGGCTCCGTGCGCGCGCCGGTCTCGACGACGAGGAGCCCGTCGGGCGCGAGCACGCGCGCGAGCAGCTCGGCAAGCTTCGGCTGCAGCGTCTCCCACTGCTCGTAGGGCGGATCGACGAAGACGAGGTCGTAGGTGCGGGTGTCCTGCCGGAGCGTCCAGACCGCGTCGGCGCAGACGACCCGCGCGCCGGTCAGGCGGAGCTTGGCGAGATTGTCGGAGATCACGCGGCAGGCGGCCCGGTCGGACTCGACGAACGTCGCTGAGGCCACCCCGCGGGAGAGCGCCTCGAGCCCGAGCGCGCCCGAGCCGGCGAAGAGATCGAGCACGCTGGCGCCGCCGACCGGCCCGATCAGGTTGAAGGCGGCCTCACGGACGCGATCGCCTGTCGGCCGGGTCGCAAGCCCTGGCGGCGCGGCGATCGTCGCCCCGCGTCTTTCTCCGGCGATGATCCGCACGCCGGGAGCGTACGGCTACTGCGCCGGGCGCAGAGCCGGGTGAGGGCCGGGCTGCACGCCCGACCCTCATCCGCGCGGAACTACGAGCGCGTTGCGGTCAGTGCGAGAGCGAGGAACATGCCGACGACGAGGCCGCCCGCACCGGCGACCATGGTCGACCAGGTCCCGGCATGCGTCGCTGCCTGCGTCGCGTGGGCGCCGGCCTCGGTGGCCACCTGCACCTCGAACGCCTTCTCCAGATCCTGGATCTGCTGATTGACGTCCTTGCTCTCGTTCTTCGATTCGGTCTGCGTGGAGCTCATGGGTATTCCTTCCGATAGGAGATTGGCGCGACGGGGAGTGCCGTCGGCACGATTTCGTCGCTGCTGCGGTGAGCGACCCCTCGTACATCCGCTCGAAGGCGGGGCACCCTGTCCAACATTGGGCCAGGGCGACTTCACTCCATATTCCGCCTTCGGCGCGGCTTAAACCCTGGCCGTCCCGCACCGGCGCACGCGTTACAGGCGCCTCGCGAACGCGGTCGCCCGTGGGGCGCTTGCGACAGCTTTGGGCGCGGCGATGCGGGCGCCGCGGTGCGTGCCAGCGATGATCCTCACGCCCCGGGGCTGAGAACCTCGAGCCCGGCCGCCGAGGCCGCTTCCGCCAGCCTGCGGTCGTAGACGAGCATCCGCCGGGCGCCGACGCGGACCGCGCTCGCGAGGTGGATCGCATCGAGCGAGCGGACGTGCGCGGAGCTGTAGGACACTGCATCCTCGAGCAGGTCGCGGTCGAGATCGACGAGCTCCACTGCGTCCAAGAGCGCCCGCGCCCGTGCCGCTCCCTCGCCGCCGGAATTCGCGACCCGCGCGCTGCGCTGCACCTCGACGAGCGTGAGCGCCGACGTGGTCAACGGGGGCTGATCGACCCGCAGGTAGTCCTGGAGGGCTGGCGTCTCGGCCTCGTCGACGACGAGCTTGACGAGCGCGGACGCGTCCGCGTAGAGGGCGTCAATCACCGCGATCGTCCTCGAGCGCTTGGCTCGCGGTCATCGGCCCGGTGACGGGAACCGGCTCGGGGAGAGGGTAGAGCGGCCGGAGCGCGGGCCGAAGCTTCCCAGCCGCGATCAGCTGCGCCCGACGGTCCTCCTGGTACGGGACGATCCTCGCGGCGGGCTTCCCGTCGTGCGTGATCTCGATCGACTCGCCGTTCCGGACCCGGCGGATCGTCTGCGTGAGCGTGTCGCGGAGCTCGCGGATGCCGATGCGCATCACTGTGGTCACATGATACCACAATCGCCAATAATCGACTCTCCCAGGCGATGTGGGGGGTGTTTCGCACATCTACGCAGCCGGGTCGAGGGGCAGTTGCGTATGGACGAGGCCATCTTCACCGCAAACCTGGCGGAAGCCGCACGCAGTCCAGAAGTTCAACGCTCGCTCGTTCCAGGTGTGTACGTCGGCGATCAGGTGCGCCGCTCCGGACAGTCGCGCTATGTCCGCCAGCGCCTCGACTGAACGACGACCTACGCGCTGCCGACGCCACTCGGGCCGAATGCCGAACTCCGCGACGTTCCAGCTGCGTTGAAGCACTCTGATGAGGCAGAACCCAGCGATCTCGCCTGCGACTTCGATGAAGAAGGGCATCCGGTCGGCGTCGACCCCGTAAAGGTCAAACCAGCGATAGTTGGGTTCGCCGTCGGCCGACCGCGCGACCGGGACGCCTTCCATCTGCGCGAACTCAAGGAGGTAATCCGATAGCTCACGTCGGAGAGCCGCGCGGCTCGCTCGGGTGACTTCAACTAGGGCGATCACGGCTACGAGTCGCCGAGATGCGCGGCGCCGCCCAGGAGCGCCTCCACCTCGGCCGCCATCGTCTCCGCCGGGAGGAGGCGCGCGACGTCGCGGGCCTCCTGGAGCAGTCCGATGTCCTTCGTGATCCTGGCGAAGCGGAGGTCGGAGAGGCCCGACTGGCGCGCGCCGAGGAGCTGGCCGCCACCGCGGATCTCGAGGTCTCGCTCGGCGAGCTCGAAGCCGTCCGTGGACGCGACCATCGCCTCGAGCCGCTCGCGGGCGCTCTCGGTCAGCTCGTCCTTCGCCCGCGAGATGAGGAGGCAGTACGACTGCTCGGCGCCGCGGCCGACGCGCCCGCGAAGCTGGTGCAGCTGCGCGAGCCCGAACCGATCTGCCTCCTGGATGATCACGATCGTCGCGTTCGGGACGTCGACGCCGACCTCGATCACCGTCGTCGCGACCAGGACGTCGAGCTCGCGCGCGTTGAAGCTCGCCATCAGCTCCCGGCGCGCAGCCGGCTTGAGCCGCCCGTGCATGCAGCCGACCCGGAAGCCCTTCAGCTCCCCCGAGCGCATCTGCTCCGCTTCCTGCTCGGCAGCACGCGCGTCGCTCGTCTGCGACTCCTCGATCAGCGGGCAGACGACGTAGGCCTGGCGTCCTTCGGTGAGGTGGGCCCGGAGGCGCGTGTAGGCCTCCGAGCTCCGTTCCTCCGTCACCCACGCGGTCACGATCGGCTTCCGCGACGCGGGCGGCTTCGCGATCTCCGAAACCGCGAGGCCGCCGTAGACGGTCAGCGCGAGCGTGCGCGGGATCGGCGTCGCGGTCATGTGGAGGACGTGCGGCGAGCGGCCCTCCGCCAGCGCCGAGCGCTGTTCGACCCCGAAGCGGTGCTGCTCGTCGACGACGGCGACGGCGAGGTCGCGAAGCTCGAAGCCCTGCTGGATCAGGGCGTGCGTGCCGACGACGACGTCCGCAAGCGCGGCGTCCGGCGAGCGGGTCGAGCCGGTGACGAGGGCGCACGAGACGCCGAGCTGGGCGCAGATCCCCTCGATCGTGAGGAAGTGCTGCTCGGCGAGCGTCTCGGTCGGCGCCATCAGCGCTCCCTGACGACCGACTTCGACCGCGCGTAGGAGCGCGTAGAGCGCGACGACCGTCTTCCCCGAGCCGACGTCGCCCTGGAGGAGGCGCTGCATCGGGGTCGTCCGCGCGAGGTCGGCGTCGACCTCCGCGATCGCCGACTCCTGGTGCTCGGTCAGCTCGAACGGGAGCTCGGCGCGGTAGCGCTCGATCAGCTCACCGGGCGGCTCGAGCGCGGACGCGACCGCCTCCTCCCGCTCGGCCGCCTGGCGGGCGAGCGCGAGCTGGAGCGTCAGGAGCTCGTCGAAGGCGAGTCGCTGCCTTCCGACCTCGGCCTCCGCGAGCGAGCGCGGCCGGTGCAGCGCTACAAGCGCGTCGGCGCGCAGCGGCAGGCCCCGCTCGGTCTTCAGGGCGGCAGGAAGCGGATCCGGCCGGCCGCGTGCGAGCGGGAGCGCGGCCGTGACGAGCTCGCGGACCTTGGCGGCGGAGATCTCCTCGCTCGCCGGGTAGACGGGCGCGAAGTCGGCGGTCGCGCTGCCGCCGTTCAGGTCGTAGGAGCGGACCTGGAAGCCGTAGCGGTTCGGGACGCCGCGGAGCCGGATCCGCGTGCCGGGCTGGAGCTTCTCGGCGAGCCACGGCTGGTTGAACCACGTCGCGCTGATCCGGCCGCTCCCGTCCGAGACCTGCGCGGTCAGGATCTGGAGCCGCCCCCGGCCCCGGCGGGTCGAGGAGCTCAGCACCTCGACGGCAATCACGACCTCGTCCTCGCCCCACAGCTCGCTGATCCGCTTCTCCGAGGCGGGCTCCTCGTAGCGGCGGGGCCGGTGCTCCAGCAGGTCGCCCACGCGCTCGAGCCCAAGGTTCGCGAGCCGCTTCTTCAGCGCGGGGCCGACGCCCTCGATGCTCTCGACGGGCGCGTCGAGGCGCTGGGGCCGGAGCTTGCCGCGCGGCCGCGGCCATGTCTCGGGCGGGTCCACGCCTGAAAAACCGGGAAGCCGGCGCATCGGTCGAGTATGTCAGCGGGTCCGGCTGTTTCGCCTGCGTACCGCGATCGATCAGGCAGTTGCATCTCGGCGGATCACATAAACCGTCACCATGGGTGCGGGGCATCTCGGTTGCGACTAGCCGTTCCGGCTCACTTGCTCGCAGTCTGCCGAGACGTCGTCCTGGAGGTCCGCGGAGATCTTGTCGATGCCGGGTCCGCAGGCGGCCTTGTCGAGCTCGCCGTCGCGAAGATCGACGGTGTCGTCGCCGGGGCCGGCGCTCACCTCGTCGACGCCTCCGCCTGCGACGATCACGTCAGCTCCCTCGTAGCCGAAGATCGTGTCGACCCGCGGCCCTCCCTTGAGGCTGTCCGCGAGTGGCGAGCCGCGAAGGGTGCAATGGTCCGCGATCCGCCTTTGCCCGCTCCCGGCGCCGCCGATTACGAAGAGGCCCTGAGTCGCACCGCACCGCTTCCGAGCAAAGACAATCTCGCCCCTCTCTTGCCAGTCGCTTTGCCAGCCGTAGGCGATCCTCCGGAGACTCTTCCCGGGGAGATCGGCGAGAAAGAGCTGCTGGATCCCCTCCTGCGTAGTCGGCGACCCCTTTTCGAGAATCAGCCGTCGACCATCGGGTGCCCAACTACCGAACCGCAAGTCCCATAAGCGGCGCTGAGCGCCCGTCGTCCGGGTCCACGTCACCGTCGACTGCGTGTCTTGGGTCGAGTACGCGAGCGTCGCTCCCCGGGGCGACCAGACCAGCGGTCCGGTGCCCGCGCCCACGACCCTCGGCTTCAGCGAAGGCAGCGTCAGCACCTTGATGACCGACGGTAGTTGGTCGACGTAGGGTTCGTCGACGTAGGCGAGCGAGCGTCCATCTGCCGACCATGCAGGCTGGCTAGCCACTCCTGCTCCGGTCAAACGCCGCTCCGAGCCGGTGGCCACATCGATGAGAAACACCGCGGCATCCAGAAATCCTGCCTGGCTCGAATTCACTAGCCGGAGGAAGGCGATTACCCCGCCCTTTGGCGACCAGGTCGGCGTATGACCAAAAGCCAGCCGTCGCTCCTGAGAGCCATCCACAGGAACGAGGACGATCACGCTATCCCCAGTAGCCGGATCCTCTCGTTCAACGACAACCGAGCTCCCATCCGGCGCCCACTCGAAGAACCTACCCGAGGCGAGCACCCGTGTTTCGGTACTACCGGGTGTGGTCACGAGTACTCGGAACCCTCGCTCAGCCTGAAAAGCGACGGTACTCGAGTCAGGCGACCACCGGTAGCCAGATCCTTCCCCGAGGCGGCGAGCGTCGCTGCCATCGGCGTTCATCACCCAGACCTCCCGATCGTGCTCCCCCAAACGTGCGAAGAGCACGAACCTCCCGTCCGGCGACCAGATTGGCCCTCCGTCCGGAGCCGCTCCCCCGGAGGCAAGCGCCGTTGCCGAACGCCCGGGCGAGATCCCGACTGTGCTCAGTGAGACGGCTGCGACCGCCGTCGAAAGGGCGAACAACCAGATCCAAGACTTAGCCAATGCAATCACTTAAACGTCAGATCCGCGGGGTAGCCGTCGTTGAGGTCGAAGGACGCGAAAAGAAGGATCTCAATTCTCGACCCGACGGCTCTGGCCGGCTAGTGACGAGCGCTAGCCGGCTCCCGTCCGGCGACCAAGTCACTTCTTCAACGTTTCCAGTTCTCGAGGCGAAGCTCTCCCCGCCGCCGGGAAGCGGCGATTGTCCTTGCAGGGACACTGGTGCCGGCGACTACGAGCGCAACGAGCCAGAGGCTCGTGAAGGCTCCGATCGCCTTGATCACGGGCCGTCACCGGGACGAGACATCAATGCAAACCTCCGTCGAGATCGAGCTCAGTCCTGGAACCAGCCGAGGCCGACGGTGCCCGGCCCGGCATGGGTGCCGACGACGGCTCCGAGCGAGGTCACGAGCTCAACGTTCGCCTCCGGCCTCGTCGCGAGGACGAGCCCGCGCAGTTGTTCCACGGCCTCGTCCGCCTCGGCATGGGCAATCCCGACGTAGAGGCCGGGGCCTGGCTTCGTGGCAGCCTCGAAGCGCTTGCGGAACTCCTCCAGCGCCTTCTGGCGGCCGCGGACGCGGGTGAGCGGCACCACCTCGCCGTCGGCAATCGTGAGGATCGGCTTCACGTTCAGGAGGTTCCCGGCGATCGCGCGGGCGCGTCCGATTCGGCCACCCCTGACCAGGAACTCGAGCGTGTCGACCGTGAAGAGAAGCCCGGACCGCTCGCGGTAGCGCTCCAGCAGCGCCTCGATCTCGTCGTCGGTCGTTCCCTGCTCGAGCAGACGTTGGATCCCGAGCGCGGGCATCGCAAGCCCGACGGAGACGGACTCGGTGTCGATCAGCCGGATCCGCTCCCCTCCTGCCTCTGCCGCCGCGAGAGTCGCGCTCCCGAACGTGCCCGAGAGCTTCGAGGAGATGTGGAGCGAGTAGACGCGCTCGTAGGCGCCGAGCTCCTCGAAGGTGGTGAGGAAGTCCTGAGGAGTCGGCTGCGAGGTCGAAGGGAGCGCGGGCGCTGTACGAAGCCGACTGTAAAACGCGTGCGGGTCGAGCTCGACGTAGTCGCGGAAGCTCTCCTCGCCGAAGCTGACGTAAAGCGGCACGACCCGCATGTTCGGGTGGCGCTCCTGTGCCTCCGGGTAGTCGGCGGTCGAGTCGAGCACGATCGCGGTGTTCTCGCGGGTCAACCTCAAGCCGCTCTCGCCCCCTCCCCCGCGCCCCGGATCGCGGCCACGATCTCGTCGAGCTCCTGATCCTTGCGCAGGCAGTCCTCGGCTCCCGCAGCGGCGAGTGCCTCCAGCTCGCGCGGGCTCGCTGAGGCAGTCAGGCAGACCACGGCGATTTCGGGCATCGCCGCCTTGAGCGCCCTCGTCGCTTCGACCCCGTCCATCCCCGGCAACCGGAAATCCATCACGACCACGTCGGGGCGCAGCTCGCGAGCCGCAGCGACGACGCCCGTTCCCTCCGCGACCGCACCGACGACCTCGAGGCCCCGCTGGAGCCCGAGCAGCAGCTCGAGCGCCTGGCGGAAGACGTCGTTGTCCTCCACGAGCAGGACGCGAATCGGCTGGGTTCCGGCCTCCACCACGCCACCCTACGGTCTATTCCTCACTCGGCGGCGAGGAGGAGTGGGTAGTGCGGTTGCCCGCCCGGCTGGACGTCCAGCTCGACGTCCGGGTGGGACTCCTGAAGCCGGCGCAGCAGCCCGTCGAGGTCGGGCTCGTCGGCCCCCGTGAGCAGGGTCAGCACCTCGCGGCCGTCCCCGAGCAGCCGTTCGACGACAGCGCAGGTGACCTCCTCGAAGTCGGGTGACGATGCCACGGCCTCGCCGTCCGCGAGACCGAGATAGGAGCCTTTGCGGACGGCGACCCCGTCGAGCTCGACGTCACGCGAGGCGATCGTGACCTCACCCGTCGCAACCTGCTCGATCGCCTCCAGCATCGCGGCCTCGTTCTCCGCGGCCGAGAGCGAGGGCAGGTAGCGGACGATCGCCGCGAGTCCTGCCTGGACGGAGCGGGAGGGGATCACGCGGACGGGCTTCGTCGCCAGCGCCACCGCCTGCTCGGCCGCAAGGATCACGTTCGAGTTGTTCGGGAGGACGAGCACCTCGGTCGCGGGCGTGGCCTCGATCGCGTCGACGAGCTCCTGCGTCGAGGGGTTCATCGTCTGGCCGCCCTCGATCACGCGCGTGGCGCCGTAGCTCTCGAAGAGGCGGCGGTTGCCCGCGCCGGGGACGACCGCGACCACCCCTGCCTCGAGAACGAGATCGGGGTCGGGAACGATCGCCATCAGCCGGGTCGAGCGCTCCTCGGTCTGCTTGTGCATGTTCGCGATCTCGACGCCTTCGATCGTCCCGAGGGCGGTGCCGAGCGCGAGCGCGGCGCCGGGGTCGTCCGTGTGGACGTGGATCTTCAGCGCGGTCGGGTCGCCGACGACGAGCAGCGAGTCGCCCATCTGCTCCAACTTCGCCTCGAGCGCGTCCGCGTCGAGCGTCTTGCCCTCGACGACGAAGACGGTGCAGTAGCGGAAGCGGGAAAGCTCCTGGTGGATCGCCTCGATCCCCGCCTCGTGGGCGTCCTCGGCAGGGACCTCCGGGGCGGGCTCGCCTGCGAGTGCGGCCGTGATCCCGCGCACGATCTCGAGGAGGCCGGCGCCGCCGGCATCGACGACGCCGGCTTCCCGCAGAACGGCGAGCTGTTCCGGCGTGCGGGCGAGCGCGACCTCGCCCCGAGCGACGAGCGCCTGGAAGAATGGCAGTGGTGCGAGTCCCGCGTGGCGCGGATCCTCCGCTTCCTCGGCGAGCTCCCGGATCACCGAGAGCATCGTCCCCTCGACCGGCCGGCGCACCGCTCGATACGCGGCGTCGCTCGCGCCCCGGAAGGCCCGCCGGACCCGGGTCGCGTCGATCCCGCCGGCCTCTCCGAGCACCTCGGCGGCGCCGCGCACGATCTGGGAGAAGATCACGCCCGAGTTCCCGCGCGCGCCCATCAGCGCCGCCCGGGTCAGCTCCTTCGCGACAGCCTCTCGGTCGACGGCGGTGGAGGCCTCGAGCGACTCCACGATCGCGCGGGCGGTCAGGGTCAGGTTCGTGCCGGTGTCTCCGTCCGGAACCGGGTAGACGTTGAGGTCGTCGATCCGGCGCCGGTTCGCCTCCAGCGTCGCGAGGGAGCCTCGGGCCAGCTCTCGGGCGCGCTCGATCTCGCTCACGCGCTTCGCCTGACGTCCTGGATGTGCACCTCGACCGCGGCAACCGTGAGGCCGGTCAGCCGCTCGACCTCGTAGGCGACGCGCGAGCGGACGGTGGCGGCGACCTCGGCGAGATTGAGCCCGTACTCGACGATCACGTAGAGGTCGATCCCGATCCCGCCTTCGCGGCTCGAGACTTCGATTCCCTGCTTCAGCCGGTCGCGGGCGAGCCGGCGCTTGAGCCCCTTGCCGGCCATTCCGACGATGCCGTAGCACTCGGCGGCCGTGTGGCCGACGATCTGGGCGATCGCGTCGGTCGCGATCGTGATCCGCCCGAGCTCGGACTCGTCGGTGAGATGTGCCCGTTCCACGCCGCGACGTTAGACGAGTTGGACGGGCGGAGGGTTGCGTTCAGGAGTCGGTCTAGACCGCTTTTTGCACTTTGCCGGCCTTGAGGCACCGGGTGCAGACGTACGCGCGCTTCTTGACGCCCTTGACGAAGATCCGGATCTTCTGCAGGTTCGGGTCGAAGCGACGGCGCGTGGCGACCATCGAGTGGCTTCGGTTGTTCCCGAACGAGGGCTTCTTCCCGCAGACTGAGCAGACCTTGGACATCGACGCGGAAGAGTAGCGGAAAGGCCTAGCGGGAGGCCGCGGCGCGCAACTGCGCGAAGACGTCGGCCATCTCGAGGCCGGTGCGGACGGCCTCGGCGCCCTTCTCGAGCCGCTCCTCCGCCTGCCCTGCCTGCTCGAGGGTCAGGACGCCGAAGGAGACGGGAACTCCCGTCTCGAGCGCGGCGAGCTGGAGTCCGCTTGCCGCTTCGGCGGCGACGAAGTCGAAATGGGGCGTGTCGCCACGGATCACGCAGCCGAGCGCGACGATGCAGGCGTAGCGGCGCGTCTTCGCGAGCGCCATCGCCGCCAGCGGCAGCTCGAACGCTCCCGGAACGGGCATCACGGTGATCGCCTCGCGCTCGACCCCGGCCTCCTCGAGCGCAGCGAGCGCGCCGTCGAGGAGCTTGCCGGTGACGGCACCGTTGAACCGACTGACGACGATCCCGACGGAGCGGCGGGCCCCGTTCGGCGTTCCTTCGAGGACGCCGTATCCGTCCGGGACGGTGAACTCGCCCGCGGCGTGCTCGCTCGTCGGCTCCGCGACCGCGGTCAGCGGCTCGTCGCCGTCCGGAGTGCCTTCGAAGGCGGGCACATCGGGCCAGGTCTCGCGGTCGCTCACGCCTCCGCTCCGTCGTAGGAGTCCCGGTCGAGGCGGAGGTCCTGGTGATGGAGTCGATGGCCGAGCTTCTCGCGCTTCGTGTGGAGGTAGCGGCTGTTCTCGGCGTTCGGGGCGATCTCGATCGGCACCTGCTCGACGACCTCGAGTCCGAAGCCGGAGATCCCCGAGATCTTCTTCGGGTTGTTCGTGAGCACCCGGATCGAGGTCAGGCCGAGGTCGGCGAGGATCTGAGAGCCGATCCCGTACTCGCGCGCGTCGGCGGCGAAGCCGAGGCGGAGGTTCGCCTCGACGGTGTCGAGCCCCTGCTCCTGGAGCTCGTAGGCCTTGAGCTTGTTCAGGAGGCCGATCCCCCGGCCCTCCTGCGAGAGGTAGAGGAGCACGCCCTTGCCCTCGACCTCGATCCGGCTGAGCGCGAGCGCGAGCTGCTCGCCGCAGTCGCAGCGGAGCGAGTGGAAGACGTCGCCGGTGAGGCACTCGGAATGGACGCGGACGAGGACGTTCTCGGCGCCTACCACGTCTCCCTTGACGAGGGCGACGTGGTTCTTTCCCGTCAGCGTCTCCCGGAACGCGACGGCGGTGAACTCACCGTGCTGCGTGGGCATCCGGACCGAGGTGGTGCGCTCGACGAGCTGCTCGTGGCGGCGCCGGTATTCGATCAGGTCGGCGACCGTGACCATCCTCAGCCCGTGGAGCTCGCAGTACGGGATCAGATCGGGAACGCGGGCCATCGAGCCGTCGTCCTTCATGATCTCGCAGACGACTCCGGCGGGGTTCAGCCCCGCGAGCCGGGCGAGGTCGACCGCGGCCTCGGTCTGCCCCGAGCGCTTGAGCACGCCGCCGTCGCGGGCGCGGAGCGGAAAGACGTGGCCGGGCTGAACGAGGTCTGCCGGCTGCGAGGTCGGGTCGACCGCGACCTGGATCGTGTGCGAGCGATCGTGAGCCGAGATACCGGTCGAGACGCCGTCGCGGGCCTCGACGGAGACGGTGAAGGCGGTCCCGAACGGGGTCTCGTTCTGATCTGTCATCTGGCGGAGGCCGAGCTCGTCGCAGCGCTCCTCGGTCAGGCAGAGGCAGACGAGACCGCGCGCGTGGGTGACCATGAAGTTGACCGCCTCGGGCGTCGTGAACTGCGCCGCGATCGTCAGGTCGCCCTCGTTCTCGCGATCCTCATCGTCGACCACGACCACGAACTTGCCCTGGCGGATGTCCTCGATCGCCTCCTCGATGGTGGCGAAGGGGCTCTCGATGCGGGGTTCCTCCACGAGCGTCACCGTTGCATCGTACCGAGGAGCTTTTCGACGTATTTCGCGAGCACGTCGACCTCGAGGTTGACCCTGTCCCCCGCCCCGAGCCGGCCCAGGGTCGTGACCGCAAGCGTGTGCGGGATCAGCGCGACCTCGAAGCCGTCCTCGTCGACCGCCGCGACGGTCAGCGAGACACCGTCGACGGTGATCGAGCCCTTCTCGACGCAGTAGCGCGCGACCTCGGGAGCCGCGATCGCGATCCGCGAGCCGTCGCCCTCGGGCTCCACGGTGACGACCCTTCCGACGCCGTCGACGTGACCCTGGACGTAGTGGCCACCGAGCGGCTCGCCCGCGCGCAGGGCGGGCTCGACATTCACGGGCGAGCCGGCCGCGAGCGAATCGAGCGACGTGCGGGCCAATGTCTCTGGGACCGCGTCGAACGCGAGCCGGCCACCCTCGATCGAAACGACGGTCAGGCAGACGCCGTTCAGCGCGACCGAATCGCCGATCGCCACCCGCGGCGCCGTGCCGGGAGCGTCGAGCTCGAGCCGGATGCCCTCGTTGCCGCCCGTGACGCGAGCGACCGTCCCCAGCTCCCGAACGATGCCCGTGAACACGGGCCGAAGGCTACCGGTGGCCGCGACCCCAGCTGGGATCGCGGCCACCGTGCTTGTTCCCTAGCGGCGGCTCACGCGCTCACAGCCGGTGACGCGGTCACGGCGATCGACGATCGCCGTGTCGCGACCCGGGCCGCAGCTCACGTTCTCGCGGACGCCGTCGCGGGCGTTGATCGTGTCGTTCCCGATCCCGCCCGAGATCCGATCGGAGCCGGGCCCGCCGGTGATCCGATCGTTGCCCTGACCACCGAGCAGCTGATCGTTGCCCGTTCCGCCCGAGAGGACGTCGTTGCCGACGCCGCCGTCGAGGAGATCGTTGCCGGAGTTCCCGATCAGGTTGTCCGAGCCTTCGCTGCCGAAGAGCCGGTCGTTGCCGGTGCCGCCGTCGAGGCGGTCGACCCCGGGGCCACCGGTCAGGCGGTCGACGCTGTCGCCGCCCGCGAGGCGGTCGGTGCCGGAGCCGCCCTCGAGGCAGTCGGAGCCCGCGAGGCCGGAGATGACGTCGTTGCCCTCGAGACCGAAGATCCGGTCTCCGAAGGAGGTGCCGCGGAGCGTGTCGTTCTGGGCCGTGCCGACC
>Ga0136611_10000654_pt1 | contig 23239 bp, 20 predicted proteins | sample AntDrymUQ2232306_2_FD_106645 | JGI IMG/M metagenome (GOLD analysis project Ga0136611, IMG submission 106645) | Polar desert sand microbial communities from Dry Valleys, Antarctica - metaG UQ223 (23.06) | ecosystem: Environmental > Terrestrial > Soil > Desert | place: Antarctica: Dry Valley...
AACAGCGGATTGACCTGTTTGGCGTCGATAAAGCGCCGCGCCGACGGCAGCGTGTCGATGAACAGGTCGACGCGTCCACCCAGCAGGTCGGTATAAACCGCTGCGCGCTCTGGTAAGGCACAGGGACGAAATTTGCCCCTGTTTCCTTGGCAAGCGCCGATGCCAGCACCTGCTGGCCGGTACCGGCGCCAGCGTTGGCGAAATTGAGTTTGCCCGAATTGGCGCGCGCATTGCGCAGGGTGCTGGTCAGGTCGCGCTCGGTCATGTCGCCGCGAGAAACCATTACATACGGCGTCTGCGCGACGATGCCAATGGGAATGAAGTCTTTCATCGGATCGTAGGGTCGCTTCTTGTACATCGACCCGTTGAAGATGATGTTGGTAAGGCCGCCGATCAGCAGCGTGTAGCCGTCGGCGGGCGCGTTGAGCACCGCCATCGTCCCGACAAGCGAGCCCGAGCCGGGGCGGTTTGCCACGACAACGCTCTGACCAAGGTTTTTCGACAACGCCCGTTGCAGCCGCCAGGCGGTCAGGTCGAATCCGCCGCCGGCGCCCGACGGAACAACCAGCGTGATCGGCTTGGCGACGAAAACCCGCCGGGAAGGTCGCCAGCTTTTCAGCGTCGAGCAAAAGCTTGTCGTCAGAGCAGACCGCCTGAATGCTGTCCTTGTCGTACACCGGCGCCCGCCGGTGAATGCGCCACTGTCCGCCCGCTTTCAACAGGAAATCGAAAAAACGCCCGTACACCGTGATGTCGGCAAGCGTGCCGCCGATCACATAGTGGCCGCCGCGATCCGTGCCTTGACTGGCGCGACCCTGCGCGCTGGCGTCGACAAAGCCCGCCGCCGGGCCGTCCTACCAGGTGGTCACCATGGTCGCGTCGGGTGTGTAGCAACCGCGCAGGCGCTCCCAGTCGCCGGCTTCGCGCCAGGTGCCCCAGTTTTGCATCAGCTGCGCGATTCGTAGCTTGTCGAGCACTTCTTCCATTTCGGAGGAATTCGGCATGGCGGTGGTTTGATGGCAGGCTGGCTGCGGAATTCGCAAGATAGCAGAAAGCCGGCATACGCCACCCGGCGTATTCCCGAATCTTGATCGGGTGCCTAAAGTCAATTCATCGCAACGTGAAAGGCCTGCTTTTTTCGGCCCCGGCGCGGCGAGATCGAAACTTTCACCCACGGGAGAAACATTCATGCAACGTCGCTTCACCCTCAAGGCGCTGACCGCCGCCGTCGCCCTGACGACCCTGTCCGCGCTGCCGGGGCATGCCGCCGACGACACCATCAAGGTCGGCATTCTGCACAGCCTGTCGGGCACCATGGCGATTTCCGAAACCGTGCTCTAAGACACCGTGCTGATGGCGATCGACTAGATCAACGCCAAGGGTGGTGTTATGGGCAAGAAGCTCGAACCCGTGATGGTCGATCCGGCGTCCAACTGGCCGTTGTTCGCCGAGAAAACCAAGCAGCTGCTCGGCCAGGACACGGTCGCGGTGATTTTCGGCTGCTGGACTTCGGTGTCGCGCAAGTCGGTGCTGCCGGTGGTCGAGGAAATGAACGGCCTGCTGTTCTACCCGGTGCAGTACGAAGGCGAAGAACTGAGCAAAAACGTCTTCTACACCGGTGCGGCGCCGAATCAGCAGGCGATTCCGGCCGTCGATTATTTGATGAGCAAGGCCGGCGGCGGCGCCAAGCGCTGGGTGCTGCTGGGCACCGACTATGTGTATCCGCGCACCACCAACAAGATCCTGCGCGCCTATCTGAAAAGCAAAGGCGTGGCAGACAAGGACATCGACAAAAAGTACACCTCGTTCGGTCATTCGGACTACCAGACCATCGTCGCCGATGTGAAGAAATTTTCGCATGGCGGCAAGACGGCGGTGGTGTCGACCATCAACGGTGACTCCAACGTGCCTTTCTACAAGGAACTGGGCAATGCCGGCCTGAAAGCCAAAGACGTGCCTGTCGTCGCCTTCTCGGTCGGCGAGGAAGAACTGCGCGGCGTCGATACCAAGCCACTGGTCGGCCACCTTGCAGCCTGGAACTACTTCCAGTCGATCAAGAACCCGACCAACACCGAGTTCATCAACAAATGGTCGGCCTACGCCAAGGCCAAGGGCATCGCCGGCCATAAAGACAAGCCGCTGACCAACGACCCGATGGAGGCGACCTACATCGGCATCAACATGTGGAAGCAGGCGGTTGAAAAAGCCAAGTCGCTGGAGACCGACAAGGTGATTGCCGCCATGGCCGGCCAGACCTTCAAAGCGCCGTCGGGCATCGTGTCGAAGATGGACGAGAAAAACCATCACCTGCACAAGTCGGTCTTCATCGGCAAAATTAAGGCCGACGGCCAGTTCAACGTCGTCTGGAAAACGCCCGGCCCGGTCAAAGCCAAGCCCTGGAGCCCGTACATCGAAGGCAACGACAAGAAGCCTGACGAGCCGGTCAAGGGAATGAGCGTCGCGAAGAAGTAATTCGGGGCCGCCCCCACCCCAGCCCTCCCCCAGCGGGGGAGGGAGGAAAACGGGGAGGAAAGCTTCCTTTTTTACTCCTTCCCCCACTGGGGGAAGGCAGGGATGGGGGCCTCCCTGTCCAAGGAAATTGCAGCCTGGGCGCAACGCCGCGCCCAACCTACAGGTTCTTTCATGCCCATTCGACAATTTTTTATATTTGCTACGTTTTTCATAGCTATTCACGCCCATGCCTTAAGCGCGGAAGACGTAAAAGGCATTATTTTTGGCGAAACCGAGGCGCGTGTAGAGGCGCTGAACAAGGCCGCCGCCAACGCAGACGAAAAAACATCGGCCTTCATTCAGGCGCTGGCGGACGACGCGGTGAAAACCAGCGGTGAGAAGGTGTTCCTGGTCAAGGACGACAAGGCCTTCGACCCGTTCACCGGCGCGCCTCAGCCCCTGCCGGCCGACGCCGAAGACGTGATCAACCCGAACCTGATGCGCAGCGAGATCGACAACGCGCTGGCGGCGCTCAGGCTGTTTTCCAAAGACGAAAAAGTGCGCGCCGCCGCGATCAAGACGCTGGCCGGCGAAAGCGACGAAGCGCGCCTGCCGCTGATAGAAAAAGCCTATGCGGCCGAGACCGTGCCGGAACTGAAAAGCCGGCTGGAGCAGATGCGCGCCGCAATTCTGCTGGGCAGCGGCGACCGGACCAAACGCCTGGCAGCGGCGTCTTTGCTTTCGGCCAGCAACAACCCCAACACCAAAACCGTGCTGATCGAGCGCCTGGCCAGCGAGACCGACGCCGACGTCAAAGTGGCATTGCAGTCGGCCCTGACGAAGGTTCATGCCTCGCTCGCCTGGGGCGAAAAGCTCGCTGCGATTTTCAGTGGCATCAGCCTGGGCAGCATCTTGCTGCTGGTAGCGCTGGGCCTGGCGATCACCTACGGCCTGATGGGCGTCATCAACATGGCGCACGGAGAGCTGATGATGATCGGCGCCTACGCCACCTACGTCGTGCAGTGCCTGTTCCAGAAATATTTGCCGGGCGCGTTCGACTGGTATTTGCTGGCGGCCGTGCCGGTCGCCTTTCTGGCTTCGGCTTTGATGCGCGCGGTGCTGGAGCGCGGCGTGATCCGATTTCTCTATGGCCGGCCGCTGGAGACGCTGCTGGCTACCTGGGGCATCAGCCTGATCCTGCAGCAGGCGGTGCGCTCGATTTTCGGCGCGCAGAACGTCGGCGTCGAGAATCCGGTCTGGATGAGCGGCGGCGTGCAACTGCTCGGCAACCTGTCGCTGCCTTACAACCGGCTGGTCATCATCGGCTTTGCGCTTGCCGTGCTGCTTGGAATGGGCTGGCTGATCGGCAGTACGCGGCTGGGACTGTTCGTTCGCGGCGTGACGCAAAACCGCCCGATCGCCTCGTGCATGGGCGTGAACACTGCGCGCATCGACACCTATGCATTCGCCCTCGGCTCTGGCATCGCCGGGCTCGCCGGCTGCGCGCTGAGCCAGGTCGGCAATGTCGGGCCGGACCTGGGCAGGGGTACATCGTCGATGCGTTCATGGTTGTGGTGCTGGGCGGCGTGGGCCAACTCGCCGGAACGGTATATGCCGCGCTGGGCCTGGGCATATTGAACAAATTCCTCGAAGGCTGGACCGGCGCCGTGCTGGCCAAGATCGCGGTGCTGGTGTTCATCATCATCTTCATCCAGAAGCGGCCGCAGGGAATCTTCGCGATGAAGGGCCGGAGCGCCGAAGCATGAATTCGCCGTCGCCCGGCCCTTCGCTTTCCCTGTTCGAGAGGGCCTTGCAGGCCGAGCAGGGCGTGGAGGCTTCAAACGCCGTGACGGTATCGCGCCCCTCACCCCAGCCCTCTCCCCAAAGGGTCGAGGGAGCCACGCGGGGGCAGGTCGTATTGCCCGGCAAGGGTCCGCTGCTGACCCGCTCGGGCTGGAGCGCCTTCATGGTGGCGCTGATCGCGGTCTGCGCCGTCGCGCCGGTGCTCAATCTCTGGGTGCCGGAAGGCCATGCGCTGCACATGAGCACCTACGCCGTCGCGCTGCTCGGCAAGATCATGTGCTACGCGATCGTTGCCCTGGCGATGGATCTGATCTGGGGCTACACCGGCATCTTGTCGCTCGGCCACGGCGTGTTTTTCGCGCTCGGCGGCTACGTCATGGGCATGTACCTGATGCGCCAGATCGGCGCCGATGGCAACTACAAAAGCAATCTGCCCGACTTCATGGTGTTCCTTGACTGGAAAACCCTGCCTTGGCACTGGACGTTCAGCGACAGTTTTGTCGCCACCTTGATTTTGATCGTTGCGGTGCCGGGCCTCGTGGCTTTTGTGTTTGGCTACTTTGCCTTTCGCTCGCGCATCAAGGGCGTGTATTTTTCGATCATCACGCAGGCGATGACGTTCGCGGCGATGCTGCTGTTTTTCCGCAATGAAACCGGCTTCGGCGGCAACAACGGCTTTACTGATTTCAAGCGCATCCTGAACATTCCGCTGGCGACGCCTTCGATGCGAATGACGCTTTTCGTGCTGACCGGGCTGACCTTGCTGGGCTTTTTCCTGTTCGCCAAATGGCTGGTCGGCAGCAAGTTCGGCCGGGTGCTGCAGGCGATTCGCGACGCCGAAACGCGCGTCATGTTCTCGGGCTACAACCCGCTGGGCTACAAGCTGACCATCTGGGTGATTTCGGCCATCATGTGCGGCGTCGCCGGCGCGCTGTACGTGCCGCAGGTCGGCATCATCAACCCGGGTGAAATGAGCCCGGCCAATTCGATTGAAATCGCGATCTGGGCTGCGGTCGGCGGACGCGCCAGCCTGATCGGACCGATCATCGGCGCCTTTATCGTTAACGGCGCCAAAAGCTGGCTGACGGTGGCTTACCCCGAGTTCTGGCTGTATTTCCTGGGGGCGTTGTTTGTTGGGGTGACGCTGTTTTTGCCCGACGGCGTTGTCGGGTTGGTGAAAAAACTGCGCCGAAAGGCCGCCGCATGACGCCGGACTTGCTGGACGAGGGCGCGCGGCGGAGGCAAGCGCACGGCGCCGCGCCGGCCGCTGGCAACCATACCGAATCGGGCGGCCGCACCGCGAGCGCCGGCCGTCTCACCACACCCGGCCAGGTCGATGTTTCGCATGGCCGCATCCTGTACCTGGAAGACGTAAGCGTCAGCTTCGACGGCTTCAAGGCGATCAACAAGCTGAGCCTTGACATCGCGCCGGGCGAACTGCGCTGTGTCATCGGGCCGAACGGCGCCGGCAAGACGACGATGATGGACATCATCACCGGCAAGACCCGGCCGGATGAAGGCACGGTATTTTTCGGCAGCACCATCGATTTGCTGCGTCATAAAGAGGCCGAAATCGCCCAGCTCGGCATCGGCCGCAAGTTCCAGAAGCCGACGGTGTTCGAGCAATTGACGGTTTTTGAAAACCTGGAACTGGCGCTTAAAACGCACAAAGGGGTGAGGGCGTCGATGTTTTTCCGGTTGGATTCGGCGCAAAGCGACCGACTGGCCGACATCCTGGTGACGATTCGACTGGCGGACAGCGTGAACCGGCTGGCGGGCAACTTGAGCCACGGGCAGAAGCAGTGGCTGGAAATCGGCATGCTGTTGATGCAGGATCCCCAACTTTTGCTGCTGGACGAGCCGGTCGCCGGCATGACGGATGAGGAAACGTTGCGCACGGCGGAGCTGTTTTTAACGCTCAAGGGCAAACATTCGCTGATGGTGGTTGAGCACGACATGAGCTTTATCCGGGAAATTTCCGAGATTGTTACCGTGCTGTGCGATGGCGCTGTGTTGGCGCAGGGGACGCTGGATCAGGTTCAGGCGGATGAGCGGGTGATCGAGGTTTATCTTGGGCGGTGATTTGCGTTTTCCGTTTTTGCTTTTGCTTGGTCCTGAGGCCGGTCTCGCCCGGCGGGCGACTTACTTTTCTTTGCTTCGCCAAAGAAACCTAAGGAAAAGAAAGGCGACCCTGCTGTCCGCGACCCCTGCGCTTCGCTACGGGGCACCCTGTGGTACTCGCTTTAAGCGGGGTCCGCGCAAACTCGCTGCGCTCAAACAGCGCGCGGCCCTGATCCGCTTAAAGCTCCGTTCCTCAGCGCAGACAGAAGGGCTGGGGAGAATATGGAATCGGATCCCGTATTGCCCCTTTTCCCTCTGGGAGAAGGCAGGGATGAGGGCCGACGGTGGCCGAACACCCACAGTCTTTTGATTCCGGGAGCCCCTCATGCTGACAGTCAAAAACATCAACCAGTACTACGGCGGTTCGCACATCCTGCGCGATGTGAGCCTGCAGGCTCACGCCGGCAAGGTCTCGGTGCTGCTCGGCCGCAACGGCGTCGGTAAAACCACGCTGCTGAAATCGCTGATGGGCCTCGTTCCCATCAAAACCGGAACCATCGAATTAGGCGGCACGCAAATCCAGAATTTCACCCCTTACCAGCGCGCTCGCACCGGCATCGGCTTCGTCCCGCAGGGTCGCGAAATCTTCGCGCGACTAACTGTTGAAGAAAATCTCCGCATGGGCCTCGCTTACAAATGCGCCAGTGAGCCGATTCCCTCCGAACTGTTTGACTTGTTTCCGGTTCTCAAGCAGATGCTCAAGCGGCGCGGCGGCTACCTGTCGGGCGGCCAGCAGCAGCAGCTTGCCATCGCGCGCGCACTGGTGGCCAAACCCCGGCTATTGGTTCTAGACGAGCCCACCGAAGGCATACAGCCCAGCATCATCAAGGACATTGGCCGCGTCATCCGCATGCTGGCGGACAGGGGCGACATGGCCATTCTTTTGGTCGAGCAGTATTACGATTTCGCCGAGGAACTTGCCGACGACTACCTGGTAATGGAACGCGGCGAAATCATTGCCCGCGGGTCGGGCTGCAACATGCGGGCCGACGGCGTGCGGCGCATGGTCGCGATCTGACGCGGCCGGAGCTAAATTATCTGGCGCCCGGAATCACAACGATCGAATCGGTCTTCGGTTGAACCCGAACCGTCGATCCGTCTGCCGGCACCACCACGGTTTCGACCTCGCGGATCACGCCGCCTTCGGCAACGCTGCCTTGCGTGGTGCCGATGCCGACGACCCGGGCTTCGCAGGCGATTTTCTGCTCGCCCGTTAGCGCGTCGCAGCGCTGCGCGGCATTGGCGCCGAACTGGCCGCCGGCATTGTCGAGCCTGCCGGCGCGCTTGTCGGCGTTGGCGTTCCTTACCTCCTTCATGCAGGTTTCCCGGTCTTGCTGCGTCTGCCCGTTGTTGCAAGCGGCCATTTCGCTGGCGGAGTTGCCCGTCGCATCGATGCCAGTAGTTCCAGGGGCGACCTGCGCCGATGCGATCCGGGTTGTGACGGCGCCGAAGGCCGCAGCAGCGACAAATGCAACGCAGGCCGCACGCTTGGCCAATCGACCGAAGCCATCAACACGTGAAAAATCAGAAAAAGTGGAAAAGGCCATGGCGAACTCCTAAGTATTAAATCCAGCGAAAATTATCGGTCTGCCTTCAGGGCTGACCGTGACAGCAAACGCTGCCCCCATGCCGTGCGGCACGCCGATTCGAACGTAGGACCGCTCTTGCAAAATGACAGGGGCCGGTGCTGCACTACATCGACCAAATGCGCGGCAACGCCGAATCAAGACTCCAGAAGCAGCGCCGCCATGCCTGCCAGATTTGCCGCAGAAGTTGCATTGCCGGCTCCACCAATGGCGCCAGCACCCGAACCACAACGACTTGCGCGTTTGGGCTGGTCGCGCCCGCCGTTGCCGTCAAGGGATGCGTATCGATCACATGCTGCGCCACGTCCAGCGCCTGCTGCCTGCTTTGGCGCGCCAGCGGGCTGCCGGCGACGAAAAACAGCGTCGCCATGCAGCGATTGCCCGCCAGGCCCAGCGGGCTGTTCAACAGCCGTGTGTCGCTGGCGGGGATATGCGCGCGTTCCAGCCATACACCGGGCACTTCGATGTGCTGGCGCAGGCTCCCCTCCTCGAATGGCAGGCCGGCCGCCGGCAGGCCGAAGGCGGTGATATCCCAGCCGATCAGCTCGGCACCGGCGCCAAGCCGCATCGTCAGCCGGTTTTCAGCCATACAGCCACTGTGCAAGATCACCTCCAGCGGCAGCCATTCCATCCGGGCGCCGGCTTGCAGCGTGACTTCGGCGCGTTGCAGCGCAGGCGCGCCGGCCGAGCGGTAGAAACGAGTGGCGCCGGGCGTGGTGACCAGGCCGTGGGCGCCGGCGCCGGCGGTAAATGCCATGTCGAGCGTGTCGCCGCCGACCAGGCCGCCCGGCGGATGGACGATGACGTTGTGGCAGATCGCCTTGCCTTCCGGATAAAGGCTGCGCAGGATGCGCAACGGCCCGTCGTGGCGGAAGCGGGCAATGGTTGTGTCGGCCTGGCGGGTGTAGTCGAGTGCGAGCGTCGCGGTCCAGGTCATCGCGGCAGTTTATCGTTGCTCAAACCTAACACGCGGTCATTGCTACTATTTTTATAGCTGTTTGCGCCCGCACTGTAAGCGCAGGAGCCACTTTTGACCATTATTTGTAGCGATCAGGGCTTGTTGACTGCTGAACAGAAGTCCTTCCCTCCGCGTTGAAAGCTGTTTTACCGCTCAAGCGCTGCGCAGTTGCGCGGCTTCCCTGAGCCGCAGCGCCAGGTGGTCGAGCGCTTCCCGCACCTGGTCGACCAGGATCAGGCACAGGTCGCCTGCGCCAAGACGTTCCAGCGCCGAATCGATTGCGGCGAATTCGCCGTGTACCTCGTCGATTCGCACCGTCCGGCCGGCGTCCTTCAACCCCTGGCGCAGCAGCGCCATCACCTCGCCGTCGGCGCGGCCGCGTTGGGCGGCGTCCTGGTACAAGATGACGTCGTCAAAGGCCGCACCCAGAACCTGCGTCTGCTCGATGATGTCAATGTCGCGGCGGTCGCCGGCGCCGCTGATCACGACAGTGCGGCGCCGGGCTGGCATCGCGCCGACCGCCGCGACCAGCGCTTGCATGGCGTCGGTGTTGTGGCCGTAATCGGCGATTACGGTGGCGCCGGCGTAGTCCATGACATTGAAGCGGCCCGGCACGCTCTGCGCATCGCAGGCGAAACTGGCCAGGCCGCTGCGGATGGCGTTCCAGTCGATTCCGGCGGCCCAGGCGGCGGCGACGGCGGCCATCACATTTTCGACCTGAAAGCCGATGCTTCCGCCCCGCGTGACCGGAATCGCCGCCAGCGCGATGCGTTCGACCCTCGCGCCCTCGGCCGCTTCAAGCATCGCGCCGTCGATGTACATGGTGCGCTTGCCCTGCGCGCGGTGGGCGACCATCAGCGGATGGTGCCGGTCGGCGGCGAAGAACATGACCTTGCCGGTGCAGACCCGTGCCATGCCGGCGACCACCGGATCAGCCGCGTTGAGCACCGCGTAGCCCGACGGCGACACGTTCTGCACCACCACCTGCTTGATAGATGCAAGTTGGTCCACCGTTGTGATGAAGTTCATGCCCAGGTGGTCGCCGCCGCCGATGTTGGTGACGACGGCGACCTCGCAGCGGTCGAAGCCCAGGCCTTCGCGCAGCACGCCGCCACGTGCGATTTCAAACACGGCCGCGTCGACATCGGGATGCATCAGCACGTTGCGCGCGCTTTTCGGTCCGCTGCAGTCGCCGCTGTCGGTCTGCCGACCGTTGACATAGACGCCGTCGGTGTTCGTCATGCCGCAGCGCAAGCCGTGGGCGGTGAGCAGATGGGCGATCAGCCGCGTCGTCGTCGTTTTGCCGTTGGTGCCGGTGACCGCGATGACTGGCACACGGCCGTCTTTGCCGGCGGCGAACAGCTCGTCGACCATCGCCGCCCCGACGGCCCGGCCCTTGCCGTACGACGGAGAAAGATGCATGCGCAGGCCCGGCGCGGCATTGACCTCGACCACCCCGCCGTTTTGCGATTCGAGCGGCTGCGCCACGCTTTCGCACACCACGTCGACGCCGCAGATGTGCAGGCCGACCATCTGCGCCGCCGCCACCGCGCGGGCTGCGACGGCCGGATGCACCTCGTCGGTGACGTCGATGGCGGTGCCGCCGGTGCTCAGGTTGGCGTTGTTGCGCAGGATGACGCGCCGCCCCTTGACGGGAACCAGTTCGGGCGTGAGGCCTTGCGCGGCAAGGCTCGCCTCGGCGATGTCGTCGAATCGGATCCTGGTCAGCGAGGTCGCATGGCCTTCGCCGCGCCTCGGGTCGCGGTTGACGATATCGACCAGATCGCGCACGCTGTGAACGCCGTCGCCAACCACCTGAGGTGGTTCGCGCCGCGAGGCGGCGACCAGCTTGTCGCCGACCACCAGCAGGCGGTAGTCGCAGCCCGGCAGGAATTTTTCGACCATGACCTCGCCGTGGGCGCGCGCCGCCTGAAAGGCCAGGTCGAACTGTTCTCGCGTCCGGATGTTGACCATCACGCCCTTGCCCTGGTTGCCGTCCTTGGGTTTCAAAACCACCGGCAGTCCGATCCGCCCGGCCGCCACCCAGGCGTCCTCGACATCTGTGACCGGCTGGCCCAGCGGCACCGGCACGCCTGCCGCGCGCAGCAGTTTTTTCGTCAGGTCCTTGTCCTGCGCGATCGATTCGGCAACCGCGCTGGTGCCGTCGAGCTCGGCCGCCTGGATGCGGCGCTGGCGTGAACCCCAGCCGAGCTGCACCAGGCTGCCGCGCGTCAGGCGGCGAAAAGGAATACCGCGCGCGACAGCCGCATCGACGATGGCGCCGGTGCTTGGTCCCAGGCGCTCGTCCTCGTCAAGCTCGCGCAGCCGGCGCGTCGCCGCCTCCACATCGAAAGCGGCGCCACTCAGCGCGGCATCGACCAGCGCCCGGGCCAGCTCGAACGCCAGCCGGCCCACCGCCTCTTCGCTGTACTCGACGATCACCTGCCACGTGCCCGCTTCGCCGGTGGCGGCGGTATGGCTGAAGGCGACCGGGCAGCCGGCGGCCGCCTGCAGCCCGAGCGCCGCCCCTTCGAGCACTTGAGCCAGCGAAACCGGACCGGTGCCGCCGCCGTGGCGCAAGGCGCCGATGGCCGGAAACAGCGCCCGCACGCGGGCCTCGAAACCCGGTAGCGTGTCGAGGGCGCATTCGCTGGCGGCGCAGACCACCACGGCTTCGAGCACAGTGCGCCGGCTCCAGCGGTTCGGCCCCCGCAGGGCGCGGTTTTGGATGACATCCATCAGTGCTCCCTCGCGGCGGTCTTTTTTTCTGTCGGGTCGAATGCTTCGATGCCGGCGCCAATCAGCTCGAGCGGAATGTCGAGCGCCCATGCGGCGGCGGCGGCGGCCAGCAGCGAGCCATCGGAAATGCCGGCGCGGCCATGGCGCTTGCGCCAGCTGGCGGTTTTGCCCAGGCCCGGCAGCACGACTTCGACTGCGCCGGTGGAGAGCACGATCTGGCCCTGGCGCAGGTAAAGCGCGCGGCCGCCTTCGTCGCGGTGGCCGGCAATTGCCGCGTCGTCGGAATGGCTGCCGTAGAAAATCACTTCGCCATCGCACAGCGGCTGCATCCGCACGACGCCCGCATGCGCCGCGTTAAGCACCGCCGCGCCCCCCGGCAGCACGATGTCGACCTGCGAGCGCATGACTTTGAACATCTGCTCGTCCTCGTTGATGTCGAATTCGGCCAGGCCGGCCGCGCCCAGCAGGTCGGTGACGATGCCGACCCGGCAGCGGTCGTAGGGCAGGCCGGTGCGCAAGATGGTTTCAGCGCTGTTTTCGAAAACCGCCGCCTGCACGTTCCGGTTGATGAGCAGGCGCTGGCCCGCTTCCCAGTCGGTGGCGTCCTGCGCATCGACGCGGCGCTGGTCGAGGAACAGTCCGTCGCCGCAGGCCAGGCCGGTGTGGCGGCCCGACAGGTGGAGCAGCCAGGCGACGATGCGGGCGATCGCCAGCGTGCCGTCGGAGCCGCAAATTCCGACAATCGGGATGCGGCCGTCGCTGTGCTGGCGCCTCGAATCGGGTGCCTCGGGCGCCGGCGGAAACAAATGGTCGCAAATTGCGCGTCCGACCGGGCGCGGGCCGCCGCGCGCCGGCTTGAGATGCATCAGAAGCCCCGGGCCGGCGTTGACTTCGACGATCGCACCGCCCTGCAGGTGCAGCGGACGCGAGATGTCTTGCGCCACTACGTCGACGCCGGCGATGTCGAGCCCGACGATGCGGGCGGCGAGCGAGACGACATGGTCCACCTCGGGATGAACCTCGTCGGTGCAGTCGATGGCGACATTGCCGTTGCGCTGGATCAGCACCTGGCGGCCGGCGGCGGGGATGGCCTGCGGGTCGAGTCCCTGGCGCTGCAGTTCCAGATTCACGGTGCCGTCGCCAACGATGTCGATCGGGCCGAGCGGAAAGTCTTCGCCCAGGCCGCGGCGCGGGTCGGTGTTGAGCTGCTGATCGACCAACTGCGCCACCGTGCTGCTGCCGTCGCCGGTGACGGCGGCGATTTCGCCGCGCGCCGCCGCGACAACGCGCCCGCCGACGACCAGCAGCCGGTGTTCCTGACCGCGCACATAGCGCTCGACCATCACTTCGCTGCCATGCAGCAAGGCCAGTTCGAACGCCGCCTCGACCTCTTGCCGGGTCTTCAAATCGAGCGAAACGCCCCGGCCGTGGTTGCCGTCGGTCGGTTTGACGACGACCGGCAGGCCGATGTCCTCGGCCGCTTCCCACGCCTCGGCGGCGCTGCCCGCCACCTGTCCTTCGGGAACCGGCACGCCGCAGGTCGCCAGCAGGCTCTTCGTCAGATCCTTGTCGTGCGCGATGCCTTCGGCGATCGCGCTGGTCAGATCGGTCTCGGCCGTCCAGATGCGCCGCTGGCTGGCGCCATGGCCGAGTTGCACCAGATTGCCGTCGTTGAGCCGGATGTGCGGTATGCCGCGCGCCGTAGCGGCGGCGACGATGGCCGCCGTGCTGGGGCCGAGATAGCAGTCATCGACCCGGTCGCGGATTTTGTCGACCGCCGCTTTCACATCGGCGGGTCCGAGCTGCTGACCGCGGATCACCGCGGTCAGCAGCCGGTGGCTTTCGGTCAGCGCGGTGCGGCCAACCTGCTCGTCGCGGGCGCGGAACACCATGCGGTACACGCCCTTGCGGCTGGTGCTACGCGTCTGGCCAAATCCGGTCGGCATGTCGGCGAGGTTGAGCAGCTCGATGACAACGTGCTCGAGCACATGGCCGGCCCAGGTGCCTTCCTCAAGGCGCTGCAGGAAGCCGCCGCGCTCGCCGATGCCGCAGTGATGCTCCAGCAGCGCCGGCAGCAGCGCCAGCAACCGACCATTAAACCCGGGCAGCAGGTTGCTCGGGAATTCCTCCAGCGATCCGAGGTCGAGCCAGACTTCCAGCACCGCGCGGTAGGTCCAAATGTTCGGGCCGCGCAAATAATTGACGCGCAGCAGTTGGATGTCGTGCTGGTGGCTCATGGATGGCGCATGGGTGGTGGTCAACCGGCTGGGCCGGCGCGGCATTTTAGTGCCTGGACCGCGCAGGACGCGCCAGGTTGGGTAGGTCGGCAAGACGCATTGTGCAGGTTTTGCCGCCCGGCTGGCCCGGTTAATCCGGTTAATCCGGTTAACCTGCGGTGCCCGCTGTTGAAAACCGCACGGGACAGCCGCGAAAAATTCAAAATCAGATGCAAGATCACCACCTCATGGACAACGCCAGCCCTGCAGATGCCGCTGTGGCAGCGCTGCGCCAGCGGCTTGCAGCCGATGAAAACGTGCTGTGCACGCTGGCGGTTGACCTGGACCAGCAACTGCGTTTCGCGTCGGGCCTGCTGGCGCTGACCAACCGCCGCTTGCTGTCATTGAGCGCCGGGGGCGAATGGACGAGTTGGCCAACGGTCGACGCGGGCGGGCCGGGCGCGCGGGCGCTTGAACTGCGGTATTTCGACCATGCCGGCGTCGGAACGCTCGAGCTGCACGACCCGTCCGCCGAGCCGCCGCGCCTGCTCGCCAAGTGGCGCTTCACGCTGGGGGCAGACGTCCATGCGCTGCGACTGGTACGGCTGTTCGGCCGTCAGCAACGAGAAATTTCCTCCGGGTCGCGGCTGGGCGTAACAGAGCCGGAGGGCGCGGCGGACCCGCGGGCGGCGCTGTGCGGCGAATGCGGCCTGCCGCTGCCCGCTGGCAGCGACATCTGCCTGGCCTGCGCGCGCAAGCCGCAGTCTCCTCCTTCAACCTGGGTGCTGCTAAGGCTCTGGCGGTTCGCGCGCCCCTACCGTTACCAACTGGTCACCGGCTTTATGCTGACGCTGGCCTCGACCGCCGCGACGCTGGTGCCGCCTTACCTGACGATTCCGCTGATGGACGACATTCTGATTCCGTTCCAGAACGGCCGCCAGATCGAATCCGGCAAGGTCGGCCTGATCCTCGGCAGCCTGCTGGCGGCGGCGCTGCTCGGCTGGGCGCTGAACTGGGCGCGCACCTATTTGCTGGCGCTGGTGTCCGAGCGCATCGGCGCCGACCTGCGCACCGCCACCTTCGAGCACCTGATCGAGCTGCCGCTGGACTATTTCGGCGGCAAGCGCACCGGCGACCTGATGGCGCGCATCGGCTCGGAAACCGACCGCATCTGCGTGTTCCTGTCGCTGCACGCGCTCGATTTCGTCACCGACGTGCTGATGATCGGCATGACGGCGGCGATCCTGCTGTCGATCAATCCCTGGCTGGCACTGGCGACGCTGGTGCCGCTGCCCTTCATCGGCTGGATGATTCATTCGGTTCGCGGCAGGCTGCGCACCGGTTTCGAGAGGATCGACCGCGTCTGGTCCGAAGTCACCAATGTGCTGGCCGACACGATTCCGGGCGTGCGCGTTGTCAAGGCCTTCGCCCAGGAAAAGCGCGAGGCGCAGCGTTTTCGCGATGTCAACCGGCACAACCTGGAAGTCAACGACAAGCTCAACAAGATCTGGTCGCTGTTCACGCCGACGGTGTCGCTGCTGACCGAGATCGGCCTGCTCATCGTCTGGGCTTTCGGCATCTGGTTGATGTCCAGGCAGGAAATCACCGTCGGCGTGCTGACCGCCTTCATCGCCTACATCGGCCGCTTTTACGGCCGGCTCGACTCGATGAGCCGGATCGTCTCGGTAACGCAGAAGGCGGCCGCCGGCGCCAAAAGGATTTTCGACATCCTCGACCATGTGTCCAACGTTCCCGAACCGGCGCGGCCGGTCCGAATCGACGCGCCGCAAGGCCGGATCGAGATGAAGGGGCTGGGCTTTCGCTATGGCAACCGCTCGGTCATTCAGGGCCTTGAACTGCGCATCGAGCCGGGCGAGATGATCGGACTGGTCGGCCACAGCGGCTCGGGCAAAAGTACGCTGGTGAATCTGTTGTGCCGTTTTTACGACGTGAGCGACGGCGCCATCGAGGTGGACGGCGTCGACATCCGGCGCTTCGGCGTCGCCGATTACCGGCGGCACATCGGCCTGGTGCTGCAGGAGCCTTTTCTCTTCTTCGGCACGATCGCGGAAAACATCGCCTACGGCAACCCTTCGGCCAGCCGCGCCGAAATCGTCGCGGCGGCGCGCGCGGCGCATGCGTACGAGTTCATCCTGCGGCTGCCGCACGCCTACGATTCGCTGGTCGGGGAGCGCGGCCAAGGGCTGTCGGGCGGCGAGCGCCAGCGCATCTCGATCGCGCGGGCGCTTCTCATCAACCCGCGCATCCTGATCCTCGACGAGGCGACATCGTCGGTCGACACCGAAACCGAAAAGGAAATCCAGCGCGCGCTCGACAACCTGGTGCAGGGCCGCACGACCATTGCGATCGCGCACCGGCTCTCGACGCTGCGCAAGGCGAACCGCCTGGTGGTGATGGACCGCGGCCAGGTCGTCGAGGTCGGTCCGCACGACGAGCTGATGGCGCGGCAGGGCCACTACTGGCGGCTCTACGAAGCGCAGGCGCGCCAGGTCGACACCGAGGAAGACGACCGCGAGATCGAGGACAGCGGCGACCTCAGGACCGCCGTCGCGACGTCGCAAATGGCGCACGCGGCGCAGCGCGCGCCGCAACAGTCGGGCGACGCATGACCCAGCCCGAAACCAAGGCCGTCGCCGCGGCAGGCTCGCCGGTGTTCCAGCTCATGCGCAAGCCTTCGGGCAGGCTGCTGTTCAGCGGCGCCGACGGCAGGGAGCACGAAGGCGTGGTGCCGGTGCGGACCTTTCCGCTGACGGCGCCGGACGAAGGCATCGCGCTGGTGAGCGCGGACGGCCACGAACTGCTCTGGATCGACAGCCTGCGCAACCTGCCGGGTTATGCGGCCGCGCTGCTGCGGGAAGAGCTTGCGCTGCGCGACTTCATGCCCGAAATCACGCGCCTGGTCAGCGTCTCTTCGTTCGGCACGCCCAGCCTGTGGACGGTGGAAACCGAGCGCGGCGACACCGTCTTCACGCTCAAGGCCGAGGAAGACATCCGGCGACTGAAAAACGGTGCGCTGCTGATCGGCAGCGGCGAAGGCGTGCAGTACGGCATTGCCGATATAACTTCGCTCGACCGGACGTCGCGGCGCCTGCTGGAGCGCTTTTTGTAGGCTCAGGCATTCCAGAATCCGCGATGCGGGACGCTGGACTCTTCCAGCAAAGCCGAACCGACGCATTCGATCGGGTGGGGCGACGCGGCGAACACATCGCGGCGCGACGGTTCGGCGCCAAGCGCCGTGAATGCCGCTGCGGCGACGCCGAGGCCGATCAGGCTGACCCGACACTGCTGTCACCCTCTGCCGCACGTATATCCGCCAGCGCGATGCCCTGCCGCCACATGGCCAGTGCGCCGATGCCGCAGATGCTCAAGATCGCAGCGCCTTCGACGACCAGCGCCATCGCGAAAGCCGCCTCCTCGGCAACGCCGAATAGTCCGAGCACGAACACCGAGCCAAGGAGGAAGCTGCCGGCGAGCCGGATGAAATGACCCAGGACGATCAGGAAGCCGAGGAACACGATCAGAAATAGGTACTGCGCCGGCTGCAGCACGATACCGAATGCGAGTCCGGCCCACAGAAAGTGGGTCGCCGCGATCACCTTAATGCATGCGCTCGCTGCCACGATCCCTGCGCCGCGCCAAGCCTGCCGCGGCCAGACGATCCCTTCGGCAAACGACGTAGCCGTCCGGCGCACTGGCCCCGCAATGCGCGCGGGCAGTCGATCGACAAGCCGCAACACCCGGCTTTCGGTACCGAGTGCGCCATAGCGGTACGCGGCCAGCGCGAACAGCAGCAGCGCGAAGAGCACGAAGCTGCCCGTGCCGGCCCAGTTCAGTCCAGCACGGATGTTGCCGCTCGGGTCGGGAAAGATCACCGACAGCAACGCGATCGGCACCAGGCAGGCGAACACCACGCCGTCGGTCAGCCGGTCGAGTGCCACGCTGGGCAGCACGGCAGCGAGCTTGATGTTCTCGCGCCGAGCAATCAGCCATGAACGGGCAACCGTGCCCGCACCGAACGGAACCATGAACGCGATCAGATAGCCAGCCATGATCGCGCCGAACAGCTGCACAGTGCCGACCGGTCGCAGCGCGTAGAGCAGTTGCCGCCACTTCCACGCGCGCACGAGCTGTTCGCTTGCAATCGCCAGTGCCATGATGATCAGGTAGTGCCACTTGGCGCCAGCCAGCATGGTGAGGAAACGATCGAGGTCGAAACGCCGCAGCACCCAGGCCAGCGTGACGAGGCCGATCAGCCCGCCGATCCATGGCAGCCAGCGACCATATGGGCTGTGCGTGACCTGCGTCTGCGTCATTCGCGGGCCTCGGCGCGGTCGAGCGCCGCAATGTAGTCCGCGGGCAGCCCGCGCTGGCGCGCACCCTCGCGAATCATCTCGACGTAGCGCCGTGCGGGATTACCTTCGGTGGTCGGCCGCGGCACCATGTAGGTGACGGCCGTCACGTGTTGGCCGACGTCATGTTCGACCGCAGTCCACCATCTGCGGCCTCGGCGCTGGCCATCGTGAAGCGCGAATTGCTTACGGCTCAGCACTTCCCCTTCACTTCGAAGCCGCTTGCTCACTCAGCGCGCCCTTGACCGCCCTGGCCAGATCGGCTGCCTTGCCCTTGCCCCAGTAATGCAGGAACAGATAGCGAGGAGTTTCATGCGTCATGTGCTGGTGAATTGCAACGATGTTGAGCCCGGCGCGGCGCATGGCCTTGAGGACGGGTTGCAACTCGTTTTCGCGCATGGCGAAGTCGCCGGCCACCACTGCCTGTTCGTCGGTGCCGGCGAAGGCCGCCCAAGTGTTGACTCCCATTTCGTTTCCGATGCTGGTGCCGTGCATCCTGGCCGTGCGGCCGATCACGACCTTCACCATTCCGTCGCTGCTCTGTGACTTGGTGCGGAATATTTCTTCGATCGGACCCGCCGAAATATTTTTTTCGGCAGGAATATCGCCCGGGAAAGCGGCTTGCGGCGTCGGCTGCGCGGCCCGAAGTTTCTCGACGCTGTCGTAAACGGCCTTGACCCCATTAGCCAACTGGCGCGTCTGCCCCATGCCGGCGATATGCATGAAGTAAACCTTAGGCTGGTCGAAGAAAAAGTGGTTATGCAAGGCAGTGACTTCCAGGCCTGCGTCAAGAGCCGCGGTCATCGCCGGGTTCACCTCGTCCTCGAACAACACGGTGTCACCCATGAGCATGGTTCCGCCCCGCATCGGCGTAAACGCCGCCCACGAGGTGATACCCATGAAGGGTGGCAGCGCCCAGCGATCGACGCTCACCTTCACGTCCTTTCTCGGCTTGCTGACCTTGAACACGTTTTCGGCTTTGTTGTAAGTGCCCTTGAGGCCCGTGATGGCCTCGATCGCTGCCGAATCAACGATCGGTGGCGCAGCATGCGCGCCGATTGAAAAAACACTGACGCTGAGCGCCAGGACGATCGAAGACATACGAGGCATGAAGTTTTCCTTTGTGGGCTGAATGGGTATGAGAGCGCTGGACATCGCCGTTTGCGGCTCGGACCAGGTCATCGTCGCTGCAGAGCTTTCAAGGTCCCCTCCGCAATCATGTAGCCGTCCGGTTTCCTGTACTGGACCTTGTTTCCAGACCGCCAGACCTGGACGCACTCGATCGCTTGGCACATTCGCGCGTGGCTGACCATGCACAGTTGATCGTCTTTCACTGTCCAGGGCCCAGCCTTGCTGCGACCCAGGGTCACATATTTTGCAGTTCCATCGGCAAAGAAGCTGTCGGTCCAATGAGACCCGTCAGTAATTTTATTGCCGACCACTGTCTTGCGAATTTCTTTTTCACGATTGGCGCCTGTACTTGTCTGGCGCCTGAATAAGGGCAACAAGGAAGAAAGAGCCCGCGACAAGGGTGAAGAAGCGGCGACCCAGCATGCCAATCCGACAAAAATGCGTGAGAGGCGTTCTCAGGGGAGCGCACTGCCATAACTGAAATCGTCAAACGCCGTCACGCTGTCCGCCTTGGTCCAGACGCCCACCGCCCCGGGGCCGCTGATGCGCTTGTCGTCGAGTTCGATGTAGCGCTTGCCGTTCAGGGATACCGCGATCCGCGTTCCGGCAAACTCGACTCGCAGCGTGTGCCAGGAACCCAGGGCCACCGGTGCATCGACATACTTCAATGTCTTGCGGCTGCCGCCTTCGGTGTAATAAAGCGAGATGTTGTTCTCCAAGGCATTGGCTCGCGCAACGTAGTATTTGTCGCGGTCCTTCCAGCGCCACACGACGCCGCCGGCCTGATCTTCGCGGCCGGAGATCGCTTTGAACTTCACTTCGACGAATCCGTCCGCCAACGCAGTGCCGCTCTTCACGCACCAGGGAAAGGCGCCGCGGCCGGTTTGCATCAGCACGTTGGATTTGCTGGGTGCGCTGGGGTCTGCGGCCACGGCCCAACGTGCGCTGCCGCTGCCGGTGACCCCGCAGGTCCAGCCAGCCGGTGCGGCGCCGACCGCGTCACCTTCGAAATTGACTACCTGCGCAATGCCTGAAGTTGTCAAGAGAGAGGCTGCCAGGGCAATCGATGCCTTTTTCATAAAAGTCCTTATGTTGTCTCATGGATGTTTTAATAACGGATACACCACCAGGCCGATGAGTGCCGCGACCAGCACGATGACCGGCTCTGGAATCTTCTTGAAGCGCCACAAGACCGCCACGGTGAGCAGAGCCATGGCGGCGGTCACCCAGTCTGTGATCGAACGCTGGCCAATGACGATCACCGCCCCGGTGATCGCGCCAATGGCCGCCGCCGTGACGCCATCGACAAAAGCGATGATGGCCGGCCGTTTGCCGTATTTCTTGAAATAGGGCGCCGGCAGAACGGTGAGGAGGTAGCAGGGCACGAAGGTGGCAAGAGCCGCCACCACGGCGCCGGGGAAGCCTGCAACCAGATAACCGATGAAGCCGGTGGTGATGACCACCGGACCGGGCGTGATCATCGCCACCGCAACCGCGTCGACGAACTGCCGGTCGGTGAGCCAGCTGTACTGCTGGACCACGCCGCCGTACAGAAAGGGCACGATGGCCAGGCCACTGCCGAAGACGAAACTGCCGGCGTAGGCGAAGTACGTGCCGATCTGGCCGAGCTTGTGCCAGTCGATGGCGTCCATGGCGAACCAGGCTGCCAGGGGGGCGGCCACGCTGTTGACGCTGCCGCGTCCCCACTTCGGGGGCACCCGCCACAGCCAGACCAGCACGCCGGCGCCCAGAAACACCCAGACGACCTCGGACTTCGTGATCACGGTGATGGCGGCGCTGACCAGGAAGATCGCCCACAGCAGCTTGTCCCTGCCGATGTTCTTGGTGGTCAGCTTGTACGCGCTCATAGCGATGATGCCGATCACCGCCGCACCGACACCGTAGAACACCGCCTGCATCCAGCCGATGCCGCCATAGGCGACGTAGGCCGCGCCGATGGCCACGACCATGAAGAAGGAGGGCAGCACGAAGGCGACGCCGACAAGCGTCGCACCGAGGAGGCGGAAATGAACATAGCCCAGATAGATCGCAAGCTGCGCCGCCAGGGGACCCGGCATCAGCTGCGCTAGGGCCAGGCCTTCCTTGTAATCGGCCTCGGAAATCCAGCGCCGCTTCTCGACCAGGTCCCGGTACATGTACCCCACCAGGGCGACCGGCCCGCCGAAGCCCCAGGTACCCAGGCCCAGCATGTAGCGCACCAGCTGCCACAGGTAGTATTCGGGAACGCCGAGTGCGGTGCCGTCGTCGGTCGTGGTGATGTCATCCATGCAGAAAATTTCCTGTTCAGGTTTTTTTGCGCCCAAAGTGGGCATACAGCGAGTCCAGCGTGGCGCCGATCTCGGCAAGCAGCGCGTCGTCGCCCTGCAGGCGTTCCCGGGCCCCGGCCATCACGGCTTCGTAGCCCGCTGCTTCCGGCACCGGCTCGCCGCCCACATCGAGGTGATGGACCATCGCGGCCAGGCGCATCAGCGCCGGGTCACCCTCCAGACCGAAGCTGGCCATCAGTGTTTCGAAGGTCACACGATCACCCACATGCGTGAAAGTGGCACCGTCGAAATCGAAGCCGAGCGCGCTTTTGGGGCAGTCCCCGGGTCTGGCCAGCCACTGGAAGCGGGCTGCGGAGTCGATGAAGCGCCGAATCAGCCAGGCGCTCGCGGCACGGTCGACCCACAAATGCCGCCGTGTCGCCCAGGTCCGGCCCTGGTGCCGGCCGGTGTCGAGCCGCGCGATGCCACCGGCCGTTGGGTGCGGCTCGTCGGGCGACAGCGCCTGCGCGATGCGCTTTTCCAGCTCGGTCCACGCCCCTTCGGCCTCCATGCTGGCGTCGTCGGGGAAAAAGTCGATCGCCAGCACGGCGTCGTACTCGCGCTGGAGCCTGCGTTGCAGCCGCGCCAGCTCCGGAACACCGAGCCCGGCCAGCGTGCGGTTGGCCTCCTTCCAGTTCTGGCGCAACTGGGCGTAGTCACCGCTGCGATCGAACAACTTCCGGTACTGGCCGGCCTCGTCTGTGGAGGGGGGGTGAACCGTCATCAACCAGGCGCTGCCACCTTCACGAATGCACTCTTGCGCAAGGGCCTGCAGTGCCTGCTCGCGTTGCCCACCCGCAGGGAGCAGGTAGGCGCCATCACGCAAGGCCGTGCAGCCGAGTGACTTGAGCGCACGCCAGATGCGCATGCGCGGGGTCGCGCTCGGCGTCGGCAGCGAGACCACCAACAGCAGCCAGTCCGGAGAGCTTTTGGCGTCCATGTAGATAATGATACATCGACGTAGAATTACATACAGCTGAGTTGTCGGACATGTTTTTCATGAATGCTTTCCTCACCCGTGTACTGCTGCCGCGGGGCGCGCACGCCGGGGCACTGCCATTGCTCGCGGCGCGCGGGCTGCGCGCATTCGGCGATGGCTACATGGCCCTTTTGCTGCCTGTCTATCTACTCGCCCTCGGGCTGGGTACGCTGGAGGTGGGCCTTGTCAGCACCGCGACGATGGTGGGGTCGGCGCTGCTCACGCTCGCAGCGGGTGCCTGGGGGCATCGCGTGCCGAGCCGGCGGCTGCTTCTTGGCGCGGCATTGCTGATGGCCGCGACGGGAGCCGGCTTTGCAAGCCTCTCGTCGTTTTGGCCATTGCTGATCGTCGCGTTTGTCGGCACCCTCAATCCCAGCGCGGGCGATGTGAGCGTGTTCCTTCCACTGGAGCACGCCGGGCTTGCCGCGGCAGCGCGCGGGAACGCAAGGACGGCGCTGTTCGGACGCTACAGCGTAATGGGCGCTTTGTTCGCGGCGTTGGGGGCGCTGGCTGCAGCGCTGCCCGATTGGCTGGTCGCGCATGCCGCCATAGCGCGAC
>Ga0136611_10000655_pt1 | contig 23235 bp, 20 predicted proteins | sample AntDrymUQ2232306_2_FD_106645 | JGI IMG/M metagenome (GOLD analysis project Ga0136611, IMG submission 106645) | Polar desert sand microbial communities from Dry Valleys, Antarctica - metaG UQ223 (23.06) | ecosystem: Environmental > Terrestrial > Soil > Desert | place: Antarctica: Dry Valley...
CTTCGCTGAGGCCAAGAGCGGGATCAAGTACCTCGAGGCCGGCCTCGTCGGGGTCCCGGTGCTGGCGAGCGCGACGAGCGATTTCGCCCGCGTCATTCGCGACCGGGAAACAGGGTTGCTCGCAACCACGCACGAGGAGTGGCACACACGCTTGCTCGAGCTGGTTCACGACTCCGCGCTGCGTGCATCGCTCGGACGCGCTGCTTGGGACGACGTGAGGGCATGCCATACGACGTCCGCTCGGGCAGGGACGGACAACGCCGCGTTGGCAGGGCTGCTCTCGGCCACGCGAGCGAGGCTCACGCCTGGCCTGCTCCTCGCGCGCGCTCGGTGGCGTCTCCGCAAAGCCCGCTAGACGTGGCAGGAAGATTCACAAGGTACCGTGACCACGTGGTCGATCTCACCGAACGAGGCACGCAGCCGGGCCGAAGCGTGTCTACTGGACCGGCGCCGGCCGCGAGGCGGGACGTCGGTACGCGCGCGATCGAGCCGCGTGAACCCGGGCTGCTGAACGTCTGGCGGGAATTCTGGCGCTACCGCGCCCTGCTCCTGTTCTTCGGTCGCCGAATGCTCCTCAGGCGGTTCGCAAACACCTGGCTGGGCTGGCTCTGGCTCCCTCTCCGTCCAGTCGTGATGCTCTCAACCCGCATCCTGGTTTTCGGGGGCCTGATCGGGATCGCAACCGGATCGACTCCGTATGCACTCGTCTTCGTGGTCGCGACGACAGCCTGGACGCTCTTCTCCGAAACCGCCTTCTGGTCGGCGCGCAGCATCGAGCTCAACCGGAAGCTCCTGCCTCACGTCTACGTTCCAAAGCTGACCTTGATCGCCTCGGCCCTCGTCCTCAGCCTGGTCGAGTTCGGTATCTACGTCTGCTTCGTGATCGCCGGAACGCTGTACTACTTCGTCCGGGCAGACTTCCTCTACCTCGATATCGGCCTGAAGACACTGCTCGTTCCGCTCGGGCTTTTCTTCCTCGTCATGCTCGGCCTCGGGGTAGGGCTTCTGACCGCCAGCGCAGGAGCTCGAGCACGCGACATCCGGTTCAGCCTCGCCTACGTCCTCGGCTTCGTCTACTTCCTCACGCCCGTGATCTATCCGCTTTCGACCGTGCCACCGAAATGGCGCCCTCTCGCGGAACTCAACCCTCTGACCGGTGCAATCGAGATGGTGAAGGACGGTCTCTTCTCGTCCTCGCACGAGCTGAGCAGCGACGCTGTCCTCGTCACCGCAATCGCCGTATTCATCATCTGGGTCCCAGGACTCTGGCTCTTCGACCGGCGCGAAGTGGGCATGCTGCACGGACGGCCGCAGCGGTGGTTCTCGAGGCCCGCCCGGTTCAGGCGCGCCCGGGGCTGAGCTCCCATTCCGGACGCAGGTCCGCGCTCGGCGCACCGGGGGATGCCACCTGGAAAACGAGGGCGTTGGTGCGACCGATCGTCGCTCCGGCGCCCGCGTGTTCGATCGACAACTCGACTCCGCAGACATACGAGCCCGCCATGAGCGCCTCCTGATCGAGACTGAGAACGAGCCGGTGGAAGCCAGTCTCTTCGTAGTTCAGCGGATCCGGCTGCTCGATCCGCAGAGTCGCTTCGGTGTGATTCCCACCCTCCGGCCGGAGTTCGACAACGGCCGCGATCTCGAGTGGCGCCGACGCGAGCTCAAGTTCGAGCTCCAGCTCCAGCAGCGCCGGCTCCGTGGTTCGAGCCGAGATTCCGGTCAGAGCAGCGAGGTGATTGAAGCTACGGAGAGGTGGACGGACGGCAGCGGTCACGTCGACCTGCGCGGCGGCGTACGCGCCGAGCACCTCGCTCGCCGGCCCGTAATCGACGACGCGTCCAGCTTCCAGCCAGAGCACCTCGGAACAGAGGCGGTGGACGAGCCCGAGGTCACTCGACTCTAGGAGGATCGTCGCGCCTTCCGCGTGACGGCGCTCGACGAGCTCGAGTGCTCGAGCACGAACGTCGGGTCCGACCACCACCGGGTCGACGAGCAGCACGGTGTCGGCCCCTGCGTTGAGGGTCGCCGCAAGCGACAGGCCGCGCATGGAGCGCGTGGGACCGTGGTGGCTCTCCTGGCTCGGGATCTCGGCGAACTCGAGGATCTCCCGCAGATGCTCGCGGGCGAGAGCCTTCGGGTAGCCCGCCGCGAGAAGCGCGCCGCCGATGTTCTTGGCGGGAGCGTCCGCGGTCGTCATGAACAGGGCCGAGATCTCGGCCAGCGGCGACACCCGTCCACGCAGGAGCGCGCGGCCCGAAGTCGGTGGGGTACCGCCGGCGAGGACGCGGAGCAGAACGGTCTTCCCGGAGCCGGGAGCCCCAACGATGCCGACGGCCCGGCCCTCCGGGATCGCGAACGAGACGTCTCGGAGCGCCCAGCTCCCGGCCTCGCCGACAACGATCGGCGCCTCCTCCGGAACGAGTTCGTCGTCATCGTCTCCCTCGACGTCCTCTTCGTCGTCCTCCTGCCAGCCGCGGCTGCCCCGGGCTCGACGCGAGAAGATGGGCTTCGGCGGCTCGTACATCCGGGCCGACGCGGGGTGGTACCGCAGCGAGAGCCGCTCGGCGAGGACGGCGGGGTTCGCGGGGTTGATCTCGGCTCCGTCGGGCATCGACACAGCTTGCCTAGTCCCCGCGCCGGAGGGCTTTGACGATCGGCTCGAGCGGACGCGTCAGCACTCGTGGTAGCCGACGGTAAGCGCGTCCCGCCCGGCCCCGCTGATCCTTGCGCCACCGTCGAAACCGACGCACGCGCTCGTCCGCACGAAACCGGCGGCGCCGGCTCGTCCACCGCTGCCGGTTGACCGCCCGCGTCGCCGCCAGGAGGTACAGCGCGGTCAGGCGGAGCCGGTCGCCGGATGGTCGGCCGGCCAGCGACCCGTGGAACCAGACGAGATGCTGGATCCACCACGGAAGCCGGCCTCTCGTCCGGGCTGCCGCGGGAAAGAGACTCCGGCGCTGACGCGCCAGCGAGGGGTTGACGTCGTCGAACGTGCGCCGTGACCAGAGAACGCGCTCGACCTGCACAAAGCTCCCTTCGAGCGCGAGCCGGGCGAGCAACAGACGGTCCGGGAGAAGCGTCTTGGGGAAGCCGCCGGCGCGTTCGAGGGCGTCGACGCGAAACAACCCATAGACCATGTCGCCCGCTCGCACCCCGCGGGAGGTCGCGCGGAGCCGGGCGACGGGGTCGGGAACGGCGCGTGTGTCGAGGCGATGCCCGACTCTCGGCGCGATCGTGCCCTCAGGCGTGAGGCGCTCGACCTCCGGATACGCGAGCACTGCGTCCGGATCGTTCTCGAGAGCACCGAGCAGTTCCGCGATCCAGTCCGGATGCCACACGTCGTGGTCACTTCCCCAGGCGAAGTAGCGGATCGACGGGCACGACTGCACGGACGTCTCGAAGGCGAGCCGCCAGGCTCCGGTCAGGCCGAGCCGCTGGTCGCTGCGGAGGTATGAAACGAGTCCGCTCTCGGCGTATCGCCGCGCCGTCGACTCGGCTCCGTCGTCCGAGCAATCGTCAAGCACGACGAGGCGCACCGGATCGTAGGTCTGACTCAGGAGTGAGTCGAGCGCCGCCTCGAGATGCCGGGCGTGACGGATCGGAATCCCGACCGCGACCAGCGGGTCGTCGCTGCTCCGCCGCGTGGCCGCCAGGCGCGTATCGTCAGAGTACGCTACGGGACTGCCGCTTACGTCAGAGCTTACGTTGTCCATCGAGCAAACAATGCCACCTCTCCGCATTCTCTTCTTCCTTCTCGCACCCAACTTCGATCGGGTCTTCGCCTCGTTTCTCGAATCGCTTCTCGAGCGCGGACACACCGTGCATGTTCTCATTCAGAAGCAGAAGCAGAAGCCGGGACGCCTGCCCTCGGGGGGCGGTGCGATCCTGGACGAGCTGGCTGCGCGCTATCCGTCGTTCACCGTGGAGGGTGAACCCACCGTCCCGGATCGATGGCTCGCACTCCGCACGGGCCTTCGAGCCGGCATCGACTACGTGCGCTACCTCGAACCGGAACTCGTGCAGGCCCACGCACTTCGTCGTCGAGCCAGAAAGATCGCTCCTGTGCCGATCCGAATGCTCGTCAAGGGCCTCAAGTCGGTGCCTCGGTTGCGTCGGCCGGCCGCCGCCGCGCTCGGCCTGCTGGAGCGCGTCGTGCCGATCGCCGCAACGACCCGCTCGATCGTCAGTGCGGCCGATCCAGACGTCGTGCTCGTCGCACCGCTCGTCGGTCTCGGCGCCCGGCAGAGCGACTGGATCCGGGTGGCGGCAGACCTCGGCATCCCCACGGTGCTCCCCGTCGCGAGCTGGGACAACCTGACGAACAAAGGCGTCCTGAAGCAGATCCCGACCCGGGTCATCGTCTGGAACGACGCCCAAGCCGCAGAGGCGATCGATCTGCACCGAGTGCCGGCCGAGCGGATCGTCGTGACGGGCGCGCATGCGTTCGACCACTGGTTCGAACAGGGCCCCCGGCTCGAGCGGGAGGCCTTCCATTCCCTCGTCGGACTGCCTCTCGAGCCGTTCTTCCTCTACGCAGGCTCGTCCTATTTCATCGCGCGTGACGAGCCGTCCTTCTTCCGGACCTGGCTCGAGAAGGTTCGCTCGAGTGATGACCCCGCGCTCCGAGACGTCGGCGTGCTTGTTCGCCCACACCCGCAGAATGCCCGTGGCTGGTCCGAGTACGAGCCGGATGATGACCGCGTCGTCGTCTGGCCCCGAGGGGGCGCGTCCCCCACCGACGCGGGCAGACGCGAGGATTACTTCCATTCGCTCTGGTACTCGGCCGGAGTGGTAGGGATCAACACGAGCGCACTGATCGAGGCGGCGATCGCTCGCCGACCGTCCTTCACGCTCCTGCTCGAGAGCTTCCGCGAGACCCAGGTCGAGCTGCCGCACTTCGCCCACGTGGCGAGCGGCCCGAACTCCCTCGTGATCGTCGGAGAAGACTGGGAGCAGCATCTCGCGCACCTGGCGGAAACGCTCGCGGGGCGACGCGACGACGGCCCTCGCATCGAGCGGTTCCTCAGGACGTTCATCCGGCCTCACGGCCTCCAGGAGCTGGCAGCACCACGCGCCGCTCGAGCAGTCGAAGAGGCTGCACGCGAACGCGATGCCCGACGCTCGTGGAAGCGGGGAGAGTCCCGTGCGAGCGCGGCATCGACGGTCTCACGATGAGCGACGCGCGCGCAGCCCGGATCGCCGCCGTGGCCTACCCGTACGAGAAGCGCACGCACGAGGCCGTCGACGAGTGCAACCTGTGTGGCTCCTCGCGGTTCGTCGAGGTCGCGCGCCGAGATCGCTACGGATTCCCGGCGCTCTTCCAGCTCTGCGCCACGTGCGGCCTCGGGTTCCTGTCCCCGCGGCTGACCGCGGCGGAGTACGCGGAGTTCTATGCAGCTGTCTACCGGCCCCTCGTGAGCGCCTACCACGGGCGTGAGATCAACGCCGAGACGGTGCAGGAGGAGCAGCGGGTCTACGCGAGGGAGCTGGTCGAGTTCCTGCGGACCGCCCTCCCGGACGCACCTGCGACCGTGCTCGACGTCGGAGGTTCGACCGGCATCGTCGCGGGAGCCGTCCGCGATGCGTTCGGCTCCGCTGCGACCATTCTCGATCCTGCGCCCGACGAGCTCGCGCACGCCGCTGCTGCGGGGATGGAGACGGTCGCGGGTTTCGCCGAGGAGGCCGAGCTCGGGGATCGAATGTTCGATCTCGTCCTCCTCTGCCAGACGATCGATCACCTCCTCGACATTGCCTCGACCCTTCGCTCGATCCGCGCGTGGGTCGCGCCGGGCGGCTCGGTCTTCGTCGACGTGCTGGACGTCGAGTTCATGGCGCTGCGCCGGGGCTCGATCGAAGGGGCCGTCAAGATCGACCATCCGTTCTCCCTCACCCGCGAGACCGCCCTCGCGTTCTTCCAGCAGGCCGGTCTCAGCCCGACCGCGGAACGGCTCTCCGACGACGGCCACCTCGGGTTCCTGCTCGCGCCGGCCGAGCCCGCGGAACCGGACTGGGCAGAGCTGGCGCGAGCCGCGTGCGAGCTCAGGCGCCGGATCTGGCACCTGCGAGCACCCGGATGAGAACGCTCGCCGTGATCCCCGCCCGCGGGGGGTCGGAGCGCGTGCCGCGGAAGAACCTCGCGCTCCTCGAAGGTCGCACGCTCGTCCGTCGCGCGCTCGAGACCGCCGGCGCGTCCCCGTTCGACTGCGTGGCCCTCTCGAGCGACGACGACGAGATCCTCGCAGAGGCGGAGGGGTTGGAGGTCGTCGCCGTTCCGCGGCCCTCAAGCCTCGGGACCGCGACCACGCGAACCTTCGACGTCGTCCAGCACGCCCTTGGCACGCTCGAGCGGCCGGGCCGATTCGATGCGGTGGCGGTTATCCAGGCGACCTCTCCCTTCACGCTGCCGGGCGACCTCGCCGGGGCGCTCGCGCTGCTCGAGGAGACCGGCGCCGCGTCGGTCGTCTCCGTGTCGCGTCTCGAGCCCGGACGCCACCCCCTGAAGCTGAAGCGCCTCGACGCCGACTGCAGGCTGACGCCGTATCTCGCCGAGGACGGATTGACGCCGTCGCACGAGCTGCCCCCGCTCTGGATGCGGAACGGCTCGATCTATCTTTCCCGGCGCTTCGTCCTGGACGGCGGCCGCCTGATCGACGAGAGCGACGTTCGCGGCTACGAGATGCCGCCGGAGCGATCGTTCGACATCGACACGCCGCGAGACCTCGCATTCGCACGGTTTCTGGTCGAGAGAGGAGCCGACAGTGAGTGAGAGCAGCGGTCGTTACAGTGGCCGGATGCGTGTTGGCACACGGTCCCTGGACCTCGGCTCACCGGCGCTCGTGATCGCCGAGATCGGCAACAACCACGACGGAAGGGTGCAGCAGGCCGAGCACCTCATCGACGCCGCAGCAGAGGCAGGAGCGGACGCGGTCAAGTTCCAGACCCATATCGCGGAAGCCGAGATGCACCCGTCGACCCCGACCCCGCCGCACTTCGACGAGCCCCGGTGGGAGTTCACGAAGCGGATGGAGCTCTCGGTCGACGACCACCGCCGGCTCAAGCGCTACGCCGAGGAGCGCGACCTCCTCTTCTTCTCGAGCCCGTTCTCGGTCGAGGCGGTCGAGCTCCTCGAGGAGATCGACAACCCGCTCTACAAGATCGCCTCGGGCGAGGTGACGAACCCACCGCTCCTGACGGCGGTGGCCGCCACCGGCAAGCCTGTCCTCCTCTCGACTGGGATGGCGGGTTTCGAGGACGTGGAACGCGCGGTCGAGATCCTTCGCGCCGGTGGCACCGAGGAACTGCTGGTCCTCCAGTGCACGTCGTCCTACCCCGCGCCACCCGAGAAGGTGAACCTGCGCGCGATGACCGCGATGGGCGAGCGGCTTCAGCTTCCGTACGGGCTCTCCGACCACACGCCCGACATCTTCGCGTCGCTGGCCGCCGTCGCCCTCGGCGCCACCGCGATCGAGAAGCACTTCACCCTTTCGAAGCGTCTGTACGGTCCGGATCACCACGCGTCGATCACGCCCGAGGAGCTGGCCCTGCTCGTGCGAGGGGTACGCGAGGTGGAGGCCTCACTCGGAAGCGCCGGCAAGGAGCGCGATCAGTCGCTCGACCCCGCCCGCGCGACGTTCGAGAAGAGCGTCGTCTCGCGGCACGCGATTCCGGCGGGCACGACCGTCGATCGAGAGATGCTGACCACGAAGCGTCCGGGGAACGGGATTCCCGCGGTTCGACTCGAGGACCTGCTCGGACGCGTAGCTGCGCGGGACATCGATGCGAACGTGCTGCTCCAGGAGGCTGATCTTGCCGAAGCGTAAGGTCTGCGTCGTCGTCGCGAGCCGGGCGAACTACGCTCGCATCAAGACCGTGCTCCGCGCAGTACGCGAGCACCCGGAGCTCGAGCTGCAGGTCGTGGCGGGAGCCTCGCTCGTGCTCGAGCGGTTCGGGAACGCCGTCGACGTGATGGATCTCGACGGCTTCCAGCCCGATGCGACGATTCGTTTCATCATCGAGGGCGAGACGCCGGCCACCATGGCGAAATCCACCGGCCTCGCCCTCCTCGAGTTGCCGACCGTGTTCGAGCTGCTGAGCCCAGACCTCGTGGTCACGGTCGCAGACCGGTTCGAGACGATCGCGACCGCGATCGCCGCGGCCTACATGAACATCCCCGTCGCTCACACCCAGGGGGGCGAGGTCTCCGGATCGATCGACGAGAGCGTGCGCCACGCCGTCACGAAGCTGGCGCACCTGCACTTCCCGGCCACGGAGCTCTCGGCGCAACGCGTGATCGCGATGGGCGAGGACCCGGCGACGGTCTTCAACTTCGGTTGCCCTTCGATCGACATCGTCGCCGAGACCGAGATCGGGCGGAGAGAGGACGCGCTCGCCGCGTTCGGCGGTGCGGGCTCGAAGATCGATCCCGGCAAGCCGTTCGTGCTGATGATGCAACACCCCGTCACGACCGAGTACGGCGAGGGGCTGGAGCAGATCAACGCGACCGTCGCTGCCGTCGCGGCGCTCGGCCTGCAGGCGCTCGTCTTCTGGCCGAACGTCGACGCGGGCTCGGAGCAGGTGGCGAAGGGGCTGCGCCTCTTCCGCGAGACCGGCTCGGCGCACGGCTTCCACTTCTTCCGCAACCTCCCCCCCGAGGTCTTCGTCCGGCTGATGGCGCACTGCAGCGTGATGGTGGGCAACTCGTCCGCGGGGATCCGTGAGGGCGCCTTCCTCGGTACGCCCGCAGTCACCATCGGGACACGGCAGCGCGATCGCGAGCGCGGTGAGAACGTCGTCACCGTCGGCTACGACACCGATGAGATCCTCGGCGCCCTCCGGCAGCAGATCGAGCACGGCCGGTACGAGCGCAGCCAGCTCTTCGGGGACGGGAACGCAGCCCGACGGATCGCCGCGACGCTTGCTGGTCCCCTTCCCTCGGTGCAGAAGCAGCTCAATCTGGCCTCGCTTTCGGGCCAGCTCGTCCGGGCCTAGACCCTCGAGCGGCCCCGCCATGCCCGAAGCACACTCCCCACTGCGGATCGTCCTCCTGCTCAGGAGCCTCGGTTACATCCGGTTGTTCGACCCGGTCGTTCGGGGCCTGCTCGCCCGAGGGCACTCCGTCCATCTCCTGAACGAGCGCTCACAGTACACGGAGAGAGAAGCGGAATGGCTCGCGGAGATGTCCGATCTGGCCGGGTTTTCGTGGACGCTCACAACGACGCTCTACGAGGGTCCCTGGTCGCCCATGGCAAGCGTGCTGCGCAGGTTCGGGGACTACCTCTATTTCATCGACCCCAGGTTCATCGGTCCCTCGTCTCTGGTCACGCGCGCGGAGGCTCGGGCCCACAGCCGGCTCCGGCGCCTGATGGAGGTGCCCTTCATGCGCCGCCCGCCCGTGCTGCGGCTCTTCGCCCGCCTGATCGACGCTGCGGAGCGATCGATGCCCGAGAACGCGGCGTTCGAGAAGGAGTTGCGCGCGCTCGCGCCCGACGTGCTCGTGGTCTCCCCGCACCTAATGCCCGGCGGCGTCCACTCCGAGTACATCCGCTTCGCCCGGCGTCACGGGATTCCGAGCTGCATCTGCGTCGCGAGCTGGGACAATCTCTCGAGCAAGCAGCAGCTCCGGGAGATGCCCGACCGGTTAGTCGTCTGGAACAGCTTCCAGGCGGAGGAGGCGAAGCGCCTCCACGGAGTGGACGGCGACCGGATCGTGATCACCGGCGCTCCGGTCTTCGACCAGTGGTTCGAGCGACCCGCGACTCCTCGCGAGACGTTCTGCGCGCGCGTCGGGCTCGAGCCGGGCACGCCCTACCTCCTCTTCGTGGCCGGTGCGCTCTTTCGCGGCGAGGTCACCGAGGCGGAGTTCGTTCGAGACACCTGGATCCCGGCAATCCGCGGCGACGAGAGACTCGCGGACGTCCAGCTCCTGATCCGTCCTCATCCCCGCCGGGTGGCGCAGTGGGCGGAGGTCGCGGACAACCTGGGGCGGCGCGTGGCCGTCTGGCCCCGCGCCGAGGCGTCGATGGCGATGGACGAGGAGACGCGGGCGGACTACTTCGACTCGATGTTCCACAGCGCCGGGGTCGTCGGGATCAACACGACGGCGATGATCGAGGCGGCGATCGTCGGGCGCCCCGTCCTCACCGTGTTCCACGAGGCCTTCACCGACTCGCAGGCGGGCGCCTATCACTTCAACTATCTCCTCGACGTCGGCGGTGGGGTCGTCTCGGGGGCAGAGACCTTCGATGAGCATCTCGACCAGCTCGCAGCGATCCTGGCTGGCGAGGATCCGACGTCCGGCCGCCGCGAGAACTTCGTCCGGGAGTTCGTTCGCCCGCACGGGCTCGACAGTCCTGCGGCGCCACGCGTCGTCGCTGCGATCGAGGGCACCGCTGCGATCGCAACGGTGCCGGAGTCGCGGTCCGCCGCGCACCTGTTGCCGCTCCGGCTCGGCCTGAAAGCTCTGATGTTCGTCGTCCGGATCCGGCTCGCGCGCTGGCAGCGAGCGAACCTCCCTCCCGGGCCCGACGACGAGCGGGCGCTCTAGCGCATCCGGCGCACGAGCGCGGCAAGCGCGAGCACGCCTGCGAGCGGCGTCAGCGCGAGGCGAAGGAGCGTCCGGCGGGCCGCCCCGGCCCGCCGCCCCGACACGTCCACGAGGCCCAGCGATTCGATCTCGTCCGCGACGATCGGAGCCACTGGCTCGTCGATACCTCGCGGGCGAACGAAGGACTCGACGAACGCTCGGATCCGCAACCTGTCGGCGTCCGGGTGCGCGATCCCCGAGCCGAGCTGCACGAGATGGCTGCCGAGATCGGTGGCCTCGTGGACGAAGCCGCCGTTCTCGTGCCTCAGATACTGGAAGTGCAGCGTCCCTTCCTGCGCCGAGGCGAATTCGGGGGACAGGATCGTGTAGACGGGGCGGCCGATGATTCCGGCTTCGATCTGGGCGCTCGTATTGATCCCGACAACGCCGCTGCTGTGGTGGATCGAGTCGAAGAACGCGGCCCGGGTCTCATCGTCGTCGGGCTGGGCGCCATGACGAGGCCAGACGGCGACGTTCTGCCACTCCGAGAGATCGGCGGTGGCCCACTGCTCCGCGTTCTGCGGGTGGGGGCGGACAAGAATCCCGAGCTCCCGCAGCTCTGCTGGCCCACCCCTGACGGCGGCGATCCAGCGCCGGATCGCCGGAACCTCGTCCGGGGCGATGAAGCGCGAGGAGCACACGTAGAGCAGATACTGGCGCTCGGGGTCGAGGCCGACCGCTCGGGCGAAGTCCTGCCGCGCCGTCGTCGGCCCCAACTCGAACCAGGGATCGAATTTCTGCCCACCGGTGACAACGACACGGTCCTCCGGAACCGCATGCAGCTCGGCGAGCTCCTGACGCTGCTGCTCGTTCCAGACGAGAACCCGGTCGGGCACGACCCGCAGCAGCCCCTTGTTCGTCAGGTTGTCCCAGCTCGCGACGCACACGGCGCACGGGATTCGCAGCCGCTGCGCGCTCTTGACGAACTCGACCTGGGGCGATCCGAAGTCGACCACCGGCGAGGCGAGGACGATGTCCGGTCGCAGGCTGGAGAGCATCGCCGTCGTGCGCTTGCTCGGAGGGATCGCGTCCTCGATCGCGCGAGCCAGGCGGAGGAGCTGACGGAGTCGAGACCGGGATCGATCGCGTCCCACCCGGTCGACGATCCTCGTGGCGAGCCGGTGAGCCGTCCCTCCGACTCGCTCGTCCTGCAACCGGGCCAGGATCATCACCGCGGCCCGTCGACGGAGGCCGTGCGCGTCCCGGTAGGCGGGGGCCGTGTAGCGGAGCAGGTCGACCAGCGCCCGGACAGACCAGGCAATCGGGCGCCACCCGTCGACCCCGCCCCGCCGCGGGGCCACGTCTGCGGTCACCCGGGCGCTATCGGCCAGCAGGCGCTCGAGAAGGCGGTCGTCTCCCTCGTCCTTCGCGTGGTCGCGTTGGAAGGCGAGGTGCACGGAGTGGCCTCGCGCAACGAGAATCCGAATCGGCTCCTCGTAGTGGCGGAGGTAACCGGGGTGGCTCAACGAGAAGAGGATGCGCAGTGAGCGCACTCGCTATCCGAGACCGATGAGCGCCCGGAAGCGCGCAGGCGCGGGCAGTTCCGCGAGCACGGCCCACGGGGTGCTCGCCTCGAGCTCCTCGACCGAGAACGAGCCCGTCGCGACGGCGACCGTCAGCGCCTCGATCGCCTTGCCACACTCGACATCCGCGGGGGTGTCCCCGATCACGTACGCAGGCGAGCCGTTCGCGAGGGGGAGCGCGCGCCGCGCGATCTCGGCGCGCTCGCCGGGGCCGACGCAGAAGGCACCGCCGGCCCGGAAGTAGCGGTCGAGCCCGTAGTGGGCGAGCTTCGCGTCCGCCCCCGCCTCGATGTTCCCCGTCAGGAGGAGGTTGACGACGTCGTCGCGCGCCGAAAGGTCGTCCAGGATGTCGCGCACGCCAGGCATGACGTGGCCCTCGCGCCGATGGAGGTACGCCGGGAGCTGGCGGCCGTGGATTTCGAGGAAGCGCTGCACGACCGCCTCGTCGAGGGCGTGCCCGACCCGGGCGAGCGCCGCCTCGGCGATCGAGTAATCGGTCATGCCCGCAGTCGCCATCCCGTTCAGGTCGGCGCGTACCCCGCTGACCTCCTCGAGGGCGTCCTCCAGCGAGAAGACGCCGGCCCGCGCGGTGGTCAGAAGGGTGCCGTCGATGTCCCAGAAGAGCGCCTTCACGCGGTCACCTCGGCGCGCCCAGCGAGCGCTGCCTGCGCCGCCTGCTCGAGCGAACCGGCGAGCCTGATCGCATTCTCCTCGGAGCGGTCGACGAGCACCGGCGCTCCCGGCACGCAGGTGCGCATCGCGGCGTGGAGGAAGCGCGTGATCGTCTCCGCGTCCGGCTGGAAGCGAAGAAGCTCGGGCACCTTCTCGCGGATCTCTCGAAACGAGTCGACGTCGAGCGTGATCCCGTACCCGGAGTAGAACGGCTGGCCGAGCGTCAGCACGGGCTTCCCGTAGAGGAGAGCCTCCAGGCCGACGGTCGAGCTGATCACCGCGACAGCCTCCGCCCGCTGAATCAGCTCGTGGGAGGAGGTGTGCGGCGGCACGAGCCTGACGTTCGCTCGCGTGCGCAGCCTCCGCAGAAGCGAGATCGAGTTGCGGCCGACCGACATCGGGTGCTCCTTGAGCACGACGTCGTACCCGGGCGGCAGCGAGTCGGCGACCTGCTCGACCAGCGAAGCCTGATCCTCGGTGTACGGGATCACCTTCCGGATCTTGTAGTCGTCTGTCACGTGGAGCGGGAAGTAGACATACGGGCGCCCGCTTTCGAGGTCGTCGTAGAACGGTCGCGCGGCACGGGCGCGAATCGTCTCGGCGACATTCGAGCCGAGCAGCTGCCACGGCTGCAGATACTCGTTGTCGGCGTCCTCCCCGCGCTTGCGGCGCAGGTGATCTGCGAAGAGCCTGGCGCGGCGGGTCTCGACCCGCGAGCGGCGATACTCGCGGATCGGCTCGGCGCGCTCGGTGAACGACCTGCGAAAGGCCTCGACCTCGGCGCGCTCGGCCTCCGTCAGCCGGCGCACCTCGTCCGACTCGACGATCGGCGCGTGCAGCGTGTCGACCGAGAGGCGGAGCGGATCCGGGAAGATCGTGAAGAGGAGGAAGAGCACCGGGATCCCCCGCTGCAGCCCGATCAGGTGCGCGACGACCCGGATCGTCTCGTTTCCGACCTCCGGCACGAGCACGTCGGGATCCAGGTCGTCGACGAGCCGCTCGAGGGCCCGGAAGTGGCGCACGGTCCGTCGGATCGCCCATTCCTCCGACTGGCCGGCGTTGATCCGATCGGCGTAATAGACGTCTCGGATGTGTGGGATCGGATACGCCGCCTCGATCCGGCGCACCTCGTCGGCGAGGGAGACGGGCTCGTCCATCGCGTCCAGCAGGCAGCGGCCGTCGAGCCCTCGCTCGCGAAGCAGCCGGGCGGCCTCGCGAGAGACGCTGACGTGCGCGGTCTCGTGCCCCCGGCGCTCGAGCTCGGCGCCGACGCTGCCGTAGAACTCGCTCTCGTAGGTCTGGAGTGTCGTGAAGAGGAACCGCATCAGGCCTCGTCGACGGCCCGCAGCGCATCCGCGAGCAGGGAGCGAAAGCGCTCGTGCGAATGCTCGCGCGCGACGTACTCCCGGCCTGCGACCCGCATCCGGCCGAGGGTATCAGCGTCCTCCAGCAGGTCTCCGACGACGTCCGCGAGCTCCTCGGCATCCCAGCCCGAGAGCACACGACCGCCCCGGGATGTCCGTACGAGCTCCTCCGGGCCGCCCGAGGGCGTCGTCACGACCGGGACTCCGCTGGCGAGGGCCTCGGCCGCGACGATCCCGAAGCCCTCCTGCCAGGAGGGGAGGACGAACAGCGAGGCCGTGCGCAGCACGGGGGCCGCGTCGGGAAGCAGGCCGAGCGCCTCGACACCGGGCGGCAGGGGCTCCGCGGGGGGCCTGCCGATCAGGAGCACGCGGGCGCCCGGAACCCGCCGCCGGATCTCCGGCAGCGCCTCGAGGAGCAGGGCGACGTTCTTCCGCGGATCGTCCGACCGCCCGATGAACGCGATCGCAGGCTGTCCGAGCCTCTCGAGCCACGCCTGCGCCGACTCGGGCGCGAAACGCTCCACGTCGACCGGGAGGGGCAGGATCCCGATCGCCTTCTCGTCGAGCGCCCCCGCCGACGCGATCGCCGCCCGCGAGCTCGGGCTGATCGTGTAGACCCGCGCGGCACCGCTCAGGACCTCGCGCTCGAGCGGCCTCAGAAACGGTTCGTTCACCGTCTGGGCGAGCCGACGGAGCGGATCCAGGCTCCGCGCGCGACCCTGCCACTCGTCCTCGAGCGAAGCGGCGAGCCAGCATCCGTACCGCCGCCCGGAGCGCGCTGCCGCGAGCCCGTTCGTGGCCAGAGTCGCTGCCACCCAGATCGAGCGGGCCTGGCGCAGCGGCTCGACGAGCCTTCTCCCGGCGCGGAGCTGCCGGACGAGCTCGATCCGGTCGATCGTCAGGCGCCTGCCGACCAGAGTGGGGTGAGGCGCATAGATGAGCTCCGGCTCGCGTCCGACCGCTCTCGCCCCATCGACGAAGGCGTCCATCAGGGCGAGCGCCCCGCCGCCGAACCGGGGATCCTGCCCGAGAACCGCGAGATCACGCATCGAGCGCCCGGCGGTAGTAGGCCTCCTGGAGCTCGACGACCGAGTCCCAGGACGTCTCGGCCGCGACCTCCCGGCCGCCGGCGCCCAAGGTGGCGCGGAGACCGGGGTCTGCGAGCAGCCGCTCGACTGCACCCCGGATCGCCTCCGCGGAAACGGGGACGACGAGCGCGGCCCTGCCGCGGAGGAGTTCCGCCACGCCGCATTGATCGGTGACGACGGACGCAACCCCCGCCGCAGCGGCCTCGGCCGCCACCATCCCGAAGCTCTCGTCCCGCGATGGGAGCACGAAGACGTCCGCGTCGCCGTAGAGCTCCCGGGGCTGCTGCTCGTCGAACGGCGGGATCAGGTGGACGCGGCCAGCCAGCTCCGGCCGCTCGCGGCGGCGCTCGAGCTCTGCCCGGGTGCCGTCGCCGTCATCGAAGCCGACGAGCGCAACGTGCAGGTCCGGGATTCCGGCGACAGCGTCGAGCAGGAGGTCGAGCCCTTTCTTGAAGCTCCAGCGGCCGACGTTGAGCACGAGCGGCGTCTCGGGCGAGAGCCCGATCCGTGGGCGCAGAACGCCCGCACGCTCTTCGTGAGGGGCCGGGAAGCCGTTCGGGCGGACGACGATCCTCTCCGCAGCCAGGCCGAGCTCGATGAGCTGCGCGCGCTCGTGCTCGGAGTTCGCGACGACGAGGCGAGCCCCGCCCACCACAGGGTCGCCGAGCACGCGGTCGAACGCGCGCTTCAGCGGGAGGTTCCGGAACTGGGGCTTGACCATGTTCAGCGGCTCGAAGACGTACGGGATCTCGCGGAGGCGGCACCACGCGGCGGTCGTCGTCGTGACCACGTCACGGAAGCCGAAGACGTGAACGACGTCGGGCCGCGGGAGCGCGCGAAGCGCAAGCGGCAGCGAGGGCGTCACACCCATCCAGCGGTAGCGAAGCGGGGTGGCGAGCTCGTGGACGATGACGCCGCCGAGCTCGCGCACCGTCGTCCGCAGGCGCTCCGCGGGCGGCTCGTCGATCGACCGCAGCGACGTCGTCAGGACGTCCACGGCGTGCCCGCGTCGAACCAGTCCCTCCGTCAGCTCGCGTGCCATCCAGATCGGGCCTCCGAACGCCACCGCGGGCCAGTAGGCGGGTGTTGCGAAGAGGGCGCGCATGGCGAGACGTTAGCCTTGCCCGTCGATGGGAGTGAACCCCAGGCCACGGCTGCTCGTGCTCAACCAGTACTACTGGCCGGGCGTCGAGGCGACCGCGCACCTCCTCACGGAGCTCTGCGAGGCGCTCGCCGACGAATTTGATGTCCGCGTGGTCACCGGGATCCTCCACGGCCACGAGGGGGAGCCGCGGCGCGCGCACCGGAACGGCGTCGAGATCGTGCGCGTCCCCTCGACCTCGTTCGAGCGCTCGAAGCTCGCCGCGCGCGCAACGAACTACCTGACCTACCTCAGCCGGGCCCTGGCGCAGGCACTGCGCGAGCCGCGGCCGGACGTGGTCATGTGCATGACCGACCCGCCCATGGTCGGTGACATCGCGCTCGCGGTCGCACGCCGCTCGCGCGCGCCGCTGCTCGTGATCAGCGAGGACGTCTTCCCGGAGATCGCGCTCGAGCTGAAGAGGCTCGAGAACCCCGTCCTGATCGGCCTCCTCCGCGGGCTCGTCGGCCTCTACCTGAAGCGGGCCGACCGGATCGTCGCGATCGGCGAGACGATGCGGCGCCGGCTCGAGGAGAAGGGCACTCCGTCGGATCGCCTGACCGTGATCCCGAACTGGGTCGACACGAACGCGATCACGCCGCAGCCGCGAGACAACCACTGGGCCCGGAAGCGACGGCTCGGCGACAAGTTCGTGGTCATGCACTCGGGGAACGTGGGCCACGCGCAGAACCTCGACAGCCTCGTTCGCGCCACCACCTTCCTCCGCGACCTCGACGATCTCGCCGTCGTCGTCGTCGGCTTCGGCGCCCGCTACGAGGAGCTCGTCGAGCTGGCCAAGCGGCTCGAGACGGACGCCGTTCGCTTCTACCCCTACCAGGCTCGGTCCGTGCTGCCCCAGTCGCTCGGGAGCGCCGACGTGCACGTCGTCGGCCTCAGCGCCGGACTCTCCGGGTACGTCGTCCCGAGCCGGCTCTACGGGATTCTCTCGGCCGGACGGCCCGTGATCGTCGCCGCGGATCCGGAGAGCGAGACGGCGCAGGTGGTCGAGAGCGTCGGCTGTGGCGTCGTGATCCCGCCGGGCCGGCCGGAGCTCCTCGCGGACGCCATTCGCGATCTCCGCGAGCGGCGAGCCGAGCTGGACGAGATGGGAGCCCGCGGCCGCGCCTACGTCGTCGCCGAGGCCGACCGCTCCGTTGCGATCGGCCGCTACCGCGAGCTCCTGCGGGAACTCGTCGCGTGATCGCGGTGCAGATCGTCTTCTGGGCCTCGCTCGGCGCGCTCGCGTGGACGCACGCTCTCTATCCGCTCGCGGCCGGCGCGCTCGCGCGGGTGCGCACCCGGCGGATCCGGCAGGAGCCGATCGAGCCGTCCGTGTCCGTGATCGTGACCGCCTACAACGAGGAGGCCGTGATCGAGCGGCGGCTCGAGAATCTGCTCGCGCTCGACTACCCCGCGGAGAAGCTGGAGCTGATCGTCACCTCCGACGCGTCCAGCGACCGGACGCACGAGCTGGTCGAGCGGTTCGCACCGCGCGTCCGCCTGATCGTGAACGAACGCGGCGGCAAGGTCGCAGCGCAGAACGGCGCCGTGCGCGAGGCGACAGGCGAGATCCTCGCCTTCTCCGATGCGAACGCGACCTGGGCGCCCGACGCGCTCCGGAAGCTCGTCCGGAACTTCGCCGACCCGGATGTCGCCTACGTCTGCGGCCAGCTTCGCTACCTGGCGGCGGACGGCTCGAACCGGGAGGGCGCCTACTGGCGCTACGAGCTACGGCTGCGCGCGTCCGAGTCGCACCTGCACTCGGTCACCGGCGGCAACGGCTCCATCTACGCACTCCGGCGCGAGGACTACGTCGAGGTCGACCCACGCTTCGGGCACGACCTCGCCTTCCCGTACCTCATGGTTCAGCGGGGCCGGCGAGCCGTCTACGAGCCCGAAGCGCACGCTTTCGAGAAGCCGACGCCGACGAACGAGACCGAGTATCGGCGCAAGGTGCGGATGTTCGAGCACTGCTGGCTGATCACGCTCCGCGGCCGGATGATGCGAGGCCTGCCGCCCGTCTACTGGCTCGAGATGCTCTCGCACCGGATCCTCCGCTACGGGAGCGGCATCCTCCACGTCCTCCTGCTCGCTGCGTCGGTCGCCCTCGTCCGGGAAGGCTGGGTCTACCAGCTCGCGCTCGCCGGGCAGCTCGCCCTGCTCGCGGCAGCGGCGGTCGGCGTCGGGATCGCGCGCTACTACGTCCTCGTGACCTGGGCGACGCTCGCCGCGCTCCGGAACTATCTGCGGCACGGGGTTCCGGCGACGTGGGACGTGGCGGAGGGAACACGCTGAACCGCACCCTCGACGTGGCGATCGCCGGCACCGGTCTCGCGCTCGCGAGCCCGTTCCTCGCTGCGGCCGCGCTCGCGGTCAAGCTCGGCGACCGCGGCCCGGTTCTCTTCCGGCAGGCGCGCGTCGGCAAGGACGGCCGCGACTTCGAGCTCCTGAAGCTGCGGACGATGGTGGTCGGCGCCGAGCAGAAGGGCGCGGGCTACGCGGTCGCAGTGGGCGATTCCCGGATCACCAAGGTCGGCGCGTTTCTGCGCCGCACGTCGCTCGACGAACTGCCGCAGCTCTGGAACGTCGTCCGCGGCGACATGAGCCTGATCGGCCCGCGCCCGACGCTTCGCTACCAGGTCGAGCAGTACGACGAACGCCAGCGGCGGCGGCTCGAGATCCTGCCGGGGATCACCGGCTGGGCGCAGGTGCACGGCCGCGCGACGCTGCCCTGGGAGGAGCGGATCGTGCTCGACCTCTGGTACGTCGACCACCGGAGCTGGAAGACCGACCTGCTCATCCTCCTGCGCACGCCGCTCTCGCTCTTCGGGGGCACCTACAAGGGCGAGGGCGGAGGCTGGCGCGACCGCTGACTGTTAGGACCGGCGCGCGCGGAGGTAGATGATGCGGTAGCGAGTGGCGAAGGGAGTCGTGTCGGCCTCCTCGCGCAGCGCCTCCTCGAAGGCGAGCGCGAGCAGCCGTGCCCCCGACCCGCCGCGGGCGTCTTTGACGTCGCGAAGCGCGTAGTGCGCCAGCAGCTCAACCTCGAAGCCGACCGAACTCGCAGCGTCGCCGACCTCGCCGAGCCGCTGTCCACGCTCCCATTCGCCGCTCGCGAACGGCCGGAGCGCCCGTCCGACCGCCGGAACCCGGGTGGCCACACGGGCGTAGGCCCGCTTCACGACGAGTCGGCCGCGATTCGCTGGCCCGCGACCGAGGTCGCCGGAGTCGCAGGTGAGAAAGAGGTGGCCGTCACTTCGCAGAACGTCATGCATCTGACGCAGCGCCCCGACCCAGTCGGGAAGGTGCTCGAGCACCTGCGTGCACACCACCGCGTCGAACGAGCCTGGCCGGAACGCCTCCGTCAGCTCGAACACACTCGCCTGCCGAAGCGTGATCGGGAAGCCGAGCTCGGCCGCCCGCCGGCGGGTCGGCTCGAGGTGGTCGACATCGACTCCGACGACGTCGAGCCTGTCCGCGAAAGGAACGAGGGGCTCCCAGACGTTGAACGGCTGACTCAGTCCACCGCAGCCGACATCGAGGACACGCAGCTTTCCGACCTCCCCGAGTTGCGCACGAAGATCGAGGATCAAGCGGATCTTCGCCGAGCTTCCGGGAATGCGCGACAGGTCGAGACCCGCCGACCGCACCTCGTCGAGCACGCGCGTCGCGCTGGCGGGAAGGTCCGACACGCCTCGACTCTAAAGTGGGCGGGTTACCCTGCGCACCGTGACCGCGGTCCTCTTCACCTGCGCCGGCCAGCGGGTCGACATCGTCTCGGCCTTCGGACGCGCGGGCGCGACAACGATTGCGACCGATCTCGACCAGCTCGCACCTGCGCTCTGGCACGCCGATCATCATGCGCTCGTCCCGCGCGTGGACGATCCCGCCTACATCCCCGCGCTCGCTGCGCTCGTCGCCGAACACGACGTCAAGCTCGTCGTCCCGCTGACCGACCTCGACCAGCTCCTCCTGGCCCGCGACCGCGACGCGCTCGCCCCCGCGCTCGTGCTCGTGCCCGAGCCGGCGACCTGCGAGACGATGGGCGACAAGTACCTCGCGCACCTCTTCTTCGAGGACCACGGAATCACGAGCCCGCGCAGCTGGCTCCCGGAGGACGTGCCGGACGACGCGCGCTGGCCGCTCCTCGTCAAGGTGCGCGAGGGCTTCGGCTCGCGTCATATCTACCGCGCCCACGACCGGGCCGAGCTCGACTTCTTCCTCGGCTACACGCCCGTTGCGTCGTTCGTGCAGGAGTGTTGCCGGGGCGAGGAGTTCTCGATCGACGTCTTCTGCGACCTCGAGAGCCGCTGCCTGAACGCGATCCCGCGGACGATGATCCAGTCGAAGGGCGGCGAGTCGATCAAGGGCGCGACGATCTCGGACGCCGACTTGATCGCGCATGCCGCCCACGTCGCCGAGACGGCCGGGATCGTCGGGCCGGCGAACGTGCAGTGCTTCCGCGAGCCTGACGGGTCGCTGCCGGTCACGGACGTGAACCCCCGGTTCGGCGGTGGTTTTCCGCTGCCACTCTCGGCAGGGAGCCGCTACCCTGACCTCGCGCTGGAGCTCGCCACAGGCGGGCGCCCCGAGCCCACGCTCGGGGACTTCCGCGCCGGGGTCGTGATGACACGCTTCTTCTCTCACCTGTGCTTGACCTCCGGCCCCGCCGGTAGCCTCGAGCCGTTCGCCGAAGAGCTCCCCGAGCCCATCGCCAGCGAGCCCGGCGAGGCGTGATCCGCCACCTCGCGGCAGCTCTGGTCCTCGTGACCGTCGTCGCGGCGTGCTCCGCGGTGCCGTCCGCGCTCCGCGACGACGAGCGCGCGGCTGCCCCGCCGCCACCACGCGTCGTGAAGCCGCCTGTTCGGAAACCGCCGGTGAAGAGGAAGCAGACGAAGGTGCTCGTCACCGTCGTCGACGGCGACACCCACAAGCGGGTCAAGGGCGCCCGCGTCGTGATCGGCAAGCGCTCCGACTACGCGAACACCCGCGGTCTCGCGGCGGTCAAGATCCGCCACCGCACCGCGCTCCCGGTCCGGATCTCCAAGCCCGGCTACGCGACGCGCACCGTGCGGATGCCGTTCAAGCAGCGCCGCCTCGTCACCGTGCGGCTCTTCAAGGAAGCACTCCAGTGGACGATGTTCGGTGCCAACGCTCAGCGGACGGGAACGCACGAGGGAATCTCGATCCGACCCCCGTTCAAGATCGTCTGGTCGCGCGGAATCGGCTCGCTGATCGAGTTCCCGGCCGTCGTCTACGAGGGTGTCGCCTACATCGGCAACTACAAGGGGACGATCTACGCCGTCTCGATGAAGAATGGCAAGGTCGTCTGGCGCTACGACCCGCCCGGCGGGAAGATGGCGTCCTCGCCGGCCGTCTCGGCCGATGACGTCGTCACGCACGGGATGGACGGGATCGTCCGCGTCCTCGACCGCCATAACGGCCGCCTCCGCTGGTCGTACCGCGTCGGCTCGCCGATCGAGTCCTCGCCGGTCGTCGCGAACGGGCTCGACTACTTCGGCGCCTGGAACGGCCGGATCTATGCGCTCGACCTGAAGAAGCGGAAGCTGCGCTGGCGCCAGTCGATGGGCGCGAAGATCACCTCCAGCGCCGCACTCTCCGGCAAGACGCTCTACATCGGTGACTACGCCGGTCGGCTGATCGCCCTCTCGGCCACGTCCGGCAAGGTCAGGTTCACGCGTTCGGTCAACGGGCGCATCTACGGGACGCCCGCGGTCGCCGGCGGTCGCGTCTTCGTTCCCTCCTCCACGGGCGGGAGCCTGACCGCGTTCTCGACGAGCGGCCGCTATCTCTGGCGGATCAATACCGGCGCGTACGTCTACTCCTCGCCCGCCGTCTGGGCGGGCCGGGTCTTCTTCGGGTCGTACAACGGACGCTTCTACGGCGTCTCCGCGAGCTCGGGCCGCGTGATCTGGTCGGTCGGCGCCGGTGGGCCGGTCTCTGGCGCCGCGGTCGTCGTCGCAGGGGTCGCGTACGCGGGCAGCACCTACGGGCGGATCACGGGTGTCGACGCGAAGAGCGGCCGCGTCATCCTGAACTTCCCGCACGGCGAGTACGTGCCCGTCTCGGGGAACGGCGACCGGCTCCTGCTCCACGGATACTCGCGGATCTGGGCCGTCGAGCCCAAGAGGAAATCGACCGAGTGAAGCGGGCGCTGCTCGCGCTGCTCGTGCTCGTTCTGGTCGCCGGCGGGGTCGGCGCGGCGTACGTCCTGAAGAAGCGCAGCGCCGCCGCCGACGTACGCGGCTCCTCGACCGAGGAGTTCGTCGTCACCGAAAAGCCGGCCGAGAAACCGCCACCGCCACCGCCCTCGAAGCCGGGTAAGAAGCCCAAGCTCGACGTCGTCTGGCCGACCTACGGCTACGACGCGGAACGCCAGCGCGTTGCCAACTTCGGCCTTCGCCCGCCCTTCCGGCGGGTCTGGACGTTCCGCGCCCGCAACCTGCTCGAGTTCCCGCCCGCGATCGCCTACGGCCGCCTCTACTTCTCCAACAACTCGGGGGTGATGTTCGCGGTCAACGCGAAGACGGGCAAGCGCGCGTGGAAGAAGCCGATCGGCCGCTGCGTCGCCGCCTCACCGGCGGTGCACGACCACACCGTCTTCCAGTCGTTCCTGAACGCTCCCCCGTGCAACTCCGATCGCGCGGCCGGCCGGCTCGAGGGCGAGGTGATCGCCTTCGCGGCCGGGTTCGGCAAGGTGCGTTGGCGCACGCGGCTCGGCCCGACCGAGTCCTCGCCGCTCGTCGCGAATGGGCGGGTCTACGTGGGCGACTGGCGCGGCCGCGTCTACGCGCTCGACGAGAGGACGGGTCGCGTCCGCTGGACGTTCCAGGGCCAGGGCAAG
>Ga0136611_10000656_pt1 | contig 23213 bp, 21 predicted proteins | sample AntDrymUQ2232306_2_FD_106645 | JGI IMG/M metagenome (GOLD analysis project Ga0136611, IMG submission 106645) | Polar desert sand microbial communities from Dry Valleys, Antarctica - metaG UQ223 (23.06) | ecosystem: Environmental > Terrestrial > Soil > Desert | place: Antarctica: Dry Valley...
GGAGTGAGGGGTTCGGGAAGAGGCCCGCACCCGTTGCACTGTCGTCCAGAGCCGCAGCGAAGGACCTCTCCACGTCAAACGCCTACGGTGTCAAGGCGGAGAGGTCCTTCGCTGCGGCTCTGGACGACAGTGCAACGGGTGCGGGCCTCTTCCCGAACCCCTCACTCCCTGGTCACCTCGTTCACCTTGCGCAATTGCTCCTCGTACACCCCTTCGTCGTAGGGGATGTAGCCGACGAAGGGGATGACACCGACGCCCTCGGTCAGGTAGTAGATGACGAACGCGGCCAGCGTTGAGGACGGGCCGGGGGTGGCGAGGTCGGTGACGTCGTTGGCTGCCAGACCTGCGTTATTGACATAAATAAAGACCGGGCGGGAAAGGGGAACGTAGGAGCCATCGCGGACGGTTTCGGGCGTCGGCAAGACACAGCCATCCCCGCCGTCGATCGCCAGCACCTGTAGCCGGTCGGCGTTCTCGACATAGTAGGCGTAGCCGAGGTAGGCCAGTGCGTACCGATCGCCCTCGACCCCCTGGATCAGCACGTTGTCATCCTCGCTGGCGCTGTAGTCGGCGCGACTGGCTCCCGATTCGCCGTTGATCGTTTCGGTGAAGTAGTCGAACGTGCCGGAGTCGGTGCCGGGGCCGTAGAGATTGATCTCGTTGTCCGGCCAGGATGGGTCAAGGTCGCTCCAGCGCTCGACGGTGCTACGCGGCATCCAGAGCTGGTGCAACTGCTCGACCGTCAGGCAGGTTGCCCAGTCGTTATCGGGGTGGATGATGACCGAGAGTCCGTCGGCGGCCACCGTCAGTTCGGTGAACGCGATTCCGTTTTCGGCGCAGAGGTCGGCCTCGTCCTGCTTGATCGGACGCGACGCATCGCTGATGTCGATGTCGCCACGACAGAACTTCTCGAAGCCGCCGCCAGTGCCGGAAGCGCCAACCGTGATCCGCGTTCCACGGTTTTCGAGGAAGAACTCCTCGGCGATTGCCTGCGAGATCGGGAAGACCGTGCTCGACCCGTCGATCTGGATCTCACCAGTGTAGCCGCCAGTGTCGCTTTCCCCGCAGGCCGCCAGAAGCATGCTCAGGAGCACAGCGCTGGTGACCAGCAGCGACACTCGAGTTCCAGCCAGCCGATGAATCACCACGCCCCCGTTTCACCACATGCCCAGGCGAGCGGCGACCAAAGCCGCAAGTCGCCGCACTTAACATCTTCATCACGAATGTTAAGCCATAGGATGTCACATTGGGTGTGATCCGCAATCAGGATGCTTCCATGTCGCCCCTGCCGGGAGGCAGCATGACGGCGTCGGGAATCGGAGTTACTCAGGCATCTGGACGGCGCGACCAGAGCCGGAAGTGCGAATGTTGATGCGTGGCTGACCGCTGTAGACGATCGAGCCGCTGCCGCTGATCCGGCCCTCGATCTCGCGTTCGACGCGCACCATCGCGTTGCCGGAACCGGATATTTCGACGTGCGCGCGCTGGCTGGTCAGGTCACGCGCGTGCAGGTTGCCCGAACCGGAGATGCGCACCTCGAGCTCGACCGCGTCGCCACGGACGGTGAGGCTCCCGGAACCGGAGATGCGTGATGTCAGCGAACTGACGGCGGCGGAGGCGACATCGATGCTCCCTGAGCCACTGACATCGAGCGCCAGGTCTGGACGCTCGATCCGTGGCGCGCGAATGTCGCCAGCGCCGGAGACCGTCATGGCCTCGATGTCCGATGTCGCGGCTTGGAAGCGGATCGGCTGGGTGGGGCGCACCGAACCCAGGCCGGGCGCAAAGCGGATGACCAACCGGCCACCGTCAACGTACGTCTCGATCAGCGGCAGGATATTGTCATCTGCCTCGATCGTGATGCCGTGGTTCTCGCCAAGCTCCAGCTCGAGCGTGCCGGGGCAGGAGAGGGAGACTGCGGACCAGTCCGCCAGCGGGCGTGTCTCGTTCGTGATGTTGCCGGAGCCAGTGACCATCAGTACCCTCCCTTCCCTGTCACGCTACGCCAGCGCCGTGACGGTGATCTCGACCTGCGCGTCCGCCGGTAGTGACGTGACGCCGACTGTTGTCCGGCCCGGCGGGTTGGTCGTGAAGTACTCGGCGTAGACGGCATTCATCTCGGCGAAGGCGTTGATGTCGGTCAGGTAGACGGTCGTCGCAACGGCCCGTGAGATAGACGAGCCAGCCTCTTCGAGGATGTTGCGGATGTTCTCAAGCGTCTGGCGCGTCTCGGCGGCGATCCCACCCTCGACCATCTTGTTCGTCGTTGGGTCAATCCCCTTCTCGCCAGCCACGAAGACGAAGCCGTTGGCGCGGATCGCCTGCGAGTACGGCCCGATTGGCGCGGCTGCCTTGTCGGTCTGGATAACATCGAGTTCCACTGTCGTATCGACCATTTGTCCTCCGTGTGTTGCGCGCTGCGTGCTGAGTCCTGCTGCCCAGTCGGGGAACTGTACACCGATCGCTGCCGGAGCGGAATCGATGTTGGCACAGGAACGCATCCTCAAACCGTTCGAGTGATAGGAAGCACCTGTTTACGATCGTTGGAAGGCGGTGAGAGATGGCAACCACGAATGGACCGGGACACCGCTGCGCTCGCGCCGGTTGCCGCGCCTGGGCGATGCGCGGCCACGGCACGAGCTTCTGCGTTGCGCACCGTGACGACGCCAGTGACCTCGACCCTGGCGCTGAACCGCGGGACGAACGGAGGCAGCGATCCGAGCGCTTCGCAGAGCTGGTCCGCATCGGGGCGCACGCCGATCTGATCGACGCAACGCTTCAGGCGGCGCTGGACGCCTGCGCGAGCGAGCGTTCGCTGGCGATCGAGATCGGCGCGCTGCGGCTGATGCTCCAGCGCATCGTCGCGACCGACCTGCTGGATGGCGATCCTCGCGAGATCACGCAGACGATGACACGGCTTGTCGACGCGATCATCCGCGCCCTGCGGATGGAGCAGACACTGGCGGCGAGCTTCGAGGACGACCTGCGGGCGGCTGTCTCGCGCGTCTTCGCTGAGAAAGGATTGCTGGAGGACGCATGAACAGAATCAACATGAAGACCGCGCGACCAGCCACCCGGCTGGCGCGCGCGGCTCACAAGTCCCCACCGCTCTCCGACCCCGTCAACCTCGACCCCGCCACGACCTACGAGGTGCTCACACGCCGGATGGTCGAAGACCTCGCCAGCGAAGTGGCGGCCATCCGCAGCCGGATTGACGCCATGTTCTGGGTGGTGATCGTCTCGGTTGTGACGGACGCGCTGCTGCGGCTGGGTGCGTGAGGGGTGGGGATGCGGGACAAGGACCGTACACCTTGGATTGTCATCCTGAGCCGCAGCGAAGGATCGCCTGGCCTTGGCGAAATGAACGCGAACGGGAACCAGTGGTTTCGACTGCCGAACCGACCGCTCCTGTCACGAACGCCAAGCGATCCTCCGCTGCGGCTCAGGATGACAATTCAAGGTGTACGGTCCTTGTCCCGCGTCTCTTATCCTCAGGAAAGGAGATCAGCGGTGGATCAACTCGATCCGTTTCTCGACGCCGTCGCCGACGACATCGGCGTGTTCAGCGTGCGACTGCTGCCGGAGCGGGCGCTACGTGCGTATCAGTTGCCGGTCGCACGGGCGGTCGCGGGCAGCGTCGAGCGGCGGCAGGGGATGGAGTTCGCGGCCGTCTTCTCGCGTCAGTCGGGGAAGGACGAGATGCTGGCGCAACTCTGCGCGTACCTGCTCTGGCGGCATCACCGGCGGGGTGGCAGCATCGTTGTTGGGTTGCCCGCGTTGCGTCCGCAGGGGCTGATCTCGCGTGACCGGCTTGTCGAACGGCTCGACACGCCGCTGACCCGTGGGTTGCTGCATGTCCGCGACGGAACGATCGTTCAGCTTGGCCGTGCCAGTGTCCGCTTCCTCTCGGCGGCTCCATCGGCCAACAGTCGCGGCAACACTGCCAACCTGCTGCTGGTTGCCAACGAGGCGCAGGATATTGACTCGGACACCTGGGACGCCGTCTTCGCGCCGATGGCTGCGTCCAGCAACGCAACCACGCTGTACATGGGAACGGTCTGGTCGAGCCATACGCTGCTCGCCCGCCAGTTGCGACTCCTGTCAGAGACGGAGCGAGCCAACGGTGTCCAGCGTGTCTTCCGCGTGCCATGGCGTGAGGTCGAGCGTGAGCTGCCCGTCTATGGCGACTATGTGCGTCGCCAGATGGCACTGCTGGGCGAGGCACATCCGTTCATCCGCACCGAGTACGAACTGGAGGAGCTCGACGGTGGTGGATCGCTCTTCCCACCTGAGCGCCGTGAGCCGTTGCGTGGCGTGTTCCAGCCGCTGGCCCGTCCCAGCCTGAGCGATCCGCCGGATGCCGTCTACGCCTTCACGATCGATGTCGCTGGTGAGGAGGAAGATGGCATTGAAGGTGAGGTGGCCCGGCGTGCCAACCCGCGTCGCGACTCGACCGCACTGTCGGTCATTCGGGTTGCTGCCAGCGGGACATCCGGGCAGCCAGCCTACGAGCTGGTGGCGCGCTACGCTTGGACCGGAACGCGGCAGACGGTGCTGCACGACCGGATCGTCAACCTGGCGCGACTCTGGGGCGTTCGCCATGTCGTCATCGACGCGACCGGCGTAGGCGCGGGACTGGCGAGCTTCCTGAGAGCGACGCTCGGCGAGCGAATCGTGACGCCGTTCGTCTTCTCGTCAAGCTCCAAGAGCCAGCTCGCCTGGGACCTGCTGGGCCTGATCGACGCCGGACGGGTCAGCGTCTGCACTCCGTCGGCGGCAAGTGATCTGGAGCAGGCACGGCTCGACACGCTCTTCTGGCGACAGATGGCCACTTGCCGCTACAGTGTCCTGCCTGGCCCCGGCAAGCTGCTGCGCTGGGGTGTCGAGGACGCCACCCTCCACGACGATCTGTTGATCTCGTTCGCCTTGGTGGCTGTCCTCGACCGCCGCGACTGGCGCTCACGCAATGCGCGTGGCACGTAAGGTACAGACATGGCAACAGCCCCGTCGGCAATGACGCCTCGGGGCTGTTGCCATGTCTGGGTTCCGCCCACCAGCGCTGTGGGCGTTGCCGCTGTCCGTCGCCTGACTTAGAACAGGATGACGAGCAGGACGATGATGAGCAGAAGTGTGAGCAGTCCACCACCGATAGCCATGTGTTCCTCCCTGGTACTGTCCAGTCGTCGCCTCCGAAACGCCGTTCTGGCGCTAGAAGAGGATGATGAGCAGGATAATGATAAGGATGACCGTTACGATTCCACCGCCGATATACATGAGGATGGCCCTTCCACGATTGCGTGATTCGCGAACCTGATACAAACGACGTTCGCGACATCCTGCATCTCTCTAAGGCAAGCGGTGTGCCACGATGTCTGGAGGGGCTACAGCATGATGGGTTCGTGCGGTTTTCAGACCGCGTCGAGCCTGACTGCCTGGGTTGGATCGTAGCTGTCGCGCTCGGTGATCTCGCCGGTGTGGACGACGACATTGCCGAACTCATCCACCCGTAGCGCCATCAGATCCATCGAGCGTGGCGCGGGGCCGGACACGAACGCGCCGTGCCGATCGTAGACGGACTGGTGACACGGGCAATGGAATTGCCCCTCGTCCGCAGCCCACGGCACCGTGCAGCCGAGATGCGGACACTTCCAGTAAAGCGCCAACGCGCCGTCCTCGTTGTTGATGAGCCAGAACTTTCCGGGCAGGTACTTGTAGGGCGGGTCACCAGGCGCGGGAACGACTTCACGCGGGACGATGACCTCTTTCCCGAACGCTCCGGTCTTGTTCGGCAGCCCAAACTGCGCAGCCGCGACGCCACCAACGACTGTCACGACGCCGACGCCGCCCAGCACCGCGTTACGCAGGAACTCGCGCCGCGTGAAGCGCCGGTGCGCCTCGCTGCGTCGCTGTGCGGCTGTCAACCGTGGACTGCCGACTGTGATCTGCTGTGGCGATCCTGCCGGATCGGGTACGCCGGCCATCAGTAGCTGCCCCTCGGCAGTCTCGACGATTCCCCAAGCGCGTGGACGCAGCCGGGCATCGAGGGCACTGACGACGATGTCGAGTGTGTCACGCAGTCCGGGTGGGCGCTCCTCTATCAGCGCCATGAACTCGTCCTCGTAGCGCTCGCGCCAGCCGCGTGGGAAGAGGCTCAGGAACCAGTGCCGCCCGTCAGATCGCTCGCTCATGCTGTCGCCAACCGTTCCAGGCCAGCCGCCGCCAGCCGTTCCATCCCGGCGAGCTGCTCGCGCAGCACCGCCGATCCCGAGGCCGTCATCCTGTACGGGCGCCGCCGCTCCTCGGCCGGCAGCGACATGATCCAGCCGCGCGTTTCCAGCCGTGCCAGCGCCCCATACAGCGTCCCTGGCCCGACCCGAACACCGCAGGTCCGCTCAATGTCCGCCATCATCGCGTAACCGTGCTTCTCGCCATCGGCGAGGCTGATCAGGATCAGCAACCCCGGCTCCGCGAACCGCCCCAGTTCCGACCAACCCTGGCTCACGCGCTACCTGCCTCGATCTGTCTATCGTACTGCGGTATATCCGTAGGCGCTATATCGTCTGACGATATAGTAGACCTGCGACGCCAGTATGTCAAATCAAAGTGCTCATCTTTGCCCTGTCATCCCGAGCGGAGCGCAGCGAAGTCGAGGGATCTCAGCGGGTTGACACCTATGGTGTTGGCAGGAGTCAAGTCCTGAGATCCCTCGACTCCGCTTCGCTCCGCTCGGGATGACAGGGTTAAGGACGGCATGACGGTACAGCGACCGTAGCGGTATAGGACACGACAGTGCCGCCCTGACTGCAAGGGCGGCACTGTCGTGCGACGTATGCGAACGAGGGCTATCGGATCGTGACTGACCTCGTCGTTATCACATTCCCGGCCGGATTGTAGGTCGAGCCGGACTTCGTGACGTTGGTGACGGTGACCGTGTAGGCGCCTTTGGCGGTCACGTTGCGGGTTACGGAGACGGTGCCGCTGCTGCTTGTGCGGACCGTCTGCGTGTAGCGGGAACCGTTCGGGTAGCGGAACTCGAGTGTCACCGTCGCACTGCTGACCGCCGCGCCATTCGCCTTGATCTGGACCTGCGAGGCCAGCCGGTAGTATCTGCTGAGCCGGGTCGAGGTCAGTGTCAGGTTGGTGACCGACATCGACGGCGTAACCGGGGCGACGACATTGATCGTCGCCGTTGCGGAGTTGTTGCCCGCGTTACTATCGCCGCTCAGTGAGGTCGTCGCTGTCAACGTGTGGGCGCCAGTCGCCGTTGACGACGTGGTCACCCAACTGTAGCTGACGGTTCCGCTCGCGCCGGCGGCCAGCGAGATCGTCTTCGTTTGCGTGAAGCCGCCCGGCGTTTCCGACAGTGCAACCGAGATCGAGGCGCTGGCCGTGCCGTTGTTCTTGACTGAGACGTTGATCGCCGCCGCCGATCCCCGGTTCACGCTGGCTGGCGCGCTGACGGAAACAGCCTGGGCATCGATCGTCGTCGGTGTTGGAGGAGGCGGCGGTGGCGGCGGAGTGCCACCACCCAGATTCGCCGTGTCGATCAGCGGTTCCTTGGTGCTGTCCCGGTCGTTCGACCAGGCAACGCTGCTGCCACCGGCGATCAGTTCCGAGCGGACGGACGCTGGCGATGCCGACGGGTTGACGGCCATGAAGAGCGCGGCTGCGCCAGCGACGTGTGGCGAGGCCATGCTCGTGCCGCTCATCGATGCGTAGCCGCCAGTTCGCGAGGTCGAGAGGATGCTGACGCCCGGCGCGATGACATCTACATCGGGGCCGTAGTTGGAGAAGCTGGCCAGCGTGTCGTCGGCGCCAACCGAGGTGGCTGCTCCGATTCCTCCGGCCAGCCCGTCCGTGTCGACCAGGGCCGAAACGGTGATGACCTCGTCGTAGCTGGCTGGGAAGTAGCCGGCGGCGTTCGCGCCATCGTTGCCGGCCGCGACGGCGTAGGTGACACCGGCCTGAACCGATTCACAGATCGCCTGATGCATGACATCACGGTTCGTCAGGCCGCAGTTGTTATCATCGATGTAGCTGGTCGCGCCGCCGAGACTCATGTTGGCGACCTCGATCGTCGCGGCGTTGGCGGTGACCCAGTCAATCCCGCACAGGATCCACGAGCCGTAGCCGGAGCCTTCGGCGTTCAGGACACGCACCGACCAGATTCGCGCTCCCGGCGCGACACCAACGACGCCGTTGCCATTGTCGAGCGCGCCGATCGTCCCGGCGACATGCGTGCCATGCCCGTTGCCGTCGGACCATGTCCCGGCGCCGGTGCAATCTCTGCCACCAGCGACGATCAGGTCCGAGTGTGCCGACACGCCGGTGTCGAGAACGGCGACATCGACATCGACTCGCTCGTCAACGCCATCGATAGCGGCGGTTACATTCTGCGTTGCGTTGATGCGCTTGATTCCGGTCGGAATCGTCTGGGCCGAGGCATGCACCTCGAAGTCCGGCATGATGGCCATGACGCGGCCATCCGCGCGCAGCATCTCGACGAGCTCGATCGGCATTCTGGCGGCAAACCCGTTGATGATCTCCGAGTAGCGCTGGGTGATCATCGCGCCGCGGCCTTGCAACCACTCGTTGGCGAAGAAATCGACCGACGCATCGGGATGTAGCCGCACGATCCAGGTCTGCCATTCCTGCTCGGAGGCAGTTTGATTACTGCGCTGCGCGCCAGCAGGGACGATCGTCGCGCCAATGAGTGCGACGATCGCTGTCGTCAGGATCAACATTCGAGCCGCTCGGCTCATGCGACATAACCCTTCCACGCTGCTGCCCGACCATTCGGGGACCGATCAACTGGCCTCATTCTGAGCCAGCCACGATACAGCGCACAATGAGGCCAACCGGGCCGCCCGTCGGCGCCCGGTCGCCTCAATAAACAATGAAAGACAATGACATGAGTATACGCGCAAGCTGGACGACTGTGGAGGTCCAAACGTCCTGTTCCAATCGGCCCGTTATGGTGACTCGCACGCGCCGGAGGGACTAGCGTAGGCGCTGCAAGCCTGGTAGCGCTTCTCGAACTCCTCGCGGCTGACGATCGTCCGCGTATCCGTGAGGCGTTCGAGGGCGAGGATACCGTCGAGATGGTCGATCTCGTGTTGCAGGAGTTCTGACAGACCGCCCTCGGCATCGACTATCTGGATTGCGCCACTTGTGTCCTGATAGCGGACGCGGACCTGCGCGTGGCGCGTGACACAGAAGAAGATCGTCAGGAACGACAGACAGGCGTCCCAGACGACAATCGTCTCCTCGCTCGCCTCAACGATCTCCGGATTGATCAGCGGCCACGGCTCACAGCCGCCGATATTGAGGAAGACGACCCGCCGTAGGACTCCGATCTGCGGAGCCGCGATCCCGCGCCCGTAGCCGGTCGTTTCCTTCCAGCAGGCGAGCGTGTCGCGCAGATCCTCCAGTAGCGCCGCGACATCGTCCGCACCGGGGCGTATGACCGGGGCGGCAACCTCGCGGAGAATCGGGTTCCCGAGTTGTAGTACCTCTCGAACCGGCATCCAGCGTGGATCCTTTCACGAAGGGGCGACGACTGCGACAACGGTCGTGAGGTAGAGACGACCAGTTCCCCCTGTCGTCCTGAGCTGCAGCGAAGGACCTCTCCTGTTTTGATACCGTGCGCGTCAGACGCGGAGAGGTCCTTCGCTGCGGCTCAGGACGACAGGGGGAACTGGTCACTCCTCGGAAACGCCCCCATCGCCCGGACCGTCGCTTCGACAACCAATGCGGCGCGGCGTCCCACCTCGCTGGCGACGTGGGCGAGGACGCTGCTGCCAGCGATCGTCATGTCGGTGAACTCACGCAATTCGTTGTTGGAGATGTCCTTGATCGCCAGGAACGGGACCCCCCAGGTGGCCGTGACCTGGGCGATGGCGGCGGCTTCCATCTCCTCACACAATGAGCCGTGAATTGTGTGCAGATCGCGGATGCTCTCGCCGTGCTGGGTCCAGATGTCGGCTGAGCCAATCGTCCCGGCCAGCACCCGTGGCGGATGGCCGACACCGGCCCACGCAGGCAGGATCACCGATTCGGCGGCAGTCGTGGCTGTCAGCAGCAAGGTTGGGTCCGGCGCGAGTCGTTCGGCCAGTACCTGCTCGTGGTCGACGAAGTAACGGAAGCCCTCGTAGCGGCGGACTCCATCCGGCAGGACGATCAGCGACGAGAAGTGGACGACATCGCTGGCGATCACGACATCGCCAGGGTCGATGTCGTCGCGATGCGCGCCGGAGCAACCGTAGTTGAAGATCGCGCGTGGGCGCTCCAGCGCGCAGAGTGCGGAGGTTGCCGCGGCCGCGTTGATCAGCCCGATCCCGCAGACGATCACATCGACCGGCACATCGCCGATCATGCCGCGCGTCCGCCGCCAGCGGGCCAGCGGCTCGTCGCGTGCGCCCGTCAGCCGGTTGCGCAAATGGACCGCTTCAGTCTCCATCGCACAGAGGACCGCGATTGATATCGGTTCGTTCATTGCACCGTCAACCCCACACTCAACAAGAGGATGCCAAGCAGTGCCAGACAGATCGCGACGAACAGCCCATCGTCGTCGCGCAGGAAGGTCGCCAATGCGACGACGACGTACGCAGCCGGTGTTGCCAGCAGAACGAGGATACCCAGTTCGACGATATCCTGCGCCTGCAACCGCAGGACACCCGGCAGGACATCGCCCAGGCTGTCCGTTTCGCGTTCGACGTGCTCGCCGGTGAATAGACCGACCACCAGCCCAACCAGCATCAGCCCGATCGCGATCGCGAAGCCGGCGTTCATGACTCCGACGATCCTGCGGTAGAGGCCGGTGCGCTGCCGCACGCCGCCTGGCGGCTGTTCGTCCCGCATCACAATACCCCAAACCCTTGCAGCCCCATCGACACTGCCAGCAGCAACAGGACGACGACAAACACCTGGGTGAGCCGGGCAGGGTGAATCCGCGAGGACAAGCGCGCTCCCAGCCGCGCGCCAACGACGATGCCGAACACGGCAGCGACCGACACGCGCGGGTTGACCGAGCCGTGGGTATAGTAGATCAGCGCCGATGCCGACGCCGTCAGCCCGACCATGAAGGAGCTTGTGCTGGCAGCCGCCTTGACCGGCACGCCCATCACCAACGTCAGCAATGGCACGGTAATCGGCCCACCGCCGATCCCGAACATTCCCGACGCCACCCCGCCCAGCGACGAAACCGGAATCCCCACCCGCAACCCGTGAGGAACGTAGTCAACGATCTGGTTCACTGACGTGTCCTGATAGCGGCCCGCAAGGCCGAGCGGATCGGGCGGCAGCCTGATCTCGACACTTGACGCCGCGATGACTGGCGCACGTCGCCGGGCCATTACGTACGCGACGTAGAACAACAGCAGCGCGAACAAGGACTTCGTCACCGCCTCCGGCAACGATACGACCAGCAGCCCACCAGCCAGTGCTCCAAAGATAGTTGGGACGAGCAGCAAGAGCGCCAGCCGCACGTTCGTCAGCCGCGCCCGCAGGTAGACGCCCGATCCGGAGAGGGAGTTGGCTACGACAGCGATCGCGCTGGCGGCCACGGCTGTCTCCAGATCGAGCCGGAACACGAGCGTCAGGACCGGGACGAGGATGACGCCCCCACCCAGCCCGAGCATCGTTCCGAGCGTGCCAGCCGCCAGCGCCACCAGCCCGATCGCCACCAGTTCGGCCAGCCTGCGCCCCTTCCTCACCATTCACGTCGCGTGCTGGTTTGATGATAGCCGTGTCTCGTCATCGACGCGAATCAGGAATGGGCGGTCCACGGAGAGTAGTGGACCACCGTGATCTTAACGAGTCGGATCGAGCTGAAGAGACGACCAGTTCCTCCTGTCGTCCAGAGCCGCAGCGAAGGACCTCTCCGCTTCAGACGAACGAGCGGTCAAGACCGGGGAGGTCCTTCGCTGCGGCTCTGGACGACAGGGGGGACAGCGTCCGTCCGCGCCAACCGTCAACCTGTCAGGTTCTCAGTGGACGACTAGAGAGCGACCCAAAGGCGCGTCATGCCTGCCGATCTTTTTGCTCCCAGACATCGACTCATGGCTGGTCCAGCTATGATTTGTACGGGGAAGCCAAGATGCTGATATAGAGGGAGTGTTCGTTGCCGGATACGTCATCAGTCGAGGTGCTCATCATCGGCGCTGGCGCGATCGGCTGTGCGATCGCGCGTGAACTCGGGCGGCGTGGGCAGCGCGATGTGCTTGTCCTTGATCGCGGGCGGGCCGGAAGTGGCTCCAGCGGTCGGGCGGCGGGTGGGCTGCGGGCGCAGTATTCGACGGAGTTCACGATCCGTTCGACGCAGATCAGCCAGCAGATGTTTCGCAACGCGGAGGAGGAGCTTGGCGGCTCGATCGGCTATGACGAGGCGGGTTACATCATCCTGGCCCGGACTGAGGAGCAGGTTGAGGCGTTCCGTGCCAACGTCGCGTTGCAGCGTTCGCTCGGTGTCGATGTCAGCTTACTCTCGCCCGACGACCTTGAGCGCGGCTGGCCGTGGATTCAGACCGACGGTATCCACGTCGCCGCCTGGTGTCCGACCGATGCCATCTTCGATCAGGTGCGTTTCATGGAGTTGCTGGCGGCGCGCGTCCGTGACCAGGGGATTGCGATCCGCGAGGGCGTCACCGTCACGCGGTTGCTCAGGGAGGGCGAGCGTGTCATCGGCGTCGAGACGGACAGCGGGCCGATCCACGCCGGAACGACGATCCTTGCGGCGGGTGTCTGGTCGCCGCTGCTGAGCGCGACGATCGGGCTGGAGTTGCCGGTGACGCCGCGACGACGCGCGATCTACCTGACGCAGCAGGTGCGCGGACTGCCGGAGCGAATGCCATTCGTGGCCGATTTCGACCGTGGCGAGTACATCCGGCGCGACGGCGTCAGTATCCGCATCTCAGGCGGAATGGCGGGAACCGACCCGTGGGATGATTCATTCGATCTGTCGCGCGGCGCTGTCGATGCTGCCTGGGTTGGCGAACTCTTCCCAGCGTTGGCGGGCGCGCCACTGACCGGAGGCTGGGCCGGGCTGGTCGAGTTGACGCCCGACCATCACCCGCTGCTGGGCCACGTGCCTGGCTTTGACGGTCTCGTCGTCGCGACCGGCTTCTCCGGCCACGGCGTTATGCACGCCCCCGTCACCGGCACGCTGATCGCCGAACTGCTGCTGGATGGCCAGGCGACGGCGCTCGATATTGCCCCGCTCTCTCCGCTGCGCTTCGCCGAATGCCGTCCAATCGCGACATCACACCTGGAACGCCAGACCGAGCAGGGCGACATCGTCCTGCGTCCGACCAGCGGCCAATGATTCACCAGCACAGTGTTTGGTCGTGCCGACCGTTGCGTCATGTCCTCGGTAACACGCGAACTACGATGTTCTCCCCATTGAAATTGACCTGATTTCCGGCTACCATGACAACCGCGTCTTTGGAAGGACGGTGGATCGGCCTCTTCGATCCCGACGCATTGGCGCTGCGGCATTCGCCCGGTCGCCGAGGTCCCTCAGACAAAACGAACGATGTGTTGACCTCTGCGGTGTTGTGCCGCTGAGGCGTGGAAGGTTCTGCCGTGTCACGCGCGGTCGCCAGCAACAATGATAACCGCCGCGAGTTCACCGTCGAGGGCGAGTTCGTCTCCGACCGGCGCTCTCCGGTCCGCTGGATCGTCTCCCACGTCCTGCGTAACAAGCTCTTCCTGAGCATCTTTGTCGGGTTCACCCTGCTGATGAGCATCCTGACATCGTTCATGTCGGTCCTGACCGGGCAGGCGTTCGACGAAGTGCTCGACAGCGATGGCGACCGGCTCGGCATCATCGCGTTGTCGATTCTCGGCGTCGTTCTTGTTCGTGGTGTGATCGACCTGGCGGGACGGCTCTCGATCGAGGTGCTCGGCAAGCGTCTGGCGCGTGACGCGCGTGACGAGCTCTACGTCTCGCTGCTCGGCAAGAGTCAGACGTTCCACAACCGCCAGCGTGTTGGCGATATCATGGCGCGCGCCAACAATGACATGAGCCAGCTCTCACACATGATGACGCCGGGCGTCGATCTGATCCTCGACTCGACGCTGACCGTCATCGTCCCGATCATCTTCATCGCGCTGATTGAGCCGCAACTGCTGCTGGCTCCCGGCATCTTCGTCGTTGGCTTCGCGCTGACGCTGAGCTCGTACATCCGGCGGCTCGCGCCCGTCTCCGGCAAAATGCGCGCCGATTTCGGGATGATGAACGCTGGGCTGGCCGAAACGGTGACCGGCATCGAGGTCGTCAAGTCAACCGCTCAGGAAACGCAGGAGGAGCGCAAGTTCTCCGGGTCGGCTGGCAGCTACCGCGACTCGTTCGTCCGCCAGGGTGAGGTGCAGTCACTCTACCTGCCGCCACTGGTTCTGGCGCTGTCGCTGACAGTCGCCTTCCTGCACGGCATCCTGCTGGTCGACAACGGCACGTTGACGGTCGGCGATCTGGTCGCATTCATGGGGCTGATGGGTCTGCTCGGCTTCGCGTCACACATCTCGGTCTTCACTTTCGCGCTCGTCCAGCTCGGCATCGCTGGCGCGCGCCGCATCCTGACGATCATGAACGAGGAGACGGAGCTCGACGAGAATGACGGCGGCCACCAATCCGAGATTCGCGGTGAGATTGCCTTTGAGAACGTGTCCTTCTCGTACGGTGGCGCGCCCGTCCTCCAGGATGTCTCGTTCCGCGTCCAGCCGGGCCAGACGGTCGCCATCGTCGGCCAGACCGGCTCGGGCAAGAGCACGCTGACGAAGCTCGTCAACCGCATCTACGATGTCGATAGCGGCCGGATCACGATCGACGGCGTCGACACCCGCGAGTGGCAGCTCGATGCGTTGCGCTCGCAGGTCTCCTCGATCGAGCAGGATGTCTTCCTGTTCTCGAAGACGATCGCCGAGAACATCGGCTTCTCGCTCGGTGGTAAGGCGACGCCCGAAGAGATCGAACGCGCTGCCCGCGACGCCCAGGCACACGACTTCATCATGTCGTTCAAGGACGGCTACGAGACGGTCATCGGCGAGCGCGGCGTGACCCTCTCCGGTGGCCAGCGCCAGCGGCTCGCGATCGCCCGCGCGCTGCTGACCGACCCGCACATCCTGATTCTCGATGACTCAACCAGCGCGATCGACTCGGCCACCGAAGACGAGATCCAGCAGGCCATTCGCCGTCTTCAGGAGGGCCGCACCACCCTGCTCATCACCCACCGCCTCTCCCAGATCCGCTGGGCCGACACCGTCCTCCTCGTGCGCCAGGGCCGCGTCGTCGATCAGGGCACCCACGAGGAACTGCTGGCACGCTGCGACCTCTACCAGCGCATCTTCGCGCACTATGGAGAAGAAGCTGTCAGCCATCAGCTATCAGCCGTCAGCCAGGCCGATGACTGATTGCAACGAGCGCCTGCTGGGCCCCTCCCGTCGGCACGGCCCAGCAGGCGCTCGCTATGCACGGATCGACTGGCTGACCGGCTAATTTCTGATAGCTGAGGGCTACTAATGGGCTTCATCATGGACGGCCTCGACGCCGAGGCGTATGACAGGACATATGGCGACCGGGTGCTCTTGCGGCGGATCGTCGGCTACTTCCGGCCGAAGCTGCCGGTGATGCTCTTCGTCGCCAGCATGGTCGTTCTCGCGTCGTCGTCGGACGCTGGCCTGAACCTGCTGCTGGCCGAGGGGATTGACCAGCTTGAGAACACGATCGATGGCGGCTCGATCGGCCTGATCGTTGGCGCGATTCTGGTTGCCGGTGTCGTCTCGTGGACGACCAACTTCCTGCGACAGCGCTACACCGCCCGCGCCGTCGGCGATGTGGTCCTGACACTGCGCAAGGACGCTTTCCGGGCTGTCATGGCGCGCGACATGTCGTTCTACGATGAGTATCCATCTGGCAAGATCGTCTCGCGCGTGACTTCCGACACCGAGGAGTTTGCCTCGGTCGTGACGCTCACGCTCTCGCTGCTGTCACAGTTGCTGCTGTTCCTGCTCGTGACTGGCATTCTGGTCTACGTCAACTTCCAACTGTCGCTCTTCGTCCTGGCGATGGCGCCGTTCATCACCGCGATTGCGCTCGCCTTCCGCCGCTACGCGCGTGTCGCGACCCAGCGCACGCAGCGCTCGACGGCGCGGGTGAATGCCAACGTTCAGGAAGCCGTTTCCGGCATCTCGGTCGCCAAGGCGTTCCGCCAGGAAGCGGCGGTCTACGACGAGTTCCGTGACATCAACCGCCAGTCGTATCAGGCGTCGTTGCGTTCGGGCTTCATCTACAGTGGCATCTTCCCGATCCTCGTGACCGTTGCCTCATGTGGGACGGCTGTCGTCGTCTACTTCGGCGGCGGGCGCGTCATCGACGGCGATGTCTCGGCAGGCGACTGGTTCCTGTTCGTCCAGTCGATCAACCTCTTCTGGTTCCCGCTGACGAGCATTGCCTCGTTCTGGAGCCAGTTCCAGCTCGGTCTGGCGGCGGCAGAGCGCGTCTTCGCGCTGATCGACGCCGAGCCGCGCGTCGTCCAGACTGGCGACGAGACCGCGCCGCGTCTGCTGGGCCAGATCGAGTTCCGCGACCTCGACTTCTCCTACTCTCCGCGCCAGCGCGTCCTTGACGACTTCAGCCTGACGATTGAAGCGGGCGAGACGGTCGCCTTCGTTGGCCACACCGGCGCTGGAAAATCGACGCTGGGGCGGCTCGTGGCCCGCTTCTACGAGTTCGAGGATGGCGAGTTGCTGATCGACGGCCACGATATCCGCTCATTCAACCTCGCCTCGTACCGCCGCCAGCTTGGCGTCGTCCCACAATCGCCGTTCCTCTTCTCTGGCACGATCGCCGACAACATCCGCTACGCCCGCCCCGACGCGAACGACGCCGAGGTCGAGACGGTCGCCCGCCAGGTCGGCGGTGGTGACTGGCTCGAAGCGCTGCCGGAGGGGTTGGCAACCAAGGTTGGCGAGGCGGGACGCGGCCTGTCGATGGGCCAGCGCCAGCTCGTCGCCCTCGCGCGGGTGCTGCTGCAGAACCCGGCCATCGTCGTCATGGACGAGGCCACCGCCAGCGTCGATCCGCTGACCGAAGCGCAGATCCAGGAAGGGCTCGACATCGTCCTGGCTGGCCGGACGGCGATCGTCATCGCCCACCGCCTCTCAACCATCCGCGAAGCGGACCGGATCATCGTCCTCCGCGAAGGCCGGATCGTCGAGGAAGGCAGCCACGACACGCTCATGCTCGGCGGCGGTCACTACGCCGACCTCTACAATACCTACTTCCGTCACCAGTCCCCCGACTACCGACCGGGCGAAGGCTTCGTGCCTGTCCGCGTGGCGTGATCTGAGGTGACAGGTGTTAGGTGTTGGGTGTTAGGGGTTGGTATGCCAGGTGGAATCGGCATGCTCGATCCCGATAAACCAGCCCCTAACACCTAAACTGAAGCCCAGGTGAGAACTACATGATCATGACACTGTGTAATGGCTGCGTTTGGGTGGAGCGCTGGTGCTTCACTCGATACGGCCCTCAGGCCAACTCCATGTGGGTTTCACGTGGGCATCAGTTTAACACCTGTCACCTCGCTCCCATACCGCCCCGCGCCCATCAAGTACGTGAACTCGCCGAAGTCGTGGACATCGACTGGGACGCGCTCGGGGAAGCCGATATCCCACTTGACGCGCCGGTCTGGGGCGCGGCCAGCCCAGATCTCTTCGTACTGCTCGTGGACCCGCCGCAGGTCGTCTGGCGATAGTGGGACTTTGCCGTGGGCTGGATAGACGGCGCTGACACGGTCGGCCAGGCTAGCCAGCAGGCGAGCCGTCTCGCGGAATGCGGTTGGGTCCGAGCGGGGCAGGAAGAGCCACATGCCGCCGTAGTTGACGGCGTCGCCAGCGAACAGGATGCCTGTCTGCCGATCGAGGAACGACAGCCCGCCCTGCGAGTGGCCGGGCGTGTGGAACACCTCCAGCACCCGCCCGCCGAGATCGACCGTGTCGCCGGTGTCGAGCGTGCCGGTTGGCTCACAGGGCGGGATCGCGGCGGTCGTGGGATCGAAACTCTCCGGCAGTTGCGCGCGCTTGACGCGCTTCGGCGTGAAGAGCGGCCCGTACATCACGTTTGGAAAGCCGCGTCGCAGCGCGTACGCCTCGCTCTCGTGAACCAGGACGCGCTCGAAAGCATGGCTGCCGCCGATGTGGTCCCAATGCCCGTGCGTCTGAAGAACGATAGGCGCCTTCGCGCTCAACGACCTGACCGCCCCGGCGAAGTCGCCCACACCCAGCCCGGTGTCGATCACTGCGACATCGCGCTCGCCTTCCACCAGGTAGGACTTGATGTTCTCCTCATGCATCGGTTCGCCGACGATCGTGATGCCGTCGCCGATCCCGTCAACCTCATACCAGTCGTGACAGGACACCACACCTCCTTTGAGGGAGCGAGGGACGTAGGGGCTGGATTGGCTACATCTCAAGCGTTCGTCGCTTATTGTAATCCCTAACCCCTACGTCCCTCCATCCCTACGTCCCTCGTTCCCTACTTCCCTAATCCCTCCATCTCGGCTATCGTCGCCTTCCGGCGGGTGCGGAGCATGGGAGCGGTCGCCGCGTTGAGGGATGGATGGGAGAGAGCGATGTCTGCCGGTCAGCTTACTGACGAGCGGATCGACGAACTGAAGCAACTGGCGCTCGCGAAAGTCGACGAGATTGCGAGCCAGTTGATCGAGATCAGCGACTGGATGTACGAGAACCCCGAGCTTGGCCTGCAGGAGCGCGGCGCTGTCGAGCGACTGACGGCCCTGCTGGAGCACAACGGCGCTTCGGTCGAACGCGAGATCGCCGGACTGGAGACAGCCTTCCGGGCGTCGTTCCCGTCGCGCGTCGGCGAGCCGACGGTCGCGATCCTGGCCGAGTACGACGCATTGCCGGAGGTCGGTCACGGATGTGGACATAACATCATCGCGACGGCGGCAATCGGCGCTGGAATCGCTGTCGGCGCGATCGCCGCAGAACTGCCGGGTGCGGCCGTTGTCCTCGGTTGTCCTGCTGAAGAGTCGGCGGTGCCGGCCGCTGGCGGCAAGATCCCGCTCATCGAGCATGGTTACTTTGACGATGTCGATGCCGCGATCATGATCCACCCCGGTACTGAGGACTACGTGCCGCTCGACACCTCGCTGGTTGCCTACGGGATCGAGCTTGAATTCCACGGCAAGCCGGCGCATGCCGCCGCCGCCCCGCATGAGGGGATCAACGCCCTCGACGCTGTCATCCAGACCTTCAACGGCATCAGCGCCCTGCGCCAGCAGCTCAAGCCGGATGTCCGTATCCACGGCGTCATCACCCACGGTGGCAAGGCACCGAATGTCATTCCGCCCTACACAGCCGCCCGTTTCCGCATCCGCGCTAACGATCCAGTCTACGCCCGCGAGGTCGTCGACAAGGTTGTCCGCTGCGCCGAGGCGGGCGCGCTAGCGGCTGGAGCCAGGCTTGAGTGGCGGCAGTACATCAAGCCCTACCAGAACATGATTCCCAATACTGGCGTCGCCGGTCTGATCGCCGCCAACATGGAAGCGGTCGGTATGCGCATCTCCGACCGCCAGCGCGAGGGGGCTGGCTCGACCGACTTCGGCAACGTCTCGCACGTCGTCCCGGCTGCCCAGGCAACGCTACGCATCTGCGGTGACGAGTGCGGCTGGCACTCGAAGGAGGTCGCCGCCAGCACAATCACGCCCGATGGCCACGCCGCTATCCTCAAAGGCGCGCGGACGCTCGCGCTGACGACAATTGATCTGCTCTGCCGCCCCGAAGCCCTGCATCAGGCCCGCGAGGAACACGACCGCACGGCGGCGCCGGTCCGCGCGAGATTGCGTGCGATCGCGCCGGTGGGGTAGCACTGGACAACATTAGTCGTGGCTAGGTAGCGCGTTCGTGAGCGTGTCGTCGTAGCGGATGAGTGTCCCGGCCTTATGGTAGCCGATTCGCTCGTAGACGCGCTGGGCAGTCTCGTTCGCCGCTGCCAGATACACGAGATCGACACCGGCGTCGAATGCTGTCTGCGTCATGAAGGTTGTCAGCGCAGCCGCGATGCCGCGTCTTCGGAAAGCCGCGAGCGTTGCGATGCCTGAGAGTTGGGTGACGCCATCGAGCGGTGTGTGGAACATTCCGGCTGCAACCGCCTCGCCGTTCAGGTGTGCGGTAAAGGCCCGCGCGGAGTCGAGCGTGCTCCGGAACCGCTCGGCCTGCTCTGCGGTCGCCGACCCGCTGAATCCAGGATCGAATCCGCGTTCGTTGATGTCCAGTTCCTGCTGGATATCCCGAAGTGGCGACTCGCGTGTCAGCGTCGCGACGGTCAGTTCAGGAGCGTTGCTGGCTGGCCGCAGCATCTCCGGCGTGCAGATCAGCAGCGGTTCCCGCTCGACCTCACGGAAGCCCAGCGACGTGAGTGCCGTGGAGAGATGCGGGAACATCTCCTCGATGAGCCTGACGTGCGCCCGCCCGCCACGCTCCTGGACGCTTGCGCGTGCCTGCCTGAGTGGCCCGGCCAGCCTGCCTGCGTCGTCCTCATGCACGAGGATGACGTTGTCGCGCGGGTCCGTCACCGTGCTCTGGTACAGGGTGATGATCCCGAGATGCACGACATCACGTGCTCGCACTCGTGCATTGGCGTTCAAGTACGTGTGGAGCCGCATGATGGTCGTCACTCTCCATCCTCCCGTGCGCCGCGTCCGGCGTCGGCTATCATGATAGTCGCACGCCAGTGACCGGGGGAGGAATGCGGATGCCCGAATACGAGAGCGGCGCGGAGCGCGTCGACCACGAAACCCTGCGCGAATGGGTTACTGATGTCCTGATGACCTGCCGCTACTCGCGCGACGATGCGGCGATCATCGCCGATGTGCTGGTCGAGTCAGACCTGCGTGGGATCGATTCGCACGGCGTCCCACGACTGGCACGACTGTATGTCAACCGGCTGGACGCGGGTGTGATCGATCCGAATGCGCAGCTGCAGGTCGTCCGCGAATCAGCGGCGGCGATCACGTTCGACGCCCAGCACGGCATCGGCCCGCTGATGGCGTACCGGGCGATGGAGCGCTGCCTCGACAAGGCGCAGGATGCGGGTGTCTGCATCGCGACCGTTGGCCACTCGGACCACTTCGGGATCGCCGGCTATTACGCGACGATGGCGTTGCAGCGTCCTGGTATGGCTGGCATCGCGATGACAAACGCGACGCCGCTGCTTGTCCCGACTTTCGGAAAAGAAGCGATGCTCTCGACCGCGCCAATCGCCGCCGCGTTCCCGGCTGGGACGCAGGACCCGTTTGTCCTCGATGGCGCGACAACCGCGGTCGCCTGGGGCAAGATCGAGATCTATCGCCGGATGAACGCGCCAATCCCGCTCGGCTGGGCGGTCGATGCCGATGGAGTCCCGACGACCGACCCGTTCGCCGCCGTCGCGCTGATGCCGCTTGGCAGTGAGCGAGCTACCAGTGGCCAGAAGGGCTACGGGCTGGCACTGCTGGTCGAGATGCTCTGTTCGCAGTTATCCGGCTCGCTCTGGAGCAAGGATGTCGTCTACTCGCGCGGTGACACGACCCGCCACGCCGACACCAGCCACGCCTTCATCGCGATCGACATCGGCGCATTCCGCCCGCTTGACGAGTACACTGCCAGCGTCGACAACATGCTCGGCCACCTGCGCGAGATGGAACCAGCCGAGGGCCACGAGCGCGTGATGGTCCCCGGAGATCCCGAGGCGATCGCCCGCGCCGACCGCCTCGAACGCGGCATCCCGCTCCACCCGCTCGTCATCAATGACCTGCGCGATGTTGGAATGCGCAAAAGTGTTCCAGCGCCGTTCTGATGGAAACGTACTCCTCCGGAGAAGGGCGACATTGCGATGATCGCCCCTACCGGGAGGAGTACAAACAGGAGGTACATTGTCCACACCGCACGTACTCGTCGAACTGACCCGTGGAGGAATTGTCGAGAGCGTCCACCGTGGCTGGGTGGCGGTCGCGAGGCCGGATGGGACGCTGGTGGCGTCGGTTGGCGATCCGGAGCGGGTGACATTCGCCCGCTCGGCGATGAAGCCCCTTCAGGCGATCGCGCTGGTCGAGAGTGGCGCTGCTGAGCGCTTCGGCCTCAGCGACGCCGAACTTGCGATTGCCTGCGCCTCGCACAACGGAGAGCAGCGCCACCGGGATGTCGTCAAGGGTGTCCTTGACAAGCTCGGCCTGCCGGTCAGCGCCCTTCGCGCTGGCGACGACGAGCCGCATGACGAACCGCGGTCCAGTTGGGAACCGGACAAGCAACTCGCCCAGAACTGCTCCGGCAAGCACGCCGGGATGCTGGCATCCTGCCTGGCGCACGGCTACTCCATCGACGATTACGACGACTTCGACCATCCGCACCAGCGCAACATCAAGACGATCGTTGCCGGGTTCTGGCGCGTCGATGAGAGCGAAATGGTCCCCGGTCGCGACAATTGCACGCTGCCAGCCTACGCCGCGCCGCTGCGCGCCCTCGCGACTGGCTGGGCTGCGGTCGCCGACCCATCCAGCGCTCCTGCCGGACATCAGGCGGCCATCTCCCGGCTCGGCGACGCGATGGCCGCCGAACCGTTCCTCGTCGCAGGCACTGGACGGCTGGACTCTCAGTTGATGACGGTTACCGGTGGACGCATCCTCGTCAAGGGCGGTGCCGAGGGAGTGCTCTGCATCGGCTTGCGCGAACGTGGCCTGGGTGTCTCCTTCAAGGTCGAGGACGGCAGCTATCGCTCGCTCCAGCAGATCGCGCTCGCCATCCTGCGCCAGCTTGACGCCCTTCGCCCTGACGAGGACGCCCAACTCGCCCAACTCTGGCGCGCCGACCTGCGCTCCAACCGCGACCACCACGTCGGCGACATTGTTTCGCGCGTGGAATTGGCGTTCGCGTGAACGCCTGGACGTAACCGTGTGGTCAAGCGGCTGGATGGAGAACAGGGCCGGTTTCCCAGCGCCGTCTGCTGCGTTGAGATGGCTGGGTGGGTTGCCAAACGATCGCGATGTCGAGTTGGCTGGGTGGGGAACAGGGCGGGTCTCCTGCCGTGTCAGGGGTCGAGTTGGCCACAATGACCACTGGTTCCAACAAAACATAATACTGATCGAAGGTGGCATCGATCGGTAGGCTTGGGTCTGGATCTGTTGCGGATTGGAGAGGAGCCATCTGCGATGGCCGGGAAC
>Ga0136611_10000657_pt1 | contig 23207 bp, 20 predicted proteins | sample AntDrymUQ2232306_2_FD_106645 | JGI IMG/M metagenome (GOLD analysis project Ga0136611, IMG submission 106645) | Polar desert sand microbial communities from Dry Valleys, Antarctica - metaG UQ223 (23.06) | ecosystem: Environmental > Terrestrial > Soil > Desert | place: Antarctica: Dry Valley...
CCCGCAGTCGAACAACTGATGATCCGCCACCAGTTCGGCCAGGTCGAATTCGCCAGTGAGCACTGGTTCCGCCTCGCAGCCACGACCCTCGCCGGCCTGACCCGAGCGGCCGGCCTCGCAACGCCGGCCAAGCCCAGGGCGGCCCATATCCGTCGGGTCGACCTTGTGGCGGTCAACGAACGCATGGCCAGCCTGATCCTGGTCCTGCGCGAAGGGTCGATCAAGCAGTCGGCGGTCACCCTGGACGCGTCCGATGCCGTGGACCAGCCCACCCTGAACCGGGTCGCCGCCCTGCTCAACGATCGCCTGACCGACCTGACCGCCACGCGTGCGGACCAGGCACTCGCCCGTCTCGGCCCAGAGGACGAGCTGGAGCGCATCGCGAAGCGTGTCGGCGAGCGGATCGTGCGGATCCTGCGCGAATACGACGCGGCCGCCGTCGAGGAAGTCTTCAGCGACGGTCTGCTGAACGTGATGGCCGCCCCGGAGTTCGCCCAGAGCGACAAGCTGCGCCAGGTCTTCACGGCTTTGGAGAATCGCGCATACCTCGGCGAACTCGTGGCGGACGTGGCCTCGTCAGGTCGCATCCACCTCGTCATCGGGGCGGAGAACCCGCGCGCCGAGATGCACGGCGTCTCGCTCGTCCTGGCGCCTTACGGGCGACCCGGTCGGGCGATCGGCGTGGTCGGCGTGCTGGGCCCGACCCGGATGGGCTATGCCCAGGCGATCGGCACCGTGCGCTTCGTGTCCGGCCTCATGAACGAACTGGTGGATCACCTCTATGCCTGATCGCATCCGCAACCGCGCCCAGGAACGAGCTGACGAGATCGACATCTCGCCGACGACCCTGCTGGCCGAGATCGAGGCCCTCAAAGCCGAGCGTGACACCGCCCGCAGCCGATCGGACGAGTACCTGATCGCGCTCCAGCGCGAGCGCGCGGAGTTCCTCAACTTCAAGCGGCGCACCTCGGAGGACCGCCAGCGCGATCTCGGCCTTGCCGCCGAGGACCTCATCCGCAAGGTCGTGGCCCTCGCCGACGACTTCGACCTGGCCATCGAGCAGCGTCCCGAGTCGATCGCGGCGGAACCCTGGTTCGAAGGCATCAGCGCCATCGATCGCAAGCTTCGCCTGCTGCTCGACAGCGAGGGCGTGAGCCCGATCGAGGCCTCGCCTGGCACGCCGTTCGATCCGCGCGAGCACGAGGGCATCGCCAACGTGCCGGGCAGCGGGCGCGCCGAGGGCGAGGTCGTCGAACAGGTCCGGCGCGGCTATCGATTGCGCGACCGGGTCCTGCGGCCGGCGCTCGTCGCCGTCGCGGCCGGCCCATCCGATCCTTCCGAAGCGACCGGCGCGCCTGGCGCGACCGGCCCGACCACCACCGACCACCGACCGAACTGACACCACCCGGATTAGGAGCGAGCTACAGACATGGGCAAGATCATCGGCATCGACCTCGGAACGACCAACTCGGTCGTGGCCGTCATGGAAGGCGGGGAGCCGACCGTCATCGCCTCGGCGGAGGGCGGCCGGACCATCCCGTCCGTCGTGGCCTTCACCAAGACCGGCGAGCGGCTGGTCGGCCAGCTGGCCAAGCGTCAGGCCGTCACGAACCCGGGCAACACGGTCTTCTCGATCAAGCGATTCATGGGGCGTCGGTTCGACGATCCGGAGGTCAAGCACTCCAAGGACCTCGTGCCGTACACGGTGGAGAAGGACGGCAAGAGCGATGGCGTGGCGGTCAAGCTCGCCGACGGCAAGTCCTACACCCCGCCCGAGATCAGCGCGATGATCCTCCAGAAGCTCAAGACGGACGCCGAGGCGTATCTCGGTGAGAAGATCACCGAGGCGGTCATCACCGTCCCGGCCTACTTCGACGATACCCAGCGTCAGGCGACCAAGGACGCCGGCCGGATCGCCGGACTCGACGTCAAGCGGATCATCAACGAGCCGACCGCCTCCGCCCTGGCGTACGGCCTGGACAAGAAGGGCGACGAGAAGATCGCCGTCTACGACCTGGGTGGCGGCACGTTCGACATCTCCATCCTGGAGCTCGGCGAGGGCGTCTTCGAGGTCAAGGCGACCAACGGCGACACGCACCTCGGCGGCGACGACTTCGACCAGCGCGTCATCGACTGGTTGCTGGGCGAATTCAAGAAGGACCAGGGGATCGACCTGGCCAAGGATCAGCAGGCCCTCCAGCGCCTCAAGGAAGCCGCCGAAAAGGCCAAGATCGAGCTGTCGTCGACCGCGACGACGGAGATCAACCTGCCCTACATCACGGCCGATGCGACCGGCCCCAAGCACCTCGTCGTGCCGCTCTCGCGGGCGAAGTTCGAGGATCTCGTGGCGGACCTGGTCAAGAAGACCGAGGGCCCGGTCAAGGCCGCGCTCAAGGATTCGGGGCTCAAGCCAGGCGACATCGATGAGGTCATCCTCGTCGGTGGCATGACCCGGATGCCGGCCGTCGTGGAGGCGGTCAAGGCGATGTTCGGTGGCAAGGAGCCACACAAGGGCGTCAACCCGGACGAGGTCGTGGCCATCGGTGCGGCGATCCAGGCCGGCGTGCTGGCTGGTGACGTCAAGGACGTCCTGCTGCTCGACGTGACGCCGCTGTCGCTCGGGATCGAGACCCTGGGCGGCGTGATGACCAAGCTGATCGAGCGCAACACGACCATCCCGACGTCGAAGTCGCAGGTCTTCTCGACCGCGTCCGATTCGCAGTCGCAGGTCGAGATCCACGTGCTCCAGGGCGAGCGCGACTTCGCAGCGGACAACAAGACGCTGGGCCGGTTCATCCTGGACGGGATCCCGCCGGCGCCGCGGGGCGTGCCGCAGATCGAGGTCACCTTCGATATCGACGCGAACGGCATCCTCGACGTGAAGGCCAAGGACCGGGCGACCGGCAAGGAACAGCAGGTCCGGATCACCGCCTCATCCATGCTCGACAAGAGTGCCGTGGACCAGATGGTCCGCGACGCGCAGGAGCATGCGGAGGAGGACAAGGCGCGGCGCGAGGACGTCGAGACGCGCAACCAGGCCGAGGCCCTCACGTTCCAGGCCGAGCGCACGCTCAAGGACCTGGGCGACAAGGTCAGCTCAGAAGACAAGCTGGAGGCCGAGAACCAGACGGCGTCCCTGCGCGAGGCCCTCAAGGGCTCCGACGGGGAGGCGATCAAGGCCGGCATGAGTTCTCTTGCCGAGACGCTCCAGCGGGTTTCGACGGCGGCGTACCAGGCTGCGGCTGCGGCGGCCGGGGATTCGGACAGCGGGACCGGCGACGGTTCGGACGGGACCGGCAACGGCTCGGACGGATCGGATGGGACCGGCGCGGCCGGGGCCGAGGACGGCTCCGTCGATGGGTCAGCCGAGGGCGAGGAAGCCGTCGAGGGTGAATTCAAGGAGGTCTAGACCTCCGGGCTCCGTCAACCAGGCGGCCGTTACGTGCCCGAACGAGGCTCCGGTCGCTAGACTCGGACGGGTGAGTCGCCAGATCCCGGCCAGCCCGCGCCGATGAAGCTCCAGGGGAGCCGGCCCGGGAACCAACGGGTCCGCGTCGAGCTGACCAAGCCCAAGGACTACCACGTCGCGCCCCGGACCCGGATCCGCCGACCGCCGCCGTCGCCGGCCCTCGTTCTCGTCGTCGGGTTCGCCGTCCTCATCACGATCGGCGCCGTCCTGCTGTCGCTGCCCTTCTCGTCGGCTGCCGGGACGTGGACCGGTCCGATCGATGCGCTGTTCACCGCCACCTCGGCGGTGTGCGTCACGGGTCTGGTCATCCTCGATACGGGCACCTACTGGAGTCCGTTCGGCCAGCTGGTCATCATGGCCCTGATCCAGGTCGGCGGGTTCGGGTTCATGACCGGCTCGACCCTGTTCCTGTTCCTGTTGATCGGTCGTCGCACGGGTCTGCGCGATCGGCTGCTGGTCCAGGCCTCGACCGGTGTGCCGGACCTGGGCAGCGTCACGACGCTGGTCAGGCGCGTCGCGATGTTCACGCTGATCTGCGAAGGTGTTGCCGCGATCGTCCTGACCGGAGCGTTCCTCGCCCGCAGCCACGACCTCGTGGAATCGACCTGGTGGGGCATCTTCCACGCGATATCCGCGTTCAACAACGCCGGCTTCGACCTGCTGGGCGGATTCCGGAGCCTGTCCGATTTCGCCGACGATCCATTCGTCCTGATCCCGATCGGGAGCCTGATCGTCCTCGGCGGTCTCGGCTTCGCGATCGTCGGCGACATTGTCGGAAAGTGGCGCTGGCGCCGGCTCGCCCTCGAGACGAAGGTCGTCCTGGCCACGACGCTCGTCCTCCTGCTGGGCGGAGCGACCGCGATCGGGTTCCTCGAATGGACCAATCCGGCGACCCTGGGCGCGATGCCCGAGGCGCAGCGACCGCTCAATGCGCTGTTCGAATCGGCGACCCTGCGAACGGCCGGGTTCAGCGCCATTGACACCGGGGCGCTGAGCGCTGCGTCCCTCTTCGTGGTCATGGCCCTGATGTTCATCGGCGGCGCGTCCGGATCGACGGCCGGCGGGATCAAGGTCAACACGTTCAGCATCCTGCTGATCGCGATCGTGTCGACCGCCCGCGGCCGACCGTCGGCCGAGGCATTTGGGCGGCGGCTCCCGCACATCCTCATCTATCGAGCCTTGTCGGTAGCGCTCCTCTCGATCGCGGCCGTGTTCGCCGTCGCCCTCGCCCTCGAGGTCGTCAGCCCGAACGTGGCGTTCGTCCAGGTCCTGTTCGAGGCGGTTTCCGCTGTCGGCACGGTCGGTGCCTCGACCGGCATCACCCGCGACCTGCCCGATCTCGCCCTCCTGATCCTCATCCTGGCCATGTTCCTCGGGCGACTCGGACCCCTCACGCTCGTCCTCGCGCTGACCGCCCGGGCCCGGCCCATCGCCTACCGGCCGGCGGTCGAAACCATGCGCATCGGATGATCCCCACGAAGACGAAAGGAGCGCCATGAAGCACTCGGTATTGGTCATCGGTCTCGGTCGATTCGGGAGCGCCGCGGCCCTCGAGCTGATGTCGCTTGGCCACGAGGTGCTGGCGATCGACAAGGACGAGGCGCGCGTCAACGACGTCGCCCCGGACGTGACCCACGCGATCCAGCTCGATGCGATCGACGACGCCGCGCTCAAGGCGGTCGGCGCCGCGGACTTCCAGTTCGCGATCGTGGCCATCAGCTCATCCAGCGAGGCGAGCATCTTTGCCACGATGGCGCTTAAGAACCTGGGCGTGCCGTACGTCATCGTCAAGGCCGCGACGTTGCTCCACGGAGCGATCCTGGAGCGGGTCGGCGCGGACCGAGTGGTCTACCCGGAACGGGAGATGGGGACCCGGGTCGCGCATACCTTCAGCATCCGGAACGTGATCGATTACATCGACGTCGCGCCAGGTTTCGGGATCGTCAAGATCAATCCGCCGGCCGCATTCCTCGGCAAGACGCTGCGCGAGCTCGACATGACCAACCGCTTCCGGTTGACGCCGATCGCCATCCGGCGCGGCGACGACGTCACGGTCAATCCGCATCGTGACGAGCGCGTCGCGGCGGGGGACGAACTCATCCTGATCGGGCTCGACGCAAAACTCGCCGAACTCGAGGGCTGAGGCGGGCGCGCCAGCAGACCGACGGGTGCGCCACCAGACCGCCGGGCGCGAAACCCACACCGCCCGTCACGGAACCGACACAGGCGCCACGCACCAGACGCGCTAGGATGTGCACATACCGACCAGTCGGTCGGTAATCCGGACGGCGAACGGGGGAGTAATGATGGGCCGGAACAGCGAACGACCGGCGAGCCAGGCCGAGCGGAGTCGAGCGCGGCGCGAGCAGATCTTGGACGCCGCCTTTCACACATTCACGCGGCGCGGCTACCGCGACACGGCCGTGGACGAGATCGCGGCCGCGGCGGACACGAGCAAGGGCGGGGTCTATTTCCACTTCCCGACCAAGGAAGCGATCTTCCGCGAGTTGATGAAGACGACGGCAGACCGGCTCGCGGCGAAGGTCGAACGGGCCGTCGCGGGGCAGACGGAGCCGATCGCCAAGGCCGACGCCGCCCTGCGGACGGTCCTGGTCACGTTCGCCGGTCACCGGACGATGGCCCGCCTGCTATTCGTCGATGCGATGGGTGCCGGGCGCGTCTTCAATGCCGAGACCAATGCGCTCCACGACCGATTCGCGGCGATGATCGCCGGCTACCTGGACGAGGCGATCGAAGCCGGCACGATCCCGCCGATCGATACGGCGCTGACCGGCGTTGCGTGGTTCGGCGCGCTCAACGAGGTCGTCGCCAGGTGGCTCCTGATCGACGATCCAGCGCCGCTGGAGACCGTCTACCCGACGCTCCGTGCCCTCCTGCTGCGCAGCGTCGGTGTCGGTGAGGCACGGATCGCGCAGCCACCTGCCCTGCTGTCGTGACCATCACGGACAAGCGCGCCACGATTGACACCCGGCGCGGGATCGCTGCGGGCCTGGTCGCGGCACGGGCGAAGGCCGGCCGTCGGGCCAAGCGCCCATCGCTCATCTCGGCCACCGTGACCACGCCCATTCCCGATCCGATCGACCTGTTCGTGGCGGCCCGCTCTCTGGGATACGAGGCCACGTTGTGGATCCAGCCCGATGCCGAGCGGGCGCTCGTCGGGGTCGGCCGGGCCTGGACCATCGATGCGACGGGAGACGACCGATTCGAGGTGGCCGCGGCGGCATGGCGCGCCCTGTTGGCTTCGGCGGTGGCGTCCGGGTCGCCGGCGGACGTCCCCGAAGCCGGCCCGATCCTGCTCGGCGGGCTCGGGTTCACGGGGCACTTCCCATCGGAGGACGACACCTGGGCCCCGTTCGGTGCCGCATCGCTGGTCCTCCCGGTGTTCAGCGCGGTGCGGCGTGGCTCGTGGTCGGGCGTGACCGTCTCCGCCGGACCGGGCGGGATCGACGGTCTTGATGCGACCGCCATGGAACAGCACTGGGATGCCCTGGTCGGCGCGGCCACGACCGCTGCCGCAGGAGGCAGGGCAAGGGGTTCCGCGAGTGGCCAGCCGAGTGTCGCGGACCACGACGAGCTGGTGATCGTCGGCGAACGTCCGGATCGGGCCGGCTGGGATCGCACCGTCGGCCTGTTCGCCGGGGCGGTCGGTCGTGGCCGGATCGACAAGGTCGTGCTCGCCCGCCGGGTCGCACTCGCAGCCGGTGCCGAGCTCGATATCGAGGCGGCCCTGCGGCACCTGGTCCGAACCGCCCCGGAGAGTACGACCTTCGCGTTCGGGCGCGGCAACACGACCTTCCTTGGCGCAACGCCGGAGCGGCTGGTGCGGACCGCCGGCCGATCGTTCGAAACGGTCGCCATCGCCGGGTCCGCGGCTCGTGGGGAAACTGCCGAAGGGGATGCCCGACAAGCGGCCGGTCTCCTCGCCAGCGAGAAGGACCGTGAGGAGCACGCCGTCGTCGTCGACATGCTGCGGACCAGCCTCCGCCCGATCGCCGACAGCCTGGCGATCGCGGACACGCCGAGCGTCCTGCTGCTGCGCCATGTCCAGCATCTCGTCACGCCCGTACGCGGCACCTTGCGCGAGGACGCGGGGCTGCTGGACGTTGCCGGCCGGCTCCATCCGACCCCGGCCGTGGGCGGGGCCCCACGCGACATAGCACTGGCCCTGATCGAGGAGCACGAGACGTTCGATCGTGGCTGGTATGCCGGGCCGATCGGCTGGCTGGGGGCCGACGGCGACGGGGAGATGATGGTCGCCCTGCGCTGCGGGCTCGTGAACGGGTCGCAGGCCACCCTCTTTGCCGGGTGCGGGATCGTGGCCGACTCCGACCCCGCCCGGGAATGGGACGAGTCGCGCCTCAAGTTGCGGACGATGACGGCCGCGCTCGGTGCCGACCCGGCGGGCGCGAAATGACCGACGCCGTCGGCCTGCGCGGGATCGTGGCTGCGCTGGTCGATGCCGGCGTGGTCGACGTCATCGTCTGTCCCGGGTCGCGCTCGACGCCGCTGGCGCTGGCGAGCCGGGCCCACCCCGGGCTGCGGGTCCGGGTTCTGCTGGACGAACGTGCCGCCGGGTACTTTGCGCTCGGGCTGGCGCGGGCATCGCGTCGCCCGGTCGCGGTCGTGGTGACCTCGGGGACAGCCGTGGCCAATCTCCTCCCGTCCGTGGTCGAGGCGTCGCTGGCTCGTGTCCCGCTCGTCCTGCTCAGCGCGGACCGGCCACCGGAGCTGCGCGACCGCGGGGCGCCGCAGACCATCGACCAGGCCCGCATCTTCAGCAGCCATGTCCGCTGGTACAACGAGTTGCCGCTGCTCGACGGGGCCGCGGCGACTGATCGGCACGTTCGATCGGTGGTCGGGCGGGCCGTGGCGATGGCCCGCGGCGGACCGGCCGGACCGGTCCACCTCAACATCCCGTTTCGCGAGCCGCTCATCCCGGATTCGGCGCTTGGGCCCTTGACCGCTACGGACGAGCCTGGCGGAACCGCAGGCGCCTTCACGGCCGTGGTCGGCGCCCGGGCACGGCTCTTGGCACCGGACCTGGCCGACCTGGCGGCACGGATCGGGACAGTCGAACGCGGACTGATCGTGGCGGGATCGCAGGACGACCCGGACCTCGCCCCCGCGCTCGCCCGCCTGGCGGCCGTGACCGGATTCCCGATCGCCGCGGACCCGCTGTCTGGCGTCCGCTGCGGTCCGCACGATCGGTCGCTCGTCCTCAGTCACGCCGACCATCTCGTGCGCCCCGGTCCGTGGCAGGATGCGCACGTGCCGGACCTCGTGCTGCGCTTCGGGGCGACCCCGACCTCCAAGCCGCTCAACACGATGCTGACGGAGACGACGCCGACGCAGATCGTGTTCGACGGCGACCGTGCGTGGAGCGAACCGGCGATCATCCCGACGACGTTCATCCAGGCCGACGCGACGGCCAGCGCCCTCGGGCTCGCGGATCTGTTGTTCGAAGCGGCGCGGCCACAGGCGACCGAGTCGGCCGGACCATGGGCGATGGCGTGGCTCGAGGCGGACCGCGCCGCCGATCGAGCGCTGTTCGACTGGCTGGCGACCGTGACCGAACGCGGCGAGGCCTTCGAGGGTCTGCCGTTCGCGCTGCTCGCCGCGCTGCTGCCCGACGGAGCCCTGTTGTGGGCCGGCAACAGCATGCCGGTACGCGACCTCGACGACTGGCTGACCGGGGGTGGTCGGGCGATCCGTCCGCTCTCGAACCGTGGCGCGAACGGGATCGACGGAGTCGTGTCGACGGCCCTGGGTTCCGCTGCGGCGGAGGTCGGGCCGGTCGTGCTGGTCGTCGGCGACGTGTCGTTCCTGCACGACCTCAATGCGCTCGTGGCCGCGAAGTTGCACGGGCTGTCCGCCACGATCGTGCTCGTCGACAACGACGGTGGCGGGATCTTCTCGTTCCTGCCGCAGGCGACCGTGGATGCCCCGGACGTCGGTCTGCCCGACCACTACGAGGAACTGTTCGGCACGCCCCACGGCATCGACGTCGGGCCGATCGTCGTGGCCCTCGGCGGGGAATTCCGGGCCGTCGGTCCGGCCGATCTACGCGACGCCCTGGCGGGCTCGATCGGGCGACCCGGCGTGCGCGTCCTGCGGCTCCGGACCGACCGGGTCCGCAACGTCGAACTGCATCGCGAGGCGGCAGCCGCGGTGGCCGATGCGCTCGCGGATCTGCCCATCGGCCCCCGGGGATCGGTGTGAGCGCCGTGCTGGTGGACGGGTTGCGCTGGGAGGTCCGGACTCGCGGAAGCGGTGACCCGCTGCTCCTGCTGCACGGATTCCTGGGTCGTGGCTCAAGCTGGGGTGCCCACGCGACCGCGTTCGCGCGCGACTTCCGGGTCGTCGTCGTGGACCTGCCCGGGCACGGTCGATCCGGGATCCCGTCTGACCCGGCGCGTGCAGGCGTCGAGCGGACCGCCGACGACCTGGCGAGCCTCCTTGATCGCGAGCGGCTGGCGCCGGCGCACGTCCTCGGCTACTCGCTGGGTGCCCGGATCGCGTTGCGGTTGGCCGTGGCGCACCCTCGTTCGATCCGTCGACTCGTCCTCGAGAGCCCATCGGCTGGGATCGAGGATCCGGATGCGCGTCGCGACCGCCGGGCCGCTGACGATGCTCGCGCCCTGCGTCTCGAGCGCGACGGGATGGCCGCGTTCATCGACGAGTGGGAGCGTGAGCCGATCTTCGCCAGTTACGCGGACCTGCCGCCGCCGCGAGCTGCGCACCTGCGGGCAGATCGACTTCGAAACCGACCGGCCGGGATCGCCGCGAGCCTGCGCGGGGCAGGGCAGGGGAACATGACCCCGTTGTTCGACCGGCTGGCGGGGATCACCGCCCCCACGCTGGCGATCGCCGGGGCCCGCGATCCTGCCGGTCGTGCCCGCGCGGAGCACGTCGCGACCGCCATCCCGGGCGCCCGGCTCGCGATCGTCGACGCCGCGGGACACGCGCCGCACCTCGAAACGACCGCCACCTTCCGATCCCTCGCCCGCGATTTCCTGAAGGAGGATCCAGCCGCATGACCGCCGCCGTGACGTGGACCAGCGTGGTCGAGTACGAGGACATCCGGTACGAGCACTCGGGGACCGGGATCGCCCGGATCATGATCGACCGCCCCGAGGTTCATAACGCCTTCCGGCCGGACACGATCCAGGAGCTGATCGACGCCTTCGCCCGCGTCCGCGACGACCCGACGATCGGCTGCGTCCTGCTGACCGGTGCCGGCGACAAGGCGTTCTGCTCGGGTGGCGACCAGCGCTTCAAGGAGCGCGGCGGGTATGTCGGGAGCGACGGGCTGGCGCGGCTCAACGTGCTCGACCTGCAGCGCCAGATTCGGTCGCTGCCGATCCCGGTCATCGCGCTCGTCAACGGCTACGCGATCGGTGGCGGTCAGGTGCTGCAGGTCGTGTGCGACCTGGCGATCGCCTCGGACAACGCGATCTTCGGACAGGTCGGCCCGCAAGTCGGCAGCTTCGACGCAGGGTTCGGGATCGGGCTCCTGGCGCGGCTGGTCGGCGATCGCAAGGCCAAGGAGATCTGGTTCCTGTGCCGCCGCTACTCGGCCGCGGACGCTCTCGACATGGGCCTCGTCAACCACGTCGTCCCGCAGACGGACCTCGAAGCCGAGGGCGTCGGTTGGGCGACCGAGATCCTGGCCATGAGCCCGACCGCGATCCGGTTCCTGAAGTCGGCCTTCCTGGTCGCCACGGACGGCCTGGCCGGACTCCAGGAGTTCGCCGGGAACGCGACCGGCCTGTACTACACGACCGACGAGGCACACGAGGGCTCCCGGGCATTCCTCGAGAAGCGCAAGCCCGACTTCTCGAAGTTCCCGCGCCGTCCGTGACGTCCACCATGGCCGGGACGCCCACCCAGCGTCCGTCGCGACTGCAGATCTGGCTGCTGGCCATCCGGCCCGCGACGCTGCCGGCTGCGGTCAGCGGCGTCGTCGTCGGGCTGGGCGCTGCGCTGTCGATCGGCACGCCGTTGCGGATCGATACCGCGCTTGGCTGTCTCGCGGTCGCGCTGCTGCTCCAGATCGTGGCCAACCTGTCCAACGACCTGTCCGATTTCCGCAAGGGCGCCGACACTCCGGCTCGGACCGGCCCGCTCCGGGTCGCGGCCGCGGGCCTGGTCACGGAGCGCCAACTCGAGCTCGCGATCGGCGTGACGATCGGGCTGGCGGGCCTTGTCGGGCTGTGGCTGACGGTCGTCGGCGGACCGGTCCTGCTCGGGCTTGGCGTCCTGGCGGTCGTGGCGGCGCTGGCGTACACCGGCGGCCCCTGGCCGTATGGCTACCGCGGGCTTGGGGAAGTCTTCGTGTTCATGTTCTTCGGGCTCGTGGCGGTGGTCGGGACGGCGTACCTGCAGGCCGGCCGGCTCGACCCGTTGTTCGTCGCCGCGGCGATCCCGGTCGGGACGGTGACGAGCGCGATCCTCGTGGTCAACAACCTGCGCGACATCCCGACCGATGCGCTGGCCGGCAAGCGCACGCTGGCCGTCATCCTCGGGCGGCAGGCCACGACCTACGAGTACGGACTGCTCCTGGCGATCGCGTTCCTCGTCCCGCTGCTGCTCGCATTGTCCGGGCGTGGCGTGACGATCCTGCTGCCCGTGCTGGCGATGCCCCTGGCCCGACCGCTGCTGCGGACCGTCGGCACGTTCACCGAACCGCGCCAGCTCAATCCGGTGCTCAAGGGCACAGCCCGCCTGGCGCTCGTCTACGGGCTGCTGTTCGCGCTCGGGCTGGCGCTCGGCGACATGATCGGATGACGGCCGTTCGCGCCCTCGTCGCCGACCGGGTCAGGATCCCGTTCCGCCGCCCGTTTCCGACCGCGACCGGGATGTGGCTCGAGCGCGATACGTGGCTGATCCGGGTGGTCGATGACGACGGCCGGGTCGGACTCGGCGAGGCATGCCTCGAACCCGATGCCGCGGACGTCGCCGAGACGATCCTGGTCGCGCTGATCCGCGAGGCGGCCGAAACCGCGACCGAGGGACGGCTGCCGTTGGAGGCGTACCTCGAGGTCCACGGCGCGCCGGGCCGGGCGCTCAACGCGGCCCTCGAGAGCGCCCGATTCGACCTGGCCGGGTTCGGTGCCCCGGGCGGGGCGGCAGTCGACGAGGGCGTCGGGGTGAACGCCACGATCCCGTCGCTGGGCACGACCGCCGCGGCGGAGGCCGCGCTCCAGTCGGTCGAGTCCGGGTTCATGACGCTCAAGCTCAAGGCTGGTGCCGAGCGGGAGACGGATGTGCTGGTCGATCGGCTCCGGGCGATCCGCGCCGCGATCGGCCCTGAGGTCCGGCTGCGACTCGACGTCAACGGCGCGTGGGACCTGACGACTGCGGAGGACCGACTGGAGGCGGTCGCCCGGTTCGACCTCGAGTACTGCGAACAGCCGTTGTCGGGCCACGACATCGATGGCCTGGCTGAGCTGCGCCGACGCGTGCGCGTCCCGATCGCCGCCGATGAGGCCGCCGAATCCGTGCGGGCCGTTCGGGCGCTGCTCGATGCCGACGCGGTCGATGCGCTCGTCGTCAAGCCGGCACGCGTCGGTGGGCTGGCGGCCGTCGCCGAGATTGCCGAACTCGCGGCAGGACGTGGGGTGCGCGTCGTGATCTCGACCTTGTTCGAGACGGGTGTCGGGATCGCCGCGGCCCTGGCGGCGGCCGCCGCCCTGCCCGACCCGCCCGCCGACGCCGACGCCGACTGGCCGCCCGACCATGGGCTTGCCACGGCCGGGCTGCTCGACCACGACCTGCTGCTCGGATCGCTGGTCGTCGAGGGCGGCCGGATGCATGCGCCGGGCGACCCGGACAGCGGCGGACTCGGCGTCAAGCTGGACACGCGTGCCCTCGATCGCTATCGCGTCGAGTCGGTCGGGTCGCTGCCGTGAGGATCGCATCCCCGCTGCCGGCCCTTGCCGAGTCCGCCCGCATCGCGGCCGCCGCCGATGGCACGGGGCCCGCGGTCATCGATGGCGCGGTCCGCTGGACGTGGCGAGATCTTGACCGGCGGGCCGACGCGGTCGTGCGCGGTCTCGAGGATGCCGGGATCGGGCCGGGCGATCGGGTCGCGCTCCTCGTCGATCCGTCCGCCGCGGCCGTTGCCGCCCTCCACGGGATCGCCCGGCTTGGTGCCGTCGCTGCACCGCTGGCGACGAACCTGACCGGGCCGGAGTTGACGGTCGCACTCGACGTGGTAGCGCCGGCCGTTGTCATCAGTGGGCCGGGTCAGCCAGCCGCTGCGACCGGCATCGGGCGACCGACGATCGAGATCGACGCGCTGGTCGGCACGGACCGTCAGCCCTCCGCGACGCCGACGACGGCCACGGAGCCCGCCACCGACCTGGACGCCCGGTCGCTCATCGTCCTGACCTCGGGCACGACCGGGGGGCCCAAGGCCGTCATCCTTTCGACGCGAGCCCTCGTCGCCAGTGCCGAAGCGTGGCTGGCCGCGCTTCCCGAGGCGACTGGCTGGTTGCTCGCCCTTGGTCTCGGCCATGTCGCGGGGCAGGGCGTGGTCTGGCGCGCCGCGCTGTCGGGCGTGCCGCTGGTCATCGTTGCGCGCCCGGATGCCGCCGCGATCGCCGCCGCGCTGGCGGCCGACCCAGCCCCGAGCCATGTGTCGCTCGTCCCGACCCAGCTGGCACGCCTGCTCGATGCGGTCGGCGACGGGCGACCGCCACCCTCGCTCCGCGCCCTCCTGCTGGGTGGCGGCACCATCCCGCCAGCCCTGGTCGAGCGTGCGATCGCGGCGGGTTGGCCGGTGGTCCCGACCTACGGGCTGACCGAGGCCGGGTCCGGCGTGAGCGCGCTCCCATCCAACGAGGCCGCCGCACACCCGACGACGGCCGGCCGCGCCCTGCCAGGCGTCGCGATCGCGATCGCCGAGCCCGATCCCGAAGGCGTCGGGGAGATCCTCGTCGGCACCCCGGCGCGCTTCACGGGATACCTGGCTGACCCGGCGGCCTCGGCTGCGGCGATCACCGAGGCCGGTTGGCTCCGGACCGGCGATCTCGGGTCGCTGGATCCGGCGGGCCGCCTGACCGTTCTCGATCGACGGACGGACCGCATCGTGCGCGGTGGCGAAAACATCTCGCCGGTCGAGGTGGAGGCCGTCCTCCTCGATCACCCGGCGGTCGCCGACGTCGGTGTCGTGGCGCGCCGCGACGCGACGTTCGGGCACGTCCCGGTGGCCGCCATCGTGCCCCGCGACGAGGCCACGAACGCGACCGACGACGACCTCGCGCGCCACTGCCATGAGCGGCTGGCGGGGTTCAAGGTGCCGGCGGCCTTCATCCGCCTGCCGACCCTCCCCCGGACCGACTCCGGCAAACTGCAACGCGCCGAGCTCCGGGCGCGTCTGGATCCCGAGCCGCCCGCGGATCCGCCCCTGGGTCGGGACGCCGCCCGCGACCGCACCATCCGGCGGCCCCATGGCGTCGACCTCGCCTATCGGAGCGTCGGCCATGGATCGACCCTGCTGCTGCTGCTCCACGGAACGCTGTCCACGGGCGGCCAACTGGGCGGGCTGGCCCGGGCCCTGGCGGACACGGGTGACCTGACCGTCCACGCCGTCGATCGGCGGGGGAGCGGTCGAAGCCGCCTGGCCGATCCGGCCCCGACCGACGCTGCCGTCCACATCGATGACCTCGCGGCCATCCTTGAGGCCGAGGGTTGCGGGGCGGCAATCCTGGTCGGGGTGAGTTTCGGGGGCGTGATCGCGCTCGAATTCGCAGCCCGCCGACCCGACCGGACGCTCGCCGTGGTGGCCTACGAGCCGCCATACGGCCCCCTGGGCGACGCGGCGACCCAGGTCACCTTCGCGAAGGCCGCCACGACCACGGAACGTGCGTATGCGACCGGTGGCGCCCCGTCCGCGGCGCGGGCATTCATGCTCGGCGTCGCCGGCCCGGCCGCCTGGGATCGACTGCCCGAGCGCACCCGGGCCTCCCTCGAACGCGAGGGCAACGGCGCACTCGTCGATGCCGGGCTGCACGGTCTCGATCCGGACAGGCTCGGCGCGATCCGTGTCCGCACCACGATCCTGACCGGCACCGTCAGCGAGCCCTTCTACCGGCCGATCGCCGAGACGCTGATCCGGCGGATCCCGGGTGCGCGACACGTCGCCCTGCCCGGCTTGACCCATGCTTCACCGATCACCGACCCGATCCCCGTTGCCGCGGCCATCCGTGCCGCCATCGACCTCGAACCCACCGAGGAGCGCCGTCCATGACCCCAGCCAACGACAACGTGCCATCCGGCCGAGCAACGGACCGTGGCAATGCCGCCACACCAGCCGAGGTCGGGGCGATGTTCGACCGGATCGCCCGGCTGTACGACCCGCTGAACCTCGTCATCTCGGCCTTCCAGGAGCCTCGCTGGCGCAAGCGCGCGGTCGGGCTGACGCGGGTGAAGGCCGGCGACCGGGTCCTCGACGTCGCAACCGGGACCGGCAAGGTCGCCGCGGACCTGCATGCCCGGGTCCAGCCCGGCGGCCGCGTCCTTGGCGTCGACATCTCTGCCGGGATGATCGGGGTGGCGAAGAAGCGATTCGGCGACCGGCCCGGGCTCGACTTCGTCATCGGTGACGCGCTGGCCCTGCCCACCGAGGACGGCAGCTTCGACGCGGCGACGATCGCGTTCGGCATGCGCAACCTGCCCGACTACCACGGGGGCTTCGCCGAACTGGTGCGTTCCGTGCGCCCGGGCGGGAAGGTCGTCTGCCTCGAGATCGCCCGACCGCGCAGCCTCGCCGCCCGGGCGCTCCAGTTCTGGTTCGATCGGATCGTGCCGGTCATCGGCCGGCTGGCCGGACAGGGTGGCGCATACGGCTATCTCGTGCGCAGCGTCAAGGGCTATCCCGCGCCCGAGCGGATCGCCGAGATCATGTGCGAGGCGGGCCTGGTGAACGTCACGTGGCATGGCATGTCGTTCGGGATCGTGACCCTCCACGTCGGGACCGTTCCAGAGGGGCAGCGTGGCGGCGCCCGCGAGTGAACCATGGCTCGGGCTGGAGTAGCATTGCCCGTCGATGCCCGACACACCATCCACCCCCCTCGCGACGGCGAGCGCGCCCGATCTCGGCGCGCCCGCGCCCGCTTCGTCTCCCTCGCTCATCCAGGCCCGCGGCCTGACCAAGCGCTTCGGCGAGTTCACCGCCGTCGACGCGATCGACTTCGACGTCGCGCCGGGCGAGTCGTTCGGCTTCCTCGGGCCCAACGGCGCGGGCAAGACCTCGACCATGCGCATGATCGGCTGCGTCTCGCCGCTGTCGGGCGGCACCCTCCAGATCCTGGGCCTCGATCCGGAGGCCCACGGTCCGCAGATCCGTGCGCGCCTGGGCGTCGTGCCGCAGCAGGACACGCTGGATACCGAGCTGACCGTCCGCGAGAACCTGCTGATCTACGGCCGCTACTTCGGTTTGAGCCGCGCCGAGTGCGCGACACGGGCAGACGAACTGCTCGAATTCGCCCAGCTCAGCGAGCGTGCCGGCGACCAGGTCGAGCGACTGTCCGGCGGGATGAAGCGCCGCCTGACGATCGCCCGAAGCCTGATCAACGAGCCGGACGTGCTCCTTCTCGACGAGCCGACGACCGGCCTGGACCCGCAGGCACGGCACCTGCTCTGGGATCGGCTCTATCGACTGAAGCAGCGTGGGGTCACCCTCGTCCTGACGACCCATTACATGGACGAGGCGGAACAGCTGTGCGACCGGCTGGTCGTGATGGACAAGGCGAAGATCGTGGCCGAAGGATCGCCCCGCTCGCTGATCGAGCAGTATTCGACCCGCGAAGTGACCGAGTTGCGCTTCGCGCCGGGGGTCCAGGAGACGCTCGATGGCCAGCTGGACGGTCTGGCCGAGCGGGTCGAGCGCCTGCCGGACCGGGTCCTGCTCTACGCCGACGACGGCGAGGCGGCCGTCGCCGCGGCCCACGCGCGCGGGCTCCAGCCGGAGCAGGTGCTCGTTCGTCGGTCGTCGCTGGAGGACGTCTTCCTGCGGCTGACCGGTCGCTCGCTCGTCGAATGAGCCGGAGATGACCGCGCTGGCGCACCCGCGCTCGGGGATCGGGCGCGTGTTCGAGCATCGATTCATGCAGTATCGGCGGTCGTACCGGGCGAGCATCTTCAGCTCATTCCTGACGCCCGTCCTGTTCCTCGCGGCGATGGGCGTGGGCCTGGGTTCGTACGTCGACGGATCGACCAGTCCGGCACTCGCGGGCCTGTCCTATCTCGCCTTCCTGGCGCCGGGCCTGCTGGCCGCCACGTGCATGCAGTCGGCTGCGTTCGAGGCCGCCTTCCCGATCATGTCCGGGCTGGTCTGGTCGCGGACGTTCCACGCGATGCACGCGACGCCGATCGACGGCCGCGACATCGTGCTCGGCAACTTCGCCTGGATCGGGGCCCGGATGGTGCTCGTCGCGACGGTCTTCACGGTCATCATCGTGCTGTTCGGGGCGGCGGCATCGCCGCTCATCGTGCTGGCGATCCCGGCCGCGGCGCTGACCGGGCTCGCCTTCGCGGCACCGATCATGGCCTTCGCCGCGACGCAGCGGACGCCGAACAAGTTCAACGCCGTGTTCCGCTTCGGGATCACGCCGCTGTTCCTGTTCTCGGGCACGTTCTACCCGGTCGAGTCGCTGCCGGCGGCGATCCAGCCCCTGGCCTGGGTCACACCGCTGTACCACGGCGTGGCGCTGACCCGCGCGCTGTCGCTGGGCACGGTCGGCGGAGCACCGGGTCTTGCGCTGATCCACCTGGTCGTGCTGCTCGCGTTCATCGCCGTCGGGTTGTGGTTCGCGTCCCGGACCGTGGGCAAGACGTTGTTGCGCGGATGACGGCCTTCCCATTGACCACCGGCCTGCTCGGCAGCCGCCGGTCGCTGCGCTTGATCGAGCGCAACCTGTTCGTCTACAAGCACGGCTGGATCATCATCCTGTCCGGGTTCTTCGAGCCGCTGTTCTACCTGCTCTCGATCGGGTTCGGACTGGGGGCGCTGATCGGCAACATCACGGGGCCCGGCGGCCAACCGATCCCGTACCAGCTGTTCGTCGCGCCGGCGCTGCTCGCGAGCTCGGCGATGAACGGGGCGATCACCGAGGCGACCTTCAACTTCTTCTTCAAGCTCAACTACAACAAGACGTTCGAGGCCATCCTGTCCACGCCGCTGTCCGCGGGCGACGTGGCCGTCGGCGAACTCGGCTGGGCGCTCATCCGGGGTGGGTTGTACGCCGTCGGGTTCATGGTCGTGATGGTCGTGCTGGGCCTGGTCGTCTCACCCTGGGTGATCTTGGCGGTGCCCGCGGCGCTCCTGATCGGGTTCGCGTTCGGGGCGGTCGGGATGGCCGCCACATCGTTCATGAAGACCTGGCAGGACTTCGATCTCATCCAGCTCGTGATCCTGCCGCTGTTCCTGTTCAGCGCCACCTTCTACCCGATCGAGACCTACCCGGAGGTGCTCCGGGTGATCGTCCAGCTGACGCCGCTCTACCAGGGCGTGGACCTCATCCGGTCGCTGACGGTGGGCGTCCTCTCGCCGGTCCTCCTGTTCCACGTGGTTTATCTGCTGGTGATGGGCTTCGCCGGCCTGTGGGTCGTGGCGCGGCGCCTGGACAAGCTCCTGCTCAAGTGACCGACGGGGCGGCCGTCGCGGCCGATCACTCCGATCTGGCGGCGCTGACCGCCGAGATCGTCGCGTGCCGGCGCTGTCCACGGCTGGTCGCATGGCGGGAACTCGTAGCCCGCGAGAAGGTGGCTCGGTTCCGCGATGAGCCGTACTGGGGTCGGCCGCTTCCGGGGTTCGGCGATCCGGATGGGCGGATCCTCATCGTGGGCCTGGCGCCGGCGGCGCACGGCGGCAATCGGACGGGTCGGGTGTTCACCGGTGACGCTTCAGGGGACTTCCTGTGGGCCGCGCTCTTTCGAGCCGGGCTTGCCGACCGACCGTCGTCGCGGCGCGCGGATGACGGCCTGACCCTGACCGACACGTACATCGCGGCCGCGGTTCGGTGTGCCCCGCCGCTGAACAAGCCGACGATCCAGGAGCGCGACGCGTGCGCACCGTTCCTGGCGCGGGAGCTGACGCTGTTGAGGAGGGTCCGGGTGATGCTCGCCCTTGGGGCGTTCGGGTGGGATGCGTGCCTGCGGACGCTGGCCGGATCGGGGCATCGGGTGATGGGCGGTCGGCCGCGGTTCGGGCACGGGGCGGCCGTCGAGATCGGGCCATACGTGCTCGTTGGTTCCTACCACCCGTCGCAGCAGAACACGTTCACCGGCCGCCTGACGGCGCCGATGTTCGACTTGGTCGTGGGGCAGGCGGTGGACATCGCCCGGGCCTGACGGGCAGGGCGGGCGGCGTCGAGCGCATCGCGCCGGCGGCTCCGCGAAGCGTCACGGGGCTCCCGCCGCGGCGGCTCAGGCGTTCGGTGTCGAGCGCGCCTGCCGGCGGCCCATGGGCATGGGGCGGCAGATCCCGCTCCCACCGAAGGATTCGGGGCTATGGGGCGGATAACGCCACGGCTGGCGCGACCGGACGACGCGGATCGTGCCCGGTGCAAGCTTGGTCGGCCGGGCGTACGCACGAATGGAAGCACTCGAGCGGCGTGAGGCCGTCGTTGTCGCTCGATAACCCGGATTCCTTCGGTCCCGGCGGAATCTAAGACCGGTAGGGACGAGCACCCACCCGTCGACAGCTCGGACGCCGTCAGCCGGCAGGCACGGGTCGACAGCTCGGACGCCGCTCCGCTGGCATGGACCGCTGGCCTGGTGCGGACGCCGCTCCATCGGCACGCACCGACCGCCACGCGACCCGGCCGCGCTCGGCGAACCGGTCGGCGGTCACCTCCCGTATCCTTCGACTCCGTGGCCACCACTGAACGCGATCTGTATGAAGTCCTGGGCGTGGAGCGCGGTGCGAACGACGCCGCGATCAAGCGCGCCTATCGCAAGCTGGCCCAGCAGTGGCACCCGGACGTCAACAAGGATCCCGAGGCGCCGGCGCGATTCAAGGAGTTGAGCGAGGCGTACCAGATCCTGTCCGACCCGGAGCGCCGCCAGCGCTACGACACGTTCGGTCGCGCCGGCGTGGACGGGGCAGGGGGCGGGGCAGGCGCCGGGTTCGAGGGCTTCGGTGGCTTCGGTGACATCTTCGATGCGTTCTTCGGTGGCGCGGCCAACGGCGCGGCCCGGCGGGGACGGCCGCAGCCCGGTGCGGACCTGCGCTACGACCTGCGGATCACCTTCGAGGAGGCGGTCAAGGGCGTGGCGAAGGAGATCGAGTTCCGGGTCCTCGACCGCTGCGAGACCTGCACGGGCACCGGCGCCAAGCCCGGGATCGAGCCCGTCACGTGCCCGCAGTGCCAGGGCCGCGGCGAGGTCCGCAATGTCCGCCAGACGATGCTCGGCCAGATGGTCAATGTCAGTGCCTGTCCACGCTGCCAGGGCGAGGGCCGGATCATCGAGACGCCGTGCGAGACGTGCAAGGGGGACGGCCGGACAGAACGGAAGCGCACCCTCCAGGTCAGCATCCCGGCGGGCATCGATGAGGGCCACCAGATCCGCCTGACGAACGAAGGCGAGGCGGGGCCGCGAGGCGGGCCGCCGGGCTCGCTCTACGTCGCGGTCCACGTCACGGAGCACCCGAGCCTGAAGCGCGACGGGACCGAGCTCTATTTCCAGGCCCAGGTCTCCATCGCCCAGGCCGCTCTCGGCACGACCATCCTGGTGCCGACCGTCGACGGCGAGGAAGAGGTCGAGATCAAGCCCGGGACGCAGCCGGACACGGAGATCCGTCTGCGCGGCAAGGGCGTCCCACATCTTCGCCGCGCCGGTTCGCGCGGCGACCTGCATGTCCTGGTCGACGTCGTCGTGCCGACCAAGCTCACCAAGAAGCAGCGCGACCTGCTGGAGGCATTTGCCGCAGAGGGCGGCGAATCGACCCACGCCTCCAGCGGATTCTTCGACAAGGTCCGGGACGCGCTCGGGTCGTGACCGGGGCCTGGCTCGAGCTGGCGGTCGAGGCCGATCTCGAAGCCGTCGAGGCGATCAGCGAGATCCTCGGAAGGGTGGCCAGTGGCGGAACGACGGTCGAGCCCGCGTTCGAGCTCGTGGCGGAAGGCCTGGAGGCGCGCGTGGACCCGACTCGGCAAGCGACCGTCCGGGCGTATGTCCCGGCACGCGACGCTGCGGCGGCTGAAGCGGCCGCTGCGGAGGTCGGCGTGGCGCTCGACCACCTGCAGGCCTTCGGATTGCGGCCCATCGGCGAGTTGCGGACGCGGATCGTGCACGAGGAGGACTGGGCGTCCGCCTGGAAGGCGCACTTCCCGGTCCTTCGGGTTGGTCGCCGGCTGGTCATCCGGCCGTCCTGGCGCCGTCACCGCCGCGCACCTGACGACGTCGTCCTCGCGCTCGACCCGGGGATGGCGTTCGGGACGGGGCTTCATCCGACGACGCGACTGTGCCTGGCGATGCTGGAGCGACTGGCGGATCGCGGGGCCGTCGCGCAGGCCCGGGTGCTGGACGTGGGCTGTGGCTCGGGGATCCTCGCCATCGCCGCGATCAAGCTCGGTGCCGCGAACGCCCTGGGTCTCGACACGGACCCGATCGCCATCGAGTCGACCGTCGCGAACGCTCGACGCAATCGGCTCGTCCGGCGAGTTTCCGCCCGGGTCGCGAGCCTGCCGAGCGGCGACGGTGCGTGGGATGTCGTGCTGGCCAACCTGATCGCCGGCGTGCTCGTGCCGCTGGCCCCGGCCCTGACCGCCGAACTTCAGCCTGGCGGGACGCTTCTGGCGTCGGGCATCTTCATCGACCGCGAGGCGGAGGTGCGGGAGGCGTTCGAGGCGGCCGGGTTGCTGGTCACCGATCGGGCGGCGGAAGGGGAGTGGATCGCGCTCGAGGCCTCACTCCGCGACCATGAGAGCGGGTCCCTCGACGGTGCGGCGGAGGTGGCGCCTACAATCGAACGCGATGCCCCTGAACCTGTTCCCGGTCCTGCTGGTCAGCCACATCGTGCTGGCGGTCAGCCTGTTCCTCCCGTCGATCCTGCTGCCGTTTACGCTGCGCGCGGCGCGCGACGATCGACTCCGACAGCGCCGTCGTCCGAACCATGCTCCTGGCACAGACCCACGGGACGGTCATCATCGGGGCGGGCCTGGCGCTGACCGGCCTCGGGCTCATCGCCATCCTCGGGCCGACGATGCTGCAGCAGCCGTGGCTGCTGGTGGCGCTCATGATCTACTTCGCGAACCTCGCCACCGCGTTCTTCATCCAGCGGCCCAACCTCCGCCGGCTCATCGGGATCCGGGCGGCGCCGGATGATCGGACGTGGAGGGATCGGGCACGACGCCAGCGCTACGTGTCGTATCTCATGGCTGGGCTGGTCGGGACGATCGGGTTCCTGATGAGCACGAAGCCGGCGATCTGGTGAGTGACATGACCGACCAGCCGCCCACGACCGACGAGCCCCCATGACCGATTGCCTCTTCTGCCGGCTCGCCGCCGGCACGATCCCTTCCGCCATGCTCCATGAGGACGACGACCTCATCGCGATCCGCGACATCGCACCGGCTGCGCCGACCCACCTGCTCCTGATCCCACGCCGTCATATCGCCTCGGCGCTCGACCTGAGCGAGGACGATGGACCGCTCCTCGGTCGACTGTTCGCGGTCGCCGCCACGCTGGCTCGGAGCGAAGGCATCGC
>Ga0136611_10000658_pt1 | contig 23201 bp, 23 predicted proteins | sample AntDrymUQ2232306_2_FD_106645 | JGI IMG/M metagenome (GOLD analysis project Ga0136611, IMG submission 106645) | Polar desert sand microbial communities from Dry Valleys, Antarctica - metaG UQ223 (23.06) | ecosystem: Environmental > Terrestrial > Soil > Desert | place: Antarctica: Dry Valley...
ATATCTATCAAAATCTTTCAAAATCTATTGTTTCGATTATTTCCCTTTCGTTTTAAGCGTCTTTTGTTGACGAAGCCTTACTCTGCTATGTCCTTAAACCAGTAGTTCGGCAAACCATTTCTTTGTTACGTCTTTGACGGCAAATAGATAAATCTCAAACGGAGTTTTAGCAGTTATTGTCAGTAGTGATTCACGCTCCGTAATCTCAAATGCAAAATCTTCCAACCGCTCCGGCGATTGGTTGAATAAATGTTTCATCAAAAGCGATTGCTGCAACTGGCAAAGAATCGCCGCGCCGTTAAGTTTGAGAAATTCCCTGTCGGAAGTCTTTAAGATTTGCGCTCCGCCGGTCGTTTGAAAATCATCGGCGGAAACATCAAACGTGATGCCGTCGGCGATAAATCGGTTTAAGATTTCGTGAAATGTATCGGCTTCAAATCGTGCTGGGTCGTCGTTTGTTTTTAAAGAATCTCTAGAATGAGAACTGCGAATAACTGCGGAAACTAACTTTGTTTGTTTCTTGGCTTCGCTTGAATTTGTTATATTTTCGGGAAAGTGTCTAAATTCACTACTGCGAATAACTGCGGAAACTCCCGTTTTCTTAGTTTCCGCAGTTATTCGCAGTTCCGTTTCTAGAGATTCTTCCGAAAAAACGCTTTCTGCGGGTTTGGTCAAAACTGATTTCAAGCGGTTATTCCATTTCATCTTTTTTCTCCGCGTCCAGTGAAGGATGAAAGGCGTATTTAATGGTCGGTCTGCCTTCGCCGCTTGTCGGCAACTCGAGCAAATAACCGTAATCGAGTAATAAGCCGATAACGTCTTTTATAATGTCAGGCGTTTTCAATCCGCTCCACTGTTTTCTTTTTATGTCGTAAGCGGTAAAGCCTTGCTCCAGGTCGCCTTTCTTTATTTTGCCGATTAGAATTTGAGCCAGCGCGAAGATTTGATTTTCACCTAATGCAAAGACGCGCCGGGCGTGAGTCGTTAAAACTTCTGTATAAGCAATCGCCTTTAACGCGGTTTGGAGCGAGATTTCGTCCGGGAAGTTTCCCGCGCCGATATTCTCAAGACAATGGAATATAAGCGCGATTGCAAAACAGCTTTTCGGCAATTTGTAGAGATACGACGAGAAGGCTTCATCTTCGATTTGCAGACTTTCGGCTTCGGCTTCGATGTCGGCTTGCCATTCGTCAACTATCGTTTGAGCTTCGCCGTTAAATTTGACGGCGTGGAATACGTCGCCGTTCGCGCCCACGACGCGCCCGTTAAAGTCGAATCCGGCAATGGTTTTGCAAATCTCGTTTGCACGATTAAAACCGCTCTGCATTGCTCTGTAATCGGCTTCGGTCGGCTTTTCTGTGCGTTTACTGGTGTCAGGATAGGCAAACAAAAAACGCTGCGGCAAGCCGTCCGAATTATCGAATGAATAGGCTTCGGCAATATACCTTTGCAGCTTTGACGGCTGTATGCCGCCGATGATTGAAAGCGTGCCGCTCGGTATTTGAATCTCGCCATTACCGACGCGGGCTTGCGTGTAGCTAATCGCGCCTTTCCACAATTCGAGAATGAATGAACGGGCGTTCAAATCGTAATCGGCTTCTAAGGATTTTAGCCAGCCGGTTAATTCGTCGCGGCTTTGCAGAATACCAATCGGATTTTCGGAAAGAAATTGCGCGAGCTTCGGCGTGGTGATGTCGTTTGTTTCAAACCGTCGCAAAATCGGTTCTTCGGGCTTTGTCGAAAGTTTCAGTTTTGTTTTGTAATCTTCGATAGATTTACTGTCTTTCAGATGCCCGGCAGTTTCTTTTTCATAGAATCTCGCCCTAATATCGTAATCCGCTTTTTCGTCGGCGTATTGTTTCCGCGCCTCCGCTTGCAGTTCGAGAATCGGTCGGCGCGTTTCGTCGAGCGCGGGCGTTTTCTTGGTTGACGGCAAGCCGACGCAGCCGCCGTAAAGATTCGGCACAACAAACCAGTCGGAATGTCTCAAAGGCTTCACGCGAACACGCGAGCCGATAAGACTACCAATCATAATGACAGCCGATAGCGCGAGAAAATCAAACGGGCAACCGATAACCTTTGAAGCCGGGCGCAGCCAGTCAGTTAAGACTTTTGGCAAACATTCATCTTCAAGTGCGGCAACTGGTTTCAAAGTTAAATCAAGCGGTTTCGGGTCAATCGGAAACTCTGCGGGCGCGTCCACACTTACCTTTTTTCTGTGTTCACGGCTTGGAAGATGTTCATTCGATAAACCAAACGCGGCTAAAGTATCAAAATAGCTGCACGGGTCAGGCTTTTTTATACACGCGGCTGTCTGTGTCGCCGGATCGTAAAAAAACGATGTATTGCCTTTGCCATTGTGCGACGGACAAGCCATTTCAAACGTGCCGCGCCCGGTGCTTTTCGCTTGCGCTTCAATTCTCCGGCAAAGTTCGGCGTGTCTATCTTCGTGATATTCAAACGAGTTTGAATTTTGGCTTGCCTGTGTTTTTTGTTCGTTTGGTTGGTTGGTTGAATCGAGCGGCAATTTCTGCCAGTCAAGAAATTTACCGTCAACCGTGTGAACTTCATACGAAGCACGTTTGGATGCAATCGCGGGCATATAAAACATCCGTGAAGCGTCCTTTGCGTTTTCGTCGAGCGGCAATCCTGTTTTGTTTTTTACGTGTTGCCATAACGCTGGGAAATCATTTGCCGGAATAGGACAGCAAAGCGGAATTAAAACTCTATAACGCGGTTCGGCATTTGGATTCGTGTCCGTTTTTCGGCGATGTGAATAAGTTGAATGAATTGTATAAGCCGAATCTAAAGATGTAAGTTTTTCTTTCAGTGTTTCAAACTCCGCGTTGTGGTCAATATCCAAAACGAGCATTGACAATTCACGGACGTTTTCCTTTAACCGATACGCGGGTTCAAAAATTGCCGGAGAAAATAACCAACCGTCTTTTTGCTTGCGGACTTGCGGACGGTTGAAGTCATTGCACAGTTTTAGCCAAGTCGCGCTTGCAGGTTGCGGTTTCGTATCGCGCTTATTACTAAAAATAGAAAAATTGAGACTGCTCATTGTTTTGCCCTCCGTTCGATTTGATTTGAGAGAATCTCTAAATCGAGTTCGGTTCGGCAATCGGAGCAAAGCGGCATCAATTTGAAGCGGTAGCCGTCGAGCGGGCGCGTCTTATGACAATCGCAGCAGTGAATTGTCTCTAATACTTTTTTCGGTCGTTCGGCTGCAAACAAATCTAATTGAAATTTGTTTCGGGTTGGTGTATTGTTATTCATAGAAATTGATTCTCCTTTTGAATTGATTTTCATAGTTAATCCGTGTGCTAAGTCCGTATTTGAGCCAATGTTTCCAGCATTGGCTTTTTCACTTTTCATCTGTGTTTTCTCCTTTGTTTAAGTAGGATTTTAAGTTGTTCGCGCTAACGAGAACGCGCCGTCCGAATTTTCCCGCCTTTAATTTCCCGCGCTTAATTTCGAGCCGTAAAAATGCTTTGCTCAAACTGGTTTGCGCGGAAATTTCTTCAACCGAATAAGCCATTTTATTTTGTGTAATAGTTTCTTGCATCATTGTATTTCTCTCCATAACTCTTAAATTCATTCTATTTTGCTCCGAGTGTAATTTCTTCTTGCAACAAAAACAAGTGTATGTTAGCGTATCTAATAACTTGTATGTCAAGCATTTTCAGTAAAACTTAGTGTCTTAATTTTTCAAACAAAAAATGTCTGATAAGTATTACACAATTAAGTAATTATTATCTTACAAAATAAAGCGTGTAAGTATTACGGATTATAAATCTATGGCTAAAAAGAAAAAGGAGAGTCAGGCTCCATCGCAGAAACAAAAATCACGCGCAAAATATAAATGTCCGGATGAGGTTCAAGAGTTAATTGACAAGGTAAATCTTGTTCCGTTTCCTATCAATATGCCCAACCTGGAATTTGAGATTCAACATAGGACGCGCATCTTAAAAGAAAAAAACCAAGATGTTACATCTCAAATGGTTTCGGGTAGGGAAACACTCATTGATTGCTTAGAAGATTTGCCGGAAGATTTTCAAGATTACATAAAAAGCTACTGCTACGCTTCACATCTATTTCCGATAGATATTTCTAAGGTTTCAGTTCTTGAAGCTCATAGAATGACCCAGGAATACATAGTTTTTTATAAACTTCGCGGCGAAACAATTTATTATGCAAGACGGCTGAAAAGCGAAAAAGAAGGAACTTCATACCCGGAAGTTTGGGATGTTTTTCCAATTTCCGCATCAGGTGTTATTCGTAAAGATGAAAACGGGAATAATTATGTTGAAGGTTTAGCCGGTGTTATTCACAAAATTATTCCTGACCGTTTCAGGATGTGCGAAATTTGCAACCGTATTTTTTGGGCAAAACGCGAAGATTCTAAAACTTGTTCGCCGGGCTGTCTGAATAAATTAAACGTCCGCCGTCATCGAAACTTAACGGAAGAAGAAAAAGCCGAAAAGAAAGCGCAACGTGAAGCAAACCGAGAAAGAAACAAAAAACTTAAACAATTAAAGGAAAAGAAAAATGGCACTTTATAAACGTCCCGGAAGTAAATACTGGTGGATGAAATTCACTTTTGACGGTCAACTTGTCCAGCAATCAACAAAGTTAGCAAACAAGCGCGATGCATTAACGGTTGAATCGGCGTATCGCACACAGCTTGCGCTTGGTAAAATCGGTATCGAGCCGAAAAGGAAAGCACCGACGTTTGATAAAGCTGTTGATGACTTTCTCGCCTGGTCGAAATCTGGAAACAATATAAAAGCCAGTTCCCACAAACGATACTCTCAGTGCTGCCAAAACTTGAAAATTTATTTCGGAGTGGTAAGGGTTGATCGCATCAAAACTAAAGATATTGAAAAATTTATTGATTGGCGAGGCGGTCAAAAATCCAAAGGAACAGGCGGATTTATTACGCGCGGAACGATAAATCTTGATCTAACAGCTTTGAAAATAATTTTCAGACGATTAGTTGAGGGCAAATTTTTGAGTGAAAGTCCTGCCCAAACAGTCAAAAAGTTAAAAGGCAATGATAGAAATTTTCACGTTATATCAACCGATGAAGAAAAACTTTATTTGATGGCTTCTCCGCCGCTCCTTCAGGATGTTGCAACGGTAATGCTTGAAACGGGTATGCGATGTGGCGAGGTTTACCAGTTGAAACGGCAAGATGTTTTTCTTGCTGAAGGCTATTTGAAAGTAACGGAGGGCAAAACCACTTCATCAATTAGGCGTGTGCATCTATCAACCCGGGCGCAAAAGGTTTTAGGTTGCCGAATGAATAAGTTCAAAGGCGAAAATCTTTTTCCGCAAAATGATATTGACGGAAATAAACCAACTTATCATTTGAACAGATGGCATCTTGAAACAACAAGAAAACTTGGTTTAAAGTTCCGACTTTATGATGCCCGGCACACATTCGCCAGTCGTGCGGTTGAAGATGGAATTGACCTTTTAACCTTGTCACAGATACTTGGACACAGTGACCTAAAAATGATGGCGAGATACGCGCATCCGTCCGAAACATTCAAAGCCGACGCGATAAAACAAATGGAATTAAATAGGAAGGCAAAAGCAGTCTAAAAGCGGTTAATTTGCAGAACTTAGCTACATTATTAGATACAGGCGCTTTTTAGCATTCTATTTTTAACTTGTAAATGAGGTAAATAAAACACTTATTAAAACAGTCTTGGGTGACGTTTAAGAATCGGAAGTTTCTTCGATTTCACGTTCCGTGACCGTTCCGCCGACAACCGTTCGCGTCGTGTCAACGGCGGGCGCGTCGTCTGCCTCAATGGTAACGGTTTGCTCGGCACGTACATCGCCGGGCGCGAGCGACAAATCAAGCTGAACATTTTGTCCGGCAATTGTTGCAAGTTCGGTTGTTTCTTTTGTGCCGAAACCGGTTTGCGAAGCGCGAACTTTATAAAGTCCGGGCTGAAGTTCGACGAGCCGATAACGTCCTTCCTCATCGGTCGTCACCGTGCGCTCGACATTGGTTGTGGTGAGCGTCGCCGTGACGCTGGCGCCGACAACGGGAGCGTTGTTTGAATCAACGATGCGACCGCTAATCGTTACATCGTCGAGGTCTTGCGCGAAACCGGTCGCGGCGAACGCGAAAATCGCCAAAAAAACAAAACGGATTGCAGACGCAAACCTGCCGATAAATGTTTTCATTAATGACTTCTCCTGAAAATTGATTGACTGGGACATTTTTTGAAAGGGTTATTCTGTCCCAAAAACGTTTTGTTGTAAAGAGGAACGGCTGGATTGAAACGGCGACAAATATAAATTATTCTTCATCGCCGCGCTCAACGCTGACTCGCGTCACGCTAACGCGCGAAATCGGAATCAAGGCTTCGGTTTCGGAAAACAAATCGCTTTTGGTTGAAAATTCGTCGGCGTGCGTTCGTAAGTATTCTAAAAAACGCTCAAATTCGCTCTGCATCTGATTCATTTTCTCGCGCATATTCAGGATTATTTCCACGCCCGCTAAATTAACACCCAAATCACGCGTCAAGGACAAAATTATCTCAAGTCGTTCGATGTCGGAATCTTCGTAGAGGCGCGTGTTGCCGATTGAACGCGACGGCTTCAGCAACCCCTCGCGTTCGTAAAGCCGTAAGGTTTGCGGATGAATCTCGAAAAGCTCCGCCACCGCGCTGATGGTATAAGTTTTAATTTTTCTCTTCATTTGCAATTTGTGATTTGTGATTGCCCGTTTAACGGGCAATCAAAAATCTAAAATCGAAAATCACTCCAGTCCCATCGCCCGCCGCGGATTTTCCGCGTTGGCTTTTTCAAATTGCCGCAAAACTTCTTTGGTTTCCTCGCTGATTACGCGCGGCAGGACAATTTTAACTTCAATAAACTGATCGCCGCGCAAAGCCGGATTTCTCAAGCTGGGAAAACCGCGCTCGCGCAGTCTGAACTTTTGCCCCGATTCGGTTCCCGCCGGAATTTTCAGTTGCGCTTTGCCTTCGACGGTCGGCACTTCGATTTTCGCGCCCAGCGCGGCTTCCGGCACGGTTATCGGAACGGTTACATAAATGTTGTCGCCTTTGCGCGTGAAAAATTTATGTTTGCCGACGTTGGTTAGAATAAACAAATCGCCCGGTTCCGCTCCGAGTCGTCCGCCCTGACCTTTTTTCGGAATCCGCACGCGCGAGCCGGTGTCAACGCCCGCCGGTATGCGAACTTTGACCTGCTCGGTTTTAGGAGTCACGCCTTTGCCGTGACAGACTGAACACGGCTCGCGCCTTCGTCCCGTTCCCGCGCAATCGGGACAAGTTTGCGCGAAATTCAATCTGCCGCCTTGCCGCTGGACTTGTCCCGCGCCTTTGCACGTCGGGCAAGTAACAATCGCGCCGCCCGTGTCGCCCGCGCCTTGACAGCGCGAACACTGCTCGCTGCGGTTGACGGTGATGTTCGTCGTCAAACCCGTGACCGATTCTTCAAAACTCAAAGCGAGCGGCATTTCAATATCCGCGCCTCGTTTCGGCATCGCGCGCGGCGGTTCGGGCTGCGCGGCGGTTTTACTGCTCGCGCCACCGCTGAACAAATCGGAAAAAATATCCCGAAAACTCGAAGATGAAGCACCGCTTCCGCCCGGCTCGAAATTAAAACCGGAAAAATCGAATCCGCCCGCGCCCGCGCCGCCGCCCGTCGAGCCCGCGCCATAACTCGCGCCGTAAGGCGAATTCACGTCGAGATTGTCGGCGTAATAACCGAAACGGTCGAACACCTGACGCTTTTTCTCGTCGGACAAAACGTCGTAGGCTTCCTGGATTTCCTTAAATTTTTCCTCGGCGGCTTTATCGTTCGGATTCACATCAGGGTGAAATTTCCGCGCCAGCTTGCGATACGATTTTTTAATTTCGTCTGCCTTCGCGTCTTTTTTTACGCCGAGAATTTGGTAATAATCTTTTTTTGCCATTTTAGTCAGTGAGCAGTCAGCAATGAGTCGAAAGTTTTTACTCACGGTTCATTGCTGATATTTTAATTTCGCCTGAAATTGAACTGAAAGACATGAGCAGTGAACAGAATTGCTCACCGCTCACTGCTCACTGCTTAATTTTTCTCTTCATCAACATCAACATATTCGGCATCAATCACGTTGTCGTCACCGCCGCCGCTCGTTGTCGAAGATGTCGCGTCGCCGCTTGCGCTCGCCGAAGATGCCTGTTCTTCGGTCGTCGGGTCGCCTGTGCTTGCACCCGCCTGGTTATAGATAACTTCCGCGAGTTTGTGCGAAGCCGTTTGCAGACGCTCGAACGCGCTGTTCATCTGGTCAACATCCGCTCCGGCAAGAGCGGTTTTCGATTCCGAGATGGCGGTTTCGAGTTCGCCCGAAGCCGTCGCGTCGAGTTTGTCTTTGTTTTCGCTGAAAGTCTTTTCAACCGAATAGACAAGCCCGTCGAGCCGATTTCTGGCTTCGATTTCGCCTTTCTTTTTCTCGTCTTCGCCCGCGTGCGCGTCGGCATCTTTCATCATTTTGTCAATTTCTTCTTTCGACAAACCCGATGAAGCCGTAATCGTAATTTTTTGTTCACGACCTGTGCCGACATCTTTCGCCGAAACATTCACGATACCGTTCGCGTCAATGTCGAAAGTTACTTCGACTTGCGGAACGCCGCGCGGTGCGGGCGGAATACCAACTAAGTGAAACTTGCCAAGCGTTTTGTTATCGCCAGCCATCGGACGTTCGCCCTGCATGACGTGAACTTCAACCGACGTTTGATTGTCGGAAGCCGTCGAGAAAATTTCCGATTTTCTGGTCGGAATCGTCGTGTTGCGCGTAATCATCTGCGTCATCACGCCGCCCAGAGTTTCGATGCCGAGGCTCAGAGGCGTAACGTCAAGCAACAGAATATCAGTTTTTTCGCCGCCTAAAACCGCCGCTTGAACCGCCGCGCCGATGGCGACCACTTCGTCAGGATTGACCGACTTATTCGGCTCTTTGCCAAAGAATTCTTTGACCATTTCCTGAACTTTCGGGATGCGCGTCGAACCGCCGACCAGAACGATTTCGTCAATGTTCTTCGGTTCAAGCCCGGCATCTTTAATTGCCTGCTCAACCGGCGGCATCAGTTTTTTCAAAATCGGCTCGACGAGCTGCTCAAATTTCGAGCGCGTCAGTTTCATCACCAAATGTTTCGGACCCGAAGCGTCCGCCGTGATAAACGGCAAGTTGATTTCGGTTTCCATCGCGCTTGATAATTCGACTTTGGCTTTTTCCGCCGATTCTTTCAGACGCTGCAAAGCCATCTTGTCGGCGGTCAAATCAATGCCCTGGTCTTTTTTGAATTCGTCAATAATCCATTTAATCAATTCTTCGTCAACGTCGTCACCGCCAAGATGCGTGTCGCCATTCGTGGATTTCACTTCAACGACACCTTCGCCGACTTCAAGGACGGAAATATCGAATGTTCCGCCGCCGAAGTCGAACACGGCAATCGTTTCTTCTTTCTTTTTATCCAGACCGTATGCGAGCGCGGCTGCCGTTGGTTCGTTGACGATTCGCATCACTTCGAGACCGGCGATTTTGCCCGCGTCTTTCGTCGCCTGCCGCTGCGCGTCGTTGAAATACGCCGGAACGGTAATGACGGCTTTATCAACTTTCGAGCCGAGATAATCTTCCGCCGACTGTTTCAATTTCTGCAAAACCATCGCCGCGATTTCCGGCGGGCTGTATTGTTTGCCGTCGGCGTTGATTCGCACGTCGCCATTTCCCGCTTTTTCCACTTTGTATGGAACCTGCTTGATTTCGCCACCGACTTCTTCAAAGCGACGACCCATAAATCGTTTGATGGAATACAGCGTGTTTTCGGGATTTGTCACTGATTGTCGTTTGGCGACCTGCCCAACCAGACGATTTCCGTCTTTTGTGAATGCAACGACCGAAGGAGTCGTGCGACCGCCTTCCGAATTAGTGATTACCACCGGTTCGCCACCTTCCATAACGGCAACGACTGAATTTGTCGTTCCTAAATCTATTCCTATAATTTTACTCATTCTCAAAATCTCCAATAAAAAATTTCTCGCATTAACTCATAAAAAGGTAAAACTTTCTGCTTACTTGAGCCAAAAGAATTATAAGATTTGAGTGTGTCTTTGTCAAGTTTCGTGAGCGACAAAAGATAAGGTGTCCGTCTACTGTTATTCGGTTTCAATCGTATCTGAATCTTTAATCAATTTAGCGACGTGATAAATATAATGAAGCCCGGAAAATACAGCGAAAGCGAAAACGGTTGTATAGACGGTCGGCAGATAAAAGCCGCGCAACGACGGAAAAATCGCGGCAATGAGAACCAGCCCGACGGAGAAAATTTGGACGACTGTGCTTGCTTTGCCGAGCCAAGACGGACGGAAGCCGCGAAAGTTTGTAATGATGAAGATTGCGCCCGCGACGGCGATGATTAAAACATCGCGCCCGATGACAGCGGCTGTCACCCAAAACGGCACGGGCAGGTGGCGCGTCGGCGGGAAAATGTTCGGCAGAGTGAGAATGATGAACGCGGTCGTCATCAGGAGTTTATCGGCAATCGGGTCGAGAATTGTGCCGAGTTCTGATTCCTGATTAAAACGGCGGGCGACAAAACCGTCAACGCCGTCGGAGATGCCCGCCACGAAAAAAGTCAGCAACGCCCAGCCGCTTTGACCGTAAAAAAGCAGAATAGCGAAAACGGGAATGAGAGCCATTCGCAGGAAGGTGAGCAGGTTTGGGATTGTAATGATACCGTTCATTTTAGTTAGCGGCGGCAATCGTCAATTTTTACCGTCTGCCGCTACTGTCGCCCGCTAAATAGTTTTCAATTCAATCAACGAAATCTCCGGCGGACAGCCGAAACGCACCGGCAGAACGACCGTGCCGATGCCGCGCGTGATATACATTTGCGAATCTTTGCGCCGATACAAACCGCTCGCAAACCGGCGGCGCGGCAAAATTTTCTTTTCCTCGTCGCGCAGTCTGACCTGCCCGCCGTGCGTATGTCCGCTAAACACCAAATCTACTCCGGCGCGGGCGGCACGATACAAAGTTTTCGGATTATGTGCAAGCAGCATCTTCATTTCGTCGGGAAAAGAACCGCGCAAAGCGGCTGGCAAATCAGTCAATCCAACCATATGATCGTCTGTGCCACTGAGCCAAAACGATGTGCCGCGAGCCGAAAACCGGAAACCTTCGTTGATTAAAACGCGGATGTTTTCCGCCCGCAGACTGTTCGTCACCAACGCCGCGTCGGTGCGGTGATCGTGATTTCCCAGACACGCGAAAGTTCCGAATTCAGACTTGAGTTGTCCCATCGCCTGCGCCATCGGGACGATATATTCTGATTCGTGCGAAACGAAATCGCCGGTCAAAACGAACATATCGGGCTTTAATTCGTTGGCGATTTCTACGGCGCGGGAAATATGTTCGAGGCTGGTAAAAGGACTGTGATGAATATCCGAAAGATGCACGAGGCGCAAACCGTCGAGATTTTTCGGCAGCCGTTTCAAAAGAATCTGAATCGTTTCGACCGTCAAAGTATCGGCTTCCGCCAACGCGTGACGCGCCGTAACAGAGAGATTGCTCGCCAGCTCGCGGAGCGGCATTCCAGCCGAAACCGCCGCCGAAATTCTTTTCGATAATCTTTCCTTCCCGCGTTCGACAAATTTCATAATTCACTTTATTTACAAGCCGGTTTTTCTTTTGGCGCGAGCAATCATAGTAACTTTTCCGTCATTGAAAAGTCTATCCGCAACCTTTACCATCTAAGAAATATGCACAACTGGAAACTCGAAATCGAATACGAAGGCACGCGCTATCGAGGCTGGCAAATTCAGCACAACGCCAACACGGTTCAGGGCGAATTGCAAAAGGCGGCTTACCAATTATTTTCCGGCAGAGTTGAGATTGGCGGCGCGGGACGCACCGACGCGGGCGTTCACGCCGTCCAGCAATTTGCTCACCTGCGCGTGTCGGATTTAGCGGTCAACATTACGCCGCGCCAGATTCAGCACGGTTTTAACGATTTACTGCCGCACGATATTAACGTCAAGCGCGTGACCAACACAGCGGAAAATTTCGATGCCAGGCGCGATGCCGTAGCGCGTTATTATCTGTATCAAATCTCGACACGGCGCACGGCGTTCGCCAAAAGTTTCGTCTGGTGGATAAAAGACGATTTGAAAGTCGGCGTGATGAAAGAAGCGGCGGAACTGCTCGTCGGCAAACATAATTTTCAATCGTTTTATGAAATTGATGCGGGTAAAAAACAATCAACCGTCATTAAAATCGAACAGGCGCGAATTTTTACCGATGGCGATTTGATTTGTTTCCGCATTGGCGCGAGTCATTTTTTGTGGAAAATGGTGCGAAGAATCGTCGGAATGCTGGCGGAAGTCGGACGCGGCAACGCCTCGGTCGCGGACTTCGAGCGATTGTTGAAATTTCAATCGAACGCCGCCGCCAAATATACCGCGCCGCCGTCGGGTTTATTTCTCGAAAAAGTTTTATATCAAGCCGACGCGCCGCCGGTCGAAAACAAATCGCTGTTTCCGATTTTATAGTCTGATTTGAAATCAACTATAATTTATGCCAAATTCAAATTAAAGGAGTTTTAGGAAAATTTATGTCAGACCCGGCTATCGGAAAAGTATTTAGAGTAACGGCAGAAGCGGTTCAGGGAACAATCGCTTTCGATGTTGAAGAAAACAGAAAACTCGTTTTGGCGTTGGAAGATAACAGCGTTGATATTTTGCATCGCTGTGGCGGAAACGCCAAATGCACGACGTGCCGCGTCGAGATTTTAGCGGGCGATCCAGGCGAAATCGGCGACCCGGAAAAAGCTATTTTAGCCACGAAAACCGACTTGAACGACCACACGCGATTGTCGTGTCAGGTGCGCGTAATGGACGATCTGCACGTTAAAGTCGTTCGTCAGGCGAGCGTCGAAGGCATTGATGCGGGCGGACGACCGGCGGAGTAATTTAATAATTTGTTAACGAAGATGTAGAACAATTTGAATTGATTAGCATTGATTTTTTTCAGTCGGTGTTTATCAACTTGAATTTAACAGGAGATTTGAACAAGGAGAAATAAAAGATTATGGCGAACGAAGCAAAAGACCAGAAATATCCGTTTGAACTGCCCGCGCTCGAATATGACTTCGCCGCGCTCGAACCGGTGATTGATGCGGAAACGATGAAGCTGCACCACGACAAACATCATCAGGCGTATGTGGATAATCTCAACAAAGCCGTCGAACCGCATGGCGACCTGCAAAGCAAAACCTTGTCGGAATTGCTCGGCGATTTGGACGCGCTGCCCGAAGCCGCGCGAGGAGCAATTCGCAACAACGGCGGCGGACACGCCAACCATTCGATGTTTTGGAAAACGATGAAATTGAATGAAGGCGGCAAGCCGTCGGGTGATTTGGCGACGGCGATTGACCGCGATTTCAACTCGCTCGACGATTTCAAAACGAAATTTAATGAGGCGGGCGTGAAACAATTCGGTTCGGGCTGGGTTTTCGTCGTCGCCGACGGCGGCAAATTGACGATTCAATCAATGCCAAATCAGGACACGCCGATGCACAAAGGCATCGAGCCGCTGTTCGGCAACGACGTTTGGGAACACGCCTATTATCTGAAATACAACAACCGCCGACCGGATTATTTAAAGGCTTGGTGGGATGTAGTTGATTGGGAAGCGGTCGCTCAGCGTTACGAACGGTTGCGCGCTGTTTAATGACGGGAAAAATTAATCTTTAAATAAAAGCCGGAGTGAATTTTATATAAAATTCACTCCGGCTTTTTGGATGTAAACTTCTAAACTAAACCGCTTTTCCAGCCTCGGTCGCTGCTTCGACCTCAATCAGTCTGCCGCTTTTGACATCGTATAAATAACCGTAAATCAAAATCGTTTTCGGTACTAAAGCGCGGCTGCGAACACGCTTTATGTCTTTAACGACGCTTCCCGTCTGGTCGGCAATCGTCAAAAAGTTAATATATTTTCCTTCTGTCGAGCCGCCGCCCGCGCCGACATCTCGAAAACCGTTTTCGTCCAAAGCGGCGGTTTCCAAACTTTTCGAAAGCAACTCGCTCATCACTTCGTTGGTAAAAAATTCCATCCCGCAATCAGTGTGATGGACGACGAAAAATTCTTTCGTTCCCAAAAGTTTTTATGAAATAACGAGCGAGCGAATCGCGTCGTCGCTGGCGCGTCCGCCCGCGTTGCGGATAACGTGCGCGTCGCCTTCAGCTAATCCGGCGTATTTCGCCGGATCGAGTCGCGCGTCCATACAGGTCAGAATCGCAAACGAACGCGCCGGCGGTAAAGCCAGATCTTTTTTGTCGCCAAAACCGACGGCGTAATTTTCATTCGCCGCCAAAACTTCGCTTAAAATTTCACTCATAATTTTCTCCCTGGTTTTTGCCCTTGTAAGTTTTCAGTATTTCGGAACTGCCGAATCAACTTCGTCCGACCAAGCCGTAATGCCGCCTTTCAGATTTATCAAACGACCGGAAAAACCGTTCGCTTGCAAATCCGCAATCGCTTTCGCGCTACGAACTCCGCCTTTACAATGTAGAATTGCCGTCCGTGACGAATCAATTTCACGGGCGCGTTTGACGACTTCGCCGAGCGGAATCAATTTCGTCTGCGGAATCCGCGCAATTTTATATTCATGCGGTTCGCGCACGTCAATGATTTGAACTTCGCGGTCATTTTTAATTAAATCGCTTAATTCCGTCGCCGTGATTTCTTCCACGACCGGCGTTTCCGCAAGCGGCAAATTCAATCCGCAAAACTCTTCGTAGTCAATCAACTCTTTAATCGTCGGATTTGTTCCGCACAACGGACAATCGGGATTTTTCTTGAGCTTTAACTCGCGGAACTTCATCGTCCACGCGTCGAAAAGCAGCAGACGATTTAATAAAATACCTTCCGCGCCCAAAATGACTTTGATAACTTCGTTCGCCTGAATCGTGCCGACGATGCCGGGCAAAACGCCAAGCACGCCGCCTTCGGCACAACTCGGAACTAATCCGGGCGGCGGCGGTTCGGGATACAGACAGCGGTAACACGCGCCGCGCGTCGCATCGAAAACACTCACCTGTCCTTCAAAGCGAAAAATCGAGCCGTAAACATTTGGCTTGCCTGTCAACACCGAAGCGTCGTTGACGAGATAGCGCGTTTGGAAATTATCCGTTCCGTCAACAATCACGTCGAAATCCTTGAATAATTCCAGCGCATTTTCGCTCGTCAACCTTGTTTCAAACGTTTCGATTTGCACGTTCGGATTGATGTCGTTCAGACGGTCTTTTGCCGACGCGATTTTCGGTCGCCCGACATCCTTCGTGCCGTGAATAATTTGCCGCTGCAAATTCGATTCGTCAACGACATCAAAATCAACCAGCCCGAGCGTTCCGATTCCCGCCGCCGCCAGATAAAGTCCAAGCGGTGAACCCAAGCCGCCCGTGCCGATCATCAAAACACGCGCGGCTTTCAACTTTTTTTGTCCTTCGAGACCGACTTCCGGCAAAATCAGATGCCGCGAATAGCGGGCGATTTCCTCATTGCTCAAATTCGGCAAATCGCTCGTCGCCCGCGCCTCAGCAGCCAAATTTCCGCCCGCAATCGAAGGCACGATCAAAATTTCCCCGCCGCTCTTGACTTCAGTTTGCAAACCATCAAGATCACGAATATCTTCGTCGCCGACATAAACATTGACGAAATTCCGCAAAACATTCTGGTCGTTATACAGATGCTTTTTCAAATCCGTGTGCGTTGTTGTCAGCTGTTCCAACGCTTCGCCCGCCGTCTTAGCTTCTACTTCAATTTCAGATTGTCCGCCCGCAAATTGCCTGAGCGGTGTCGGAATAATGATTGTTACAGACATAAATTACTGCTCCTTGATTATTCGTATTGTTCGCAGACGCGCTTCGTTTTTTTGTTATCTTATCCACTTTTCAACCCCGCGCGTCTGCGAACAAACTTTTTATTTCCCTTTTATAATTTCTTCCTCGTTAAATTTTGAACGGTCGTTTTCCATCTCCCACGCCCGCACATCAACCGCTTTGCCGCTTTCAACCGAAACAATAATGTAGGACCAAACGGGCAGCGCGTGGTCTAAATCAAACTGCGACGGACGCGCCGGATGATCGGGATGCGAATGATAATAACCGAGGACATCGAGTTTTTTTTCCCGCGCATAACGCTCGGCTCGTAGAACGTCTTTCGGCGTAATCAAAACGCGATTGTGTTTTTCCGATTCGTCCATCGCATTTTCCATCGGTAAAAGTTCGAGAATTGTTTTCGCGCCGTCCGCCGCAAAATCCCCGATTAACATTCCGCCGCACTCAAACGGATAAGTCTGCTCGCCGTGCTTTTCGATTTGCTTAGTGTGTTCTTCCGTTAAATAAAGCATCCGACTTTTTGTTCCTTAAATGTCTTTTCAGTTATCGTTTCAAACGCCTGTTCAATATCCGCAATAATATCTTCGACTTCCTCGATTCCCGCCGAAACGCGCAGCAGACCTTCGCTGATTCCGAGTTTTGCGCGTCGCGCCGGTGACATATCGCGGTGCGTCGCCGTCGCCGGATGAACGATGCCGGTAAAAACGTCGCCGACGCTCGCCGCCCGCGTGCAAAGATTCAAAGCGTTCATAAATCTATAAACCGACTCGCGCGAATTCTCTTTCAATTTGATGCCGAGAACCGCGCCGCGAAAATCTTTTCGCAGAATCCGTGCAGTGATTTCCGTTTGTTTTTCGTCCGCCAACGCCGGATAAATCACACTATCTATATGCGGACAAATCGAAAAAAATTCCGCCAGACGTTCCGCGTTGCGGCATTGTTTTTCCAACCGCAAACCCAAGGTTTTCAATCCGCGCAAAATCGAATGTGCTTCCCACGCACTTAAAACTCCGCCGACTAATGTCAATGCGCCCATTAAAGCCGGGCGGTCAAAATCTTCACGCGCCACGACGATGCCGCCGGTCGCGTCGGCATGTCCGCCCAAAAATTTCGTCGCGCTGTGGACGACGAAATCCGCGCCGAAATTTATCGGCTGGCATAAAAACGGCGTGGCAAATGTGTTGTCAATGATCAATTTCGCGTCCGACTCGTGTGCAATGCGCGCGCAAGCCTCGATGTCCAAAACTTTCAAAAGCGGATTGGAAATCGTTTCGCCAATCAAAACTCGCGGCTTCAATTCCTGAGTTTTCTCGCGCAAATTTTCAACGTCGGAAAAATCCGCAATCACGGTTTTAACGCCGAACGCGCCGAAAACCGTTTGCAGCAATTCGAGCGACGCGCCGTATAAATCTTGCGACGCAAGGACGACCGCGCCGGGCGCAAGTTCGCAGGCGAGCAGCGCGGCGTGCAGAGCCGCCATTCCCGAACCGAAACAAAAAGCGAATTTTCCGTTTTCAATCCGCGCCACCGCTTCTTCGAGCGCGGCAACCATCGGATTTCCGTAACGGCTGTAAACGTAATCCTTAATTTCGCCTTCGACCACGCGGTCAACGTCTTCCATTCGCTCATAGATAAAGGTCGAAGTCGCATAAATCGGAGTCGCCGCCGGAACGCCCATCGGCACGGCGCGTCTTTCGCCGGCGTGAACAAGTTGTGTCGCAATCGCCAAATCGCTCATAAATTTCCTCCCCAAAACGAAAAAACTCTCGTGCTAAATAAAAGCACGAGAGTTCGAAAAAGAAATTCTCTGGCAGTTGTTTAGCAGTTTTTTATAGTGGAGCAAGTTAACCTTAAATCGCCACTTTTCGGACTTTCAAAAATTTGAAAGCAGTTAAATATCTAAATCGCAATTTACAGGATAAACTCTGAGCGTGTCAAGTTAGTCTGATACGCTTTTTGTAATTTAATTTTCAAAGACCTGCGAGCAAAATTTAATTTTCGTCCCAAAAGTTTTCGTTCAGATATTTGCCGCCGCCGTCGCAAAGAATCGTGACGATAACGGCATCTTCCCTTAACTGCCGCGCCAGACGAAGCGCGGCGAAAACATTCGCGCCCGCGCTGACACCGACTAACAAACCTTCTTCACGCGCCAAACGCCTGGTCATTTCCTGCGCGTCTTCGGTCGCAACTTCGACGTTTTCATCGGCACTTTTAGCGTCGTAAATTCCCGGCACAATCGCCGTTGCGAGATGCTTCATTCCTTCCAAACCGTGCAGCGGCGAATCGGGCTGCATCGAAATCGCCTGCAGATTCGGGTTAAACTCTTTTAATCTTCGGGTTGTGCCGATAAAAGTTCCGGTCGTTCCTAAACCCGCAACGAAATGCGTCACGCGTCCGTCTGTCTGCGACCAAATTTCCGGCGCGGTTTTTACATAATGCGCCATCCAGTTGGCTTCATTGTTATATTGGTCTGGATAAAAATAGCGGTCGGGATATTTCCGAAAAAGTTCTTTGGCGGCGAGTTGCGCGCCGTCCGTGCCGTTCATCGGGTCGGTTTCGATGATTTCCGCGCCGTAAAGTTTCAAGATTTGCTTTCGTTCCGCGCTCGCGTTTTTCGGCAAGGTCAAAGCGACTCGATAACCGCGAGCCGCGCCGATCATCGCGTAGGCGATTCCCGTGTTGCCGCTTGTCGCGTCTAAAATCGTTTTACCGCGCGTCAATTTCCCGCTTTGCTCGCCCGCCAGAATCATCGCCAGAGCCGCGCGGTCTTTGACCGAACCGCCCGGATTCAAATGTTCGGCTTTCGCGTAAACTTCGACGTTTTCCGGTAAATTCTGCGTCACGCTCCGCAGACGAATAAGCGGCGTGTTGCCGACTGCTGCTTCTAAAAATAGTTTGGAAATTTCGTTCGCCCGAAAATCCGTTTCAAATTGTGTTTTTTTCACTGCTGTTTGCATTTCGTTTGGTAATCTTTGTCAAAAAGAAAGTCGGTCGTGATTTCTGTTATTTGAAGTTCACGACCGACTGGAAATTTATATTTTAGCGTTTGCAGATTGTCATAAGTTCACGCCAAATCTCAGCCGATCCTTTTTGCAGCAGCAACACCAATTTTGATTTTTAAGCCGAGATTTGTTCATATTTGAATCTTTACTAAAAAGTCTATATTCTGAATTTAGAAAATCGAATTGAGTTTGTCAAATCAATTTCGCACAGTGGCGACAAACGACAATTTGCCGGGCGAGTGGTAAAATGATTTTATAATTCTTCGTATTTTTGAAGCGTTAATTTTTATGATTGAAGAAAAAGTTTTAATTCAAAATTTCGTCGCCAAAAAGAAAAAAGAACGGCTGAAAAAACCCGACTGGCTGAAAATCCGCGTCGGCGACCCGACAAATCAAAACAAAGTTTTGGCATTAATTGACGGTCTGAATCTGCACACTGTTTGTCAGGAAGCGCGCTGCCCGAACATTTTTGAATGCTGGACGGACAAAACGGCGACGTTTATGCTCGGCGGCGATACCTGCACGCGCCACTGCGGTTTTTGCGCCGTCAACAAAGGCGTGCCGTCGGATTTAGACCCGGAAGAACCGCGCCACGTCGCCGAAGCCGTCGGGCATTTAGGTTTGGAACACGCCGTCATCACGTCGGTCAACCGCGACGATTTGCCGGACGGCGGCGCGGCGCACTGGGCGGAAACAATTCGCACGGTTCATCAGATGAATCCGACGTGCCGCGTCGAAGTTTTAATTCCCGATTTTCAAGGCAATGAAGACGCGCTCAATACAGTTTTGGCAGCGCGCCCCGAAGTTCTCAATCACAACACGGAGACTATCGCCCGACTTTACCGCCGCGTCCGCCCCGACGCGATTTATCGGCAAACTTTAACTTTGCTCGAACGCGCCGCGCATTACCGCGACACGCAGTTTCCGCGAATGAAAACGAAAAGCGGAATTATGGCTGGCTTGGGCGAGACGTTTGAAGAAGTCGTCGAACTGATGAAGGATTTACGCTCGGTTTCCTGCGACATTATGACCATCGGGCAATATCTCCAGCCTTACGAACGCCGTCTGCCCGTCGAACGCTACGTCACGCCCGAAGAATTCGCCGAATGGAAAGAGATTGGTTTGAGTTTAGGTTTCAAACACGTCGAATCGTCGCCGCTCACGCGCTCGTCGTATCACGCTAGACAGCAATCGGAATCGGGTGAGCAAGCCGCGTTAGCTAATATCGTTTCTGTCAGCTAATCAAACAATCAAATTTGATTTTGAATTGAGGCACGAAATTTTGTAATATGCAGACTTTTTTGCTTTTTAAGTTTGAACTAAGTATAAAATACAGATCGTATTTATCGGATAAAATGTCAATAAAAATCTAGTTTTCTGAGATGTATTTGAATGTTCTGTTCAAAATGCAGTCATCAGATTTCTGACGACGTGCGGTATTGTCCGCCCTATGAATTTAAGATTAATGTCGTTAAAGAATACTCGATACTATTTGCTTTTGTCATCTTTTTCTTCGGTGGTTTTATTGCCGCTTATCAAGCTAAATGTCGGCTTGAGAATATCGGGAATCTTGTCTGCTGGAATTATTCCAATCGAAGCTAAGGCAAATGTTGCCATGACCACAACAAATACGACTGTAAATATAAGTGCAAGATAAAAACCATTCTGCGATAAATAGCCTTGCTTTTGTAAATAATCGTAGAAGCCGATTGACGCAAGAATTACGATAAAAGTAACGACAAAAGTCGCCATTGTCTTAAACAAATTTGGTTTTTCTTTTAGCGTATTATCTGTTTCAGGTGAAACTTTATTATTAAGATAAGGCTCGACAATCTCATCAATCTCTTTGCTGGTACGCTGCGCTTCCAATTTTCCTTTTTTCAAACCATCCTGATAACTTTTTTCAAGATATTTATCTTCCTGGCTTTGACGCTCGGTTTCGCGTTCCTTTGGAGTCGAAACACCGTTAAGCAATTCCCTTACGTTATATTTAATAATTTTTCCGTCAACGGTTTCATGTGATTGATCAATTCCCTCTTTCTCTAATCCCAAAAGAAGCTCATATTTAACAAAAACATCTGGAAATTCTTTTATTGGAACTTCTTCAATCGGGCGATTGTCTTTGTGAATATCGCGGAATTTGTCACGAATGATGCCTAAAAACTCGCGGCGCGTGTCTTGATTGCCGTCAATCAGAATTATCAGATAACCATTTGATAAATCGGCTTTGATTAAGGCTTTATTGCCATTATCGTTTTTGATTAAAACGCCTGTCAGCCATTGCGTTTTGTCCAAAATGTAACGATTCATTCTGACGATAAACCGCGACATAATCGTTTCGTGCAAAAGTCCGTTTTCGTAGTTGTAACGAAAACCCAAACATTCTTTTTCGTTCCAATCTCCGACATACGGCGAATCTTTCGGCAATAGCGACGGCACAAAATAATCATCCGTGTCATCAATCCGGTAAGCCAATTCAAATTTCTTCATCAAATCCTTGATGAAATTATATTTTTCGGGCGGATAACGAAGATAATCCTTGCCTTCCTGATGAAGTTGGTCATTTAGTTTGGTAATTTCGGCATCGAGCAATTCCGGCGTGAGAATACCTGTATTTGTCTGCACATCGAGCGACGTAACAACCTGATAAACTCCGCGTGTTACCCATTCGGGATTGAGAACTTCGGTTTCGTGTTCCATGAAATTGAGCATTACGCCGAGTTCGTGCAGAAGAATCAAAAGCGTATCCTGACTAAGTGCCTCGGTAACACCTTTTTCACGGCAGATTTTGCGATATTCATCTCTCGAAATATAATCTTCTTCCAGATTTTCGAGATGTTCCTTAACGGCAAACCATTCCTTGCGAATCGGCTCAAAGACATTCTCGATTCTGCCAATCTCGTTGCTGATTGCCTGACGAAGTTCTTTAATCTCCTGACCTGTTTCACAAGAGATATTGAAGAAACCTTTGATATTAAATTTCGTTTTGAGTTCAGTGTAATCAAGCGGAAGCAAACACTGTTCGGATTTATTAACGGCAACAAGAATTGGCGCGTCTTTACCAACTGTTTCAATTTTCTTTAACCAATAATCGAGTTTATTGCCCGCTTCATCGCGCCCCGCGTCTAAAACCAACAGGTAAAGACTCCGTTGATTCAAAAAGAACTGATGTGTTTGATGCTGAATGTCCTGCCCGCCGAAATCCCACATATTGAGTTGAACCTCTTGCTCGCGTTTTGTTTTTTCCTCAATGACATCAACCTTCCATTTGTTGCGGATAATGCCGTGTGTCGAAGGTTCTTTGGGATTGCATTTTTCATTATCAACCAAATATCTGACCAAAGAAGTTTTCCCAACACGACCTTGACCGACCAACAAAACCTTGACTTCCTTCAAAGGTCGCTTATCTTCTACTTTAACCTGATAAATATTCTCAAAATAATAGTTGAGAATCGTTTGCGGTTCGCTAAATTTGCCAACTATTTCCTGCGGAATATTTAACTTTGGATTGTTGTCAAGAGAAAGCACTTGCAAGTTTTTCAACTCACCAATTTCTTTTGGCAATTCGCTCAATTGATTGTTGGCAAGATAAAGCCCTTGTAAGTTTTTCAACTCACCAATTTCTTTTGGCAATTCGCTCAATTGATTGTTGGCAAGATAAAGCCATTTCAAGTTTTCCAACTCACCAATTTCTTTTGGCAATTTGCTCAATTGATTGTTGTCAAGAGAAAGCAGTTGCAAGTTTTTCAACTCACCAATTTCTTTTGGATATTCGCTCAATTGATTGTTGGGAAGATAAAGCTCTAGCAAGTTTTTCAACTCACCAATTTCTTTTGGCAATTTGCTCAATTGATTGTTGGCAAGATAAAGTGCTAGCAAGTTTTTCAACTCACCAATTTCTTTTGGCAATTCGCTCAATTGATTGTTGGCAAGATAAAGCGCTAGCAAGTTTTTCAACTCACCAATTTCTTTCGGCAATTCGGTTAAACCTAGTTCTTCCAAACTAAGCGGAGCATTTGCATAGCTTCTTTTTTGCCAGTCTTTAATTCGTTCAATTGCTGTGCGGTAGCCTTTGGAATTTTTATCAAGCATTGGGATAGTTCCTTTCTGTTGAAATCGGGCAAAGCGTTTTTGTGTGGAATGATTTTATATGCAAAGGCTAAGTACAGGACAAAAGTAACGTAAGCTGTTGAAATCGTTGCTTTTGTCTAAAGTTCATTGTTATCTGGCAGAAGCAGTTTCTTAACGTATCGAATCCAAGTCGGAAAACGC
>Ga0136611_10000659_pt1 | contig 23200 bp, 19 predicted proteins | sample AntDrymUQ2232306_2_FD_106645 | JGI IMG/M metagenome (GOLD analysis project Ga0136611, IMG submission 106645) | Polar desert sand microbial communities from Dry Valleys, Antarctica - metaG UQ223 (23.06) | ecosystem: Environmental > Terrestrial > Soil > Desert | place: Antarctica: Dry Valley...
GAGTATCTCCGTGCAGAGCACGGGAGTAGATCATGAGCAGCGCCCTCGCGGTCGCGGCGACGACATCGGTGCTCAAGGGACTGCTCAACCACGTCGCCGTGGACGACGACGTGACGGGGATCGTGGGAGACGTGACGATCTCCGCCCTCGCGCCCGATCTCATAGCCACCGAGAACAGCGCGCCGAGCCGCCTGAATCTCTTTCTGTACGAGGTCACGCCGAATCTCGGGTGGCGCAACGTGGGTCTACGCTCGCACGATGACCGGGGCGAACGCCTCTCAAACTCACCGCTCGCGCTGGACCTGCGCTACCTGCTCACGGCGTACGGCGCGCAGGACTTCCACGCCGAGGCCCTGCTGGCTGCCGGGATGCAGCGGCTCCACGAAACGCCCGTGCTCACGCGTCAGGCTATTCGCGATGCCCTGACCCCGCTTGCAGCCGGTGGCGCACTGCCCGCCGAGCTGGCTGCACTGGCCAGCTCAGAACTCGCCGAGCAGATCGAGCAGATCAAGATCTGTCTCCATTTCCTCTCGCTGGAGGACGCATCGAAGCTTTGGTCCGTGCTGAAGGCGCCGTATCGCCCGTCGGTTGGCTACCAGGTATCCGTGATGCTGATCGAGGGCAAGCGTTCCGTGCGGTCTCCACTGCCTGTGCGGGAGCGGCGCGTCTATGTCGTGCCGTTCCACCAGCCCGTTATCGAACGCGTGCTCTCCAGGAACCAGCCGGGCGATCCGATCCTTGCAAACCAGCCCATCACGTCCGGCAACGCGCTCGTGCTGGAAGGCAGGCAGTTGAAGGGCGAGGACGCCGAGGCGTTCGTCGACGGGGTCCAGGCGGTGATGGAGGACGCCGCCGACACGCGGATCATCCTCGCCATCCCCGCGAGCGTGCCGTCTGGCGTGCGGGGCGTGTCCGTAGCGCATCCTATGCAGCTCGGCGCGCCGCCCACGGAGCGGCGGTGGGTGGAGTCGAACGTCGCGGCGTTCGTGCTTCGGCCACAACTCTCGGCGCCCGTGACGGTGGCGAACGCGAGCACGCACAGTGGGCTGCGCTCCGCCGATCTCACGTTGCGCATCACTCCGGATGTCCGCAAAACACAGCGGGTGGCTCTGCTGTTGAACGGCCTCGACCCAGCCGCTCTGTCGTACCGATTTGTCGCGGCGTCCCGTGACGCGCCGGGTGCGCCCGATGCTGGGGATACCATCGTGGTGCCGATCCGCGGCGTCGAGCCGGGGGCGTATCTGGTTCGGGTGCAGGTTGATGGCGCGGAGAGCCCGCTGACTACGGACACGACGGGGCGATATACCGGGCCGCAGGTGGCGCTATGACGACCGCAGTCATCACTCTACCCTGGCACGAGGCCAACCAGCGCTACCTCACCGCCGCGCTCGCCGCCGTGCGGTCCGCGCTGGAGACGGGTGCAGAAGGGCGGGCCACAAAGGAGGACCTCGGACCGGGGCGCGCACTGAAAGAGGCGGCACAGAACATGCCCGCTCCCCCGGCGCTGGACACGCTCTGTGCTGCGTTCGGGCTGACGCGCTTCGAGCGGGGCGTCCTGCTGCTGTGCGCGGGCCCGGCGCTGGACGCGGGGTTCGCCGCCTGCCTGGAAACGGCGCAGGGCGGTACCCGCCGCGTTCAGCCGACGTTCGGCCTCGCGCTCGCGACCCTGCCCGAGGCACACTGGAGTGCTCTCAGCCCGGTGGCGCCGTTGCGCCGCTGGCGTATCCTTGAAATCGGGGCAGGGGACACGCTCACCCAGAGCCCGTTGCGCATCGAGGAGCGGGTACTTCACTATCTCACGGGCATCGAGTACCTGGATGAGCGGTTGAGCGGCATCGTTGAAGCGGTCCCGCCGTCAGAGAAGCTCTCGCCATCGCAGCAGCGACTCGTGGAGATGATCGCGACTGTCTGGGGGCGGCATCAGGATACCGGGCCTGCGCCCTTGATCGACTTGTATGGTAGTGACGGCGCCGCGCAGCGGTCCGTCGCGGCGGCGGCGTGCGCGGCTCTCGGTATCCGGCTGTGCGCGATGCGAGTGGGGGAGATACCAGCAGCTGCCGATGTATGCGGGGAACTCGCCCGCCTCTGGGAGCGCGAAGCCATCCTGAGCAGGAGTGCGCTGCTCGTGGACTGGGACGACGCGGCCAACGCGGGGGCCGCGCATCCCGCTCGTCGCTTCGTAGAACGGCTCAGCGGACTGTTGCTCACTGCTGGCCGTGTGTCCCAAAGCACCGGGCGGACCGCCATCCACCTGGAGGTGCGCCCACCATCCTCCGGGGAGCAGGAGAACCAATGGCGGGATGCGCTCGGGCCGCGCGCGACCGAGCTGAATGGCGCGCTCGAAATGCTCACCGCTCAATTCCACCTGAATAGCCGCGCGATCTCGACCGTTCGCGCCGCCGTCATGCCGGAGTCGCAGCACCTGAGCAGTGATGCGTTGACGGACCGGCTCTGGGACACGTGCCGCGCGCAGGCAAGGGTCCAGCTCGACGACCTGGCACAGCGTATCGAGCCCGCCGCTGGCTGGGCGGATCTGGTGTTGCCAGCAGCGCAGACAGAAACCCTGCACGATGTCGCGATGCACGTCCGGCGGCGGGCCAAGGTCTATGGAGAGTGGGGCTTCGCGCAGAAGGGCGCATGCGGCCTGGGAATAAGCGCGCTGTTTGCCGGACCGAGCGGCACGGGAAAGACGATGGCCGCCGAGGTGCTGGCTGGCGAGTTGCGGCTTGATCTGTATCGCATTGATCTCTCGTCAGTCGTCAGCAAGTACATCGGCGAGACCGAGAAGAACCTCCGGCGGGTGTTCGATGCGGCGGAGGCGGGTGGCGCGATCCTGCTGTTCGATGAGGCGGACGCGTTGTTCGGCAAGCGCAGCGAGGTAAAGGATAGTCACGACCGGTACGCCAACATCGAAGTGAGCTACCTCCTGCAGCGTATGGAGGCATACCGGGGGCTGGCGGTTCTGACGACAAACGCGAAGCGGGATCTGGACCCTGCCTTTTTGCGGCGCCTCCGCTTCGTCGTGCAGTTTCCGTTCCCGGACGCCGCACTGCGCGCCGAGATCTGGCGGCGCATCTTCCCCGCGCGCACCCCGACCGACGGATTGGACGCGGCAACCCTTGCGCGGCTGAACGTTCCGGGGGGCGCCATCCGAAACATCGCGCTGAACGCCGCGTTCCTCGCTGCGGACTCCGGGACGCCCGTGGGTATGGCGCATGTGCTCCGCGCCGCCCGCACCGAGTACGCGAAGCTGGAGAAGCCGCTCGCCGAGATAGCCACAGGAGGCTGGGCATGAACGGGCCGTCCATCGAACTGCACATCAAGGAAATTCTCTCCATGGAGTTCCGCCCGAGCATCGAGACCGCATCGGCGTGGCCTTTGAGCGGGAGTTGACCCGACTCCTCGTCTCGGAAGGCCTGCCGGGGAAAATGGCGAGGGATGACGAGCTAACAAACCTGGATGGCGGTACGATCCGGCTGATGCCCGGCGCCGGGCCGGAGGACATGGGCGCACAGATCGCGCAGGCGGTATACGGAGGTCTTGAAGAATGAATGAGCGGAGCCATCTTCGAGCGGAAGGCGCCATGGTGTCGTCGGTGACCCCCTACACGCCGGTTCGCTCGGGCATCTTGCAGCGCAAATGCGCCTGCGGTGGCGTCTCAGGTCACTACGGGGATTGTGAACCGTGCCGCGACACGCGCCTTGCGCGGCGAGGCGCCACTCCAGGCCGCACGGAACGCGGCGTCTCTTCGGCAGTGAATGAAGTTTTGCGCTCGCCCGGTCAGCCGCTGGACCACGCGGCGCGTACTGCGTTGGAGCCGCGATTCGGCCACGACTTCGGGGCGGTTCGGGTCCACTCGGACGCTCAGGCAGCCGACACTGCGGCGTCCATGGGCGCCGTTGCATATACCGTCGGACGGGACGTGGTGTTCGCAACCGATCGGTACGAACCGGGCACAAGCACCGGCCAGGCATTGATCGCCCACGAGCTGACCCACGTCGTGCAGCAACGTTCGAGACAGCGGGAAGTGACCGGAGTGCTGGAAACGACCAGCCCCACGGACGCGGTCGAGCGCGAGGCCGATGCAGCGGAGCACGCCGTCTCCCGAGGCCGGTCGTTCGCTCCGGCGCTCCGTGCCAACGCGCAACTCGCCCGGCAAGTGACGGCGCCGGTCTGTGCGCACCCAGGGGATATCCGGTCGGTAGATCTCCAGCCGGTCTTTTTCAGGAGCAGCGCCGTAGATACCTCCCCCACCGGCACAAGCTGGGCTCGACGGTTGGGGTCGAGCAATACCATCTGGGGTAAGCTCGGCGTCACCTTTGCGGTACTCTCACCGGTGACGATCGAAGACGCCACGCACAAGACTGCGGGCACCAGCACCACAGAATATCACGCGATTCGAGCCACGCGCGCCGCCGCCGGGCTGGAGGTGTTCATGGTGGATAACGCGATGGCCTCCTTCGGTGGCGGTGGAACGGTCCTCGGCGGAACCGCAAACGCGCAGATTGTGCTCTCGGACCGGGGTACCAGTGATACCCTGCTCGCCCACGAGCTTGGCCATGCGCTCGGCCTCGACCACCCGCCAGGGGGCAGCGACGCGAACACCATCATGACGCCGTCCGGGTCCAACAGCAGCGCCAACCCAACCCGGAACACCATGGGCAACTATGGCCGGATCACCTGGCCGAGTGGCTCAGGCTCGACGTGTCTGCACCCGGATCCGTGAACGGCAGGATGAAGGTTGCGACTTATTCCTCAAGGCAAAGGAGGATCGCCTTTGAACAACTACTGGTACCTGGGGCTCGTCGAGAACGAGAAGTTCACCCCTCTGGCCTCCGAGAACAATACGAGCGGCCGGTTCCTGCTGACGAGCGCGGCGCAGGATGCCGGGGGGAACGCCACAGGCACGCAGTTGTCGCTGGTGGAGTACGAGGGCAGCGCTGTAATGGTCCGGGGAATCGATGGCAAGGGGTGGATCTACTCGGCGACTGTGGTAGATCACGCGGGCCCGATCCTCACTCTCCTGGTCCGGCAGGCGTTTCGTTCCGACGAGCCGCTGGAAGTAACACCATGAACCGTTTCAGAGCCACCTCTTACCAGCGCGAACCGCGAGCGAATGCAAAAAGGCCACAGCAATGAACTTCCCCCGCTCACCCCGGCTGCGCAAGGGCGCAATTATCGGGATCGACCCGTTCAACCCGCTCGCGAGCGTCGTCGTCTTTCAGTACAACCCCGATACCCTCACCCGCACCATCAGCGCGCAGACGACTGGCGGTGACGATCAGGGCGAGGCGCTGCGCATCAAGGGACCGCCCGAGGAGACGATCCGACTGGACGTAGAGATCGATGCGACGGATCAACTTGAGTTGGCCGAGGCGCCGGCGGCTGCCATCGGTCTCCATCCGACCCTCGCCGCGCTCGAGATGCTGCTGTATCCGAAGTCCTCCCTGGTGATCGCGAACGAGGTGCTTGCGCGCTTCGGCGTGATCGAGGTGATCCCGCCCGAAGCGCCGTTGACCCTCTTCGTCTGGGGCGAGAGGCGTGTCCTCCCCGTGCGCCTGACGGATCTCAGCATCACGGAGGAGGCGTACGATCCCGCCCTAAACCCGATCCGCGCCAAAATCGGCCTGAGTCTGCGGGTACAGACCTACCAGGATTTGGGCCTGCCCAGCATCGGTGGCGCACTCTTCATGGCGCAACAGATCAGCAAGGAGGTCATGGCGACCCTCGGCGCTCCCGGCAGGGTCGCGGCGGCCGCCTCGTTCTCCGCAACACCGGGTGGGGGAGGATAGCACCGTGTTCGAGCCGACCAGCAGGTACGCCACCGTGGAGACGGCGCGGCTGGATGTGTCCCAAGAGGACGGCGATCCGCGCCCCGTTGCGTACATACGCCGCCGCTTCATCCCGCCTGGCGAGGACCTCACGACGCTCGTCGAGCACACAGTTGTTCAGAACGAACGCCTGGACACCATCGCGGCGCGCTACCTCGGCGATCCAGAACAATTCTGGCGGGTGTGTGACGCGAACCACGTGCTGCGTCCCACCGAGTTGACGGATGAGCCGGGGCGCGTTATTCGAATAGCGCTGCCGGGCCTGTGAGGACGCCATGCTGACCAGCCTGCTTGGTATCCGCCTCGTGCTGTGGTTGGGCAGCGTCATCCCGCTGCCTGCGCCCGTGAATGTAAGCAGCGCGTTAAGCGGCGTCGAGGTAACGAACGACGCGGAGAGTGGTGACGGCTTCCAGATGACGTTCACCCTCGCAAAGGAGAAGGGCCTGGAGTATGGCCTGCTGCTGGGCGGCTCGCTCGCCCCGTTCACGCGCGTCGTGCTTGGCGTCGTCCATGGAGCCGTGCCGGAGGTGCTCATAGATGGCGTCATCACGCACCACCAGCTCGCGCCCAGCAACGAACCCGGCCAGTCTACCCTGACCGTAACTGGCAGGGACATAAGCGTCATGCTCGATCTGGAGGAGAAAAACGAGAAGTACGAGAACCAGCCTGATTCTGTTATTTTCACCCGGATCGTCGCAGGCTACGCGCAGTACGGCCTAATTCCCCAGCCGTCGGCCACGACGGATATTCCGATCATGTTGTATCGCATTCCGCGCCAGCACGAGACCGACCTGCGATTCATCCAGCGCATGGCGCGGCGCAATGGCTTCGTCTTCTATATCGAGCCCGTGTCATTCGGGGTGAACCGCGCCTACTTGGGCCGGAGAGCCGGCTCGGCCTCCCACAGCCGGCGCTCTCGATGAACATGGGCGCGTCAACCAACCTCCGATCGCTGAGTTTTTCGCAAGACGCGCTTGCACCGGTGGGGAGTTCCGGTGGCATCGTCGAGCGGTTCACGAAAATGCGCATCCCGATCCCGCCACTGCCCTCGCTCAAGATACCGCCGCTGGCTTCTGCGCCGATACCCACCCGCCGCACCAGGCTGCTGCGCTATACCGCGAACCAGAACCCGACACAAGGGGCAGCTACCCTGGTCGCTGCCGCGACGAACGCACCGGACGCCGTTACGGGTGATGGCGAGCTGGACACCGTCCGCTATGGGGCGGTGCTGCGGGCGCGCAAGCTCGTGGGGGTACGCGGCGTCGGTCTATCATACGACGGGAACTACTACGTGAGCCGTGTGACGCACGTAATTAGCCGAGGAGCGTACACGCAGCGGTTTACGCTGCGCCGGGAGGGCGTCGGCTCGCTCGTGCCGGTGGTGCGGCCATGACGACGGCTCCAACATCCTACCTCGGCAAGTACCGAGGCTCGGTCAGCGATATCAACGACCCGTTGATGGTCGGACGGGTGCGCGCCAGAGTGCCAGACGTGTTTGGCGAGGAGGAGAGCGGCTGGGCAATGCCCTGCGCCCCGTTCGGCGGCAGTGGCGTCGGATTCTTCGCTCTGCCGACCGTCGGCGCTGGGGTGTGGATCGAGTTCGAGCACGGCGACCCAGATTACCCAGTGTGGTCTGGCTGCTGGTGGGGTTCTGCGGCTGAGATGCCGCCGGTGCTGCTCGCGCCACCGTACAAGAAGGTGCTGCTGAAGACCGCTGCGGGTCACAGCATCACGCTGGACGACACCCCGGGCATCGGCGGCATAACGCTGGAAACCGCTGGCGGCCAGAAGATCGCCATCACGGGGCTGGGCATACAGGTCGAGAATGGCCAGGGTGGCAGTATCACGCTGACCGGACCACAGGTGTCCGTGAACAACGGCGCGTTCGAGGTGACCTGATGCCGGGTATGCTGCTTCACATGGGCGCAACGGTGCTCTGCATGCACGGGGGGCAGGCGCAACCCATCGTGACGAACCCTCGGGTGCGCGTCGGCGGGCAGCCGGTCGTAACGCTTTCAAGCACGTACGCGATCGCCGGTTGCCCGTTCACGCCCCCTGCCGGAAACGGCCCATGCGTCACCGCACAGTTCGTGAGCTCGGCGCTACGGGTGCGCGCGGGCGGGATGCCGGCACTGTTGCAGGACAGTCAGGCGATCTGCTCGCCAACCGGCACGCCGCTGAATATCCTCGTCACACAGCTCCGGGTCAGGGGAACGTGATGTTGATGGACTATCCGTTTCGCTTCGACGGTCGCGGACGAACGGCGGAAACGACGGCGGACGAGCACATACGGGATCTGATCGAGCAGGTGCTGTTCACCTCGCCGGGGGAGCGCGTGAACCGACCGTCGTTCGGCAGTGGCATCCTCCAACTCGTGTTCGCGCCGAACAGCGACGCGCTCTCGACCGCAGCGCAGCTCACGGTACAGGGCGCCCTCCAGCAGTGGCTCGGCGAGTTGATCCTCGTGGAGGCGGTCAACGTTGAGCACGAGGACGCCACGCTGCTCGTTGAGGTGCGGTACGTCGTTCGCCGCACGCAGCAGCGTCAACAGGCGCAGTTCAAGCGCGGGGGTTTGGGATGACGACGCCAACCCGTGCGTACGCGTGCACCGACGAGCGGCGACGTGCCGCCCTGAGCCGGCATCCGGTGTTGATGGGCATAGACTTCCTGGAGGTTTCCGCCAGCCAGCACGAGTTGACCGTCTTCTTTGTCCCCGCTGCCACAGATGAGTCAAAGACCGTCGTGCCACCGGGTGTCGGCGTGGAGAACGTTATGATCTCCGGCGGCGTGCGTATTACGACCGTGCACGTCACGAACGTTGCGGTGGGCGACCGTCCAAATACGCTCGTCATCACCGTGGACGATGACGAGAACCCGGCGAATGGCGTGGGTGACTTCTCGCCATACAGGCTGCGCCTCGTGGACGTGGCGGATCTGGACCCGCTCTTCGCGCAGGTAGAGTTCTCCCTCAAGGTGGAATGTCCGAGCGACTTCGACTGCGCGTTGGTGGCGGTCTGTCCGCCGGAAGTTTGGCCCGAGCCGGAGATAGATTACCTTGCAAAGGACTATGCCAGCCTTCGCCGACTGATGCTCGACCGGCTTTCCGTGCTCCTGCCGGACTGGCAAGAGCGCAACCCGGCTGGCCTGCACGTGGCGCTCGTCGAGATGCTCGCGTACGTGGGCGATCATCTCAGCTACGAGCAGGACGCCGTGGCAACCGAAGCGTACCTGGGCACCGCTCGCAGGCGCGTCTCGGTGCGGCGGCATACCCGACTCGTGGATTACGCCATGCACGACGGCTGCAACGCCCGCGTTTGGGCACAGGTCCGCACCGAGGCTGACGGCGTGGAACTGCCGAAGGGAACCGCGATGTTAACGCACGTGGACGGGTTCCCAACACGTCTCCCTGAAGGATCGAGCGAGCTTGACCGGGCGCGGACACTCGTACCGGAGGTCTTCGAGACGATGCACGCGGTCATACTCTTCGTGGCACACGGTGAGTTGCGCTTCTACACGTGGGGCAATCGGGAATGCTGCCTGCCGCTGGGTACGACAAGCGCGACGCTGGCAGGGCGCCTGCCGAACCTGCACGCGGGGGATGTGCTCCTGTTCGAGGAAGTGCGGGGGGCACGAACGGGTGTGCCAGAGGACGCCGACCCTATACACCGGCACGCCGTTCGACTGCTGCAGGTCGTGCCGGGCGAGGATCCGCTCGGCGGCCAGTTCGCTACGCCCGCGCATGCGGATACCGTCCCGGTTACCGAGATAGCATGGGCGGCCGAGGATGCGCTGCCGTTTCCCATCTGCATCTCTACGCGAGGGGATGATGCGGAGTTCGAGGACGTCAGCGTTGCTCGCGGGAACATCGTGCTGGCCGATCACGGACGCAGCATCGCCGAGGAGTTCGCGGACGCCGTTGCCGGTGGAACCGCCACGGAGCGGGTGGCCGGACCCAACCGTCCCGCTGGATATGCGCCCGCACTCCGGTATGCACGCTTCCGTCCGAAACTGCGGGAAGCGCCGCTCACGCATGCGGCGCCCTATGGCGATCCGGCGTCCGCATCGGCGGCGATGCGGTGGAGCATGCGCGACGCCCTGCCGGTGGTAACGCTTTTCCGGGCCGAAAGCAGCGCACGGTGGCTTCCCAGGCGCGACCTGCTCAACAGCGGTCCAATCGATGAGAACTTCGTCGCCGAGGTGGAGAACGATGGCGTCGCGCACCTCCGCTTCGGTGACGATCGCTTCGGGTTGCGTCCCGCCATCGGAAGCCGGTTCACTGCGGCGTATCGGGTTGGCAATGGCACGCAGGGGAACATAGGCGCGGAGGCGCTCGGACACGTGGTCACGAACGAGGCGGCGGTGCGTGGTGTCCGCAACGTGATGCCCGCAAGCGGCGGCACGGAACCGGAAAGCATTGAGCACGCCCGGCAAAGTGCGCCGAGCGCCTTTCGAACGCAGGAGCGTGCCGTCACCCCGGACGATTACGCCCGGATCGCCGAGCGCCATCCCGAGGTCCAGCGGGCCGCGGCCACGATCCGCTGGACCGGCAGTTGGCGTACCGTGTTCCTGACGGTGGACCGTTTGGGCGGCGTGCCGGTCGATCCAGTGTTCGCGGAGCAGATGCGGGACTTTCTGGAGCCCTTTCGGATGGCGGGCTTCGACCTGGAGATAGACGGTCCCCGCTCGGTCTCTTTGACGATCGAGATGACGGTATGCGTCGGGCCGAATTACTTTCGTGGTGATGTGCGATCCGCGCTGCTGGACCTGTTCAGCAACCGCCTGCTTCCCGATGGCCGGCGCGGCGTATTTCACTTTGACAACTTCACGTTCGGACAGCCGGTGTACCTCAGCCGCCTGTATGCTGCTGCACAGGCCGTAGCAGGTGTGGTATCTGTCCGTATAACGAGATTCGAGCGGCAAGGCAGCCCAAGCGATCAGGCGTTGGCGGACGGTGTGCTCGCGCTGGAGCGGCTGGAGGTAGCCCGGCTCGATAACGACCCCAATTACGCCGAGCGTGGGATATTTCGGCTGACGCTGAATGGGGGCAGGTAGATGAGCGTGGAAGTCACGACAGGCGTCGGTGACGGGCGCGTGCACCGATGCGGCTGCTGCGAAGGGCTGGATATCCGAACGCCGGTCGAGGTTTATAACCGGCCGGGACTCTCCGCAATCGCGTATCGGGCGGGCACGCACGCGGGGTTCAAGAGAACCATGCTTGCCCGACTCTCCGGCGCGCGCAGGCCGGCGCTGGATGGGCTAAACACTCGTGACGATGATGATGCCGGGATCGCGCTCCTTGATGCGTGGGCTACCGTGGCCGATGTGCTGACGTTCTACCACGAGCGCATTGCGAACGAGTCTTACCTGCGTACGGCGACGGAGCGACTCTCCATGCTGCACCTCGCCCGGCTGATCGGCTACGAGGTTGCTCCCGGCGTCGCGGCGGAGACGCACCTGGCCTTCACTCTTGAAACCGCCGCAGGTGCGCCCCATACGGCAGTGGTCCCGATCGGGACCAAGGTGCAGAGCCTGCCGGGCCAAGATGAACGCCCCCAGATGTTCGAGACGGTCGAGTGGATCGAGGCGCGGGTCGAGTGGAACGACCTGAAGCCCCGGACGAGCGCCGCTACCGCGCCCGCCTTCCGCGACACCCATACCTGCCTCAAAGGCGTCACAGCTAACCTGCGTCCGGGCGACCCGCTGCTGATCGTAAGCAGGGCGCGCGAGACCGACTCCACGAGCGAGCAGTGGGAGTTCCGGCGCGTCGCCGCAGTGGAGCCTGATATCGCGGCGGATCGGACTCGGGTGAGCTGGCGCAACCAACTGGGCAGCCTCCAGCCTCGAATGGTATCGCCGACGGCGCCCTCCGAGTTGTACGCGCTTCGCACCCGCGCATCACTCTTCGGCCACAGTGCGCCGAGCTGGACCGATCTGCCCGTCTCCATGCGCGTTGGCGAGATCGACCCTGCCGACCGGGAGAGTGTGATTCCCGGCTCGTACGCGAGCAGGAATGACGCGTGGGCCGACGCTCCGTTCGCTCCCGGTACCGGTGTTCTGAATCTGGACGCGGTGTATCCGGAGATTGTCGCGGGAAGCTGGATCGTGCTGGCGAGCCCGGCGTACACCGAGCTTTACCGCGTGGCGAACGCGACGGAGGAAAGCAGGGCCGACTTTGCCATCACCGCAAAGACCACGCGACTGGCGATATCCGGGGAAAACATCGAGCAGTTTACTCCCCGCTCGGCGAGCGTGTACGCGCGGAGCGAGCGGCTGGAGATCGCGGAGTACCCGATCATGGACGATGTCGCGGGCGTGTCCGTGACGCTCGACGGCGTCTTCGAGGGGCTCAAGAAAGGTCAGGTGTTGCTGGTGTCTGGCACCACCGCGGAGGGCTTCCCCACCGCTGAGGCCGCAACTCTCGCGGCGGTTCCGGAGTCCATTGCCGGAGTCACGGAACTACGGTTCGTAGATCCGCTGCGAGGGACCTACCGGCGTGACACCGTCTCCATCCATGCGAATGTTGCCCGTGCAACCCACGGGGAAACAATACGGGAGGTGCTGGGCAGCGGCGACGCGAGCGTGACCTATCAGCGGTTCAGGCTCAGGGACGCCCCCCTGACCCACGTCGGCGCGCCGACAACAACTGGGATGGCGTCCACGCTCGAAGTCTGGGTGAACGACCTGCTGTGGCACGTGGTTCCTGCGCTCTACGGCTGCGGTCCGCACGACCGGGTCTATACCGCGCGCATGGACGACAACGGCAAAACCACCGTGACATTTGGTGACGGCGTAATGGGCGCCCGTCTTCCGACGGGACAGGAGAACGTGCGCGCGGTGTATCGCAAGGGCGTTGGGCTGGACGGAACCGTCCGGGCGGACCAGCTCAGCCTGCTGATGACCCGGCCCCTCGGCGTCCGGAGTGTGAGCAATCCGCTCCGCGCCTCGGGCGCGCAGGATCCCCAGTCACGCGACGACGCCCGGAAGAACGCGCCGACGACCGTGCTCACTCTCGGCCGCATCGTGAGCCTGCAAGACTACGCGGACTTCGCCCGCGCTTTTGCAGGTATTGCCAGAGCGCTCGGCACCTGGACGTGGGACGGACAGACCCGCGGCGTGTTTCTCACCGTGGCTGGTCCACGGGGTGCGGATGTTGCAGCAGGCGGTGGCCTGCTGACGAACCTCGTGGCTGCAATCCGAGGCGCGACCAGCGATCCCCACCAGCCGCTCACCGTGCAAACGTACATGCCACGTTATTTCCAACTGGACGCGCGCGTAAAAACGGCGCCGGAGTACCTGCCCGAACGGGTGCTGGCGGCAGTGGAAGCGGCCCTGCGGGCACACTTTGGCTTCGAGCAGCGCGTGTTTGGACAGAGCGTTGCCCTGAGCGAGGTAATCGCCGTCCTCCAGAGCACGCCAGGCGTGGAAGCAGTGGACGTGAACGCCCTGTACCGAACTGGCGACTCTGCGGTACTGAACCATATTCTGCCCGCCGCGCTGCCGGAAGCGGGCGCAACGGGAACGCTCCAGCCTGCAGAGTTGCTGACGCTTTCGACGGGTCCGATAGACCTGGGGGTGATGCTATGAGCCTGGATAACGGGGGGATGTACACGCTGCTGCCGGCGATCTACCGCATCCGAGACGCCGAGCAGGGCTATCCGCTTCGGGCGCTCCTCTCCATCATCGAGGAGCAGGTCGCCGTCGTGCAGGCGGATCTGGGGCAACTGTACGACGACCAGTTCATCGAGACGTGTGCTGAGTGGGCGGTGCCGTACATCGGGGACCTCGTCGGCGCTCGGGGTCTCTACGAGTTGAGCGACATCGTAAGCCAGCGGCCACAGGTGGCGAACACGCTGGCAGATCGTCGTCGCAAGGGCACGGTCGGCGTCGTGGAACAGCTCGCGCGTGATGTAAGCGGCTGGCGGGCGCGGGCGGTGGAGTACTTTCCATTGCTCACCACAACGCAGTACATGAACCACGTCCGCCCCGACAACAAGGGCACCGCCAGCCTCCATGCATGGGTGCCGCTGGAGCGCGTGGACAGTCCGTTCGACACCATCCCGCATACAGCAGACGTCCGGCGCATCGAGAGTGGACGTGGCAGCCACAATATTCCGAACGTCGGCGTGTTCCTGTGGCGGCTGAACAGCTACTCCCTTCAGATGTCGCCCGCCGCCGGAGTAAACCCAAGTCCGGCCGACCACCGATTCCGGTTCAATCCGCTCGGGACCGCCACGCCGTTGTGGTCTAAGCCCGTACCTGAGCCGGAGAACCGCATTACCCACATCGTCGAGCCGCACAACGTGCCCGAACGTATCAGCCGCCGCGCCCTGCACGAGCGCCTTGCGGAACTCTACGGTCCGGGCAAAAGCATGCTGCTCAATGTGGGCGGCGTCGACGTGCCCATCGCGCAAATCGTCGTGGGTGATCTCTCGGACCGCGGCACAGAGTGGGCACACCAGCCGGAAAGCCGATACTGCATAGACCCAGAATTGGGCCGGATTGCGACCCCCGGCAACCAGCCTGTGCCCGCAGACCTGCGCATCACGTATCATTATGGCTTCGGAGCGGACATCGGCGGCGGAGAGTACGACCGTGCGGGTTCTTTCAATACAGATCTCGACCCGGTGCTGCAGGTGGCAGCGCCAGGGACGATCCAGTCTGCCCTAAGCGCATGCACCGCAGGTGGTGTCGTGGAAATCACCGACAACAGTCGGTACCCCGAGACCGCGGCGATCAGCGTCGACGCGGGCGGGCGGCTGGAGTTGCGGGGGTTGGATGAGCGGCGGCCCGTGCTCGCGCTCGCTGGTCCCCTGAAGATCACGGGCGGCGAGGGCGCGGAAGTGACGTTGAACGGCCTCGTGATTACCGGCGGGCCGCTCGTCGTAGACGCGACAGCGGCCAACGGGTTGCGTCTTCTGCGACTGCGCCACTGCACGCTTCCGCCGCAGGAGACCGAGCCGAGCCTGATCGTGCGCGCGCCGAACGTTGTGGTTGAAGTGGATCGGTGCATCATCGGTGGGCTGCGTGTAGTTGATGGCAGCCGCGTCGTCATTACCGAAAGCATCGTGGACGCGACCGCAGAGACGCGCGTGGCCCTTGCGGCAACCGACGATGGCGGCGCTGGGGGTGCTCTCCGGGTCGAGAACAGCACAATCATTGGCAAGATCTGGACTGCTGAGTTGGACCTGGCCTCCAATACACTCTTCCTCGCGCTGGCGGATGCAGAAGACATCTGGCCCGCGCCTCTTGTTTCCGAGCGGCGGCAGGCGGGATGTGTGCGCTTCTCGTACGTGCCGCCCGGCTCCAGGACGCCTCGGCGCTATCGCTGTCAGCCTGCCTCCGGCGCCGATCCCGTGCCGATGCGGCCGCAACTCGATTCCTGGCAATACGGCGACCCGGAGTACTGCCAGCTCACCCGCGTCTGCGCGCCGGAGATTCGCCGGGGCGCGGACGACGAGGGGGAAATGGGCGTGTATCATCACCTGCATCAGCCACAGCGCGAGACCAACCTGCGCGTGCGTCTCGACGAATACCTGCGCTTCGGCCTGGAGGCCGGAATCTCCTACGCGACATAATCGATAGACAACAGGAGGTTGGGAGTGAAAGCGGATTTAAGCCGACAGACGTTTGTCAAGAGAAAGCACTATAGTGGTGTGCTCATGCAGCAAGGGCGCGTGCAGGTGGACGCCGACTGGAACGAGCAGCAGGCCATCGCGCAGTACCGGTCCGAAACGGCAGCACGCGATTTGATCGGCGCGAGCGGGGCACCCATCCACGATGCAGGCTTCGCGATTACTCCCAGCAACGGCGCGCCCTTTACCATCGGCGCCGGACGCCTCTATGTGGACGGCATGCTCTGCGAGAACGATGATGAGGTCTCGTACGCCGAGCAACACCTTCCAGTTGAGCCTCCAGACCTATCTGGGTTCCTGGCCGCAGATGAGCTGGCGGGGGGACTGATCTATCTCGACGCGTGGGAACGTCATGTCTCGGCTTTGGACGATGAGCAAATCCGCGAGGTAGCACTGGGCGGTCCCGACACCGCCACCCGCAAGCAGGTCTTCTGGCAGGTCGGACTGCACGCATTAGACATAAAAACAGAGGATCCGGACACCCTGCGCGCGCTGGTGTTGCAGCATCAGCAGGTCGTGACGACGCTGCGTACGGCGGAAACGGGCGACGGAGAGCCGGAAAAGATTGCGGATCTGCACACTGAGCTGCACCTGTTGGGCCGGCAGATAAGCACGATCACCGGACTGGAGTGCGACGCGGCGATGGAGGGACTGCGGGCTGCCAGGGCGGGGGGCGGGATGCTGGACGCTCGCGCGCAGCCCTCGGACCGAGCGGATGAGCCCTGCCTGGCGTCGCCCGGCGCGGGATACACCCGGCTGGAGAATCAGTTGTACCGCGTGGAGATCCACACACCGGGATCGCGTGGCACGGCTACGTTCAAATGGTCGCGGGACAACGGAAGCGTTGTCTTTCCGATCAGCCAGATCGAGGGTGACCAGATCACCCTTTACCAGCTCGGCCGGGACGAGGTGCTCGGCATTGCGAACGGCGATTGGGTCGAAGTCGTTGATGACGCGATGGTACTTAACCGTGCCCCCGGCCCGTTGGTGCGGGTGGAGGACGTGAACCCCGCGACGCGCGTGGTCAGAGTCAACGCGACGTTGCCAGCGTTGAGTGCTGCGGACGCGCGCGCGCGCCACGTTCAACTGCGCCGCTGGGACCAGAAGGGCCAGCCCGCGGACCTCACCGAGGGCGCAGTGCGGACGCGCGGCGGCTTCATACCACTGGAGGGTGGGGTCGAGGTCCAACTGACGGATGCTGAGTATACTTCGGGCGACTACTGGCTCATCCCCGCACGCACCGCAACCGGCAGCATCGAGTGGCTTGAGAACGTGCCACAGTTCCCGCACGGTATCCAGAGGCACCTGTGTCCGCTCGCACTCGTGGTATCCACCGGCGACGGTGGTCTGGCCGTCGTGTCGGACTGCCGTAGCCTCTTTCCGCCCGTTACAGAGTTCACGGGCCTGTTCTACCTGGGCGGCGGTGGACAGGAGGTGATGCCCGATCCCGCGCAGCCGGACGCTCTGCTTCCCCTGCCGCATCCGTTGCGGGTGGGCGTGGCCAACGGCGAATGGCCGGTACCCGGTGCTCTGGTGCGGTTCTCCATACATGTAGGCGGCGGCACCGTGCAAGGCGAAGCCGGCGGCACGGACGTCCTCACCGATGCCCAGGGTGTCGCGACCTGCGCGTGGGCGGTGGATACTGTGACGCTTAGTCAGCAGGTGGTGGCAACGCTCGTCACCGACGAAGGAACCGCCGTGCATCTACCCGTCTACTTCGGCGCGACATTAAGCGTCGCCACGGCGGTGGCTTACGACCCCAAGGGCTGTTCGCCGCTCGACGGTGCGCTCACCGTTCAGGCCGCTATCGACCGCCTCTGCGTGCTGGGATTCCGCGAGCCGGGCGTGCATATTGAAGGGCTGGAAACGGTGGAGCCCCGTGACATACTCAGGAACGACAGTGACGTTTCGATCGACACGCTGCTCAGCGGCATACGCATCGCGTGCGACACCCCGGTCCAGCCCGAGACGATCAACCAACCGACCTGCTTTGTAACCCTCGATCGACCGCTGTTTCTTGACCAGCGTCAATCGCGCATCGCCGTGGGCTATCTGCCGTTTGTACTGGCAGGCGAGGTGAGTGTTCGGGGGCGCATCATCACCTGGCGCCCACGCAGGGAGACCGTTGAGGCGCTGCGCGAGCAGTTACCCACGTTGATCGCTGACGGCGACCGCGGTATCCTCGCGCGTTTGCGCCTCAAAGGAAACTTCATCTGGCATCAGGATGAGGCAGGCGCACCGGAACTCTACCTCGATGGCGAAGCCTTTGGCTACCGGGAGGGGGAGAGTCAGACGACGGACCTGCGCCTGCCCAGCGGCGACGGCGTGCGCGGTGGGGACTTTGAGATGTGGTTCTGGCTAGGCGGCGCGCCGACGCGACCTGACGGGATAGGAATAATCCCCAACATGAAGAGTGTCGTGATGTCGAGGCCGGAGGTACACGAAGCGATCGACCTGGTGCTGGAACGGGAGCGGCTGCAAGGTGTTCTTCCCGCCGGGTATGTGGCGGCCCCGGATCGTCCGTTCGACCCGGAACGGGCGCGCGAACTGCTGCACGGGCTGGACCTCCCGGAACGGGTCATCATCGCCACTTCCGTGCCAACGCTCGAGGCGGCCACCGCGATGATCGGTCAGGCGCTCGCGGAACACGACATGGGGATCGAGTACGAGCAACGGGTCGCTGACGATGTCGTGGAGAACGCGGCACGGACGTTGGCGTCAGGCCATCGGCTGGACATGGTGGTGGGCGACGAGGAAGCAGCAGCCGCGCTGGCGGCGGCGTTGCCAGGTGTGTTCGACGGTCCTTTCCTCCGGTTCTAGCTCACATCTGCGGGCGTGACCGCGAATCCGCGCGAACGCTCGTTGACTGCTGATTCAGGGTCCGGGTAATTAGCGGTACATGTCAGCCCGTTCGCGGCTCCGGGCAAGCAACAGAGCCACGGCGGGGGATCTTTGGCCACGCTTTTCCGCCAACCTGTGGCCACGGCTATTCGCCTCGGGAAGGGCATGTTGCAGCAGGGGGCCGTAAGCGCGAGCCATATGATACCCTGTACCCTTTGACCGTCTCACCCCGACCGATGAAAGTGTTGGCTCATGCTCGCGACAGGAACCGCCACGGCCCTGCCTACGAACCGCCTGCGCACGGCTTTCGCATCTTCTCCATCCTGTGGGCTTCGCAATCCCTCTCGCTCATCGGGAACATGCTGACGCTGTTTGCGACGAACGTTTGGCTCGCGCAGACGATGTACCCGCGTCCGGAACAACAATCCGCTCTGGCGTTCGCGCTCGCCACAACGAGCCTGGCATCCGGGCTGCCAGCCATTTTCGGCGCACCACTCGCCGGGGCCCGGGTGGACCGCCACGACCGCAAGCGCATCATGCTCTTCGTGGAATCACGAATGGCAGTCTCTGCCTGCTCCGGACGGCGCTGCTGGCGACGGGGTCGCTGCGCCTCTGGATACTGCTGCCTCTGCTGGCCTGCTCTTCCGGGCTCGGTGGGTTCCATTACGCGGCCTTCGACAGTTCGTACGCGATGCTGGTTCCCGCACGGCTGCTCCAACGGGCCAACGGTATGATGTCGACGGCACAGAACCTGTCGTTGCTGCTCGCGCCCGCGCTTGAGGGTTAACGTTCTTCGCGACCACGACGGTGTTTCTCTTCCTCACCGTCCCCTCGCCACTGGGCAATGCGACCGGCGAGCACGTCAACCACAGCCTGCGGACCGATGTTCGCAGCGGGTTCAATTTTATTTGGCACCGGACTCCGCTGTTGTGGCTGCTCGCCGCTTTTGCGTTCACCAACATGAACGCCACGCCCGCGATCATCCTGCAACCGCTCCTGCTCAAGTCCACCCTCGCCGCCGTTTTGGCGTCGCGGGGGTTCAGCTACGAATCCGCCCTTGCGCTGCTCGGCACCGCAGATGGCGTTGGTGGGGTCGCGGCGGGAATCATCGTCAGTGTCTGGGGCGGGCTGAAGCGGCACCGGATCCGCGGTGTCCTCGTACCGATGATCCGGGGCGGCTTGGCGACCGTCGCCCTTGGGCTGTCCTCCTCGCTGTATCTGAGCGCGCTGACGCTCCTCGTCTTCAGTTTCATGGGACCGTTCCTGCACGCCCGTGCACAGACGATCTGGCAGACGCAATCGCCGCACGAGATGCAGGGGCGCGTGTTTGCCGTGCGGCGGCCAATCGGGGAGGGGACGTTGCCCGTCGCCTCGGGGCTTTCGGGGGTGCTGGGCGGGGCGTTCGGCGCGGGCGCGGTCATTGCTGGCTGCGGGGCCGTGCAGGTGCTCTTTTGCCTCGTGCAGTTGTTCAACCAGTCACTTCTGCGCATAGAAGATCGAGCGTGGCTGGACGAACTGGCCGCAGGACAAGACGGCCCGCACACCGCGACGTGATGCCAACTTATACCAACTGTGGCTGAATGCAAGTGCATTTGTCATTCCGAGTCTGCGAGGAATCCGTGGTCGGGGTTACGGATCCCTCACGGAGTTCGGGATGAGATGCAGTAGTGTTCAAACGCATTGCCTATTACACCGCAGCGCCCACGATCTCCCGCAGACTCCCGACGCCCTCCTTTTCCATCCAGCGCAAGATGCCCCGATTGATGTGCGTAGCGACGCTCGGCCCTTCCCCGCGAATAGCAGTCACCACCTGTACGGCCCGCGCCCCCGCGATCATCTTCTCCAGCGCGCTCGCTGCGTCCCTCACGCCGCCTACCCCGATGATCTCCAAGTGGTCACCCGCCTCCCGCCTGATGTGCGCGACCATCGCGGTGGACATCCGCCGGTACTCCGCGTCGTCCCCGCTGAGGCCACCGGGTTGCATCCGCCAGTACTCCCCGTACCTGCCCTTTATTTCCGGGTTGTCGGTGGTATTCGTCGCGATGATTCCAGCGACGCCGTTATCGAGTGCGACCTGGAGCACGTCGTCAACCGCTTCGAGGGAGAGGTCCGGCGCGATCTTCACGAACATCGGCGCGCGCCCACCCATTTCCCGCACCGTGGCGCGCACCGCCTGCACGATTTCTGTCAGCGGTCCGCGGTCCTGCAACTGCCGCAGGCCGGGGGTGTTCGGTGAGGAGACGTTTATGGCGAAGTATGCGGCGTGGCGGTACAGTAACTGGGCGACCACTGCGTGCGCGTGCGCCGCGTCTAGCGGCTCGACCTCACGGTTCTTGCCGAGGCTGATGCCTATCGGGATACCGGTGCCTGCGTATGCTGCGAGGTTGCGAGCGACCACCGTCGCGCCGGGGCTGTTGAACCCGAGGCGGTTGAGCGCCACACCGGGCGCCAGCATGAACTGTCTCGGTTTCGGGTTGCCTGGCTGGGGACGCTCCAGCACGGAACCGACTTCCACACCGGAGAAACCAAGCGAGAAGAGGCCCCGCACGGCCGTGCCCGCCTTATCCCAGCCGGCGCCCACCATGACCGGGTTTTCCAGTTTGACCCCCGCGAGCGTGACCTTCAGCCGATCGTCTCGCACTCTGCCGCCGAGATCTGCGCAGCGCTCGACCAGGGCCAGCGCCGGAGAACTGGCCTCCGCCTGGTGCAATGCCTGCCGCGCGCGCTCGTGCCACGTCTCCGAGTCGAGCCGGTCCATGGTGGGGCTGATTAGCCGCTTGAACACGTAGCGTTGCACTTTGGCCTTCCTCCTGTTACGCCATCACGGCTTGATCGGTCTCCGTGTGCATCGGCGGCGCTGATCGTATTTTAGCGCGCGGTTGCCGTTGTTGGGAGCGCACGGCGACCCGGTATCCGAACTTCGGGCGGCGCCCGCCTTGGCAAGCGCTGTGCTCATACGTCTCATTCGTGGTACGCCTCCTACTGGCCCAGGTGATGGTGCGCCAGGGCGGAGCGTTCGGAATGGGCGGTCCCAATAGTAGAAAGGTGTTGCGTGTCGAGCGTCTTGGAGTTGTCTGTCAATGGATCGATTCACCGGGTCAGTGCGGACGCTGAAAGGCCTCTACTGCTCGTATTGCGGGACGATTTAGAACTGACCGGCGCGAAGATCGGCTGTGGCGAGGGGGAGTGCGGCACCTGCACCGTGGTCGTAGATGACGAGCTGTGCCGCGCCTGTATTACTCCTGTCGGTGCGGTAACCGGCAAGCGGATACGCACACTTGAAGGGCTGGCGGAAAACGGCCAGCTGCATCCCCTCCAGCAGGCGTTCCTGGAGTATGGCGCGCTGCAATGCGGCTACTGCACTGCGGGCATGATCATGTCCGCCTGGGCACTCCTTCAGCACAATTCGGCGCCGACCAAACCGGAGATTGTCGCGCACATGCAGGGGAACATTTGCCGCTGCGGATGCTATCCCCGGATCGTGCAGGCGATCCAGCAGGCTGCGGAGCAGCTTTCGGTGCGTGCTGGGCTGGAGGTTCTTCGATGAACGAGGACCGCGACACGAGGACCAGACCTGGCCCTGAGCCGGGCGCTGGTCAATCGGGCGCTGGTCAACGGCCGCTGTCGAGCGAATCGGCCATGCCGAGGATCGGTGACTGGTTGCACATCGACGCTGAAGGAATGATTACGGTGTACACGGGCAAGGTCGAGGTCGGCCAAAACATTCGCACCTCGCTGGCACAGGTCGTCGCCGAGGAGTTACGCGTCTCTATCGAGAGAGTCGATCTGGTGATGGGCGACACCGACCTCACCCCATTTGATCCGGGCACGTTCGGCAGCCGCACGACGCCGATAATGGCGTCACATCTGCGCATCGTGGCGGCATCTGCCCGCGAACTGCTCCAGGACGTGGCCGCGCAGCGCTGGCAGGTTTCGCGCGATGAGCTGCACGCCGCCGACGGGACGATCCTGCACCAAGCAAGCGGGCAATCCGTGGGCTTCGGGGCGCTGACCCAGGACCGGAAGATTGAGGAGCATTACAATGACGCGGTGCCCGTCACCCCGTCCCACGAACGCACTACAAGCAGCGCGCCGTTCAGAGTTCGAGGCCGCGCGCTGGTCACGGGTGCACACCGATACGTCACCGACCGGACCGTGGCGGGCATGCTGGCCGGAAAGGTTCTCCGTCCTCCCGCAGCCGGCGCTGCGCTGCGTTCTCTTGACACGACGGAGGCCGACGCGATACCGGATGTGGTGGTCGTTCGGGAGGGCGGCTTTGTGGGCGTCGTGGCGCCGGACGCTCCAACGGCCGCTCGCGCGATCTCGGTGATCTGGGCGGAGTGGCATCGTCTCGAACAACCCTCCAGCCATGACCTTTTCTCGTACCTCCGGACACACCCCGCCGAGCCGCCCGACGGCGTCGCCGAGACGCCAGTGGATGAAACTGGCGCATTGGAGGTGGGCCGGGCCGAGGCTGATCTGACACTCTGTGCGTCCTACACCGCCGCCTACATCGCGCACGCACCGCCCGAGCCACGGGCAGCAATTGCTGAGTGGACTGGCGGGAAGCTGACGGTCTGGACTGGCACCCAGCGTCCGTTCGGCGTCCGCGGTGAGCTCGCGCTCGCGCTCGATATCCCCGAGGAGCGAATACGCGTGATCGTCCCGGATACAGGATCTGGTTATGGTGGCAAGCACACCGGTGAGGCGGCGGTGGAGGCGGCGCGCCTGGCCAGGGCTGTGTGCAAGCCGGTGAAGGTTGTATGGACTCGGGAGGAGGAGTTCACGCAGGCGTATGGCCGCCCGGCGGCAGTTATCGATGTAGCAAGCGGGGTGCGGTCCGATGGCTCGCTTACCGCGTGGGAGTTCCGCAATTACAATTCTGGCTCGGCAGGC
>Ga0136611_10000660_pt1 | contig 23185 bp, 22 predicted proteins | sample AntDrymUQ2232306_2_FD_106645 | JGI IMG/M metagenome (GOLD analysis project Ga0136611, IMG submission 106645) | Polar desert sand microbial communities from Dry Valleys, Antarctica - metaG UQ223 (23.06) | ecosystem: Environmental > Terrestrial > Soil > Desert | place: Antarctica: Dry Valley...
CACCGCCGCGGCGGTGACCAGCTTGAAGGTCGACCCCGGGGGCAGGGTGGTCTGGATGGTCCGGTTGATCAGGGGATCGGACTCGTCGGCCTCGAGCTGCTGCTGGGTCTCGATCACCGAGTCGAGGTCGTGGGAGGCCAGGTCGTTGGGGTCGTAGCTGGGCGTCGACACCATCGCCAGGATCTTGCCGGTGGAGGGATCCAGCGCCACCACGGCCCCCTCGACGCCCTCACCGAGGGCCTGGAGGCCGTCCCACGCGGCGGTCTGTGCCGCCGCGTCGATGGTCAGCTGCACCGACCCGCCCGTGGGTGCTGCGTTGCCGACCAGGTCGACGAGCCGGGTCACGAAGAGCCGGTCGTCGTCGCCCGACAAGACGGCGTTCTGCGAGCGCTCGATGCCGGTCTGGGAGAAATAGGAGAAGGCGCCGGTGACCGGTGCGTACTTGAAGGGCTGGGAGTAGACCCGCTGGATGTCGTAGCGGTCGTCGGACGGCACGCTCTCCGCGATCGGGTCGCGGCCGACCAGGATCGCGCCGCGCTCGCGGGCGAAGGCGGCCTCGATGATCCGGCGGTTGCGTGGGTCGTCGTTGAGGTCACCGGAGGCGACGTACTGCAGGTAGGTCGCGTTGACCATGAGTGCCAAGAAGAGCAGCAGGCAGAAGATCGAGATGGTGCGGATCGGCTTGTTCACAGTCGGACCACCTGCGTCGTCTCGCTGTCGGACTCGTCCTCGGTGGTGAGCACCGGCACCGGCCGGCGCGCCTGGTCGGACACGCGCAGGAGCAGGGCCACGATCACCCAGTTGGCGACCAGCGACGACCCACCGTACGACAGGAACGGCGTGGTGAGGCCGGTGAGCGGGATCAGCCGGGTGACGCCGCCGATGACCACGAACACCTGGAGGGCGAGCACCCCGGCGAGGCCCACGGCGATCAGCTTGCCGAAGCCGTCACGGCAGACCAGGGCCGCGCGCAGCGCGCGCTCGACGATGATGCCGTAGAGCACGATCACCGCGATGACGCCGGTCAGGCCGAGCTCCTCGCCGATGGCACCCACGATGAAGTCGGACTCGGCGTAGGGGATGCGCTGCGGGCTGCCGCCGCCGAAGCCACGGCCGACCAGACCGCCCCACCCCATGCCGAACATCGACTCCACGATCTGGCCGCTGCCGGGCGACTGGTCGTAGTAGGCCATCGGGTCCAGCCAGATGTTGACCCGGGTCTGCACGTGGCTGAACTGGAGGAAGCCGGCGACGGCGCCCAGGGCGAACAGCAACGAGCCCACGACCAGCCAGCCGGGGCGCTCCGTGGCGACGTACAGCATCACGAGGAAGAGCCCGAAGAAGAGCAGCGAGGAGCCGAGGTCGCGCTGGAAGACGAGTACGCCGAGGCTGACCAGCCACATCGCGAGGATCGGGCCGAGGTCGCGGCCACGGGGCAGGTCGATGAAGAGCACCCGCCGGCCGGCCAGCGCGAGCGCGTCGCGGTGCTGGACCAGGTAGCCCGCGAAGGCCACGACCAGCAGCACCTTGGCGACCTCCCCGGGCTGGAAGCTGAACGGGCCGACGTTGATCCAGATCCGGGCGCCGTTGATCGTGGTGCCCAGGCCGGGCACGAGCGGCAGGAGGAGCAGGCCGAGCGCGCCCAGCCCGGAGGTGTAGGTCAGCCGCTGCAGGGTGCGGTGGTCGCGCAGGACGACCAGGGTCCCGATGAACAGCAGCACCCCGAGCGTCATCCACGTGAGCTGCTGCTGGGCGAAGTCGCTCTTCTCGTCGGCCGCCTCGTAGGCCAGGTCCAGCCGGTGGATGACGGCCAGGCCGAGCCCGTTGAGCGCCGCGACGACGGGCAGCAGGACGGGGTCGGCGTACGGCGCGACGAAGCGCACCACGACGTGGGCCGCGATGATCAGCCCGGTGAGCCAGCCGCCGTACCCGACGATGTCGGTGGGCACCGCCCCCTCGACCCCGAGGCCGACGGAGGCATAGGCGCCCACCCCCACCGCGAGGGCGAGGACGAGCAGGAAGAGCTCCGCGCCCCGGCGGCGCCGGTGCACGAACCCCATGAAGGCGCCCTGCTGATGCTGGGTCATGCGGGGTCCCCGACTCGGCGCGAGCGCAGCGAGTGGCGTGGTGGGGTGCTCACGGAGCGACCTCCGCGGGGGTCTCCTGGGTGTCGGAGAGGTTCTGCACGGTCTGCCGGGCGTCGTCGAGCGAGTCGGCGTCGATGCCCTCGCGGACCTGGCCGGCCTGGTAGTCCGAGAGCAGACCGAGCGAGACGTTGGAGGACTCGAACGGGTGCGACAGTTCGACGCCGGGCAGGTCGGCGTCGACGCCGCGGTAGATCATCACCACGTCGCTGTCCTCACCCGTGCCGGCGCCCACGAAGTACTGCTCCTGGCTCCACGCCCAGGCGGCGGCGACCCCGACCCAGAGCAGGCCGAGCAGGACGGCGGCGACGAGCAGCAGGCGAAGCCAGGCGAACCGCTGCGGCGGGCGCGGTGCGTAGCGGGCCTGCTCGGGGTCGAGGGGCGGGTCGCCGGCGATGGCGCCGCTCGGGGCCGGACCGTGCCCGGTGGGGATCTCGGCCTGCACGGGCTCGAGCTCCCCGGTGTCGCCGGAGCGGTGGCCGCGGAACAGTCCGCCCCTGCCGATGCCGGAGCGGCCGCGGCGGGGCAGGTCGGCGGCGGCACCCACGAGGAGCGGCACCAGGTCGTCGGGCATCGCGTGGTCGGGGCCGACGACGTCGGCGACCACGCAGGTGACGTTGTCGTTGGAGCCGGCTTCGAGGGCGGCCCGCACCAGCTCGACCGCCGCGTAGTCGGCGGTGCTGGTGGACAGGATGTCGGCGATCCGGGCGTCGGTGAGCGTCAGCACGCCGTCGCTGCAGATCAGCATCCGGTCACCCTCGGCGAGGTCGACGTGGAAGAGGTCGGGCTCGACGGCCTGAGCCCCGTCGAGAGCCTTGAGGATGAGGTTGCGGTGCGGGTGGGTGCGCGCCTCCTCCTCGGTGATCCTGCCGTCGTCGATGAGGGTCTGCACGAAGGTGTGGTCGGTCGTCAGCTGCGAGAGGGTGCCCTCGCGGAGCAGGTAGGCACGGCTGTCACCGATGTGGCCCATGCCGAACCGCGCGCCGTCGAAGAGGGCGACCACCGCGGTGGTGCTGGTGCCGCTCAGCGCGGGGTCCTGCTCGACCAGCTCGGCGATCCGGTCGTGGGCGCGGTGGAGGGCGCCGGCCACCGCCGCGAGCAGGTCGTCGGGCGGGGGCTCGTCGAGCTTGCGGATCTGCTGCACCGCTGTGCTGGAGGCGACGTCGCCACGCGCCGCTCCACCGACCCCGTCGCAGACGGTCAGGAGCCACGGGCCGGCGTACCCGGAGTCCTGGTTGTCCTTGCGGACCCGCCCGACGTCCGAGATGCCGGCGTAGACCAGCTGGAGCCCAGCCATCTACTTCCTCAGCTCGAGGATCGTCTTGCCGATGCGGACCTGTGTGCCGAGGGTGAGGGTGGTGGGCTGGGTGATGCGGACGGTGCCGACGTAGGTGCCGTTGGTGGAGCCGAGGTCCTCCACGAACCACTGGTCGCCCGACGAGGCGATGCGAGCGTGCCGGGTGGAGCAGTAGTCGTCGTCGAGCCGGATGGCGGCGTCGTTGCCCCGGCCGATCAACAGCGGCGCCTGGTCGAGGTCGGCGCGCTCACCGACATTGCCGCCCTCGACCACCAGGAGGTGGGTGGGGGAGCCGCGGCGCCGGCTCGGCGGCTTCACGGCCTTGCGCGGCGCGGGCTGGCCGCGGGGGCCGTCGGGCAACCGCGCACCGAACATGTCGGAGCGGATCACCGAGATCGCGGAGAGCACGAAGATCCAGAGGATGGCCAGGTAGGCGAACCGGATCAGCAGGAGGGTGAGCTCAGACATCGACGTCCTCCTGGGTGATCACCACGGTGATCGTGGTCTTGCCGATCACGACGGTCGTGCCGTCACGGACCGCGACGCTGGCGACCTTGTGGCCGTCGACGAGCATTCCGTTGGTCGACCCCAGGTCGCGCACCTGCACGCGCAACTGGACGTCCGGACCGGCGCCGGTCGAGACGACAGCGAACTCCACGTGCTGGCGGCTGATGCCCGGGTCGTTGATGCGTACGTGTGCCTCGGTGCCCCGGCCGATGATCACGCCCGGCGGCTGGAGCGGGTGCCGGGTGCCGTTGATCTCGAGGTAGGCCCGGGCGGAGCGCATCCGGGTGCGGTTGTCGTCACCGGTCACCTTGGCCTGGGCCTGGCTGCGGATCCGGAAGCGACCGGTGGTCAAGTCGTCGGCCACCTCGTAGGCGATGGTGACCGGGCCGGGAAGACGTAGCTCTGCTGCTCGGCGTACGACGTGAGCTGCTCTGTCATCTCGCGAGCCAGCGCGCTGTCGTAGGGCGCGAGCCGGTCGAGGTCTGTCTGGGCGAGCTCGACGTGGAAGTCGTTGGGCACCAGGCGCCGATCGCGGCTGAGGATCTGGGCGTTGTTGTCGACCTCGCGCTGGAGGGCGGCCGAGATCTCGACGGGCTGCACGGCACTGCGGAAGGTGCGGGCGAAGACGCCGGAGATCATGGTCTCCAGTCGTCGCTCGAACTTCTGCAACGCACCCATGCGCCCACCTCCTCGTCCATCGCCCCCGCTCCGTGATGTCACGCGATCGTATCGGTGAGACCCCTGCTCACCTCGCAGGCGCCCGCCGCAGGTCGAGGAGGCCGTCGGGCCCGTCTCGAAAGCCCCACGGCCGAACGGGGACGATTCGCCACCGGTTTGGGGCAGCCACGGGGGCTGGGATAGCCTTGCCCCGCTTCTCGCGCGAGTGGCGGAATAGGCAGACGCGCACGGTTCAGGTCCGTGTGTCCGAAAGGACGTGGGGGTTCAACTCCCCCCTCGCGCACGTGACGTGAAGGCAAGCCTGACCTTGGGTTCTCCGGGTCAGGGGCTTCGTCGTTCGTCCGTGATACCAACGGCGATACTTACGAGCTCTTGCTGTAGAGCATCGCGCCGAGTTGTGCGGCGGCCTCCCGGCCCATCGAGGGCATCACGTGGGAGTAGATGTCCATCGTAATCCCGGTGGTCTCGTGACCAAGCCGCTCCTGGACCACCTTCGGGTGGACCCCTGCTTTCAGCAGCCAGACCGCGTGCGTGTGGCGCAGGGAGTGGAAATGGATCGCTGGGATCTGCTCGTTCGCGGGCTGAGTACGACGGAAGCGGGCGAGCTGCTGGCGGAACGTACGCGAGCACGACTCGGGTAGACGCCAGGCGCCTTCCTCGTCGCCGAGGACGACCATGTACGGGTTGGCGAGGCGGATCGCGAGGTTTCGCGCCCGATAGAGCCTGACCGCGGACCTGGAGGCGGCCTCGCTCGCGGCATTGCGGCCCAGGGTGAACGCCAGGGTCGCCCATCAGAACTCACCTTCAATCGTGATGACCTCGTCGCTGAAATACATGTCTTGCTTGATAGCCACGAAGATCTGCTCGACCAGTCGGAGAGCCAGACCTTGAACGGCTTCCTGGAGTCGTTCGCGGCCCTGTTGTCTCGAACAGACCGCTTCTACTTCGTGCTGGGACAACCTGTGCCAGTGAACCAGCTTGTTGTCGTCGCCGACGCTCTCCAAGCCGCTCGCTGCCGCCGCTAGGCACGGAGGTTTCGCGGTAGTGCTTCAGTGGGTTGCCAACGACTGTCGGGGATGGATGGCAAACTCGGGCCAGTCGGCCGTCGGCCTTGACATTGAGCGAGGAGCACGGTGACTGGTACGCCCGCGGACCTTCGGCCCATTCACTACATGGGCAACAAGTCGAGGTTCCTCGATGCCATACAGGCGGCGGTGGACGACGTTGCGAGGCCGAACACGGCTGCTTGCGACCTCTTTGCTGGGACGGCCGTCGTAGCTCGTCGTTTGGCTCAGAGGCGTCCGGTCGTTTGCTCGGACATTCAGGCCTACTCGATGGTGCTGGCTGGTGCCCTGACTGCGCCCCGCACCTTCTCTGAACGTGAGGTCGCACACCTTGTTGAGCTCGCGCGAGATTGGCTCGGTACGACGACTCCTCATGTCCGGGGGCTCCTCGGTCTGGAGGGTCGGGCATTGTCGGCGGCCGGCGCTGATCCAACTGCCCTTGCTGATGTCATCGAGTGGGGCTCATTGGCTGTCACTGGCAAAGGCTCCGACGAGTTGCAGTCGAAAAAGGACGCTGCACGGGGTGCACTCAACCCCGAGAATGCCACTCTCACGTGGTACTACGGCGGCGTCTACTTCTCCTACCGACAGGCGCTTGAGTTGGATGCTCTCCGTCATGCAGCCAGGGCGCTGTGGGGTGTGGAGCGCGATCAGACAGCGGTCGCAGCGCTTATGGGTACCGCGAGCGATGCGGCTTCGACCATCGGAAATCACTTTGCACAGCCGGTGCAGCCTCGGTGGGCCGACGGCACTTTGAAGCGGAACTGGGTCACGTCGGTTACGCGAAGCCGCCAGCTCTCCGTGTTTGACGGGTTCAAGGCATGGCTCGCGAGATATGCCCTCATACAACCAACGACCCACCGATGCATCGCTGTCCAGGCGGACTACCAGGACACGCTCTCTGCTCTCGGCCCAGAAGTCGGGGTCATCTATGCCGATCCTCCTTACACACGGGATCACTACAGCCGCTTCTACCACGTGCTTGAGACCATCGCGGTGGACGACGACCCAGGGGTCACGCCTGGGCAGGGGACCTCGCAGCCAAGTCGCGGGCTCTACCGCGAGAACCGGCACCAGTCTCCGTTCAGCATCCGGACTCAGGTGGGCCCGGCCTTTCAGGAACTATTCGGTCACGCAAAGCGGCTTGACGTGCCACTGGTGTTGTCCTACTCGCCGATGAGCGAGGGGACCAGGGCGAGGCCTGAGACCCGCATGATGTCGGTGGAGAGCCTGATGTCGGTGGCGAGTGAGTACTTCGCGGAGGTCCGCTTGCGCGACGTTGCATCGTCCTCGCATAGCCGGTTCAATCGAGTCGACCTCAGCGCGGCGATCGACGGAAGTGCCGAAGTGCTGATTGTTGCGACGAACTAGAGGGCAGGCAGTGCAACCAGCCATAGTGGCGATGTGGGCCAAGCTGCACGCAACTCATCGGCCGTGGAGCGCACGCGCCGCTTGCGGTCGGCGCGGCCATGCCAGTTGGCCGTGAGAAGTCCGTCTACGTCTTGATAGCCGGCGTCTCCCGGCAAGAGCAAGGAGTAGAGGAATTCGCCGGTCGCCAGGCGCAGGAATACACCGATGGGAGGACCCGCAGCCGGGTAGGCGAGCCCGCGAGCAGCAGCGAGCTCGAAACGGTAGTTCTGGCTGGCCACCTCAACACTCGGGCGACTCTCGACATCGCTTAGATCGCCGGCTCCATCGACGTGGTGCAGGGAGATTCGACGCTGTGAACCGACCTTGGCACCGAAGAAACCTTCGTAGTTCTCCTGATCAAAATTCGCCTGGGCCCAGCGGTCGCCAGCCTTGGGAATCTCTGCAACCAGTACCTCGTCGACGGACGAGGCGATGTCCAACTTCGTGGGGATCGTGCTCGGCGTCGACCGCAGGCTTCGCTCGTTACCGGTGTTCTTCGCAGCTTGCTCGAGCACGCGTGGGTCGGCGATCGGAAGCAGGTGGTCGGCGTGCGCTGTGAGGAAGCCTTCAATCTCACGTAGCGCTCCCTCTCGTTCGGCGCCAGTGAGTTTTAGTACGACGAATACCTCCCAGTTGGACCTGAGGCCGCCCATCGTCAGGTTGCCCGATCCCACGATGAGGCTCAGGTGATCGTCATGGTCGAACCACGCCATCTTGGGATGGAACAGCGAGCTCGTCGGGCTCATGAACGCGCGCACGTCAAGACGCGGCCGTTTCGTCGAAATCTCGATGAGCCTCTTCACAGCCGGAGGATCGGTGATCGAGTCGGTGCCTATGAAGAGCCTGAAGTTCGCGGCCACCAGAAAATCGTCGAACACGTCATCTTCAAGCAGGCTCTTCACGCCGTTTGTATTCGCCCACGCGAAGATCCCGCCGCCTCGGACAGCACCGATGGATTCGACAAGCAGATGCTCCAACAGGTAACCGCCAGCCGAGCCCGCTACCTGAAATTTGAGCATGCGTAACCGCCTTGACCGATCGAATGGGTTCAGAGCATAGCGACCCGGGCGGTTGGGGACTTAGCAATGGGCGATGGCAAACCCACCATTAGGGTTGGACTCCCATGCCGATCTAAGGCGAGGTAGTGCGAACTCCTCAACGGTCCGGTTGCTCTGCTCGACACCGATCCATCGGCGTCCCAATCCTTGAGCAGCCACCGCGGTCGTTCCGGCGCCCAGGTAGAAGTCCAGCACCAGGTCGTCCGCATCGGTTGCGATCGCAACGATTCGCTCCAGCAGGCCCAGGGGCTTTGGCGTGTCGAAGGCCTGAATGTCGGGAAACTCCTTGAGGAGTCCCTTCTTGGCGGTACCCGTGTCGCCGACCTCGTCGGCGGTCCAGACCGTGAATGGGGCGAGGCCAGTTACCTCGTGCTGGTACCGCTTCAATCGGGGCTTGCCGTCTCCGCTGCGTGGCCAGTAGACGCGGCGCTCAGAGTGAAGTTGCGCGAGTCGCGCCGCGGTGTATGTCCAGCATCGACCGGGCGGTGGATCGTGCTTGACGCCGGTGGGGGTCGTGAGTGTGTAGAACTGGCTCGCCGTCGCGTGCCCCGCTTGCACGTTCATCGGGACCGACCGCCAAGGCCCTCGAGGATCGTGGTCGGGATTGCTGAAAGAGCCTTCGTCGGGCAAGCCGTTGCGAACGTGCTTCCAGACCTTCGGCCCGGCGGGTGCATAGACGTGAATGTAGTCGTGCATCGAACTGAAGGCCTTGCGGTTGTCCCGAGTCGTGCGCTTCTGCCAGACCACAGTGGCGACGAACGAGTCTGGGCCGAAGACCTCGTCCAAAACGCAGCGAGCGCGATGCTGTTCGGAGTCGTCGAGGTGGAGCCACACGCTCCCGTCTGGCGCCAGCATCTGACGCGCCGCGACGAGGTGATCTCGCAGGTTGGTGAGCCAATCGGCGCGCTTTGCTCGATCGTCATAGTGCGCGAAGCGTTCACCGGTGTTGTAGGGCGGATCGAGGTAGCACAGCTTCACTGTCCCTGCCAGAGACTGTTCTCTGTCACCACCCAAGAAGGCAGACAGGGCGACGCCAGCGTCGCCTTGAACCAGCAGGCTGGTCTCCTCCTCGCCGCAGACGAGTTCCTTGCGAAGGGGGAAACTGGACCACTCCTGCTGAGACAACGGGCTCAAGGTCACTGTGCCCCGAGTCTTCCCAGGCCACAGCAGCTCGACAGCCGAGACATCCTGACTGCCCGCACGTGGCTGCGGAATCGGTTGACTGCGCAAGGCTTTGCTCCCATTCTGGACTTTCGCTGATGTTACTTGTTACTTGTTCTATAAGGGACCACCGACATGGACGCTGCTCGAATGAGTGCCGACCTCTTCGGTCGGGCCTGCCGCCTGCCCATTGCGATGTGGATCCTGGGACGAGACAAGCCGCGCTTCTTCCAGTCAGAGCCGCCACGTGAACTCGGTTCGCCGACCGCTGTGAGGCAGGAGTTAGCTCGGCTGGCCAGGGCAGGACTCCTCGATGAAGAGCGCCCAGATGGCGAGAACCGGGTCTACTACGTGAGGACAGACAGTGCTTGGTGGGCAGTTATCGAGCTAGCGAGCGAGATCTTGGGTGACACGGGAACTCCTTCCCGAGAGTGAGTAGGAGCCTCCATTTGGCCCAGAGTTCGGCCTCAGGCGCCAGCCCCAGGTTGGCGCCTGTGGACTAGGGCGCGCGTCTTGGCTCTGTGATACCGATTGCGATACTGCCGCACGTGCGGAACCAGTCCGCTGACGGCTCGCGCGCCGGGAGATCTTGCCGACCTTGACGCTCAGGATCGGTGGCCACGCCTGTGATGCACTCACGTGCAAGACAGGCGGGTTGAGTTCAACTCCCCCCTCGCGCACCACCACGACAAAGCTCCCGGCCCAGAGGATCTGGCCGGGAGTTCTCGCAAGCGCCGACATCGACACAGTTCCGGGCGGGCTCCCGCTGAGCTCGGGTTGGGCCGCGGCGCCATCGGTTCCCATGAACCACACCGGAGCCCACTGAGTCGCACCCCGCGGCCTGTCGGTGGCTCGTTCTAGGGTCGCGTCCATGACGCTGAGACTGGGCATGGTGACCATGGACTCCCACGACGCCGAGCCGCTCGCGAAGTGGTGGGCCGAGCAGACGGGGGCGGAGGTGGTGGAGACCAACGGTGGGGAGTACGTCGTGGTCAAGGGTGGGTCGCTGCCGATCATCTTGTCGTTCCAGAAGGTGCCCGACGCGACGCCGGGCAAGAACAAGGCCCATCTCGACCTGATGGCGCCCCACCTCGACGCCGAGGTCGACCGGCTGCTCTCGGTCGGTGCGACGCTGGTCGAGAGGCGCGGGGACGAGAACTTCCGCTGGGTCACGCTGGCCGACCCGCAGGGCAACCAGTTCTGCGTTGCCGAGGGCGACGAGAACACCTCGGAGTTCTGAGATGTCCTACCCGCCCGAGCTGTTCGCCGGCGACGAGGGCGAGACGTCCACCTGGGTGCGCCGCACCGGGGCGGCGGCCGACCTGACCTACAGCAACGGCGGCACGGTCGACTGCCTGGCGACTGGCGAGGCGACCGGTGGGCTGTTCGGCCTCTACCGGTGGCACTTCTCCGGACCCGTCTCGGGGCCGGACCCGCACTTCCACAAGACCATCTCGGAGTCGTTCTACGTGCTGACCGGGACGGTCCGCTTCCACGACGGCACCGGGTGGTCCGACGGCCACCCCGGTGACTTCGTGCACGTGCCAACCGGTGGCATCCATGGGTTCCGCAACGACTCTGGTCAGGCGGCGTCGATGCTGCTGCACTTCGCGCCTGGGGTGCCGCGGGAGCCCTACTTCGAGACCCTCAAGGCGGTCGGTGAGGGGCTGCGCATGACCGCTGAGGAGCGCGAGGCGTTCATGTTCGCCCACGACACCTACTGGCTGTAGGCGGGTAACTGATTGACGAGGAAGGCCCTGGCGGCCCTCCTCAACCAGCGGTGCGGCGGCCCATCAGGCCGAGGAGACGCTGCTGGCGGGGGGAGTCCGCGGGCACGTCGACCGGCGGGCCACAGACCCCGTCGGAGTAGAGGGCGTCGCCGAAGCCCTCGACCGACTTCTCGATCCGGTCCAGCTCGGCGTCGGTGAATCGCACGTCGGAGCCGACGGCGCGGGCCAGGTCCCAGCGGTGCACGAGCATGTCGAAGCCGTAGAACGACGACAGGGTGTCGGCCACCGTGGTGCGGCCGAAGTATCCGTCGTACTCCTCGAAGGTGAACGCCTCGTCGGTGACCACGTCCTGCACGCCGTCGAGGTGGGCGTGCCACCGTTCGGGCGGCGTGCCGTCGGGCAGCGGGGGGAGCGTGGCGCCGCGCTTGACCAGGAAGTCGCGCTGGGTGTCGACCACGTGGTCGAGCACGTCCGTCGCGGTCCATCCCGCGCACGGGCTGTCGCCGTGCCAGGCAGTCGTCGCGTCGACGACGTCGGTGAAGTGGGCGGCGTTCTGCTGGTAGTCCTCGATGCGCGTGTCCATGTCGCCAGGACACCACACGCCGCGCGGTCGTCTCTTGCAAGAATCCGACACGTGTCCCGCCCCGTCGATCCCATCGAGCGCGCCCACCTGCGCGACCGGGAGGGCTTCACGCCGCCGATCCACCGCTTCGCCCCCCGGCCGGAGCTTGGCGACCTCGTCCGCCGCTACTGGCTGCCGGTCTGGCGCCTCCCCGAGGGACAGGTCAGCGTGCAGCGCGTGCTGCAGTACCCCGTCTGCCTGGTCGTGGTCGCCGACGACTACGCGCGCCTCGTCGGCCCGAGCAGGGGACTGTCGACCCGTGAGCTCCGCGGCTCAGGCTGGGCAGTCGGGGCGATGCTCCAGCCGGCGGCGGGCCTCCTCCTCAGCGGCGCCCCGGTCTCGGGGCTCACCGACACCTATGTCGACCTCGCCACCGTGCGCGGGCTCGACGGCGCGCGGCTGGCAGCCGAGATCGACGCCACAATGCGCCCCGACCCCACGGATCCGGCCGCGCCCGAGCGTGCCGTCGACGTCCTGGAGAAGGCGCTCGCGACCGTGATCCCGGTCGACGAGGAGGGGCTGCTGGTCAACGCGGTCGTGGAGTACGTCGAGGGCGACACCGGCGTGCACCGGGTGGGTCAGGTCGTGGACAAGTTCGGGCTCTCCGAGCGGACCCTGCAGCGGCTCTGTGCCCGCCGGATCGGGCTGAGCCCGAAGTGGCTGGTCCAGCGACGGCGGCTGCACGAGGCCGCCGAGCGGCTGGCCGGGTTGTCGGGGCCGGAGGCGCCGGGCCTCGCCCGCGTCGCCGTCGACCTGGGGTACGCCGACCAAACGCACTTCAGCCGCCACTTCAAGACGGTGACCGGCCTGACCCCCGGCGAGTTCGCCCGGGAGCCCCGGACCAGCTAGCGACGCCTCAGCTGATGTCCTGGCGCACGGTGCGCCAGATGCCGGGCCCGGCGAGCAGAGCTGCCCAGCCCGCCAGGGTGAGGGCGGCCGCCCACCACGCGAGCCGGACGTCGTCGGGCGAGGACTGGACCGCGTTGATGATCGCGTTGGTCGCCTCGGTCGGCATGAACGGAGCGACGTGGTCACGACCGAAGTCGGAGGCCTTGATGGCCAGGCCCAGGAGCGGCTCGACGATCCAGGCGGTGCCGATGCCGATCAGCAGGGCGGCGATCTGGTTGGGGATCAGGATGCCCAACCCGAGCCCGATCAGGGCCCAGAGCCCCAGCACCAGAAGGCTGAGCGCCAGGGTGCGCACGATCTCGCCCGACGGGAACGCGTCGGCGCCGCGCAGGTTGAGCGCGATCGCACCGACCGAGACCGAGCCGACCAGGCTGAGCGCGCCGTACATCGCGGCGACGATGAGCAGGGCGACGACCTTGCCGAGCATCGCCCGGGCACGCCGCGGGATCGCGAGGAAGGTGCTGGTGATCGTCTTGTGGCGGTACTCCATGCCGATCTGCATCACCCCGATGGTCAGCATCAGCAGGTAGCCCACGCTGAGCCCGCCGGTGTAGACGCTGTTGGCGATCTGCACGGCATCGCCGGTGGGGATGCCACCCGGACCCGACTGCTCCGCCAACGACTCGGAAGTGAAGAGCACCGCGAAGAGGAGCGCGAACGCCGCGCCCGCGACGAAGACCGCGATCGCCATCCCCCACCACAGCCGGGTGGTGAACAGCTTGAGCAGCTCTGCCTTGACAGCGGCACCCATCACGCCACTCCTTCCTGGCCGGTGACACCGTCACCGAGGTTGCGGTTGCCGCCGGCGGTGAGGTCGAGAAAGAGGGCTTCGAGGTCGGCGGCTTTCGAGGTCAGCTCCCAGACCGGCAGACCCGCGGCGTACGCCGCCTCGCCCACCGCTCGCAGGTCGTCGGTCAGCGCGAGCAGGGCGCCGCCTCTGTCGGGACCGGACTCGATCGACCGCTCCGTGAGGGCCGCCGCGAGCCGGTCGGGGTCGGGCGTGCGCACCAGGATGCCGCCGCCGCCCTGCATCTCGGCCATCGTGCCCTGCTTGACCAGGACGCCGTTGGCGATGATCACCACGTCGTCGACGGTCTGCTCCACCTCCTGGAGGAGGTGGCTGGAGACCAGGATCGTCTTGCCCTGGTCGCGGCTGAGGTGGCGCAGGAAGCCGCGGAGCCAGCGGATGCCCTCGGGGTCGAGGCCGTTGGCCGGCTCGTCGAGGATCAGCACCCCGGGGTCGCCCAGCAGGGCCGCCGCGAGGGCGAGCCGCTGGCGCATGCCCATGGAGTACGCGCCGGCGCGCCGCCGGGCGAACGCCGGGATGCCGGTGAGCTCGAGCAGCTCGTCCACCCGGGTGTCGGGGATGCCGTGGGTCGCCGCGAGCACCCGGAGGTGGTCGCGCCCGGAGCGGCCGGGGTGGAAGTTGGTCGCCTCGAGCGCCGCGCCCACGACCTGGAGCGGGTGGGGGAGCGTGCGGTAGTCGGCACCGCCGATGGTCGCGGTGCCCGAGGTGGGGTGGATGAGCCCGAGCAGCATCCGCAGCGTCGTCGTCTTCCCCGCGCCGTTGGGGCCGAGGAAGCCGGTGATCCGGCCGGGTCGGACGGTGAACGAGAGGTCGTCCACGGCGATGAACGACCCGAATCTCTTCGTCAGGCCGATGATCTCGACACGTGCCCCCGTGGTCATGGCGCCATCGTCGCAGGCCGGCCACCGCGCGACTCGAGTAGGGGAGAGGCCCACCGAAGTCACCCCGCGGCCGCGGGTGGAGGGGCAGTCGTAGGACCCATTACGGAAACAACCTCTTGACAATGCGCGTCGCGGGAGCAGCCCTGTGCAGCACTCGGTACGTCGGCATCAAGTCGAACTGGTCACGGGCACCGTGGAGGCCGGCGCCCGGGTCGTCGTGGGCGGCACCCGACCCGACCGCAAGGGCTACTACTACGACCCCACCGTGCTCATCGACGTCCCCGACGGTTCCGCGATCCTCCAGGAGGAGATCTTCGGTCCCGTCGCTCCGATCGTCACCTTCACCGAGGAGTCGGAGGCGATCCGGATGGCCAACGACACGGAGTACGGACTGGTGTCCTACGTCTACACCGGTGACCTGGCCCGGGGACTGCGGCTCAGCGCCATGCTCGACGCCGGCATGATCGGCCTCAACCGCGGTCTCGTCAGCGACCCGGCCGCCCCGTTCGGCGGCACGCAGCAGAGCGGGATCGGCCGCGAGGGCGGCCACGAGGGCATGCTCGACCACCTGGAGTCGAAGTACGTCGCCGTCACCTGGTGAGTGGTCTGCCTGCGGGCGGCGCTGTGTCGTGCTTCTCGCCCCGCGCTCGGTCGTTGCACGCCTGAGCCAAGTCCTGGGTACCGTGACGGAGCACCTGCTGCCCGGCAGGGTCACCGACGGTCCATCGACCGGACGGCACCGCTGCGCCAAAGGATCACGTCGTGCCCGAGAACTCCATCCATCGCTTCACCGATGCCGCCATCCTCGGCATCGAGCGAGTCGAGGCCCCGGTCGTCGTCACGTCCGGGGAGCTGGACGAGCGCCTGGTCGACGTCTACCGCAGGACGCGCCTGCGGGGTGGCCTTCTCGAAGGGCTGGTCGGCATCCGTGAGCGTCGCCGGTGGGCCGAGGGCCAGTCCTTCGTCGACGGCGCGGTGGCTGCGGCCCAGGCAGCGCTCGCCTCGAGCGGCGTACCCGCCGGCGACATCGGCCTGTTGATCAACACCTCGCTGAGCCGCGAGTGGCTCGAGCCCTCGACGGCGGTCGTCATCCACGACGCGTTGGGGCTGTCGCCGTCGTGCCAGAACTTCGACGTGACCAACGCGTGCCTGGGGTTCATGAACGGCATCGAGATCGCTGCCGCCATGATCGACGGTGGCCTGATTGACTACGCACTGGTCGTGGCGAGTGAGGACTGTGCCCCGGTCCAGGAGTCGACCATCAGCCGACTTGCTGCGGACGTCGCCACCTCACGGGACGTGATGGCCGAGTTCGCCGCACTGACGCTCGGCTCGGGAGCCGCAGCCATGGTCCTGGGTCGAGCCAGCGAACATCCCGATGGCCACCGCGTGGTCGCCGCGGTGAGCCGCGCCGCCACCCAACATCACCGGCTCTGCGTCGGCAACAACGACACGATGATCACCGACCTCAAGGGCCTCCTCGATGCCGGGCTCGAGCTCTCCACGGACCTGTGGCAGGAAGCAGCAGTCGACTTCGGCTGGGCCCAGGGCATGGACCGCTACTTCATCCACCAGATCTCCCAGGTGCACACCGAGGCGCTGTGCCAGCGTCTGGACATCGACCCGACCCTCGTCCCGCGCACGTTCCCCGAGTACGGCAACATCGGCCCCGCCTCGGTGCCCTTCACCCTCGCCGGCCACCGGGAGGGGCTCGAGCCTGGCGACCGCATCCTGCTGATGGGGATCGGCTCCGGACTCAACGCAAGCTGCCTGGAGATCACGTGGTGACCGGCCCACCAACACCGCCGGACCTCCCAGATCTGCCCGGTCTCGACCGCAACTGGTCGCGATCGATCTCCGTCGAGGACCCCGACGGCATTCCGCGCACCTGGCACGTGCTCGACAACTTCGCCCCAGCCGTCGACGGCACCCTGCTGTGCGTCCACGGCAACCCCACCTGGTCCTACTTGTGGCGCGGCCTGCTCGCTGAAGCGCCGCCCGGCTGGCGGGTGGTCGCGCCCGACCACCTGGGGATGGGGTTCTCCGAACCCACCCCGACCCCGCGCACCGCGGCCCAGCGGATCGCCGATCTCGGCACTCTGACCGATGCCTTGGGCATCCACGGCCCGGTCGTCACCGTGGGCCATGACTGGGGCGGCCTGCTCTCCCTGGGCTGGGCGCTGGCCCATCGCGACCAGCTGCGCGGGGTCGTGCTGGGCAACACCGCGGTGGCGCAACCCCCGGGTGACCGGGGGCCCGCCCTGATCCGTCTGGCGCACCTGCCCGGGGTCCGCCAGCTCGGGTGCGTTGCCACCCCGTCCTTCGTCCGCGCCACTTCCGGGCTGTCGCAACCTGCCCTGCCGGCCGAGGTCCGCGACGCCCTGGCGCTCCCGTACTCGACCGCTCGGCGCCGACGAGCCGTGGGCGACTTCGTCGCCGACATTCCCTTCGCGCGCGACCACCCGTCGTACGACGCCGTCGCGGAGCTGGCCGAGGGAGTGCGCGATCTCGACGTGCCGGCGCTGCTCTTCTGGGGGCCGCGAGATCCCGTCTTCGGCGAGCGCTACCTGGCCGACCTGCGAGAACGACTTCCCCACGCACGGGTGCACCGCTTCGAGGGCGCTTCGCACCTCGTCACCGAGGACGCCCCGCAGCACGCCGAGCTCGTCGCGTCCTGGCTGTCCGACCTGGACGCCGACCCGCCCCCGCCCGCCTCTGCGCCCACCGAGACTCCCGTGCTCGAGAGCGAGCACCTGTGGTCGTCGCTCGAGCGGCGGGCGCTCGACCCGAGCCCGGTGATGTCTGTCGGCGGCAGCACCGTCAGCTGGGCCGCGATGTCTCGGCGGGTCATGGAGCTGGCGGCGGGACTGGCCGCGGCGGGAGTCCGGCCCGGCGATCGCGTCGGACTGCTGATCGAACCTTCCGCCGACCTCACCGCCATGGTCTACGCCAGCTGGCGCGCCGGCGCCGTCGTCGTCGTCGCCGACAAGGGGCTGGGGTTCGCCGGTATGCGCCGAGCCCTGCGCGGTGCCGCGGTCGACCACGTCGCTGCGGGACTGCCCGGGCTCGCCGCGGCGAAGGCCATGGGGCTTCCGGGCTCCCGGCTCTCGGTGCCGCGGGTCTCGCCTCTGGTACGACGCGTGCTCGGCGTCACCCACGAGCTCGACGCGCTGGTCCTGCGCGGCCGGCGGAGTCCACTCCCCAGCCCGCCGGGGCCCGAGGACGACTGCGCCGTGGTGTTCACCTCGGGTGCGACCGGGCCGGCCAAGGGCGTGGTCTACCGCCATCGTCAGGTGCGGGCACAGGTCGACCTGGTCCGAGCGACGTACGACCTGGGCCCCGACGACACGTTCGTGGCCGCGTTCGCGCCGTTCTCCATCCTCGGCCCCGCCCTCGGCCTCGGCTCGTCGGTCCCCGACATCGATGTCACGGCCCCGGACACCCTGACGGCGGCACTCCTGGCCGACGCGGCAGCCGCCGTCGGGGCGACGGTCGTGTTCGCCTCCCCAGCCGCCCTCCGCCGGGTCGTCGCCACCCGAGATGCGCTGACATCAGCACAACGTGAAGCCCTCGGGCGGGTGCGGCTCCTGATGTCTGCCGGTGCCCCGGTGCCGGCCGACCTGCTGGTCGCCGTGGGCCAGGTTTTGCCCGCTGCGAGCCTGCACACGCCGTACGGCATGACCGAGGCGCTTCCGGTCACCGACGTCTCGCTCGAGCAGATCCTCGAGGCCGGCCCCGGCAACGGCGTATGCGTGGGGCGCCCCCTGCCCGGAGTCGACGTCGCGGTCGCGGGGTTCGAGGGGCATGACGCGGAGCCGGGTGCCGACTCCACCGGCAGCCCGAGCTCCACCCCCGGCGTGACGGGGGAGATCTGCGTCAGGGCCGCGCACGTCAAGGACCGGTACGACGCGCTGTGGATGACCCAGCGCTCCTCGACCCGTTACGCGGGCTGGCACCGCACCGGCGACGTCGGTCACCTCGACAGCGAGGGACGGTTGTGGGTGGAGGGCCGTGCCGCACACCTGGTGAGCACCGCGGACTCGCTCCTGACGCCGGTCGGCATCGAGCAGCGGATCGAAGCCCTGGACGCGGTGCGCGCCGCGGCTGTCGTCGGCGTCGGCCCGGCTGGTGCGCAGGTGCTCGTCGTGGTGCTCGTGCCCGACGCACCCACCCGGTGGCGCCCCCGACGCGGACGCTCCCTCGGACTCACTCCGGCAGCCCAGGACCTCGCCGAGGAGGTGCGTCGGGCCGCGGGCGTGCCGGTCGCTGCTGTGCTGAGTGCCGCACGGTTGCCCCTCGACATCCGTCATGCCTCGAAGATCGACCGCCTCGAGGTCGCGCGGCAGGCCACCCGCACTTTGGCCGGGCACGGAGCCTTGTGAGGACTGCGCTGTGAGGGTCCTGGTGACCGGAGCCTCGGGCCTCCTCGGTCGGACCGCGGCGACGATACTCCTGCGCCGCGGTGACGACGTGACCGTGATGCAGCGTCGACCTTCGGGTATCCACTGCTCCGAGGTCCTTGGGGACATCGCCGACCCTGATGCCGTCGAGCGCGCGGCCCGCGGTCAGGACGCCGTCCTGCACCTCGCGGCCAAGGTCGACGTCGTCGGACCGATGGCCGACTACCGGCGTGCCAACGTCGACGGCACCCGGGCCGTCGTCGCGGCCTGTCGCCACCGGGGTGTGGGGCGGCTGGTCCAGGTGTCGTCTCCTTCCGTAGCCCACTCCGGACACCCCCTCTGTGGCGCCGAAGCCGGGCGGGCCGACCCGACGGCCGCTCGCGGGCCCTACGCACGCACCAAGGCCGAGTCCGAGCTGCTGGCTCTCGCCGCCGACACCGCTGACCTGGCGGTGCTCGCCGTACGTCCGCACCTGGTGTGGGGACCGGGCGACACGCAGCTGGTCGCCCGGCTCGTGGACCGAGCCCGAGGCGGGCGCCTTGCGGTGGTGGGCAGCGGGGCGGCACTCATCGACACGACCTACGTCGACGACGCGGCGGCCGCCATGGTCGCCGCCCTCGATGCCTGCGGACCCGACGCCCACGGCGAACCGCTGGTGGTCTCTGGCGGTGACCCGCGTCCCGTCGTCGAGATCCTCACCCGGGTCTGCCGCGCCGCGGGCGTGCCTCCTCCCCGCCGACACGTGCCGGTGGCCCTGGCCCTGGCCGCGGGGTCGATGATCGACACCTTCTGGAGTGCGACCGGCCGCACGGACACCCCCCCGCTGACACGCTTCCTCGCCGAGCAGCTCAGCACTGCTCACTGGTTCGACCAGCGCCGCACCCGCCGGCTGCTGGGCTGGGCCCCGCAGGTCGGGCTCGAGGCCGGCTTCGACCGACTCGCCGAGTGGTACGCCGCGGGGTGCCCCGACGTGACCGACCACGACGTGAGCGGCCGGCCCGACCACTAGCGGCGCGAATCGGACACGGTCAGCACATGTACTTCGACAACAAGCCGTGCGCCATCTGCGGTTCCGACGTAGAGCTCGACGGCGACGCGACCTCCCGGCATCCGCGAGAACCGGACGCCACTGTCGCGGACGCGTCTGTAGCAACAGCGACTGCCCGACCAACTCAGACGAGCCCGGCGCCCCCGTGCCCTAGGCAAAGTGCCGTCACCTGGGTAGCCGCGTCAGTCGGAGCTATCGGAGCACTGCCAGGTCGAGCGGACGATCGAAGAACGTCGCCAGGGCCCCCGCCTCCATGTCGAGGGTGGTGCTCGGCACTCGGCCGGATTCGCGAACCAGGTGATGCCACAGCCTGCGTCACTTCGCCCAGAATGGTGCGGCATAAAACGTCATTCCCGCGGCCAGGCACGTCCTTTCCGGATCTGGGGTGAGAGCCTCGTAGTCCGGACGCCCGCGGTGTCGGGGTCGGCTCGGGTCAGGCCCACCAGCTGCTGTTCCACGACACCCGAGCCAGCGCGGCCTGGCCGCTGAGCGAGGGGTGGAAGTAGTCCAGCTTGCTGACGTTGTCGCGGGTGAACGCGTAGTTGAAGACCGCGTTGCCGTCGAACTTGCATAGTGCGTACGCCGCGCACTCCTGGGAGAGCACGGTGTTGAAGTCAATGTTGCGCTGCCGCACCAGCTGACGGTCGGTCTCCGTGCGGTACGGGGAGAGCATCGACTGGCAGATGCTGGCCGTCGACCAGACGACCTGGGCCGTGGAACTCGTGTGGTAGATCTGCCACAGTTGATAGATGTCCGGGATGCTCGACACGCTGACGTGCGCCCGGGCAGGCAGTCCGGCGAACAGGGTGGCCAGCGTCTGCCGGGTCTCGTCGCGGAAGGTCGAGACCGAGGTCATCGTCGACGGCGACGACGTGCACAGGTCGTTGGCACCCAGCTCGATGGTGACGTACTGCACCTGCTGGTTGACGGCGTTCTGGGCCTGCGTCGGGCCCGCGCTCATCCGGGCGCCGGTCACCGCGTCGTTGTAGTTGTGGCCGGCGATCGAGGAGTCGAGCGACCGGATCCGCTCGTACTGGCTGCTCACGCCGTCATAGCTGGTGCCGCCGGTGCTCCAGGAGTTGCCGGGGTGGTCGCCGTACCAGCAGCACACGTCGTAGGCCCGGGTGATCGAGTCACCGATCGACGCCATGCTCGACGGAAGCGCCGGCGCGGCTTGGGCGCTGCCCGGCCACGCCAGCAGCACCATCATCCCGAGGCTGCTGAGCACTGCTGTCGTACGACGCATTCCGAACTCCCCGCTCTCCGGCCGTCGCCCGACGGCACGTGCCGTCCGTACCCCGCACGGGCCGGACGTACACCTCAGTCCTCGGCCTTGACCCCTGCGATGGTGACTTGCTGGAGAAGTTGGCTGCAAGAGACGAGCAGCCAGTCAGTCGCCCAATATGCGCGTCTGCGCCAACGCGCGCAATCATTGAGCGGCGCGTCTTTCCGCCGCGAATGCAGCGCACGCTGCGATCACGTTGTACCTTTCGCGCCATGAGTTCTCGGCTGCTGTCCACCTTGGGCGGCCTGATCCGGTTGGCGCTGACCGTCGCCGTCATCCTGGCGGTGCTGGTCGGGGCGGTGGGCATGCTCGCCGAATGGCGGCCCTCGCTGAACCCGTTCCGCGAGGAGACCATCGACCGCACCGGCCCGTCGGTGCTCAAGTCGCTGACCGACCTCAGCGAGTTCCGCGCGGCGAGCGCCCACTACGAGACCGTGGTCGACATCGAGAAGGACACCGCGAACCTGCCCGACTGGGTCAGCGGCGAGCAGGTGCTCTATGTCGCCAAAGGCGACGTGGACGCGGTCGTAGACTTCGGCGAGCTCGACGAGCGCCGGGTCGTCCTCTCCGAGGACGGCACGTCCGTGACGATCAGCCTGCCGGCGCCGACGGTCGGCGAGCCCGTGCTCGACCTGGAGAACAGCTACGTCGCCGACCGCGACGAGGGCTTCATCAACACTTTCAGGGGGTCGGACCTCGAGCGGGAGGCCCAGCTCAAGGCGCTCGAGCAGATGACCACCGCCGCCACCGGCGAGGGCATGCTGATCGACCTGGCCACGGAGAACACAGACGCAATGCTGCGCGGCCTGCTCGGCGCGCTCGGCTACACCAACATAACGATCACCTTCGGCGAGGACCCGAGCTGACCGTGGCCACGTCCGGGCCCGCGGCCGGTCAGTTGACGCCGCCAACACGCACCGTCATGCAGTTAGTGGATTGAGAACGTCCAGCCCAGCCCGGAAGCCGGGCTGCTCGCATGGGCTCATGTTGCCGCAACGCACGCTCATGGCGATCCGCGCGATTTCCAGGTACGTCATTCCGCGTTTAGGCCACGTTTAGGCCACGTTTAGGCCCCGTCGGATGCGTCCTGACGGGCCGATCGCTTCGGAGTGGGTCTCGGGTGCCGTTCCCAGAACCTTGCGGCGCATCGAGTTAGCGTGCACCTCTCTGCATTCATCCATCCGCACGGTCAGCGGTACGCGTCTTACAGCCGCGCATACCCGGAGGCCGGCGCGTCCCTGGTGCGGCGAGCGGGGCTCGCTCGGGTCGAGTACCGCCACGAGTCTTGAGCGTCCATGCCAAGTAGCGTGCGCCATATGTTGTCGCACGAGGAGGCCGTCCGGCTCTATGGCCCCTGGCGGGCTCGGACCCCGAAGGACGCGGCGCAGCTACTGAGCGGCTACGACGGGCGGTGGTGGATCGCCGGAGGATGGGCGATCGAGGCGTTCAGCGGCGTCCCACGTCGCCACGACGATGTCGACCCGAGCATCTTCCGCTCCGACGTGAGCCTGCTGCGGCGATACCTCGCCGGCCGCTTGGACGTGTGGGCCGCAGATAGCGGCACGTTTCGTCCGCTGCTGGACGAAGCGGACGACGAGGCGATATCGGCCACCTGCGAGAACCTCTGGCTCCGCGCGAGCGGAGCCGACCCGTGGGAGTACGACGTAATCCTCATGGACGCAACCCCGACCACCTGGACCTTCAAACGTGACTCCCGCATCAGCCTCCCGGTCGACCACATCCTCTGGGACCGCGACGGCATCAACTACCTACGACCCGAGGTCCAGCTCCTTCACAAAGCCAACGGCCTTCGGTCGAAGGACCAGACAGACTTCGAGACGTGCCTGCCACGGCTCGACGGTTCTGCGCGTCAGTGGCTGATCGATGCCCTTCAGCACGCGCACCCCGGTCATCCCTGGCTCGGCGACCTATCGGCCAAGCTCTGAGGGCATCTCGAACCGATCCGGATCTGCTTGATCTGCGCGCTCAACCAGCCGCGTCCTTACACCGCCTGTTGGCGCCTACCGCCTTACCGGATCTGCCGATGTGCGCGCTTCGCATTAGAGCGCGCGCGGATAGGTCGGTCACGGGTTCGGTTGGGTGGGGTCGTCTTTGACCTGGTGGAGCGCCAGGGCCTCGAGTTCGGAGACGAGTTCGCGTAGCCGTCGGGAGTTGTCCAGGAG
>Ga0136611_10000661_pt1 | contig 23167 bp, 23 predicted proteins | sample AntDrymUQ2232306_2_FD_106645 | JGI IMG/M metagenome (GOLD analysis project Ga0136611, IMG submission 106645) | Polar desert sand microbial communities from Dry Valleys, Antarctica - metaG UQ223 (23.06) | ecosystem: Environmental > Terrestrial > Soil > Desert | place: Antarctica: Dry Valley...
CTCTCCCAATGTTGGGAGAGGGGATGTCGGTAATCAGGGTGTAGTCTCCGATAGCAGACCAACGTTATTGCAGTCACCCCCTCGCCCAGCATTGGGAGAGGGGGCCGGGGGGTGAGGGCCGTCATGAGCAGGCCAAGCAAGCTAAGCGTCGAAGTCGTCACCGGCGAGCGCATCGTGTTCGAGGAACAGGACGTGGATATGGTCGTCGCGCCTGGTGCAGAGGGGCAACTCGGCATCCTGCCGAAGCATGCGCCGCTGTTCTCACTGCTTGCCGCAGGAGAGATGCGCATCAAGAAGGGCGGCATCGAGGAATCGTTGGTAGTCTTCGGCGGATTTCTGGAAGTTGTCAACAACCGCGTCCTTGTGCTGGTTGATACTGCCGAGCGCACATCGGAGATCGACGTTCAGCGTGCCGAAGCGGCCCGCCAGCGCGCGGAATCATCGCTCGGAGAGCGCGACACCGGCATGGACCTCTCGCAGGCTGAGGCGTCGATGCAGAGGGCGGCAGTGCGTATCCGCGTTGCGCAGCGTCGGCAACGTGGTAGCGCGCGACCGGGAGGCGGAGTATCGCCACAGTAGTCGCCGGTCGGGTATCCTCTACGGCTGAACCAGATTCATTCACCCGCCGTTTTGGCGGACGAAGGAGCCGATAGAGGATGAGCGTAGTAACACAGAACGCGCAGACTCAGACTGCCCGACCGAACACCGGTCCCCTTCGCGCCGACACACGCATCGTGACTCAGGGCGGCATCCCCCTGAAAGGTCGCCTGCGCATCGGCGGTGCTAAGAACGCGATGCTGCCGATGATGGCAGCCGCCTTGCTGACTGACGAACCTTGTGTTCTCGAAAACGTCCCGATCCTCGAAGATATCTTCGTTATGGTCGATCTGCTTCGTAGCCTCGGCGCGGAGGTCGAACTCGACGCGGAGAAGCATCGCGTCCGCATCCATGCCAAAGAGATCACCGACCGCCGCGCTCCTGTCGAGCTTGTTGAGCGCATGCGCGCATCGTTCCTGGTCTCAGGCCCGGTCCTCGCGCGCACTGGCGAGATGACGACACCGGCACCCGGCGGCTGTAAGCTCGGGAGCCGACCTGTTGATGTCGACGTGCGTGGCTTCAAGCGCATGGGAGCGAAGGTCTTCGTCGGAGACGGCTACTACGAGATGTCCTCACCCCGGCTTGAGGGCGCAGACCTCTATATGGACTATCCCAGCCACACCGGTACCGAGAATCTGCTAATGGCGGCGACCCTCGCGCGCGGCACGACGACGATCGTCAACGCCGCCAGCGAGCCGGAGATCGTCGCGCTCGGTAATGCGCTGAGTGAGATGGGCGCGCGCATCGAAGGACTCGGCACGCCCTACATTCGCGTCCACGGCGTCGAGCGTTTGCGCGGCTACCACACCGCCGTGCTGCCGGACCGACTCGAAGCTGGCACGTTCGCCATCGGCGCGGTCGTCACCGGTGGCGAGGTTGTGCTGGAGAACGTCAACGAGCGTGACATGCTGCCGCTGATCTACAAGCTGCGCGAGGCAGGCGCTGAGGTCTGGTGGAGCGAAGGGGACATGATGGTGCGCTCGAGTCGAACGCTCGAATCGGTCGAGATTCAGGCTCTGCCGTTCCCCGGCTTCCCGACAGATCTTCAGGCCGCGTTCTCTGTGCTTCTGACTCAGGCGGAAGGCACTAGCCGTATCTTCGAGCGCGTCTTCAACGACCGCCTGCGCTATGTGAGCGAACTCCAGAAGATGGGCGCGAACGTCGATGTGCCGAATTCTCAGGAAGCCCGCATCCACGGCCCCAGCCGTCTGACTGGCGCGGAAGTACGTGCCCTCGACATCCGCTCAGGCGCGTGTCTCATCCTCGCCGGTCTGATCGCCGACGGCGAAACCAGCGTCAGCGACATCATTCACGTGCGCCGTGGCTACGAGAACATCGTCGGCAAATTTTCGAGTCTGGGAGCGAACATTCGATACGAGTGACCCCTCTCCCCGGCGCAGGGAGAGGGAGACGAAGTAGGACGTACGCTTCGCTCCAATAGGACATCCCGTCACGCCTACCTACGTCTCCCTCTTCCCGCGATGGGGAGAGGGGGCTTCACGCCGCTCCCATCCACCGCTCATGATGGAATGCTTCACGGTAATACGATGCCAGCAACTGCGTGCGAAAACCGACCTCCAGTTTGCCGTAGATATGCTGCAGGTGAGTCTGGACGGTGTTGACGGATACGTAGAGCGCCGCCGCGATCTCCGCGTTCCTGCATCCGATGATGAGTTGTTCGACGACCTGCCGCTCCTGCGTAGTGAGCGGCCAGGCTGTAGGGATCGCAGGCGGGGCAGGCCAACGCTCACCGGAGAGGACGATGGCGACAGACCCGTCCAGCCCTCCAGGTGAAGTTTCGACCTTCAGTAGCCCAGAGTCCAGCCGCGCTCGAACAGTGTGGGTTTAGCAGCCTTCATGCCTGCGAAGGCTGCGACGACTGCGTTGGGCAGGGTGCCCGGCCCGAAGCGGTCGCGGTCGCGGAACCGTGCCATCCATGTCTCAGCCGCGGGCGTTGCGAACCGGAGTCTGCCATCCGAATCGATTACCACGACTCCCGATGCATCATGCGATGCGTCACTAGGCGGTGTCTGCGTCGAGGCTCGCTCAACTGCCAATGAGGACGAGATCATCTGACCGATGTGCGGCGCAATGAGACGGAGGAAGTCGACATCCGATCGACGGAAGGGCGAACTGGCGTCGCGACGATACATCTGCATCGAGGCGATCCAGCGGTCATCGGCTGAAAAGCTGGCGAGCAGGGTGCCGCCGATCGGGCAGCGTAGATCGTGGAACGTAGCGCGGTGCGCGCGGTCGTCGATCGGCACCAACGCCTCGTGCGGATACTCCCAGCACATATCCCGCCGTTCCTGATTGGCGACCACGGGAAGATTCATCCGCATGAGATTCGGTAGCTCGATGTACCCGAGAGGATCAGCCCGCAGATAGACCTCACTAAGCCATTCGCGACGCGCCCACTCATCTGTCTTGCTGGCGGCGAGGAGGCGATTGATGAGCAGGGTGGTTTCGTCAATGCCGAACAATCGGTAGCCATCGTTCGGCAGGGCACACGACAGTGTTGCGACAAGCGCGTCCGCGAGTCCTTCGGGCGGCAGCGCGAGGATCGCCAACTGCTCGATCTTTGCGCGCGTTTCTGCCTGTATCTTCGTTAGCCGCATTCAGAATGCATACTCCTCATAGCAATTATCAGGAGAGACGTGTCCCCGAACTCACTGGTTCCAGTGATGCCCACGGGGAAGGTTCGCGGCTATCGTACCTGTCAGAACGCTGTCGGACGACGTGGCCCGATAGTGAAGCGATGATGCTGAAAGGATCGCCACGATGGCGATACGTGCTGCCGCGCAACCGCTGGAGTCTGCTACCAGCGCCACTATGACGAACAAGCGCCGGATCATCTTCCCGATTCTCGCGGGCCTGCTCGCGTTACTCGGATTCGTCTTACTCGACGGCGTGCGTGAAGCAATCGCGCCGTGGAGCCTGCACATCAACTACGACCCGCAACCTGAACTGAACAAGTGGCATTACGTGGGACATGGCGCGGCTGTCGGCATCCTGTTTTCAGGCAGCATGCTCGCGCTGACCTGGCAACCCGCCCGAAAGCCGCTGCTCCTGTGGATGTACGTCCTCGGCTTTGCGACGCTTGCGGCTATCTACGGGCTGGCGGAGTCCGATGGCGTCGTCGGCTTTTTCGTTACCATCCTTGTTGCCTCAAGCGTATTGGTTGCGGCTTACCCCGACCGTCGGGAGTTGCTGCGCCTGCCTCGGCCCGGCGCGAGTCGACTCCTGCTGGCACTCACCGGACTGGCCGCGCTCGGGATGACGCCAGCGGTCGCGCGCGCCTTTGGTCACGTGTTCGATAAGCCCGCGTTCGAAGGAGCCGCTGATCCGACACGCTGGGGATCCGACATCATCATGTCATTTGTCCTGATCATCGGTGGACTTCTGGTATCGTCGATGCGCGGCGGTTGGTTCACGCTCGGCGTGATCGTCGGGCTCGACTTTTTATACGTCGGTGCAGCAGCGATCACGATTCCCGATCAGGATGGGAGCTGGGGGACGCTCGGTGGGATGCTCTCGATCGTGTTCGGACTTATATGGTTCGCCGCGCTGCATCAGGAACGGAAGGTAACGTCAGCCGTAAAGGCGAACTGACCGTTGCCGTTCAGAACAGGCATCGGTCTGCCTGACTCGGGCATCGACTGAGTGAACCTCCGTATGTGTTAGACTGAGCGTGTACGGACGCCGTTACCGGGTGTCCGTACACGTGTGCCTGCTGTACATTTATGCTGGACCGGGGTGGTCGTTGGCGAAGCAACTCGGGATCGATCTTGGGACAGCGAATGTGCTCGTCTTTCTGCGGGGACGTGGGATCGTCATCAACGAACCGTCGGTGGTCGCGATTTCGGCGCGCGACGGGAAGGTGAAGGCGGTCGGCCTTGAAGCCCGCAACATGCTCGGGCGCGAGCCGCGTGAGACGATTGAAGTTGTTCGACCGATGAAAGACGGCGTTATCGCCGACTACATCGTCACCCAGGAGATGCTGCGCTACTTTATCAACAAGGCGGTCGGGCGCTTCTCGCTCACAAAGCCGGACGTGATGATCTGCGTTCCCGCTGGAGTGACCGGCGTCGAACGACGAGCGGTGCGCGACGCAGCACTGGCGGCGGGCGCGAGGCGTGCGTATCTCATCTCCGAACCTCTCGCGGCGGCGATTGGCGCGAAGGTACCCGTGGCTGATCCAAGCGGAAACATGGTCATCGACATCGGCGGTGGGACGACCGAAGTCGCCGTCATTTCTCTCAACGGCATCGTCGTCGCGAAGTCGATCCGCGTTGGCGGCAACCGCTTCGATGAAGCGATCGCCAACTACATCAAGCGCAAGTACAACCTGCGCATTGGTGAGCGAACCGCCGAAGAGGTCAAGATCGCCATCGGCTCGGCCATGCCGCTCGATGAAGACACCTCGATGGAGGTGCGAGGCCGCGACGAAGTCGCTGGCCTACCGCGAACTGTCCGTGTGCACTCGAACGAGGTTGTCGAGGCGATCACCGAGCCGTTGGAGGCGATCATTGGCGCGGTTCGGGCCGTACTTGAGGAGACTCCGCCGGAACTGTCGTCCGACATCATCGACAAGGGTATGATCCTGACTGGCGGCGGTGCACTGCTCCGCAATCTCTCCGATCTGCTCACCGAAGTCACCGGTGTCCCCTGTTATGTCGCGGATGATCCGCTCTCCGCCGTCGCCATTGGCACCGGTCTCGCCCTCGAATACTTCGACATCCTGCGGGATTCCCTCGAAGAGCCATAAACTCAGCTGCCAATCCAGCTGGGAATCCCTCCGTCGCAGGGTCGCCGCTTGCCGCGACCGGCGGTCGTAGACGCGTGTCTGGCCGTGACAACTTCTTGGTAAGACATCGTCGCTGCCATGTCAACGGGATCGGAAGCGATAGTGTTTCCCGGCATTGGTTCGCCCGTCCGAACGTGTGACCAGTGACGCCGGTCGCGGCAAGCGGCGACCCTGCGACGGTGAAGGCGTTTCTGTGCCAATCGCCAGTGGCACTTCGTCTCATGCTCTGGGATACGAGACTAACCGATGGGCGGAGCCGCGTTCAGGAAGGACGGCACTCGTGCGGATCGCGCTGGTACAGATGCGTTGCAAGAAGGGTGACATTCGCGGCAATCTCGATAGTATTGGCGAAGCAATCACCGCTGCTGAAGCTCGCGGGATTGAGCTGATCGTCTTTCCGGAAATGAGCATCACCGGCTATATCGATCCCACTCGGCGGCCCGACGCAGTGCTCGCTCTCGACAGCGGATTCGTCGAGGAGTTTGTGTTGATGACCGATGGGTCGAATGTCACGGCCATCGCCGGATGTGTCGAACACAACCCGAATGGCAAGCCGTTCATCACCCAGATTGTGGCCGCTTCGGGCGAGTATGCAGGTTGGTATCGCAAGCGCAACGTCGTCGATGAGGAACTCGAATGGTTTGCTCCGGGACCCTCGACCGCGTGCGTGTTCACGCACGACACTATGACCGTTGGTCTAGCCATCTGTGCCGACATCGACGCGCCGCAGGTCTTTCGAGACTCCGCGAGGGCCGGGGCGCATCTGATCGTCGAAAGTGCCGCGCCCGGACTGTATGGTCAGCAGGCAACTCGCGACTGGCAGGCTGGGTACGATTGGTGGCGAGGGCAATGTCACACGAAGCTGGGAGAGCACGCACGCGTGAACGGCGTCTACATCGCGGTATCGACGCAGGCCGGTCGAACGATCGATGAAGACTTCCCAGGCGGTGGCTATCTGTTTGGACCGGATGGAATGTGTCTGGCTGAGACCGACGACTGGTCTGAGTGTGTTCTGGACGTGGAGATTCCCGATGGTGCCTGACATGGATGCCACGAACGATAGCGGCAGCGCGAATCCCCCGCTGGCTGGAATCATCGAGCGCCGCGTCTCGACGCGCGCGTTCTCGTCCGAGCCAGTTCCGACCGCGACGATCGAGTCGGTGCTCGATGCCGCGCGCTGGGCACCCAGCTATGGGAATCGCCAACCGACGCGTCTCGTGGTCGTCCGCGATCCGGAAGTCCTGGAGCAGGTTCATGGGACGCTAACGCGTGGGAACGCGTATGCGCGGGCTGCCCCGCTGCTGATCGCGGTCTGCGGAGCGCCGGAGTGGGGGCAACAAGTCGATGGCCGCGACTATTACCTGATGGACGCCGGTCTGGCAATGGAGAATCTATTGCTCCAGGCGGTGGAGCTTGGACTCGTTGGACACCCGCTGGGCGGGTTTGACGAGGCAGGGATACGCGCTGCGCTCAGCATTCCACTGTCCGTCCGTGTTCTTGCACTCGTCGCGCTTGGTTATCCAGGCAGCATTGACGCACTCGACGAGCGCACGCTTGAGCGAGAGCTGCGACCCCGGACGCGCAAGCCAACAGATGCGGTGCGCAGCTGGGACAAGTGGGTCTGGAATGACATGGGTGAGCCTCGGACAGGCACATCGCTATAATCGAGTACGGTTGCACGATGTACGCATTTCCAGGCATGGAGGGTTGGTTTCTATGACACTCGATCGGGGCAGCGCGGAATCACTGGTCGAGTTCGTCGAGTCTGCCGACCGTCCGGTGATGCCAGAGAAGGCGTCAGCTCCGGACCCGGCTCCGGATCTGGTGACATTCGATCTGGTTCGCGCTGACCCGGAGGTCGCGGCGCTGGTCGAGCGCGCGAACGAGAACCTGGGGGTGCTTGGTTACACGGAGCACGGCATCCGGCACATTACGCTGGTCTCGCGCATTGCTCGGAATGTACTGCGCCACCTGGGATACGACGCCGAGTACCAGGAGCTGGCGTCGATCGCGGGCTATCTGCACGACATCGGGAATGTCATCAGTCGCTACGATCACGCGATTACTGGCGCGATTCTGGCACGCGACATCCTGAATCGGCTCGGCATGCCGCCGGGCGACGTGGCGATCATCATGGGCGCGATCGGAAGCCACGGTGACGACGCCGGTCGGCTGGGCGAGGCGGTCCACCCCGTTGGGGCGGCACTGATTCTGGCTGATAAGTCAGACGTGCATCGCTCACGCGTGCGTAACCCCGACCCCAACACGTTCGATGCGCACGACCGCGTCAACTACGCGGCGCAGTCGTCGTTCCTGCGGGTCGATGAGCTGAACAAGACGATTACGCTCGAGCTGGCCATCGACACCTCCGTCGCGCAGGTCATGCACTACTTCGAGATTTTCCTGCCGCGCATGTTGATGAGCCGCCGCGCAGGGGAGTTCCTCGGCTGCGAGTTCCACATTACGATCAACGGTGTGACATTGCTCTGATATGCCTTGCTCCTGGCGCGGCGCGGCGCGGCGCACCTCGGGTGACGGTTCGGCGACCTGAGTGCTGTAAGATATAGGATTGTCCCCGACTGGCACAGGCCGGATGAAGAAGCGTATCGGTTCGCATCGAACTTCTGGAGATCGACGAGTTATGGTTTCAATCGCTGGAACACGCACCGCACGAGTCAGTGTTCGAAAGGTCGCGGCGTTCGATCCGTTCATGCTGGTGTTGATTGGCGTGCTGTCGCTGTTCGGCCTGGTGACGATCTGGAGCGCGACTGGCGGAGGGGTGATTACACCCGGTTCCAGTGTTCTCCGCCAGGCAGTTTACGCGACGCTTGGTGTCGGCGCGATGTTCGGCCTCTCGCAGGTCAACTATCGCTTCCTGAAGACGCTCGCTCCGGTGATCTATCTCGGTTCGATCCTCAGCCTGCTGTCACTCCTGGCAGTCGGGACGAACATCTCAGGATCGACGCGCTGGATATTCATTGGTCCGATTTCCATGCAGCCATCAGAAATCGCCAAGCTGGGCGTCATCATCGCCCTGGCTGCGTTCATTGATGACCGCGGTGACGAGATGGACAGCTTCGTCAATTTCCTGATCTCGATCGCGATCGTCGGCGTGCCGATCCTGCTCGTCTTCACCCAGCCGGACCTCGGTACGACCGGCGTCTTCGCGGCGATCTGGCTGGCGATGATGGCGATGTCGGCTACGCGAATGATCTATGTACTAGGCGTCGTGCTGCTCTCGATCCCGGGCGCGCTGTTTGGCTGGCAGTTCCTGATGCACGACTATCAGAAGGATCGCCTGCTGATTTCGTTCGATCCGTACCGGGATTATCTTGGCCAGGGCTACAACATCATCCAGGCGCAGATCACGATCGGGTCGGCTGGCTGGTTCGGGCATGGCCTCACCGGAGGCTCGCAATCGGAGTTCGAGTTGCTACGCGTCAAGGAAACCGATTTTATTTTCGCCCACGCGATGAGCATGTTCGGGTTTGTTGGTGGCCTGGCACTGTTCTTCACGTTCATGCTGCTGCTCTGGCGCATGTTGCGCGTCGTGAACGTGGCGCGGGACACGCTCGGCCAGCAACTCGCCGTCGGGATCACGACGATGGTCTTCTTCCATACGTTCGTCAACATCGGGATGAATCTCGGCATCATGCCGGTCACCGGCATCCCGTTGCCATTCATCTCACTCGGCGGTACGTCGCTGCTGGTCACTCTCTCAGCGACAGGGATTCTCCAGAGTATTCTGATGAACCATCGCAAGCTTGGCTTCCAGTCGAGGTAGGTAGCAGGTCGTCTCCGACCTGCTACCCACCACCTATCCACTTCGTGACGCGCTATACTTCCCTGTACGGACACGTTCGCGCCTCGCACATTCACGAATGAGATGGAACACCCATGCTGCCTGGCTCTGGTAATGCTGAACAGATAGCGGGACGCGCCACTGGGACGCAGTCGCTGTATCGAAAATACCGCCCTGCATCGTTTGATAGTGACGACCTGGTTGGCCAGGACCATATTGTGGGTACGTTGCGGAACGCAATCGCTCGTGAGCGGGTCGCTCACGCATACCTGTTCTGCGGTCCACGTGGCACGGGAAAGACATCGACGGCACGGCTACTCGCGAAGGCCGTCAACTGCCTCGATCCCGATCCTGAACGCCGCCCATGCAACATCTGTGAGGCATGTGAGGCGATTAATCAGGGGCGTGCGACGGACATCATCGAGATCGACGCAGCGTCGAACCGAGGTATCGAAGACATGCGCGAACTGGTGGAGCGGGTACGCTACGCACCCGCTCAGCTGCGAACCAAGGTCTACATCATCGATGAGGCGCATCAGGTTACCCCCGCTGCCTTTAATGCGTTCCTGAAGACGCTCGAAGAACCGCCACCGAACACCGTGTTCATCCTCGCTACCACCGATCCCGACAAGCTCCTCGACACGATCGCTTCTCGCTGCCAGCGGTTTGATTTCCATCGTATTGCTCCGGATGTCATGGCTCGGCACATTCGTGTGGTCTGCGAACGCGAAGATATTCAGATCGACGACGACGCACTGGACATCGTTGTCCGGCGTTCGTTCGGTGGAATGCGCGACGCGCTCTCGCTCGTCGATCAGTTGACAACCACTGCGGGAGAAGCATCAAACGGAATCATCACGCTCGACCTTGTGCGCGGGATGCTTGGCATCTCGGCGGAGGGTTGGGAGTACGATCTGGCCCAGGCACTGGCCGGTCGTGATGTGCCGGGTGGGTTGCGGGTCATCAATCAGGCGGTCGAGGGCGGACAGGACATGCGCGCGTTCGGACGGCGCGTCGTTGACCTGCTGCGGGTGATGATGCTTGTGCGCGCTGGTGCCGACCCGGTCGAAGCCAAGGGGAACCAGCGCCTGATCGAACTGGCAGGGCGGTTTGAGCTGCCAGAGATATTGGCGATCAACCGCCACTTCTACGACATTGACTACAAGATCCGCACCGGTGGCTTCCCGCAGCTCCCGATCGAGCTTGCCTTTCTCGGCGCACTCGTCGAGCAACCTCGTGGAGTTGGCTACGTTCAGCCATCTGTGCAGTCGCAACCGCAACCGGAACCGCAGCCGCAGACCCGGCCTGAAGGTAGGCGCCAGGCCGAACCGGCGGCTGGCGCTCAGCCGGTAGCGTCTGAGCGGGTGCGGCCAATACCGAATCGAGATCGTGCGCCAGAACCACCACTCGCGCCGCCCGCCCAATCACCGGGCGATTCGTGGTCGGCACCGGCAAGACCCGCATCGGCACGTGCACAGCACGAGCCGTCAGCACCGCTTCCGCCACCGGTGGAACGGACGGCTCCTGATGAGGCACCCCGCCCTGCCTTGACTGGACCTCCGGCGGCGATCCTTCAAACGCTGATCGCGGGCTGGGAGTGCGTCCGTACGGAAGTACGTGCCGTCGATCGCAAGGTCGAGGCGCTGATGCGTGAGACAGACCCGGTCGAAGTGCAGGGCAACGATCTGCGGGTTGTCGCGGCCTATCCTTTTCACGCCGGCAAGCTTAATGATCCGCGCATTCGCGAGATCATGGAAGCTGCGATTGAACGCGTGACTGGTGCTCGGCTGGTTGTGACCGTCGTCGCTCGGGACGAGTTCAACCCCATCCCTCCCCCGGCAGCGGCGTCCACGATGCTCAACGAAACATCGCCGGTCTGGGGTGCAGGCTACGGTGCCAGCGCACCACCTGTGAGTTCCTCGAATGGCAACGGGTCTAGTTACGATCATGGACATCCCCTGAAATCCACCGACCCGGTCGTCACCTTCGATGCGCCAGCTCATGGTCTACCCGACATCATTCAGAAGGTGAAAGTGGCGCTCGACGCCGAAGAGATGGATCCTGAAGACGCCGCGATGTTTTTGAGAGGATTGGAAGACGATCGCCAGGCGACCTGACTGTCAACGCGTGCGCGGGTTCGAGCGGTAGAGTACGCTACTGGTGCCATCCTCGATGTTCGAACGCCCCAGGATGAACGGTTCGGTGCCGGAATAGCTGGCGCTCGTCGCACTACCGCGCGCGCCGAGGTCGACGCCGCGCCAGCACAACCCGGCTGCCGTCCACCACAGGTCGGTTACACGGTACCCCGGCTCGATGGTGAGTTCGATGAGTTGGCCGGAGTCGATGGTTTGTACCCAGAGTGATTGGAAGACGAGTTCGCCATTTGCGTTCGGAATATGGACGGTGAACGCGATTTGTCGCCCGTCCCAGGCCGGAGCAAGCAGCGCGACGCTCGCCGCGGGCGCGAATTGTCCCGAGCTGACGAGGAGCTCCAACGCGGTCCCATCGGGCGCGATCGTGAAGATCGAGCCAGGCGCACCGGTCGGAGCAGAGCTTGGCTGTTCGACAAACACGAGCCGTCCGCGGCCAGCCAGCCAGTCGAACGATTGGATGGCTCGAGTCTGGCCGTCGCTTGAGATGACAGGGCGTGCATCCTCGTCGTTTGGCGTGATGAAGAGCGACCCGCGCTCCTCGTCGTCCTCCACCAGAAAGGCGACACCCGCACCGCTTGGTGCCCACCGCATGTCGTCGAGCGTGCCGGGGACGCCTGGCAACGCGACGGGATGGCTCGTTGGGCTCGTGGTCGGATCACTCAGATTCTGGATGCGAACCGCGGTTCCGTCGCTCCTGCCAACAGCCAGCGTGTTTCCGTCCCAGGACCACGCCAATGCCGTGATAGCTGTGTCCACGGGATCGACAGCCTCCGTCAAAACGACGATCGGCTCGCTGAGGCTCAGATCGGGCTGCACGATTCGAAGTTCCTCGATCGTCCCTTCGTCGCCTTCATCGTAGATAACGACCGCCACTTTCGATCCATCTGGAGTCTGGACCCACGGTCCGATATCGCGTTCGGTCAAGGCGGGCCTCGCCTCTCCCACCCCAGTCTGCTGCCAGAGGTCATCCTCGTTCAGGAAGAAGAAATCGCTCGGTGCCGTAAGCGGTGGGCCGGGTATCAGTATGGCATCCAATGCTGCCGTGTACGTTGCCGTTGCTGGCGGGCCGGAGGTTGGCGAAGGGGTTGGCAGCGGAACGATAGTGGCCGTGGGTGGGCCAACTGTTGGAGGAGTTTCGTCGCCGGTGACACATCCCGTGAAGATCATCACCGACAGGATCAGCATCGTGGCGAGACGCACACCTGCCATGCGTTGCAGGACACCCACGAATTGTGATGTGCAAACTATTGACACGAGTTGGACAATCTGCCTACAATCGGCTCAGGAGGTAGCGGTGAGTGAACGTCGCGCGCTGGGGCATCTCAGTCGGGAGCCATTGTACAATACACGCGCCGTCGTTCAGTCGACCGACGTGCCAGCCGATACGTTCCGCGCCTGGGAGCGTCGCTACGGTCTGCCCCGACCCCACCGGACCTCCGGCAACCAGCGTCTGTACTCAGAGCGCGATATCGGCGTTATCTCATGGTTGCGCGACCGAACCAATGAAGGAATGACGATTTCGCAGGCGGTCAACCGCTTGCGCATTGAGCATCCAGATGTGCTGCGCGCGGATCTCGCTTCTGAGCCAGTTGAAGCTTCATCGGCAGCTGGCTCCGAGCCGCAGCTCAGCTTGCTGCGCGAGCGGCTGATCGCTGCTGTTGCTGACTACGACGATATAGCGGGCGAGCGCGTTATCGACGAAGCGCTGGCGCTCTTTTCGCTCGAAGAGGCGTGCACGAAGGTCATCGAGCCGACACTGATCGAGATCGGTGAGCGCTGGTCGCGCAATGAACTCTCCGTCACGGCTGAGCACTTCGCCACCCGACTCGTCACGCGCCGTCTCTCGACGATTTTCAATCTGGTGTCGCCATCGACAGGCCGAGGGACGGTCGTTGCCGCCTGCGCTCCAACCGAGGAACACGAGGTGGGTCTGCTCATCCTGTCGATTTTTCTGGCACGGCGCAACTGGCGGGTGATCTACCTTGGTGCGAATGTTCCATCTGACGACCTGATCGATACGGTGCGCCAGGTTTCGCCTGACATTGTGTGTCTGTCGGCAACGACAGTATTGGCAGCCGAACGGGCGACCGAGGTCGTAACCGAGGTAATCGCACGCCTGGAATCCCCACCTCCGGTCGCGTTTGGCGGGCGCGGCTTCTGGGCGATGGGTCATGTTGCACAACCGGCTGGTGCGTACTACCTCGCGGGCAGTGCCTCGCAAATCACCGACCAATTGGCAGAGATTGTCGCCAGTCATTCACCGAATGGCCAGCTGAACCGACCACTCAGCGTGTAGCGCACGTCGAGTGGCTTTGTTCCGGTCGGCAGACCTTGTTACACTCCTATCTGATGCCCGCAACCGCTAGCCGTATGACCACGAGCGGCGCTCGCTCGCCGAGATGCGACAGGGAACTGGAGACCGCGTGACGCTCGATCTCGCCACGGTGCAGCACATCGCCGCGCTTGCCCGACTCGGATTGACTGAGGCGGAGCTGGAACGCATGCGTCACCAGCTCTCGGACGTACTCGACCACATTTCCATGTTGCAGGAAGTCGATACCAGCGACATTGCACCGACCGCGCAGGTCATCCAGCTCCAGAACGTCGTGCGCGATGATGTCGTTGAGGCGTCCCTCTCCGCTGACGATGCGTTGGCGAACGCCCCGCGCACCGAAGGCGGCTATTTTCGCGTCAATGCGGTCCTGGAGCAGTCGTAGCCCGGCATCGGAGAATTGAATGACGGAACTGACATCGCTGACGATCGCTGAGGCGCGCCGTCGGCTCGACGCACGCGAGATCAGCGCGGTTGAACTTACAGACTCCCACATCGACCGAATTGGCGAGGTCGAGGATCGCGTGCGGGCGTATCTGACACCGATGCACGACCGCGCTCGGGAGATGGCTGCCAACGCTGATCGCGCAATCGGCGCGGGCGAACGCACAGCGATGACGGGGATTCCGCTTGGTCTGAAAGATATTCTCTGCACGGTCGATGCGCCGACTTCGGCTGGCTCGAAGATGTTGGAGGGCTACCGTTCGCCGATGGATGCGACGGTTGTGCGCAAGCTCCGCGAGCAGCACGCCGTCTTCCTGGGCAAGCTCAATACCGACGAGTTCGCGATGGGGTCGTCGACTGAGAACTCCGCGTTCTACACGACCCACAATCCTTGGGATCTCGAGCGCGTGCCTGGCGGCTCCAGTGGCGGATCAGCCGCAGCGGTTGCGGCTGGAGAGGCGATGGGGACACTCGGTTCGGACACAGGTGGCAGCATCCGTCAACCGGCTGGGTTCTGTGGAGTCGTCGGCCTGAAGCCGACCTATGGCCGCGTCTCGCGCTTCGGACTGATCGCGTTCGCGTCGTCGCTGGACCAGATCGGACCGTTCACGCGTACGGTCGAGGATACGGCCATGCTGCTCGGGGCCATCGCCGGACACGACCCGAAGGACTCGACCTCCGTGCCAGTCGACGTGCCAGACTACGTCGCGGCGCTGACTGGCGATATTCGCGGACTGAAGATCGGCATCGCGGCGGAGTTCGCCAATATCGAGGGAGTCGAGCCGGGCGTGGCAGTCGCCTGCGAAGCTGCTTACGACCAGTTTGCCGCGCTAGGTGCCGAGCTGATCCCGATTGAGTTGCCCTACTCGAAGTACGCTCTGCCGACCTACTACATCACTGCGCCAGCCGAGGCGAGCGCTAACCTGGCGCGCTTTGATGGCGTGCGCTTCGGCCATAGCGTCGATGGCGGCAGCGTGCTGGAATCATATCTGCGCACACGCGGCGAAGGCTTCGGCCCCGAGGTCAAGCGGCGCATCATGCTCGGCACCTACGCGTTGGCGTCTGGCTACTACGATGCCTACTATGTCAAGGCACAGAAGGTCCGCACGCTCATCAAGCGTGATTTCGACCGCGCCTTCGAGCAGGTCGATGTAATCCTCGCGCCGACATCTCCGACCGTCGCGTTCAAGATCGGCGATCGTTCCGACAACCCGCTCCAGATGTATCTGGCCGACATCTTCACGATTCCAGCCAATATGGCGGGTTTGCCAGGCATCGCGATTCCCTGTGGCTTCTCTGAAGGGATGCCGGTGTCGTTGCAGATAATGGGGTCGGCGTTCGACGAGGCGACCGTGCTGCGGACGGCACACGCCTACGAGCAGGCGACAGACTGGCAGACCATGCCGGAATTATCGGTGGCGCGCGCATGATGGCATCCGACGCGGGACGCCCTGATCTCCTTTCCGCCCTCGATGCCTATCGTGGTCGCATCGCAATCCTGTTCGTGCTGTGTGTCGCCGTCTACTTTCTGATCGCGTTCGGCGAACAGGCCTGGCGGGCACGACAGCTCCAGGCCCAGGTGGGCGAGCAGCAGGCAGCGATCGCGCAACTCGACCGCGACAACGCCGCGCTGGGCGACGAGCAGACCAGCCTCTCCGGCGACGCCTGGGTCGCCTACGTCCAGTCCCGCGCACGCCGTGACCTCAACCTGGCGAACCCGGGCGAGACGGTCCTCATGGTGCAGTGGGGCGCTGATCAGCAGACGATTGTGCCAGAGCCAGCGTTTATTGCTGAGCAGGAGGACCCGGCTAACTGGCTGCAATGGTTCAACATCTTCAGCAGGGATTGACCTGACCCAACTCCAGAGACTCTACCGCTTCCGCTTTCCAACGTAATTGATTCGCGACGTTCCTGAGCGAATGATCGAAGGAGACTGTAATGGCCAACGACGGCATGCAGGACACGCTGACCGGTGACCAGATTGGCGAGGATGCCAACTCTACCCCGGAGAATCGTTCGACCAGGGACGGGGTATCGACGAAACCGCCACATGTCAGGGACACCCCGCCGGTCGTCACGAAACATTCGCTCACCGTTAACGGGCAGACGCTCGAATACACCGCGACGACCGGCATGGTTCCGCTGAAGAACGACAAGGGCGACGTTGACGCGCATATGTTCTTCATGGCCTACATCGTTGACCGCCCAGAGGGCAGCGCACCGCGACCGTTGACGTTTTCGTTCAACGGTGGTCCCGGCTCCGCGTCGATCTGGCTGCATGTCGGGGCGCTTGGTCCGAAACGAGTACATCTCAACGACGACGGCACGATGCCGGTGCCACCCTTTCGCCTCGTTGATAACGAGGCAACCTGGCTCGCTGAGACCGATCTCGTTTTCATCGACCCGATTGGAACCGGGTTCAGCCGTCCGGTCACGCCGGAAGACGGTAAGCGCTATTGGACTTTCACCGGCGACATCGCATCGGTCGGTGAGTTCATCCGCCTCTATCTCACGCGCAATGGTCGTTGGGGATCGCCGCTCTTTCTGGCAGGCGAGAGTTACGGGACGCTGCGCGCCGCTGGCCTCTCAAAGCATTTGATCGATCACGGTATCGCGCTGAACGGGATCGTGCTCGTTTCGTCAGTCCTCAGCTTCCAGACGCTCGACTCCGCCAACTATCGAGGGAACGACCTGCCGCACGTCCTCTACGTACCAGCCTTCACCGCGACCGCCTGGTACCACCAGAAGCTCGCGGACGATCTTCAGTCGCGATCGCTGACCGACACGCTGCGGCAAGCCGAGCGCTGGGCGATGAGCGACTACCTGGTTGCGTTGGCTAAGGGTTCGACAATTGACGACGAGGAGCGAGAGTCGATAGCCAACGAACTCGCGCACTTCACTGGTCTCAGCGAGCAGTACGCGGACGATACCGAACTGCGCGTCAACATCATGCGCTTCTGCAAGGAACTGTTGCGAGCCGAGCGCAAGACGGTTGGTCGGCTCGACAGCCGCTTCACCGGACGCGACGACCTCAATGTGACGGAAGAGCCGGACTTCGATCCAAGCCTGGTCAGCCCGACTCCGCCATTCACCGCAGCCTTCAATGCATACGTCCGCAACACGCTCGGGTACGAAACGGACGACGAGTACGAAACTCTGTCGATGGATGTCAACCGCGCCTGGGAGTTCGACGGCGACCGGATGGGCTACCCGGAGACGAGCGAGGCACTGCGCGCAACGTTCGCCCGCAACCCGCACATGCGCGTGTTGATCGCCCAGGGTTACTATGATCTGGCGACGCCATACTTCGCGATCGAGTACACGATCAATCATCTGGGACTGGATCGTGTGACGCGCGAACGTATTTCCTTCGCTTACTACGAATCAGGCCACATGATGTACCTGGAACGCGATTCCCGCACGAAATTCACCGCCGACGTGACCGCATTCGTCCGGGAAGCGCTCGGCGATAATAGCGGTGGCATTATCGATATTGGCTTGTCATAAGCTTGCACCATCTATAGGGGAGGGTTTGGCATAGCCTGCCGCCCTGTTCGCCTTCAGGCCAACATTGTGAGGACCGATGCAGGGCAGGGGAAGGTTTGCCAAACCTTCCCCTGCAATGGCGCTGATGCGCTAGCTTTTGTTGACGATGAAGGGAATACAACGATGAGTCTGACCGCAGCATACGGCGGAGCGAAATGGTCGCCGCGAACTGATTCGATGCGTGAGGACATGCCGAGCTGGTGGGGGGATTGGGGTTCGTCATCCGAGTGCGGGACGCTGCACGCCGTGCTGCTCAAGCGCCCCGGCGACGAACTCGACAACATCACCGACTTCGACGCCGTCCAGATGCGCTCCGACCTCAACCCCAGTATCGCGCGCGCCCAGCACGACGCCATGGCTGACGCCTATGAAGCGCAGGGCGTACGTGTCTACTACGTCGAGAACGGGCGCGTGGACAAGCCCAACAGCTTCTTCCTGCGCGACCTGATGTTGATGACGCCGGAGGGCGCGATCATTACCCGTCCGGCGTCTACGGTGCGCGCAGGAGAGGAACGCTTCGTGGCCGAGGCCCTCGGTCGGTTGGGTGTGCCGATCCTCATGTCGGTGCACGGCAACGGCACCTTCGAGGGTGCGGACGTCATGTGGGTCAACAAGGATCTCTGCTTCCTGGCGGAAGTTCTGCGGACCAACACCGAGGGCGCGGATCAGGTCGAGCGCATGTTACGCGAGATCGGCGTCAAGGATGTTGTGCGCGTGGCACTCCCGTGGGGTGCGATGCATCTGGACGGCCTGTTGAACTTCCTCGACAGCGATCTGGCCGTCGCCTGGCCGCGTCGGACGCCATATCCAGTCGTCCGCACACTCCAGGAGCGCGGTTTTCGCATCATCGAAGTCGTCGACGACCACGAGGCGCACGAACAGCTCCCGATGAACTTCGTCGCGCTGGCCCCCGGCAAAGTCTTGATGCCGTCTGGTGGCGACCAGATGCGCGAGATCTACGAACAGCACGGCGTCGACTGCGTCGAGGTTGATGTATCCGAGTTGATCAAAGCCGGCGGCGGGATCCACTGCATGAGCGGTTTTCTCAAGCGGGATGAGGCATAGCGTAGAGGAATCGCCGACGTTCATTCGATACGGAACGTGTGTGCCCGCCCGATGCGAACGCCGTCACGGTCGTTGTAGACGACGCCTCGAAGCGATAGCAGCTCGAAGAGGCGGCGACAATGGCGGCGAAGTTGCAGTTGACAACGGATGCAAACGAGAAGATCACACTCACGTCGCTTTGCGCCGATAGTGCGATACAGATTCCCGACGCCGCGTAGCGGCCGCTGACACCACGTATGATGCCCGTGGCGCATTGCCACGGGCATCATTGCGTACCACGTCGCTTCTTGCGAGGTTCATGATTGCGCGACCGCTGTATGATGACTCCGGCTCGCTCTTTCGCCTCATGCTCACGGTCAGCACGTTTCCGGTCTCGGTGGCGGTGAGAGGCGTGAATCCGAGTGCGAACAGTGAGCCAGCAAATCTGATCCTCGTTGAGACTTTCCTCGTCGGGGTTGGGTTCGGATCGCTGCTAGCGTCGCTTTGGCACTCGGGCACGCAATAGCCGCTGAACTGCTGTTGTAAGGACTAGTTGTTCGGGTACGTTTTCATCGAAACCTGCTTACATAGATGTGGAACTGCGAGGCCATGCCCGAGAAATGGTCAACCATCCAAATTCATAGTGCTGCGCTTGCGTGCTTCTCTTGGTATCTGCAGCAAAAGGGAGGGCGCGCGTATTCACGCGTTCCAAATGACTCTGAGCAACAACTAGAGTACGACCGGAACATCGCTCCCTACCTCGAACAGTTTCCGAAACGAAGCGTACGTATTAGCGGATATGTGAACCCGGCATTCGTTGTGCCATTTGATCCGAAGTATCCGACTATCCAATCAGTCAAGGGTGCCACGGACGGGGTATGGCAGGAAGGCGATTGGTGGTCGGAAACGCATGTGGGGAACGATCGTGCAGTGTGGGTATTCGTCGATCTTGCCAAGTCCGATCGCGAACGATGGTCGCTTACTGACCGGGGCTGGATCATCCCGGATCTGCAAACCGCACCTGTCTTCTATTTCGTTCCTAACGTCGCAATCGTTCCATACTTGAATAGGATTTATACTGAGGCAGAGAAGAGGTATCCCAAAAACTTCCGTCAGCGCCTCTTTATCGAGCATTGGATCGTCGCGCATTGGCGCGATCGCTGGGACCTAGTTGGCTGTGCTGAACCGCGGCCCTCCAAGCCCCTCGCTAACCAAACGCCCGGCACGTTACCGAAGCAGCTCGTAACGGCTTCCCAGCCAAAGCCGCCAGCGAATACGAGCCAAGCGACGCCACACAAGTTAAGCAAGAACGCGCGTCGCAAACAAAAGCGATACGGGAAAACCCCGCTAGGATTGTAGGTTCACGGCCAGAGCAAGCGTACTCAACGCCGCAGGTGGGATGCCTTTCTCCTCCCCACTCAATGAACGCCAGAATCCCGCGCCGCTGGAGCAGTCGGGGCTCAATTGTACGTACCATCAGTCGTCCGCGATAGCGGCGGAGTCACGGATAACGACTGATACGGATCGTGGATTCGACACACTACCGATTAGCGCGACAGGCTTTCTCAAGCGAGACGACCCGTAGCCCTACGGCTCAATGCCAGAGTGATTTGCTCGCTATCGTACGCGACGAGACCGATGGTATTCGCGTATGCCAGCGGTCTCGTCGTGTGTCCAGGTTCAGCTGCTGCCTGGTCGCCTTCGACCATTTCCAGACATCGCAGCGCGGTTCCCGACGCCGTTGCTGCTGACAGCTGGGACGGGTTCGCTGGCTTCGTCGTCCTCGCGTCCGATCATGCGGTTGAACGTGGAGAGTGCCTGCCCGACGACCTGGTCCATGTTGTAGTACTTATAGGTCGCGAGCCGTCCGACGAAGCGCACGCCTTCGGTAAGGTCGGCCAGCTCCTTGTACTGCTTGTAGAGCGCATGATTCTCCGGACGTGGGACGGGGTAGAACGGGTCGCCCTCGGCGCGCGGGTACTCGTAGGCGACGGTGGTGCGATGGTGCTGCTGGCCGGTCAGGTACTTGAACTCGGTCACGCGAGTGTATTCATAGTCGTTCGGATAGTTGACGATGGCGGACGGCTGGAAGACCTCAACCGGGTGTGTCACGAAATCGAACTCCAGCGACCGATACGGCAGTTTGCCGTAGCGGAAATCGAAGAACTCGTCGATTGGACCAGTGTAAATCAGCTCGCGATGCGGGATAACATCCTTGATCTCGCGGTAGTCGGTGTTGAGCATAACGCTGATGTTGGGATGCGCGAGCATCTTCTCGAACATGCGGGTGTATCCGTGCAACGGCATGACCTGATAGGTATCGGTGAAGTAGCGGTCATCACGATTCGTTCGGAACGGAATCCGGGCTGCGACCGACGAATCGAGTTCCGAAGCATCCATGCCCCACTGCTTGCGCGTGTAGCCACGGAACAGCTTCTCGTACAGGTCGCGTCCGACCTTGGAGACGACGGCGTCTTCACTAGTGACGACCTGCTCGCGCGGCTCCGCGACCGATGCGAAGAACGCTCCGACCTCAAAGGCGTTGTACGACGTGCCGTAGAGTAGATTGACCGTATCGAGGTTGATTGGGATCGGAACATGGCGGCCATCCACGAGGGCGAGCGTGCGATGCTGATAGGGACGCCACTCGGTGAACTGGGAGAGATACGTGATGATGCGGGCCGCATTGGCATGGAAGATATGCGGGCCGTACTTGTGAACGAGAATCCCAGCGTCATCATAGTAGTCGTAGGCGTTGCCGGCGATGTGCCTGCGTCGGTCAACGACGAGGACACGCTTATCAAGCTGACTTGCCAGTCGTTCGGCGAGCACACTACCCGCGTATCCGGCACCGACGACGATATAATCGAACATTCAGCTCCTCTTCCCATTCCTGGACGCAGGGCGGCTTCCGGTGTTCGCAACGACGGACACGACCACTAGTATCCCGGAGGACGTAAGTGTACCTGTCCATGCGATGCCAGGTTCGTCCCAACTCAACCGCCGCCCGGATTCGAGTCGCTGCGATATGCCTCGACCGCTGATTTGAGGCCAGTAGGGCGGTCGCTGCTGTCGTGCAGCGATCTCTGAATGCAGGAAAAGCTGAACGACACTCCGCCGATGGGATGAAAGCAGTCGACGCAGTTGTTACCGTTTGTGCATGCCACGATCGTTTCTGGCTCGGCATCGCCGTGTGCGGTGCCCGCGGAACGACACAGACAGATACGTAGATAGATGAAAGCAGTTGCTACCATGACGTTACCTCTGTCATTCCTGGACCTCGTGCACATCGAGTCCGGCTCGACCTCCGCGACCGCGCTTCAGAATGCAGTCGAGTTGGCGCAGGCGGCCGAGCAGCTGGGATACACCCGCTACTGGTTCGCGGAGCATCACAACAGCATCGGGCTGGCGAGTGGGTCGCCGGAAATCATGGTGGCGCACGTTGCGAATCAGACAACCCGCATTCGCGTCGGCACCGGCGGGGTGATGCTGCAGAACCACGCCCCGTTGCGTATCGCTGAGGCGTTCCATCTGCTGGAGGCGTTGCATCCCGGCCGTATCGATCTGGGCCTGGGCCGTGCACCCGGGACAGACACGCTGACTGCCTACGCGCTCCGTCGCTCCGAAGAGGCGCTACGCAGCGACCAGTATCCGTCGCTGCTGGCCGAACTTCTGGCCTTCGACACGCGCGAGTTCCCGGCTGGACATCCATTCCACCAGATTCAGGTCACGCCGACCGACGTGAAGCTGCCGCCGATCTGGCTGCTCGGTTCGAGCGATTTCAGCGCGCAGTTCGCCGCCGAGGTCGGCCTCGGATTCTCGTTCGCGGCCCACTTCAGCCAGGCTCCGTCTGGCCCGATCATGAAGCTGTATCGCGAACGCTTCTCGCCATCCCAGTACCTGGATCAGCCGCACGCGATCCTGGCCGTGTCAGTCGTCGTTGGCGAGGATGCCGAGCACGCCGAAGAGCTGCGCCACATCGTTGAGATCGGCTATGCCTCGCTGCTCTCCGGGCGTCCATACCAGATGCCCTCGCACGAGCAGGCGAAGGCAACCACGCTCTCGCCCGAAGACCGGGAGCGTGTGCGAGCGCGCCGCCAGAACATGTTCGTCGGCGATGCGGCGTCCGTGGTCGCTGGCATCCGCGAGTTGGCTGATGAGACGCAGGCCGACGAGGTGATGATCACCACCTCGCTGCCAAATCAGGTGGACCGGCTGCGGACGGTGGAGACTATCGCTGGCGAATGGGGACTGGTTTCATAGTCCCCAAACGGTCAATTGTTTCGGTTCACCCCGGGTCGTACGGGTGCGACGAGGGGCCGGGAAGAGCCACGGCCCACGTGTGCCACCGACCAACGCGGCGAACGCCGAGTCGGTCAGGGACACTCGTCATCAGACCGCCGCTGGCTGTTCCGCCGCCACATACGCAGTCAGCGTTGGGC
>Ga0136611_10000662_pt1 | contig 23157 bp, 18 predicted proteins | sample AntDrymUQ2232306_2_FD_106645 | JGI IMG/M metagenome (GOLD analysis project Ga0136611, IMG submission 106645) | Polar desert sand microbial communities from Dry Valleys, Antarctica - metaG UQ223 (23.06) | ecosystem: Environmental > Terrestrial > Soil > Desert | place: Antarctica: Dry Valley...
GGGGAGGGGTTGCTGGAAGGGACACCATCCAAATGACGACAACGATCCACCGCAAAGGTGACGATATCTACCGCTCGACGATGCTGACTGCCGATGACGTGTTCCTCTTCAACGAGGGGAATAACTACCGGCTGTACGAGAAGCTCGGTGCGCACCCGGCGACCGTTCAGGGTAAGACCGGCACGTACTTCGCCGTCTGGGCACCGAACGCCGAGTTCGTCTCAGTCGTTGGGGATTTCAACGGCTGGAATCGCGGAAGCCACCCGATGAACGCGGAAGGAGCGTCCGGGATCTGGGAACTGTTCATTCCCGCGGTCGGGCAGGGCACGATCTACAAGTACTTCATTCGCTCCCAGGACAACAATTACCAGGTCGAGAAGTCTGACCCGGTCGGCTTCCACCACGAAACGTCGCCGCGTACGGGTTCGATCGTCTGGGACATTGAGGGCTACGAGTGGGGCGATGGCGACTGGATGGCGAACCGCGCTTCGAGCAATGCCTCTGATGCGCCGATCTCGATCTACGAGATGCACGTCGGCTCGTGGATGCGTGTGCCGGAAGACGGTAACCGCTCGATGAGCTACCGGGAGCTCGCGCCGCGGCTGGCCGACCACATGCACCACATGGGCTTCACGCATGTCGAGCTGCTGCCGATCATGGAGCACCCGTTCTACGGATCGTGGGGCTACCAGTCGACCGGCTACTTCGCGCCGACTAGTCGCTACGGGACGCCGCAGGACTTCATGTACCTCGTCGACCATCTCCATGAGCGCGGAATCGGCGTTATCCTCGACTGGGTGCCATCGCATTTCCCGACCGACGAACACGGCCTGCAATACTTCGATGGCACCCACCTCTACGAGCATGCTGACCCGCGCCAGGGCTTCCACCCCGACTGGAGCAGCTCGATCTTCAACTACGAGCGCAACGAGACGCGTGCCTTCCTGCTTTCCAGCGCGATGTTCTGGATGGACCGTTATCACATCGATGGCATTCGGGTGGACGCGGTCGCGTCGATGCTCTATCTCGACTACTCGCGTAAGCAGGGCGAGTGGATTCCCAACGAGTTTGGTGGACGCGAGAACCTCGGGACGATCAAGTTCCTGCGGCAGTTCAACGCCGAGGTCTACGGCAACTACCCTGACACCCAGACCATCGCCGGGGAGTCGACGGCCTGGCCGGGTGTCTCGCGTCCCGTCTACGCTGGCGGTCTGGGCTTCGGGATGAAGTGGGACATGGGCTGGATGCACGACACTCTGGAGTACTTCTCGAAGGAAGCCATCCACCGGCGCTATCATCACAACTTCCTGACCTTCCGGATGATCTACGCCTTCACAGAGAACTTCGTCCTCTCGCTCTCACATGACGAGGTCGTGCATCTGAAGGGTTCGCTGCTGACGAAGATGTCCGGCGACGAGTGGCAGAAGTTCGCCAACCTGCGCGCGATGTACGGCTACATGTATGCCCAGCCCGGCAAGAAGCTGCTCTTCATGGGTCAGGAGTTCGGGCAGCGTGGCGAGTGGAACCACGAGTCGGGCCTGTCGTGGAACGAGTGCGACTTCGATTCGCACGCCGGAGTCATGCGCTGGCTGCGTGAGCTGAACCACTTCTACCGCTCCGAGCCTGCCATGCACGAGCTCGATTTCGACGCCGCTGGGTTCGCCTGGGTGGATGCCAACGACTCGGAGAACAGCGTCATCAGCTTCATGCGCTTCGGCAAAGACCCGGAGGACATGGTGCTGGCCGTCTTCAACCTCACGCCGATCCCGCGCCACTCCTACCGTATCGGCGTCCCGAAACGCGGCTACTGGCGTGAGGTGCTCAACAGCGACGCACCGGAGTACTGGGGAGGCGGGCAAGGCAACCTTGGCGGTGCGGAAACAACGATCGTACCTTGGCACGGGCGTCCGTATTCGATCAACATCACCGTCCCACCGCTGGGCGTCGTGTTCTTCAAACCTTTGGGCGATGCCAACACCCCGTAGGGACATGGCCCAGGCGTGCGCGGCACACGGTATGCGCTGATTGACGTAGGGCCATTTCGCGAAACACTGGAGAGAAACTGAGATTATGTTGATGAATAGCCTGGGCGCGACATACCTGGGTGATAACCGCTGCCGTTTTCTCGTCTGGGCACCGAAGCGCGAGAAAGTCGAAGTACACGTGCTCGCCCCGCACGAGCAGACCGTCGCGCTCCAGCCGAAACGACGCGGATACTTCGAGGGGGTAATGGAGAACGTATCTCCTGGCAGTACCTATGTATACCGACTCGATGGCGATGTCGAGCGCCCGGATCCAGCCTCGAAGCTTCAGCCGGAGGGGGTTCACGGGCCATCGGCAGTCGTTGATCCAGCGGCGTTCGAGTGGACCGACCGTGGCTGGACTGGCGTGCGGCAGGACGATATCGTCATCTACGAACTGCATGTCGGCACATTCTCACCAGAGGGAACCTTCGACGCGGTCATTCCTCACATCGACGGGCTGCGCGACCTCGGGATAACAACGCTCGAGCTGCTGCCAGTGGCGCAGTTTCCCGGCGAACGCAACTGGGGCTACGACGGCGCGTATCTCTACGGCGTTCAGCACTCCTATGGTGGCCCTGAGGGTCTGCGTCGACTCGTGGATGCCTGTCACGTGCGCGGCATGGCGGTCATCCTCGATGTGGTCCACAACCATCTCGGTCCGGAGGGGAATTACCTCGGCGAGTACGGCCACTACTTCACCAACCACTATCGCACCCCGTGGGGTGATGCGATCAACATGGATGGTCCGCACTCTGACGAGGTCAAGCGCTTCTTCATTGAGAACGCCATATACTGGGTGCGCGAATACCACCTCGACGGTTTCCGGCTTGATGCGACCGATCGCATCATCGACGAATCCGCGACACACTTCCTGAAGGCGCTATCGACTGCGGTTCATGAGCTATCGGGGCAGCTTGGTCGGCGTGTCTGGACGATCGCGGAGAGCGATGCGAACGATGCGACCTGGATTCTGCCGACATCGCTCGGTGGATACGGACTCGACGCACAGTGGGGCGATGACTTTCACCACGCGCTCCATGTGTTAGTTACGAGTGAAAGCTCCGGCTACTACCGCGACTTCGGCACGATCTGGCATCTGGCCAAGTCGTTCTCGCAGAACTTCTATTACGATGGCGTCTATTCGCACAATCGCCAGCGCACCCACGGCAACTCACCGCGCGCTGCCCATGCCCGGCAGTTTGTCGTCGCGTCTCAGAACCACGACCAGGTTGGAAACCGTGCCGTCGGAGAGCGTCTGAGCCATCTCGTCTCGTTCGAAAGTGCAAAGCTCGCCGCGGCAGCCTACCTGCTGTCGCCGTATTTGCCCCTGATCTTTATGGGCGAGGAATACGCCGAAACCGCCCCGTTCCAGTACTTCACGTCGCACACTGACCCGGACCTCGCAGCTGCTGTTTCGAAGGGCCGAACCGAGGAGTTCAAGGCATTCGCCTGGGATGGGGAAGTCCCCGATCCGCAGGACGAGGCGACCTTCCAGCGCTCGAAGCTGAATCGCGAGCTACGGCACGAGGGGCAGCACCGCACGATGTATGCGTGGTACCGAGAACTGCTGCACTGTCGTCGTGAACTTCCGGCGCTCGCTGAACTGAATAAAGACGCGATGGAGGTGACAGTCCTTGATTCGCAGCTGCTGTTCGTGCGCCGCTGGAGCGATAGCGACAGTGTCGAGGTCGCAATGGCTTTCAACTTCAGCGATGCGGACGCCGCTGCTCAGCGACTGATTCCGCCGGGGATGTGGCGCAAGATTCTGGCGTCGAGCGACGACCAGTGGGGTGGACCAGGCAACTCGATTCCGGACATGCTTGCGGATGGACAGATGAACGTGACGTTACCACCATGTTCGATGCTGCTGCTGGAACGGAGCTGACCGTGCCACCAACGTCGACATATCGGCTTCAGTTGCACGCCGAGTTCGGCTTTCGAGATGCCGAACGCATCACCCCGTATCTGCATGACCTCGGCGTTACTGACCTGTATTCCTCCCCGGTCTTCACTGCCCGCGAGGGCAGCACGCATGGCTACGACGTGACCGATCCAACGGCGCTGAGTCCCGAGCTTGGTGGAGAAGAGGGCTTTCTCGCGCTCAGCGATGCCCTGCTGGCGCACTCCATGGGGCTGGTCATGGACATCGTGCCGAACCACATGGCCGCGAGTGTTGAGAACGCATGGTGGCTCAGCGTGCTTGAGAACGGCCGTAGCTCCGAGTTCGCCAACTACTTCGATATCGTCTGGGAACCGGGCAATCCAACCGCCGACTCCCCGCTGGCGAGCAAGGTGCTGCTGCCGATCCTCGGTAGCCATTACGGGAATGTGCTGGAGAGTCAGGAGCTACAAGTCGGATTCGACGAGCATGGCTTCCATGTTAACTATTGGGAGACACGCCTGCCACTCGACCCGAAAACGTACCGATTCATCCTTGAGCAGCGCTACAGCCTGCTCATGGAACAACTCGGCACCGACCGCCAGGCGCAGCGCGACTACGAACACCTCATTGAACGCTGTGACGAGCTTCCCGACCGCCTGACGACCGACCTCGAGGCTATTGAGATTCGCCGCCGCGGTACTGGCGAGCTCAAAGCCGAGATATGGGCGCTGTACAATGCCTTCCCCGCAATCCAGCATTTCATCGATGAGAACCTCGGACTCATCAACGGCGTTAAGGGCCAGCCGGAGACGTTCGATCTGCTCGACCGCCTATTGACTGAGCAGCCGTACCGCCTCGCGTTCTGGCGCGTCGCCAGCAACGAGATCAACTACCGCCGCTTTTTCGATGTCGCCGACCTCGTGTCGATGCGCATCGAAGACCCTGAGGTCTTCGAGGCCCGTCATCGTCCACTGCGGGCCATGGTCGCGGACGGTCGGCTGACTGGGTTGCGGATCGACCACATTGACGGTCTGCACGACCCGCAGGCGTATCTCCAGCGCTTGCAGGAGTTCATCCATCCGCCTGGCACGTTCGTCTCCACGGAGCCGCCACGTTTCTATGTCGCCGCCGAGAAGATTCTGGCAGAGGGAGAGAATCTGCGCACCGCATGGCCATGTGACGGCACGACCGGCTACGATTTCCTCAATCTCGTTAACGGTCTCTTCATTGACAATACTGCCACACGTCAGCTCGATGACATCTACCGCCGCGTATCGGGCGTCGAAGCAAGCTTCGAGGAGATCGTCTACGACTCGAAGCGAAGAGTCATGGCCGAGCTGTTTCCCGGCGATGTGCGCAGCCTCATCAGCCGACTTGACCGCCTCTCGCTCTGGGACCGCCACGGACGCGATCTGACGCTGCGCGAGATCGGCCAGGCGCTCTATGAGATCATCGCGCGCTTCGATGTATACCGCACATACATTCGTGACTTCGAAATCGCCGATAAGGACCGCGCGCGCATCGAGCACGCCGTGGACACGGCTCTGGAGCGACGGCCGGAACTCGGACGCGCTTTCCGCTTCATCCGCCGCGTGCTGCTGCTGCAGTTCCCGGTGACGCTGCCGGAGAGCGAGAAGGCGGAGTGGCTCGCATTCATCATGCGCTGGCAACAGTCCACCAGCCCGATCATGGCCAAGGGCCACGAGGACACTGCCCTCTACATCTACCACCGCCTGACCTCGGCCAACGATGTCGGCGGGGAACCCGGCACGATCGGCGTATCGGTCGCGGAGTTCCACACGACGAACGCCCACCGAGGCGCGACCTGGCCGCACACGATGAACGACACCTCGACGCACGACACGAAGCGCAGCGAAGACGTACGCGCCCGCATCAACGTCATCTCTGAGATGCCGGATGCCTGGGGCGAGTGTGTCGAGCGCTGGCGAGATCTGAATGCCAGTGCTCGGCAGACTGTCGGTGACATGAAAGTCCCCGACGGCAATACCGAGTATCTGATCTACCAGACGCTCGTCGGCGCGTGGCCCCTGGACGACGGCGAGCCGTCCAGCCAGGACGACTTCCGCGAGCGCATCAAGCAGTACCTGATGAAGGCGACTCGTGAGTCGAAGGTCCATACGAGCTGGATCAACCCGATCGAGGAGTACGAAACCGGCATCAATGCATTCGTCGATGGCATCTTTGCGAACCAGCCGTTCATGGACGACTTCCGCACTTTTCAGAACACCATTGGCTGGCACGGTGCACTCAATTCGCTGTCGCAGGTGCTGTTGAAGGGAACGTCACCAGGCATCCCGGACTTCTATCAGGGAACCGAGCTATGGGATCTGTCGCTGGTCGACCCCGACAATCGCCGTCCGGTGGACTACACGCTCCGGCGACGCTTGCTCGACGATTTGCAGGGGATGGGTGACATCACTGACACACAGCATCTACTCTCGCATTGGAAGGACGGCGCGATCAAGCTGCATGTGGTCAGGACAATCCTTACATTGCGCCGGGACAACCGCGAGCTGTTCCTGGACGGCGAATATCTCCCGCTGGAAGTGAACGGCCAACGTCGCGACCACGTTGTCGCTTTCGCCCGCCATCAGGGCAACGACTGGTTCCTAACGATCGCGCCACGCCTGACGGCGATTCTGGCGTGCGCCGCTGGTCTCCCCATTGAGGAGCCTTTGCTCGGCGAGCCAGCGTGGGGCGACACGACGGTTGTACTCCCACCAGATGCGCCAGCGGCATGGCACGATGCACTGACCGGCGATACCATCAGTGGGGAGCTTCGTCTGGGAGCTGTGTTGGGGAAATTGCCATTAGCGTTGCTTCAGAGTTCATAGCGTTGTAAAGCGTCATCGTTCCTGCGGGGACGGGTTTGTCGATCAAATGTTGGAGACAGATGGTGAGTCTAGTGGCGATCTTCGCGGGCAGGTGGATGAGCCGACCATGTCACGTCCCGCACGGCGCTCAGGAGTTACAACTAACGGTCACAACGTCACATCAATCAACAGCAAGACGCCGCCCTAGAGAACTGGGACGACGTTGGCAACTTTCGAGATGCTAGCGTCTCAGGCGTCGAGCGTCCGGGCGAGCCGGGCCAATTGCTGACGCAGCGCCGTGAGCCAGACGTACGAGCGCAGTCGGGGATTGAGAGCGATCTCATTCAGTCGGGCAGCCATACCCTGCACCAGTTCGTTGGAGAGCGTACCGTGGTCGCCCGAGCGAGTGAGCAGAGATGACTCGATCACCGTCAACGTCGCATCGATCTCCGCGTCGCCAGTTGACAGGAACAAAGCGTCAATTATGGCGTACAGCCCGTCAACCTCGATGGCGCGGGTGGTTGCGCTGCTGTCGGCCTGGGCGCCAAGCTCGTCCGCTGACACCAGCGGCAGGTCGAGGTCGCCGATGCGTCCGAGGACAATCTCAGCTCTTCGGAAGCCGCCTTCCTTAACCCGCAGGCAACGTTCGGACTCGTCCCAGAGCAGCGTGTCGGCTTCCTCAATCTGAAAGATCGCATCACCGGAGCGCGATCGCAGCGTGACGATTCCGGCGCTGCCGGTCCCTGGACCCGTATAGCGCACGCCCGGCGCAAGGCGGATCTCGGCGATGTCAAGCGTCCAATGAAATCCGGTGGACCGGTCGAACGCCAACCACGGGCCACCGCGCATGGGCTGCAGTGTCTTCAGCATCAACTCGATCTTCCGATTCCGTTCGCGCGCGGCGCGGTCGCTTCTGACGGACACGTGCAGGGGCCTTTCGTCGTTCGTGAACCGATCATCCTGCGATCAGATTGCGCTCACCTGCGCCACTCGTATTCTGCGTCACCTGAGGCCGAAACGGACGCGTTAATCGTCACAAGATCGTCACAGTGGCGATCGCTACAACAACGTTTCAGGATTTAAGTCCGCTTTCACACGGACCATCGTCATTTCTGGAGCACCTTCGAAGTCCGGCGCCAGTTCATAGCGCGTTGCACCGTCGGTCAGGTAAGCGACGACCTGATTGATCATTCCCTTCCCCACGCGCCGCTTGTCAACTCGTGCGAACGCCAGCATCCAGTAAGGACCTCCCGGCGCATCATCTGTATATGCGATCCCAAGTCGCTCGCGGCCACCAACGTCGATCCAGTACACGCGTTCGGCATCCACATCGACCGATGAGCGATACGGCAGCGCGGTCGCGATCGTTGCGATCTCCTGCACAATGTCTCGTGTCAATGTCTCTACCCGTAGTGGCGGTGGTTTCGGCATTGAGATTCCTTTTCCATTTCTTTCTGACTGGTACCGGCAACTGAGATTACGTGGTAGTACAGCTGCTCAACACTGTTGGTCTGACATGCCGGATCCAGAGCGTCCTGATTGAGTCCATTCACGTTACCATGCGATGGTGATTGAGGCGGCTGTGGTCCGCCGAAGCTGTCCACGTCAACGCGGTGACGTTCGCTCACTCAGGTGATTACAATCTAACGAGTTGGTGTAGACCAACGGTCCTGACCGACTGGCAGCTGTTGATGACCCCGTTCCCGCATGACACGTATGATTCTTGATTCTGAATGATGCCTCCGGTCGCTGCACGATGAGCGGACAGTATGACGCGACGTAAACACGGTAAATCATCTGGCTCTGCGTCGGGGCGTTCGCGCAAACGTTCAACGTCGGCGTCGTATCCGCTGCCTCGCTCGCTCGGCGCACGTCCGCTCGTTCGCGAGCGGCGCTTACTCGTTCCACGAAAGTCTGCCACCGCAGCGACACCTCGCCAGGGTCGCGCGAACCGTCAGTATCCGCGTGGCGTGCGCCTGTCGGGCTGCTTCATCGTGCTGGTCCTCCCATTGATGATGATCGGCTGGGCGCTGTCCGTTGTCGTGCCGATCGCCATCGAGACGCGGCAGGCAGTCGGCAAAGTGTTTGTCGAACCCGTCGTGCGCGAACATTTCGATGACGTGGCTAAACCGGACACCCTGACTCCCATACCAATAGCAACGGCATTGCCACCAACCGCGACGCCGACTCCGATGGCGACCCTCCCTCCCGGAGTGCCGACGCACTCCCCAGCCCCGCCAACGCCAACGCCATATCCGGCCTGGGACGGCAACCGACCGATCCATATTCTTCTGCTCGGCGTTGACTCACGGGTGGGCGAAGAGGGTCCGCCACGCAGCGACACAATCATCATCGTGCGCGTTGATCCGGTTGGCGAGCGGATTGATCTGCTTTCAGTGCCGCGTGATCTGCTGGTAGACATACCCGGATACTACGCGACGAAGATCAACGCCGCCTACCCGTTCGGCGAGTCGGATGACGACGTTCCGGGGGGTGGGCCGACGCTCGCGGCTCAGACAGTCGAGCTTAATTTCGGCATTCGCATCGACTACTTCGCCGAGGTCGATATTGCGGGGATGGAAACGATCATCGATACGCTGGGCGGCATTATTCTGGATGTCCCCGGCATTGTGAAGGACGAGCAGTACCCAACCGAGAACTACGGCTACACGCGCGTTTACTTCTCGCCTGGTATCCAGCTCATGGGTGGGCAGACCGCCGTGCGCTATAGCCGGACGCGGCACGACGACGGTGACTTCGCCCGCCAGGAGCGCCAGCAGCAAGTCCTCCTGGCACTTCGGGAACGCGCACTGGCAACCGGCCTGATTGCCCAACTGCCCGCCCTCATCGACGACGTGGGCGATTCAGTGCGCACCGATCTTTCGATGCGTCAGGCGCTCTCACTGGCGCGTCTCGCGCAGGAGATGGGACAGGAGAGTATTTACTCACATTCGCTCACGGAATATGTCGAAGAGCAAACGATCGATGGAGGCTTCTACTTCGTCGGCGACTGGCTGGCCATTCAGGAACTGGCGGACAACCTGCCAGACGATCCATACGGACGAAACGCCCTCGAACCGGGTGTTGATCCCACAGAGGGACAAGGGGAGTAGATGACTGCGTCTCAACTAGCGCGGAGGGTTCTCGTTGCGGGCCTGTTCCTGCATGTCTGCCGCCTGCTTCCGGACCCAGTCGCGCGCCTGACTGGCTAATACGGTTGCCTTTGACGCCGCGGCTGACGCTTTCTCCGCAGCAAAAGCTTTAGCAAACGCCATCGCTTCGTTAGCGGTCGCGACATCGGCATCCAGCGTTTCGCGAGATAGCCCGACGAGCGAGAGATGCTCGCGCACGACTTCCGGTGACGCGGTCCGGCTCCAGGAAGAAAGTGTGCGGAGGACCGGGATGAGGAGCTGAATCTGCGAGAACAAGCGGAAGCCAGGGATCATCCCGATTGGCGGGCCGGAACGCCGGCGCGCTCCAGCAGTCCGAGCAACATCCCGCATTGGCGACACACGCTCGTCTAGAGCCAGGCTCTTCGCAAGGCTCGCATAGGTCGGTGCGCGCTTCAGCAACGCACTCGCGCGCGCCTTCAGGTCTTCATTGAGTGACAGTGCAGCCCTGACTCCCCGCGCGATCTCGCGCTTTGAGGTGACCTCGGAATCAAACGTGACGAGGACACCGTCGTTGGCTGGCTCTGCCGTTGAGACACCCTCGACCGTGCCAAGCGTCGCGGCGACCGTCCGGCAGTCTGCGGCCAAATCACGTTGCATCGTCGATTCCGTAACCCATGCCCACGTCAAGAGCAGTACACCAGACCCCTGATCTTCAGCCCAGACGCGAATGTCGTCGACCGCTATTGCGGGTTCTGGGTGTGTCTCAACATCTCGAAGCTCGGTCGCATCCTGCATATTGTCAAGCGGCGCTGGATCGCTGTGGTTCAAACGTAAGCTCCATCACTCGATACGTCAGCGATTATTGTACCGATTGTCCGCGTCGTACATGCGTGACGGCGCAACTGCATCCGTTGCTTCGCGTATCATCAGCACGCGATTCACGTAGGTCTACCAGAACGAACGGACGAAACAGGTGTACGACGCGGCTGAACTAAAGCGTATGGTTGCGGGACGTGCTGCCGACCTCGTCGAGGAAGACATGCTTGTCGGCATCGGCAGCGGAACGACCGCCGAATTGTTCCTCCGCGCGCTGGAGCCACGCCTCCGGTCTGGGCTTCGGATCAGGGGTGTCGCTTCGTCTATTCGTTCTGAGCGAATCGCCGCCGAAATCGGCCTGCCGCTCGTTGCATTGACTGGCACGCTCGATCTCGCCGTCGATGGTGCCGACGCGATCGAACGGGGAACGCTCGCCACGATCAAGGGCCTGGGCGGCGCACTCACCCGCGAGAAACTGATCGCTGATGCGGCTCAACGATTCGTGCTGATCGCAGACGACTCGAAGCTCTTCGATCGTCTCTCCCAGGCGATCGATCGCGTTCCAGTCCCGGTTGAGGTGTTGTCGTTCGGCTGGCAACTCACGCAGGAACGACTCTCGGCGTTCGGAACGCCTGTCCTGCGTGTGGGCGATGGCACGCCGTTCGTGACTGACAACGGCAATTTCGTTCTCGACCTGCACGTTGCTTTTCTCGACGATCCAGCAGTGTTCGGTCAAACGCTGCATAGCATGACCGGTGTTGTGGAGCATGGGCTGTTCGTTGGAATGGCGTCTCTCGCGCTCGTTGGGTCGCAGCGCGGCGTCATCGAACTAACGCGTGAAAGATGACGACGATCCAGTGTTGACGTATCATCTGTCAAGACAGTGAGAGCCTGATTCATTCGGAGGACTGCCCGTCGTGTTGAGATAAGCCACTCGATCAACTGATCATCGCCGATCGAGTGGCTTGCCTTCAACCTGAGCGAGGAGTTCCCATATGTCCGCTACATCCGAGCGTGGCTCGCATCCTTCAGCGAACTGCGTCGACTCCGTCATTCTCCCGCATCCCGTCGTTTCTCCAGCCCGTGTCCTGCTGATTCACCATGACTCTGGCAGCCGCATAGCCTGGTCACTGCCATCTCTGGCGTCGTCCGAGAGACACTTCTGGCAGACGACGGTCGGACTCAACCGGCTTGTTGCGGAGGAATTCGGCGTGCGAGCGGTGGCGCTCCGCTGTGTCTCTATCGAAGAAGACGGTGAGTGTGAGCGTTTCGTCTACGAGATGGACACGCTCGCCTGCGCTGCGCACGACATCGACAACAGTCGCTGGGTCACGCTGGCCGACCTTAAAGCGATAGAGATTGAGCCGCCCGCCGATCGAGCGTTGATCGAACGTTGGCTGATCGAGCAGACGACGGGTGCAATCCCGACCTTGCGACCCGCCTGGTCTCGTCGAGGCTGGTTTGCTGACGCAATTGCGCGGCTGGAATCTTTGGTGGCCTCTCAACGGCGAACGCTCCATAGTCCGATTGAGCAACTACGAACGTGGGGTCGATCGACGGTCCTACGCGCGCCGACATCGTCTGGTGATGTCTATCTAAAGGTCGTCCCGGCGGTGTTCGCGCATGAAGTTGCCGTCACCCGCTTTCTCGAAAAACGCCATCCGAACTCCGGTGTCACGCTATTCCCCGCGCCAGTCGAACCCGACTGGCTGCTGATGGAGGCGTTGCCTGGGACGCCGCTCGAAGAGATAAAGGAACTCGGAGCTTGGGAGCGAGCCTTAGAGTCCCTTGCCAGATTGCAGATTGATCTCATTCCCGCCTGCGACGATCTGCGCGCGCTCGGTTGTCCTGAACGATCGTTGTCTGGTCTTCGAGATGCCCTGCTTGATATTGCAAGCGACGATGAGCTGCAATTGCTGGGACGTGATGGCGGACTGACCATCGAACAGTCCGGCCTGCTTAGCTCCGGAGTCCCAAACTTACAGGCTGCCTGCGACGAACTTGCCTCGTTGAGCATCCCTTCGTCGTTGGACCACGGCGATCTGCATCCCGGCAACGTCGTTGTCGGTGGGTTGCATGACCGATTCTTCGACTGGTCGGACTGCGCGATATCCCATCCCTTCTTCTCACTCGTCCTCTACTACGAGGATACGGCTGGCGCGCTCGAGCAGGACGAGACGACTCGCTCCGCGATTCGTGCCGCGTACCAGAAGCCATGGGTTCGCCTTCTGCCAGAAACAGATCTGCTTCGTGCCTTCGAACTGGCGCAACTCCTCGCACCGATCGCCTACGCGTGGACGTATCAGTCGCAGGTTCTGCCAGGGTTGGAACAACAGTGGGAGATGCATCGTATGGCCCCGCACTATCTGAGGACAGCGCTCAAGCGTCTTTCGGAGTAGTGTGCATGCCAAACTGCCGTGCAACCGACGAGGAGAACGACCCAACAGGAAAGTCGGGACCTACGGGTGTTTGCGCCAGTGTCGCGCTGGCTCGTACGATTGACATTGAACAATCTGAACGATGACGGGAGCCAGCGCATGGCGCAGCACAGACACACGACGCCGAATGGCACGATCGACACGGGGCGGGCCGAGCGGCTGCGCAATGTGCGCTACGAGGATCTGCTGCGCGCGATCGGTGGCTACATCGACGAGCATGGCATAAGTGATTTGGTTCTGACCCAGATTCCCGATGGCGTCCTGGTCAAGGGGACGGCAATCGAGCAGCGCCCTGGTGGTCCGCTGGAACGCATCACCGCCATCGTCTTCACCAACGACGATGTCGTTACCCTCCTTGAAAGCAGCGAGAAGAAGCGCGGCGGGTCGGGCCAGTCCCGTCATCGAGGCTGGATGCGAGATTCCTGACCTTCTGCTGCAAGCATTCATGAACACCGGGGCGGAACATGGTTCTGCTCCGGTGTTCTTCCGTCCCTCACTCCTTCATCGTCAACGCCTCCTTCGCCGACTTCGCGTAGAATCCCCGAAGACCTCATGAACACAGATGTGACGAATAGGACGAGGGGACACACCGTGGTCGATTACACAGGATTACGCTTCGGGGTCGTCGCAGGACAGCGACGGCCGTTCCAGGAACTGGTGCAGCGCTGGCAGGAGCTGGAGCAGCTCGGTTTTCACTCAGCCTGGGTCACGGATCATTTCATCACTGGCAACGAACCTTCTGATGACAACGAGCCGTTCCTTGAAGCGTGGACTGTCATCGCTGGACTCGCGATGGCGACTGAACGCATACGCTTCGGCGTCATGGTCAATGGCAACACCTACCGCAACCCGGCGCTGCTTGCCAAGGAAGCGGTCACGGTCGATCACATCTCGAACGGTCGCGTCGACCTGGGCATTGGCGCGGGTTGGTGGGAGCGCGAACACGATGCCTACGGCTACCCATTCCCTGGCAAGCGCGAGCTGGTTGACCGCTTCCAGGAAGCGCTAGAGATCATCGACAGCCTCCAGACGCAGGAGCGCACCACCTATAAGGGCCAGTATTACTGGATGAACGACGCACCGTTCGAGCCAAAGCCGATCCAGCAGCCACGTATTCCCATGCTCATCGGTTCCTTTGGCCCGCGAATGCTCGGGCTGACCGCGAAGCACGCCGACATCTGGAACACACGTGGATCAGTCGATGAGGCGGCCGACCGCTCGCGCCTGCTTGACGAGAAGTGCAAGGAGATTGGTCGCGACCGAGGGGAGATCCGCCGTTCGATCTGGCCGCATCAGCATCCGTGGGAATCGCTCGACAATGTCCACGCAGTGATCGCGTCGTATCGTGAGCATGGCTTCAACGACTTCATCTTCTCATGGCCGCCCGACGAGAACCTGGATGTCATGCGCGAGTTCGCGAAAACGCTGGCGTAGGCGCGTTGCCGTGAAGCCAGGACATTGAGAAGGGCCGTTCCTCCATGAAGCTGTACGACGTGAGCCTGCCGATTCATCCGCGCATGGTCCAGTGGGCAGGCGAGGAGATCTGCGCTGAGGAGCCGCTCTTGCGGACGCCAGGCGACGAAGCCAACGTCACGAAGCTCACATTGACGACCCATACCGGTACGCACGTCGATCCGCCACGGCACTTTGTCCACGACGGCGTCACGGTCGACGAGATACCGCTCGATCGCTGGGTCGGGCCGTGTTTCGTTGCCGACGTGCGTACTGCTGGGCCGGAGATCGAGGTCGCTGACCTTGAGCAAGCCAACATTCCGGCAGGTACTGAACGACTCGTGCTAAAGACGAGCGGTTCAGCGCTGTGGCGCAGCCATCCGGATCAATTCGTGGACATTTTCGTCGGAGTGTCGCACGCGGCCGCTGAATGGATCGTCGCGCGCGGCATCCGACTGGTCGGTATCGACTACCTCTCAGTCGGTCCCTTCCATACCACCGGCACCGAAACGCACCTCGCTCTCCTTGAGAATGATGTCATCCTGGTCGAAGGGCTGGATCTGTATGAGATCGATCCCGGCCACTACGAACTGTTGTGCTTCCCGCTGAAAATCCGATTTGGAGACGGCGCACCCGCTCGCGTCGCCCTGCGCGGGCCGATCGACGCCCCGTAGAGACGACCGCTTAATCATGCAACCATTGGGACACTACTCTGCCTTGTTCGGTGCCCGCTGGCGCACCGTCGGTAGATGGGTCATCGAATGCGATCGCCAACCAGTCTGGCTGTTTCGTGCGGATACGTCACGTCTACCAACGCTGCGCCAGCGGGCACCGAACAAGGCAGAGCATGGTCCTTCCGGGAAAGTTCTTACGCCTTCCCCGCCGACGGTCCGCGCAGGACCGTCAGGCGCTCCGCCGCCGCGTCGATCGTCTCGAAGCGCTTGGCGAAGCAGAAGCGGGCGAGCGGTGGCGCGGTCGCGGCATCGAGGTAGAACGCGGAGGGCGGAATCGCCGCAACGCGGGCTTCCTTGACGAGATAGCGACAGAACTCGACATCGTTCGTGAATCCATAGCCAGTGATATCCGCTTGCAGGAAGTAGCTTCCCTGGCACTCGAGCGGAGGCAAGCCAGCGTCGGCCAGAACCGCATGAAGACGATCGCGTCGTTCGGTGTACTCCCTGGCAAGTTCAGCATAGTAGCCTCGCCGGTTGGCGACCTCGAACGCCACTGCCATCGCCTCCTGAAACGGCGTCGCGGTTGCGAACGTCGAGAACTGATGGGTGGCGCGAATGCCAGCGTTCAATTCGGCTGGACCGATTGTATAACCGATCTTCCAGCCAGTCATCGAAAAGGTTTTGCCAGTCGAATTGATAGTGAGCGTCCGGTCCCACATATCCGGCAACGTCGCGAACGGGATGTGAGCGTGGCCATCAAACACGATGCGGTCGTAGACCTCGTCGGAGAGGACCGTCACATCGTGGCGGACGCACAGCTCCGCGATCATCTCCAGTTCTGGCCGCGTGAACACCTTGCCAGTCGGATTATGTGGCGTGTTGAGCAGGAAGAGCTTCGTGCGCTCCGAGAATGCTGCCGCCAGTTCGTCAGGATCAAACGACCAGTCGGGCGGATTCAGGCGCACAACGCATGGAACCGCGCCTGCCATGATCACGTCGGCCACATAGCCATCGTAGAACGGTTCGAAGAAGATGATCTCGTCGCCTGGATCGAGGAAAGCGAGCATCGACACGAACAGCGCTTCGGTCGCTCCGGTCGTCACCGACACTTCGCGATCCGCGTCGATGTCCCGCCCGAAGCGGGCTCCCCAGTCAGCAGCGATGGCGGCACGAAGGCGCGGAGTTCCGTGGCTGGGCGCGTACTGATTCATGTTGGCGTTAATAGCTTCAATCGCGGCCGCTTTAACGAAATCTGGCCCGGCGAAATCAGGAAACCCCTGCCCCAGATTGATCGCCTGATGCTCGACTGCCAACTGACTCATCTCAGTGAAGATAGATGTCCCGAACCCCGCTATACGTTGAGCTCCAATCGACCGCATGTGCGCTCCTCCCCGCCCTCCCCGCTCTTCCGCGCCAGAGTATAGCTTGACGTCGCAAAGCGTGAGAAACGGCGACCAGGCCGGTCGCCGTTTCTCACGAACGTGTACTTTCCGCTTTGGGTGGGTTAGACGCGATCGCTATGAACCTGACGCACCGAGCGTCTCGCACCGCTCTCAGCGCGGTCGAACAGCAGCCACATCAGCCGCACGATTGCCCAGACAGCGAGTGCATAAATGACCATGGCGACGAGTGCGCTGGTGTCGAGCACCGCACCTTCCGACGCGGGATCGTTGAAGATGCCATTGAACGGAGCCACGAATGGATCGGTGAAGTTGTAAATGAAGCGCACGAATCCACTGGATTCGTTTGCCTCCAGCAGACGGAACACAATCCGCAGGCCGAGCGCCGCTTCCAGCAGACCGGTGACAAACCAGATGACGCTGGCTATTCGATTGAGCATTGAGCGCCGCGCAACGACATGGTCTATCGCAATGTCTTCGCGCACGGCGTCGGCGGAATACTCATGTACCGGGCGATCCACGACAACGGCGTCGGCATATTGAGCCGCGACAGGTTGAGCTGGATAGACAGGCGCAGCAGGAACGACCTCCTGCGTTCGAACAACCTCAGTTGAGTCGTCGTGAATCTCAGTTTGTCTAACGATGCGCTCCTGATCGTATGGTTCACGCGATGACATGTATACGTGCCTCCTTCATGGCGAGCCGGTGGTTCAATGGCCTTCCCCAGCCAGACTGCACCATTACAGGCAAGCAGCGTGCCACGTTCCAGTAGTTCGGTTCATGCTAATGATGTCGTAGGTTGCCACCCGCGGAAACGAAGATGACACGCGAAACCGCGTGTCATCTTCGTGAGATACGTCAGCTACCTTGAAGGGCGAGGCTACCCCATCTTCGGAATTGGAACGTCGATGATTGTTGGTCCGACGCGACCGAACGCGGCGGTGACCGCCTCTGCGAGCGCCTCCGGGGATTCGGCGCGGACGCCTGGAATGCCGTATGCCTCGGCCAGCTTCACGTAGTCGGGGTTGATCAGGTCGGTTGCCATGACTCGCCCGTTCGATTCGTACTTCATCGCCTGCTCGACCGCCGTATAGGTCGAGTCGTTGAAGATGACAATCGGCAGTGTGACGCCAAACTGCACGGCGGTCGCGACTTCGTGCATGGTGAACTGGAAGCCGCCGTCACCGATGATCGCGACGACCGGCGTCTCCGGCTTGCCGATCTTCGCCCCAACTGCTGCTGGCACCGAGAATCCGAGTGTTCCGTAGCTGGAAGGAAAGAGATAGGTGCGCGGATGGTATGACGGGAATGAATCATTCATGCGGTAGCTCATCATCGTCATGTCCTGCACGATGATGCCCTCACGCGGAATAGCGTTCCGCAACGCCGTGATATAGGGCTGATAGATCTCGTCCTTGCGCGCGCCAGTAATTCGCTCTCGCAGTGCCGCGACTTCCTCAGCGCTGGTCTTCGGCGCGATATCACCCCTCTGGCGCAACGCTTCCAGGAGCGCATCTGCGGTGACGTGGGAATCGGCGACGATCGGCAGCGTTGGGCTGCCATAGTTGAGACTGACTTCGTCCGCATCGATCTCCACGCGAATCATTGTTTCCGGGAGAGGCATCTTCCAGTAGTTTGTTTCCTGTGCTCCAAGCTTGGAGCCGAACACGATAACGACATCACTCGCCGCCAGCAGTTCATCGACCGGATTCTCCGCGCCCCACGGGTTCCAGGCGTGACCCAGTCCATAGGGATGATCCTCCGCAACTGTGCCTTTACCCATGATCGAGGAGATTACCGGAGCACCGAGCAGTTCGGCCAGTCGGGTAATCGACTCGCTGGCGTCCAGCGCACCGCCGCCGGTGTAGATGAGTGGCTTCGTCGCGTTTGCCAGCAGCTCAACCGCGCGCTCGACCTGATCGCGTGTCGGTGCTGGGCGGTAGCCGGCGGGAACCGACGGCTCCTCGAATGGACCCTTCTCCGCAAGGACGTCGAGCGGCACTTCTACATGGGTTGGTCGGGGTCGCCCGGTTGTCGACTCGCGGATCGCGTCGAACACGCTGGGTCCGACCTCTGCGAAGGTCGTGACCGCCGTCGACCGCTTCGTCAGCACGCTCATGAGCGCGGACTGGTCGCGAATATCGTGCAGATTGCCACGCATCTTCCCGGCCCACTCCCGCTCGACCTGCGATGAGATGATCACGACTGGCGACGAGTCTGCGTACGCTTCGCCGACAGGTGTTGAAACGTTTGTAATGCCTGGTCCCGTGATGATCAGCGCAACGCCCGGCTTGCCGGTCGCGCGCGCATAGCCGTCGGCCATGAAGCCTGCGCCCTGTTCGTGGCGGGCGAGTATGTGCCGGATGCCTCGGTCATGCAGAGCGTCGTACAGCGCCAGCGTGTGGACGCCGGGGATGCCGAACACGACATCCACCCCAGCGGCCTCGATTGCGGCGATCGCTGCCGCACCTCCCGTAATGTCTTCAGCCACGATGACTCACCCTTTTCGTACTGCCCACGTCCCACGGTTCTGATACCGGATATCGACCAGAAGTATGCTTCACGCGACGAATGATCAACGGTCCGGAGCTACTTCAAGCAGCCGAGCAATTATATCGGTTGCCTTAAGTCCGTTGCCTGTCAACAGCACGACTGCTTCCGCGTCCTCTGCGAGACGCTCTGTCGCGACGGCCTGAACGAATGCGGCTGCTCCTACCGCTGCGGTTGGCTCGACGTACAGCCCCTGTGCCCAGAGCGCCCGCAATGCATCGACGATCTCCTGATCACTCACCGCCGCTGCCCAACCTCCGGATTGCTCGATCGCCGCCATGATCTGATGCCCGCGCGCTGGAGCGCCGATCCTCGTCCCCTCCGCGATAGTCGTCCCCGGCGTCTGCGCCGCGACCGTCTTCGCGTTGGCCCGCCAGGCCGCATAGACCGGCGCACACGCCGCCGGTTGGGCCGCGACGAGGGCTGGTAGGGATTCTCTGAAGCCACGCCAAGCACCGACGAATGCGCTTCCGCCACCGGTTGGGACAAACGCAACACCTGGAGCGCGGTCGCCAAGCTGATCCCAGACTTCGAGTGCCCAGGTCTTCACGCCTTCAACAAATACCGGATGCCAGTTGTGGCTGGCATAGAAGGCACTCGCACTTGACGCCGCAGCGACCTGAGCGGCATTCGCCACGGCTTCGCGATCTCCCTCAATCAGGTGCACACTCGCGCAAAAAGCGCGCGACTGCACGAGTTTTCCGGCCGATGTCGCTGCCGGAGCGTAGACCGTGCATTGCAATCCGCTCGCGGCGCAGTAGCCCGCCATCGCCGCCGCCGCATTGCCAGACGAATCGACGATAATATGTTCGATTCCAAGCTGTTTCAGATGCGTGACAAGCACCGCCGCTCCACGGTCCTTGAACGACCCAGTCGGCAGCAGGTGATCGCACTTGAACCAGACTGGTCGCCCTGCCAGCGATCCGGCGATAAGCGGCGTCATGCCTTCTCCCAGTACGCCTGGTGAGCCTGCCCTGGGGCGCTCGACTGGAAACGTCTGCGCGTAGCGCCAGAATGTTGGGTCATCACGCGTGATATTTCCCGGTGTCAGTGGGGCGATGTCTGATAGTTTGAACGCGCCTCCGCAGTCCGGGCAGCGCCAGAGCAGGCTGGTATGTGGTTGGGTTAATCCACAGACCTCACAGGTATAGTGCCATTGCAGTTGCGTTGTTGCGGACACAGGCGTCGTTCCTCGATGCATTGATCTGATTGCGGAACCCCGTTTGGTTCTCGCCAATTCGCCAGTGTAACAGGACCGGATATGGTAATCGTGGCGAAAGCCAGTACGCTTAGCGGTGTGAATGCGACGGTTCGAGTTGAAACCCGCCTGAAGACTGTATTGCTGTCGATCTCGCTTGAGGTCGGAAACGAGTTGCTGGCGCTCGTCGGATCGACTGGGTCAGGCAAGACCATGATTCTTCGTGCCGTTGCTGGGGTGTTCACGCCCGACACTGCCTCGGTCGAGATCGATGGCGAAACAGTGTTCAGCACTGGCCTAGGAATCAGCGTCCCTCCTGCCGCCCGGCGTGTCGGCTATGTTCCTCAGGCTCACGCACTGTATCCTCACCTGAACGTTATTGATAACGTGACGGTCGCGCTCGGGAAACAGACTATCCCAACAGGTCTCGACAACGAGCGTCGTGTCAGTGAGGTGCTCGATCTACTGGGACTATGGCGAGTTCGGCACGTGTTCCCAGGCGATCTCGATCCACTGACGCTCCAGCGGGCAGCGCTTGCCAGGGCGATCGTCGCCGACCCGGCGTTGCTGCTGTTGGATGACCCGTTCGCAACGCTCCCGACCGCTGCTCGACGCCAGGCTCGTGTGGAGTTTGCGGAATTGCGGCGGCAGCTCGGCGTTCCAACGATCTTCGCTACCGGGGACCTTGAGGAGGCGTACGAGATCGCGGATCGTATCGCCCTGCTGGCTGACGGTGCGATCCTCCAGGTTGACGCACCTCGAACACTGTTGACGCGCCCCAACAGCCGACGCGTCGCGGAGATCGTCCGCTCGGTGAATGTCCTGGCAGGCCATCTGCTTGACGATGATGACGTTCATGATTCCGGGCCAGATCATCGGCACGGCTTCGTCCGCACAACGCTGGGCGTGTTGCGCTACGAAGGTCAGCGTCCTGTCAATCCTGGGGTGGACGTGACGTTTCGTCCGGAGCAGGTCGTCCTGATTGACGAAGGAGACCGGAGAGAAAACGCACTCAGCGGCCAGATATCGTCAGCCACACCACACGGCTCCTATTACGGAATCGTCCTGGTCCCTCATGAACCCCCAGGCGCTGAGGAGCTGCACATCTTTGTCAGCGAGCATGTGTACCGCGAGCGTGGACTCGCCGTTGGTTCGAATTGCACAGTGGTCGTCCTACCGAATGCCATCCACCTTATGCCTCGCGGTCCCTCCGCGTAACTTCGGGAGGTGTCGAATCGTGCTACGAGTCCGACTAATAGATCCGAGGGAGAAGCTTCCACGATACTCGCGCCCGATAGCTCTGGTACGTAATAAAGCGTTCGGAGAGCCGTTGCTCCTCTAAGCGTATCTTGATGTAGAGGTAGGCCATCGTCGCCACAAGCCCAGCTGACACCCACCAACTCCTCCAGAACGCCGCATACCCCGCCATGCCGAGGATGACGCTTGTGTACATAGGGTGACGAACTACACCGTAAACGCCTGAGTCGACAAACACTCCGTCCTCGAGTGGTGTCGGCGACATCGTAAAGGCGTCGGCGAGATCGGCCCGGGAGCGACGTGCGAGTGCCACCGAAGCAATTAACAATATAGCTCCGACAACACGCACGGAAGCAGGAAACGAACCTGAACGTCGCCTCCACGCATCGAATGGCCCAACAAGTGCGATACTGACGAAGAGGAATGTCTGTGCCAGTACCCAGCCGCTGTCTGATCCAATTATCCGGCGAACGTTCTGCACACGAGTCCCGCTTCCATGTCTGAGCGTGAAAACCGAACGGCAGACGAGTTTAAGACATCGCACCGCATTAGACGTATTCGTAACAAGGGCTTCCCAATGTCCTCGCATCGATCCAACGTAGGTCCGAGACGATCGTATATTCGATACGGATTCGCTCGTTCCCGGCTACGCTGAGACGCCGTATCCGCCAGCAAACGTTACAACGACCTCGACCTGGAAGGCAAAGAGCTATGACAATGACCGTGCAAGCAACGGAGCAACGCACAATGTCAGATGCAAACACCGACGATCCCCCGCGCCGGGGCCACATTCTGATCGTTGAAGACGACCTGATCATCGCCGACCTGATCGACCAGATTCTTCGCTTCGAAAACTTCACGGTCTCTCATGTCGTAGACGGGCAGTCGGCCGTAGACTTTGTGCTGGTTGAAGGCAACCGCCCAGACTTAATTCTGATGGACCTGATGTTACCCGTTATGGGCGGGATTGATGTGAGCCGCGCGATCAAAACCAGTGACCAGGAACAGATTGCTGCAATCCCAATTGTCGCGATGTCAGCCGGCGTCAACCTTCGCGCGGCAGCCGGAGAATTGCCGGTGGACGGCGTGCTCGCCAAGCCGTTCGACATTGACGAACTGCTGGCAACCGTCGGGATCCATCTGCGCCGTGCAGAAAGCGAAACCGCAGCTTGAGGTCGCCTCAACATAACCCGCAAACAGAAAGGCCCTGACTCATGTGAGTCACGGCCTTTCTCGATTCAGTAGCGGGGACGGGATTCGAACCCGTGACCTTTGGGTTATGAGCCCAACGAGCTGCCGCTGCTCCACCCCGCGGTGGTGTTGCCCATATGAATAACTGAGAGAATACCATCTTCGAGTGCTGGATGACGATTGTCTGTCACTGACTGAGCAACTGGGATGTGTGCGCAGCGGCCTCGCCTCCCACACAGTTCCCCGTGCAGTACTCTCCGGCGCTGCCATGGGGCACGACCAGGTTCGGGATGGAGCTGGGTGGTTCCATGGCGCTCTCGGCCACGCA